>Ga0210406_10000008_pt1 | contig 327731 bp, 268 predicted proteins | sample IncBWC30MmetaG_FD_155454 | JGI IMG/M metagenome (GOLD analysis project Ga0210406, IMG submission 155454) | Forest soil microbial communities from Barre Woods Harvard Forest LTER site, Petersham, Massachusetts, United States - Inc-BW-C-30-M | ecosystem: Environmental > Terrestrial > Soil >... | reverse complement strand
GAAATCATCTGCTGCGAGAGTGCAAACGGTTCCGTCAATCCATGCACAGAGGCAGGCCCATGGGAGAGTCGTTCGATCATCGCCCGGCGGGTTGGATCAGACAGAGCCGTAAACGTTGTATCTAACTTATCCACAACCATATGGTAGTGAATTATCCGTCGATGTCAAGTGTGGATTTTGGAGTTCCCGATTTCTGTTACCTGATCTCTGAACCCTGACACCTGCGCTAATTTATGCTTCCCCATGCGCCGCGTATCGCAGCTGGGTGCATGGTTTAACAAATAGGCTTCCCTGAGCAGTTACTCATAAACCTGACGATTAGAGTGCCACGGCAACCTGCGCAGGAGCGCGAGCCGTCACGGCGGAGGCCCTGGCATCAGGGGCCGGGGGATGCGGATTGCCGTTGGAACCTGTTCTCGATGTATTGTTGGCCCGTTGGGCAAGTGATCTTTGCCAATTGGCTTGCTACGACCTCCGCGATGAGTGGTAAATCGCCAATCCACTCATCGAGGAGATTAGTACTGGGAAGTCTGCTTGTGGGAAGTGATCTTCGCGCTTAGCAGTGACTCTGGACGGAAGCCTCTTGTTTGGTGTGGGTTAGCGTCGCAACTCTTTTCCCTCCCTGGGGTTTAACTGCTACAGGGGACACTTCAGACTAACCTGAGGTGCCAGTAGGCCTTTCAGATCCTGTTAGGTTTAGAACAATTCTTTCGGGTCTGACGAAAGGTCTAACATGCGATATCTCAGATATTTCGCTTTACTCGGCATTTTCATGCTTACGGCCAGTTACTCCCATGCTCAAGTTTCTGTTGGCATCGGAGTCGGCCCAGGCTACGGTCCGGACTACGGCTACGTCGGCGTGGCTCCGGTTTGTTCGTACGGATACTACGACTCCTACCCTTACGAATGCGCACCGTATGGTTTCTATGGTCCCGACTATTTTGTCGGCGGTGTCTTTATCGGCGCCGGCCCTTGGTACCATGGCTACTATGGCCGCGGCGGATACGGCTACAACGGACGCGGCTATGACCGGGGCTATTCCCACGATCGCTTTGAGGGTCGCGGCAACGGCTCCTACGGACGCAACAACGGCTACAACGGACGAAACGACGGAAACTACGGAAACTACGGGCGCAGCAATGGCCATTCTGGCCGTGGCAACGCTTACAACGACAATCGTAATGGCGGCTCCGGCCGTGGCGACAGTAACTTTGGCCGCGATAACGGCAACAATGCTCGCGGCAACGGCTACTCCGGCCAAAGCAACGGTTACTCAGGCCGTGGGAACGGCAACTCAGGGCGGAGTGGACCTGCTCGGAGCGGCGGTGATGGACGCGGCTCGGGTGGTCATGGCGGTGGAGGATCGAACGGCAATCGCGGCGGCGGATCGCACGGCGAGGGACACCGCTAAACAGTATCAATTTTTCCAGCAAAAAACAGGAACGGCTGACAGCCAACGCCGTCAGCCGTTTTTCATTGGTGTGATGGCTCTTAGCCGCTGGCGGACGTGGCGGACGCAGCCCGATTCTGCTGCTATGGCGCACCACTCTTTCCGCTTACCAATTGATTGTTTCCGATGGCGGTGATCGGGTCGCTGCCAAAGAATCAATTCTTACTCGGCTGAGGCGGGGGCCGGCGCTCCATTTCTGTGGGCACGGCAATTGAGCGCGCGCCGTTCTTGCCGACGGCGCGGACGGCAAAGAAATGATTGTCTGTGGATACGCCCTTCAAAACCATTTCGCCCGCGGCGGCTGCAAAATCATAAACTGTCCAGCGCGGGTCAGTGGTCTCGCGCCACAGAATCTCGAATCCTGCGCGCTCGGGATCATCTTCGGCGGCCCAAGACACTTTTGCATCCGGCGTGACAGCTCCCTTTAGCCTTGCACTGGTGGGCGGCGCGGGCGCCAGCGCCAGTTGACGCACCACTTCGGCATTGTCGCGGACTACATTCCCCATGAACGTGAAATTCAGGTATCTTTCAAAATCGCCGTACTCAATTCCGTTTTCGGTGCGCGGCGTTTGGTGCTGGTGATTGTAGTCTTCCAGCGGCTCAGTGAACCGCACCGCGGGCAGGCCAGCCTTATAAAATGGAAAGTGATCGCCGCCGCGGCCATAGCGGTCTTGCCGGAAAATCATTCGAATTGCAGAGCGCCCATCGATCTCCTCAATCGTTCGCGCCAATTCGCGCGCAGGCGAGTCGCAATCTTCGATTTCTCCGTTTCCGGAGAAGACGCGCACCCGGTGCGGTCCGCCGGGCGCCGTGTCCGCACCCACGATATCGTTGTCCAGCATTGCTCCTACCGTATAGCCCTGCTGTTTCAACCATTCGAGCAAATGATAGCTACCGAGCAGTCCCTGTTCTTCTCCGGAAAGCGCGCCAAACAAAATTGTCGCGCGTCCGCCATGCCCGGCGGCCGCCGCTTTGCTCAGAAGCCGCGCTGACTCCAGGCTGACTGCTGTCCCGGAAGCATCGTCGTCTGCTCCGGGTGCGTCTGCCTCGGGATCCATCACGTTGGAAGGCCGAGAGTCAAAGTCACCGACGACGATGAAAATCGTTTTGGCCAGCTTGGGATCCGAGCCCGGCAGAATTCCGTACACATTTTCCAGGTGCACTGGTTTTTCTCCGGTCCGCTCGGACGTCATCTCGAACTTATCCACCACGACTTGCAGCTTTCCTCCCGACTCCTTGGCAATCGCATTGAATCGCGCCACGATGAAGTCTCGCCCGCAGCCGGCTCCGCGCTTCGGATCGGTCCACGAGGAAAGCGTGAGCCGCGTCCCGCAACTGACTTGTTCGTGAATCAACGCCCGCATCGTTTTTTCATCCACGCTCTGTCGCGTGATTGCGCCCGCCGGCCGGGGCAAAATCTTCGGCTGCGGCTTCCCCTGCGCGGGTTCCGCCGGGTCGCGCGAGCCGGTCTGCTGCGCAACGGTCCTAATCGCCCCAAGAGCCAGCAACGCCAACAGCGCGGCCGCCATCGATGCTTTTCCAAAATTCCTATCAAGATTCGCCATTGTTCGGGTTCTCCAAGAAGAGCCTTCTAACGATGAGGCTGGCATTCTATCGCGAAAGTGAGAAATTTTTGGAGTGCGGCAGTTTAAGTGAGAGTACCGGATTCCCCGGCCAAGGAACGTCGATCTGGCGCACCATGCGCTCTGCTTTGGTTTTGAGCGATGTCCCATTAGGCACAGATTGTTAGACCCCTCTTTTGGTTGAATTGACATGGAATCTCAGAGCCAATGAAGTTTCACCCAAGGAATGCAAGGCACTCCGGTGCCCTTCAGGATTAGCATGAGCGAGAAAAACTTTCGAGTTGCACCGGCAGGACAACGGACCAACGCCGAAGGAAAACAAGTAAGCAACAGAGTCCTGTTGGCAATGCCCGAAAATGAATACGAATTGATGCGTCCTGACTTGACGTATATCGAACTGCCGCATCACCTCAGCCTTCATGAGCCGGCGCAAAAGATCGAATTCGTCTATTTCCCGAACCGTGGAATGGTTTCTCAAGTTGTAGTGACCAAAGACGGCCGAACCGTGGAAGTGGGTGTAGTGGGTAACGAGGGCTACGTTGGGGCAGGATTGGCAGCCGGCTTGAGCCGAAGTTCAGTGCGTGAAATTATCCAAATCGCCGGCGATGGCTTCCGAATGATGGGCAATGCCCTGGAACGCATTTTGCGGTCGGCCCCGCAGTTGCAGGTGATATTGAACAGGCATACGGGGCTTCAAGGAATGCAGGTCGCACAGACCGCGGCATGCAATCGGCTGCACGACATACAGCAGCGTCTCTCGAGGTGGCTGCTAATGACTCAGGATAGGGTGAATTTGGCAGTGCTTCCGATCACCCATGATTTCATTGCGACCATGATGGGTACTGACCGGTCCACTGTGAGCTTGGCAGCCTCTGTACTGCAAAAAAAGGGAATCATAGAATACGTGCGAGGTTCAGTGAAGGTTTTGAACCGCAGGAAACTTCAGACCTCCGCGTGTGAGTGCTACGGCGTCATTCAACAGTTCGAGGATGACCTCGGATTGCGATAGCAATTCTTGCCCCTGTCGGGTAAGCGCACTAATCGGGCGCGATCCCATATCTTGGTGCAGCGTCTAACCTACCTTATTCATGCAGCACGACACTCAAGAGAGAAGTGTTAATCTGAAGCCCGCCGTTGTACTTGATGAAACCGAGCTTCCTGAATTTATTCATAAAGAAATTGACCCGTGAGCGCGTGGCGCCGATCATTTCCGCCAACGTTTCTTGCGATACTCTGGGGAGTACCCCGTGAGGCTGGTCTTCCTTGCCGTAACGGGCAAGCAATAGAAGAGTGCGGGCGAGCCGCTTCTCGCTGGAGTTGAATAGCTGATCGACCAAGTCCTCCTCGATTCGAATGTTCCGTGCCAGCATGAAACTGATGAACCGGTCAGAAAGCTCATGCTGCTCGTGAAGCACCTTGAACATTTCTCTCTTCTCGATGACTAGCACTGTGCTTGGAGCAATGGCCGCGGCCGTCCCCATGCGAACGGACTGGCCTGCCAGGCAACCTTCACCAAAGAAGTCGCCTGGCCCCAATATGGCGATGACCGCTTCCTTGCCGCCTTCACTAATCACGGTCAGCTTCACGCTGCCTTCTTGTAAGTACATTACGCTGTCAGCGGCGTCGCCTTGAGAGTAGACGAGCACCGCCTTCTTAAACTCTTTAACTTTTCTTGCCACCCCGGCCGAGTCGAGAAAAGCTTGCGCATCGAAAACGTGCACCTTTACATTTTTGAGTTTTTTGACCATCGCAGCCAAGTGAATCCTCAAACCGAATCTAACTCCGAAGAAGGAATACTGTCTGTGGGGTATCTAACAATTCGAACGTGTTGTGGGGATGGCCGAGACGCAGGGATGTCGATGCCTGTCTGAGACCTGCCACGTAAGTCGGATTACCGGAGACCCATTCCCCTGGAAATTGACATCTGTCCCGATACTCTGGAATCATCGCATGCGTACTTTAAACCATCGGCAGCACGAGCTCAAGTCGTTCGTCCCTAGTCGCATTTCTTGAGCACTTCCGAGAGGCATCTCCAGCATGGTAGCCGGCATTCGGACCGTCGACCTTCGCAAGGTCTTTACCTCCGCTCCACCCGTGGCCGCCGGCACGGGCGGTTTCTCCTTTGGCCCGCCAAAGCCCAAAGCTAAAGGCAAGCAGCCCAAGCCGGAAATCGTCGCGCTCGACGGCATCTCCCTTGACATTTTGCCCGGAGAGATTTTCTGCCTCCTCGGGCCCAACGGCGCCGGCAAGTCCACCACCGTCGGGGTTCTCACTACGCGCGTCCGCCCCACCAGCGGCCAGGCGTTCATCGGCGAGCACGATGTCTGGCAAACGCAGGTTGCCGTCAAACGCCTGATCGGCGTCGTGGCCCAGCGTCCCAACTTGGATTTTTCTCTGACTGCGCGCGAAATCCTTACCTTTCACGGGGCGTATTTTGGCCTGTCCTCTTATGAACGCTCCAAGCGCGCCGAATCGCTCCTCGAGCGCTTCAAGCTCACCGATCGCGCCGACCAGATGGTTCGCGGTTTCTCCGGGGGCATGATGCAGCGCCTCTCCATCGCGCGCGCCATGATGCACGACCCGCAAGTGCTTTTTCTCGACGAGCCCAGCGCCGGCCTGGACCCGCAAACCCGTCTGCTCCTGTGGGAAATCGTTCGCGAATACAACCACAGCGGCAAAACAATTCTTCTGACCACCCACAACATGGAAGAAGCCGACGCGCTGTGCAAACGCCTCGCCATCATCGATCACGGCCGTGTCATTGCTTTGGGAACTCCTCAGGAGCTGAAAGCTTCCGTTCCCGGCGGATACTTGTTGCGGCTTCGCTTCGGCGTTCATTCCCCGGAGCTTCTTCAGCGTCTTCAGGGTTTGGCCGGCGTCCGGGAAGTCCGCGCCACCGACGGCAACGGCGCCGACCTCTACGCCGACCGCAGCGGTTCCTTGATTGCGGAAGTCGCCAATCTCGCCGCCAGCGCCGGTGTCGAGCTCTGCGACGTGCACATCTCCGAGCCCAGCCTCGAAAATCTTTTTCTGCACCACACCGGAAGGAGCTTGCGCGAATGAACTGGAAGGCTTTTTTCGCCATGCTAGGGCGCGACGCCCACGTCGCCCGCCGCAATTTCGTGGCGCTGCTCTTTCAAACTTTCTTGCAGCCGCTGATGTTCGTCTTCATCTTCGGCCGCGTCATGGTCGGCAGCGGCTACATGCCCGCCTCATACAAAGGTCAATTGCTCCCTGGAATCATGGCCATCTGCATGGTCGGCACCGGCATTTGGGCCGTCGCCATGCCGCTGATCGCCGAGTTTCAATTCACGCGCGAGATCGAAGACCGCCTCCTCGCTCCCATGGAGATTTCCTGGCTGGCTATCGAAAAAGTCGTCGCCGGCACCCTGCAAGCCCTCGCCGCTGGCTTCATGGTCATCCCCGCGGCCTGGCTGTTGCTCCGCCCCGGCGTGGGCTTAAACATTACTCATCCCCTGCTCTTTGCGATTGTGGCCTTGCTCGTCGCACTTTTCTCCGCCACTGGAGGCCTAGCCCTCGGCTGCAGCATGCAGCAGACTCACATCGGCTTGATGTTCAGCCTCGTCGTCGCGCCCATGATTTTCTTCGGCTGCACCTACTATCCCTGGAGCGCGCTCGAAAAATTTCCCATCCTACAAAAAGCCGTTCTCGTGAATCCCCTGGTTTACGCCAGCGAAGGTCTCCGCGGCACCATGGTCCCGCAGTTTTCACATCTCCCCCTGCCCGCCGTCCTCGGCGGATTGGTCTTCTTCAACGTTGCTCTTCTCGCACTCGGCCTCACCAAGTTCCACGGCAAGTCCGTCACCTGAGGTCCTCGAGGAAGCTATGAAATTTGCGAAAGTTGTATTTTGGGTCGCCAGCATCTGGGGTTTTACAATCCTCACGCCGCTCTACTTTTTGTTTGATGTCATCGGGCGCAATGATCCGCCGCCCATCACGCATCCCGGATTCTTCTATGGCTTCGTGGGAGTGGCCCTCGCTTGGCAAGTCGCCTTCATTTTCATTGCCAGAGACCCGGCGCGTTTTCGGCCTATGATGATTCCGAGCATCCTCGAAAAAGCCAGTTGGGGCGCAACAGTAATTGTCCTCGTCTCGCAGCAACGAATGCACAAGTCCGACCTGGTTTTTGCGGAAGCGGATCTCTTGCTCGGCCTTCTCTTTCTAATTTCCTACTTCAAGACCAGCCCCAGCTCCGCCTAGCCTGGACGCACCTGCATTTCGGCAACCGCTGAAACTGTGTTAACGTTTTTTGTTTATGACCAAGCGCATAGGCGTGCTCTTGAGCGGCCGCGGCTCGAACTTCGAAGCCCTCGCGGAAAGCGTCGCAGCGGGAAGAATCCCGAACGCGGAAATCGCCGTGGTCGTCAGCAATCGCGAAGGTGCGCCCGGCATCGACCGCGCCAACGCCCGCGGCATCAAATCGCGCGTGATCCCTTCGAAAGGCCTCGAACGCGAAGTCTACGACCGCCAGGTCGCCGCCGTTCTCGACGAACATAAAGTCGACCTCATCTGCCTTGCCGGATACATGCGCCTGCTCTCTCCCTTTTTCGTCGCGAAATATCCAAACCGCATCTTGAACATTCACCCCTCTCTGCTCCCTTCCTTCCCTGGCCTCGAATCGCAGCGCCAGGCCCTCGAATACGGCGTCAAATTTGCCGGCTGCACCGTCCACTTCGTCGACGAAAATCTCGATGCCGGGCCCATAATTCAGCAGGCCACCGTTCCAGTGCTCGATGGAGACACCGAAGCCTCCCTCTCCGAGAAAATCCTGAAAGAAGAGCACCGCCTCTATTCCGAAGCTGTCAAAATCGTCCTGGAAGGAAAATTCAAAATCGCCGGCCGCCGCGTGCTCCGTACAAACTGAAAACACTCCATGACCCAGCCGAATTTTAAACCCGTCGCCGAACAACTCGCCTACTTGAAAAAAGGCGTAGCCGAAATCATTCCCGAAGCCGAACTCATCGCCAAACTCGAAAACTCCCTGAAAACCGGGAAGCCCCTGCGCGTCTATCTCGGCGTCGATCCCACAGCCCCTGATCTTCACCTCGGGCACACCGTCGTTCTTCGCAAGCTCAAACATTTTCAGGACCTGGGCCATACGGCAGTCTTTCTGATCGGCGATTTCTCCGCCATGATCGGCGATCCCACGGGCGTATCCGAAACGCGCCCGCCGCTGACGCGCGAGCAGGTCGATGCCAATGCCAAGACTTATCTGGAACAGGTTTATAAAATCCTCGACCGCGAAAAAACCGAAGTTCGCTACAACAGCGAATGGCTCGGCAAAATGAACGCCGAAGATGTCGTGCGCCTCTGTGGGCGTTACCAGCTAGCCCGGATGTTGGAGCGGGAGGACTTTCGTTCACGTCTCCGCAATAATCAGCCAATTTCAGTTCATGAGCTGCTCTATCCCTTGCTGACCGCTTGCGACGCAGTGGAACTTCAATCGGACGTCGAAATTGGGGCCACCGAACAGAAATTCAATCTCCTCGTGCATCGGGAAATCCAAATTGCCGTCAGCCGCGAAAGGGCGGTTGAGCAGCAACTGGAAAATCCGCAAATAGACGTAAAGTACGAGCGACGCGCACAGGTGTGCGTCACTATGCCGATTCTCGTTGGCCTCGACGGTCAGCGCAAAATGTCCAAGAGCCTGGGCAACTACGTCGGTATCACCGAGGCTCCCGGAGAAATGTTCGGCAAGCTCGCTTCTATTTCAGACGATACGATGTGGAAATACTTTGACTTGCTCACAGATAAGAGTGTAGTCGCCCTTCAAGACAACGTCAGACGAGGAACAATGCATCCCTTCGACGTAAAGATTGACATGGCGACTGACATCGTGCGCGACTTTCATGGAAGTATGGCAGCACTTGAGGCTGCTAGGGAATTCCGCCGGGTCTTCCGCGACCGGCAGGCACCGGAAGAAGTACCTGTACAACCGTTGGCTTGTGGCCCCCCAACGCTACTTTCTACGCTTGTTTACATTTCCAATTTTGCCTCTTCACGTAGCGAAGCAGAGCGGCTCATCAAGCAGAAAGCAGTCGAGATCGACGGCGTAATGATTGATGATTCTCGAAAACAAATCGACGTGACGAAGCCCACAAGTTTTCTACTACGAGTGGGGAAGAAGAATTTCAAGCGTTTCGTTGTCGACTATCCTAAGAAATCCTGAAGGCGCGATATATCGTGCCCCGACACTTGCCGATATTGGCGACTCGCATCGGTGAGTCTGGGAATTCGGATCAAAGTGTCACGCCAGGGCTTCGTCCACCATTTGACAAACGTAATTGGCGATGGCGGGGGCGGCGGTAAGGCCGGGGGACTCCATGCCGACAAGGTGAATGGCCTGCGGCACTTTGGGATCGCGCGTAATCACGAAATCCACAATCCCCTTGTGGTCCGGAGCGGCCAGCTTCGGCCGCAGCCCTGAATATCCAAGCTGCAGATCTTTCTCCTCGATTTCCGGCAACAAATGTTTTGCGCTCTCCGCGAAGTCGGCGATCGGCAAGCGGTTCTTCTCGTAATTGTCTTTTCCCTCGACGTACGTTGCCGTCGGCCCCAGCAGAAACGTTCCCCACAGCGTCTTCGTGAAATGCACACCCAGGCTGAGCCCGTCCGAGTGCGGCAGCGGATACACCAGATTGTTGATCAGCGATGAACGCGGCCCGCGCACTTCGCAATACTCTCCACGCACCGGATAAATCTTCCACGAGTGATTCCCCATCATCGCCGCCACTTCATCCGCATAAAGTCCCGCCGCATTGATCACGCACCGCGCTTCGATCGTTTCGTTTTGCGCGTCCACCTCGTCACCGATGCGCAACCCTACGCGGATGGTTTCCCCGGAAGGCTCCAGCGAAGTGACCTGCGCGTACGTAACAATATTCGCTCCCTGATTCGTCGCCACCCGCGCGTACGCATGAACCAACTCCTCCGCCGAGACGATGCCCGTCGAAGGCACATCCAGTGCCGCAACGCCTTTGATGTGCGGCTCTTTCTTGAGAATTTCATCTGCGCCGATTAACCGCAGTCCTTCCACCCCGTTATCTTCCCCGCGCCTTTTCAGCGCCGCCAGTTCGCTTTCCTGGTGCGCATCGGCGGCCACGACGATTTTTCCGCAATGGCGAAAAGGAACTTTGTGCTTCGCGCAAAATTCGTAAGTGAGGCGGTTGCCTTCAACACAAAGCTGCGCTTTCAAGGAGTTCTTTGGATAGTAGATCCCGGAGTGGTTCACACCGCTATTCCGCGTGCTGGTCGCCATCCCCAGCTTTGGAAATTGCTCCACAAGAAAAACGTCCTGCCACCTCTTTGAAACAGCCTCCGCGACAGCGCAACCAATCACGCCGCCGCCGATGATCAGTATGTTGGCTTGGTCCATAACTCCATTTTATCCGCGCGCGTTATCCGTGAGTATTGATTTCGTCGAAATACGGTTTGCATTCGGCGAGCCGCGCCTCCGTGCCATCGTGAACCGCGTACACCGAGTGCTGCTTTTCCTCGTAATGATTGCGCCACAGCGAAGCGGCTCCATGGACGCCGTCTTTGTTCAGGGCGTAGAAAAAAATGTGAAAGGTCGAGAGCTTCTTCTTGTCGTTATTGTAATTGCGGGCGATGCGCGCAAGCGCTTCAAGGCACGCTTCCTCGGGTGACTTCCCGCGCCTCATCATTTCAACAATCGTGTGGCCCCCAGAAATCTTGATGTTCTCTTCGCCCTTCCCGGTCGAGCCCGCCGCGCCCACTTCGTTGTCGACGCAGCAGCCCGCCCCAATAATCGGCGAATCCCCCACGCGCCCCGGAATTTTCCACGACAAGCCGGAAGTTGTCGTCGTCGCGGAAATGTCTCCTTTCGCATCCACCGCCATGCACGGAATCGTTCCCGTCGGCGGATGCGCAATCACGCGCTCGGCGTAAGCAATCTGTTTTTCATCGCCGTCGAAGATCGCCGACATGTGTTCTTTCCATTCCGGCGAGTCAATCCCCGGCCGCCAATTCATCGAAGACGCAGCCTTCCACGCCAGCCAGATCTTGCGCGAATGCTCCGTCAGGAGATTCATCTCCTCGAACCCTTCCGCCACCGCAAAGCGCCGCGCCCCGTCTCCCACAATCATTACGTGATTGGTCTTCTCCATCACCGTCTTCGCCAGTCGCGAAACATTCTTGATGCGCCGTACGCTCGCCACCGATCCGGCGCGATGCGTCGGCCCGTGCATCACGCTGGCATCCAGCTCCACCTCGCCCTCCTCATTGGGCAACCCGCCGTAGCCCACCGAGTCGTCGTTCGGATCGTCCTCAACGATGCTGACTGCCGCAACGACCGCGTCCAGCGTGTCGCCACCCTTCTTGAGGATGTCCATCCCAGCTCCCAGCGCGTGCAGTCCGTTTGCGCTCGAAATGATGAGTGGCCGCTTCCCCTGTACCGCCGCCAAGCCCGTTAAAGCAGACACATGGGCACTGTTCGGCAGCGTTCGCCCAAAAAGTTTGCCCGCACTAGCAACCGCACTCCCCGCCAGTGATGTCAGAAAAAATTTCCGCCGTGACCACAGTTCCATGGGAAGACCCTCCTCAGTGTGCGGATGGCAATATACAACACTCGCTACTCGATAGTGCGTCCCTACTCGATTCGAATGGTCAGCAATTCCTAGCTCGAGGTGACAGCCTTCGGAGGAAATTCACCTTCCCATTTCGCAATCACCACGCAAGCCACGCAATTCCCGAGAACCGTGACCGCAGTCCGCCCCATATCCATCAACTGATCGATCGCAAAGAGAAGAAACAACGGCTCCATCGGCAAGTGAAACGACGTGGCCGCGCCAAAAACAATCAGGAAGGAAGCGCGCGCCACGCCCGCCGTTCCTTTGCTGCTGATCAGCAGCGTTAGAATCATCATGACTTGCTGGCCTATGCTCAGATGCAGTCCCGCGGCCTGCACGACAAAAAACAGCCCCAGCGATTGATAGAGGCTCGCGCCATCCATATTGAAACTGTAGCCGGCGGGAAGAACGAATCCGACGATTTCGCGCGGCACTCCGAATTTTTCCATCTGTTCGATCGCGCTCGGAAGAGTCGCTTCCGAGCTAGCCGTCGCAAATCCGAGAGTGACAGGCTCGGCAGCGATTTGAATGAAGCGCTTGAGCGGAACGCGGGCCCACAACAAAATAGGCAGCAGAACGCACACGGTAAAAAAAACGAGCGCGACGTACATCGTCGCCACCAATTTCAGTAGCGGCAGCAGCACTCCCAATCCCAAATGACCCACGGTGTAAGACACCGCACCAAATACGCCGAGCGGCGCGGCGTACATCACCAGGTTCGTAAACTTGAACATCGTTTCCGAAAGGCTCTCCGCGAAAATGAGCATCGGCCGGCGTTTTACTTCAGGAACCAGAATCAGCCCCATCCCAAAAAGAACGCTGAACACCACGATTTGCAACGTTTGGCCTTCAGCGACCGATTTCGCAATGTTCTCCGGGAAAATGTCCGTGATGAGTTGCGTCGCGGTGTGCGGCGAAACATTCAGCGATTGTGCCGTCGACGCCGCCGGCAAGTGGACGCCTTCGCCGGCGCGGCTGATATGAATGGCTGCATAGCCGACCAGCATTGCAAGCGTCGAAACGATTTCAAAATAGATAAGCGACTTGATGCCGAGCCGTCCGACTTTTTTCAAGTCGGAGTGGCCCGCGATGCCGACAACGAGAACGCCGAAAAGCAGCGGCGCGATGATGACTTTGATGAGGCGAAGGAAAATCGTGCCGAGGACTTGCAAGTTGACAGCGACGGAAGGCCAATCGTGGCCAAATTCCGCGCCGGCAAGAAGGCCGACGAAAATCCAAGCCGTCAGCGATCGACGCGAAGTGGCATACGCGGCGATGAAAAAAATGGCGAGCCAGCGCAGAATCGCCGGGAGAGCGGCCGGCAGCGACAAGATTTGAGCGCCCGCGAGCAGCGATGCAACGACTGCAATCGTTGCGGCGACAACGGCCGCCACGAGGAATTTGTTCTTCATCGGCACCCGGCGAAAAATTTCATCGGTGCCGAAAGGTATGCTGGTTAGCGCCGCATGTCAATGGAGACGCGCTTCGAAATAGCCAAGCGCGAATCTCCATCCACAACGACGAGCGCTAATTTTCAGCCAACGCCACGAACTTAAAAGTTCTCACAACGTTGCCGCGACTAATCCACACGCAACGCGACGAGCGGATCGATGCGGGTGGCGCGCCGCGCGGGAAGGTAGCAGGCCAGGAGCGCGACGCCCATCAGCAGCAGCGTGATCCCCACATAGGTGAGCGGGTCTGTCGCGCTCACGCCGTAAAGAAGTCCCCCGGCCATGCGGGCGACCGGTAAAGCCACCACTATGCCCACGGCCGCGCCAATCAGTGCCAGGAGCATGCCTTGCCTGAGCACAAGCCCGAGCACTTGCCGAGGTTGCGCACCAAGCGCCATGCGCAATCCAATTTCGCTGGTTCGTTGAGCCACGGAATACGCCAGCACGCCATAAATTCCAATCGACGCGAGAATCAGCGCGAGCGCGCCAAATAAGCCAAGCAACGCAGCGCCCATGCGTGCGGGCCACAACCCCTGCCCCAGAAGCTGCTGCACCGTCTGGCCGTTGGTGAATGCCAAATTTCTGTCAATCTGCTGCACCTGCGTGCGTACAGTTCCGAGAAGCGCTTCGGGGTTCCCCGTCGTCCGCACCACGACCGTCGCAAAAGGCGAGTATCGCTGACGCATGGGAAAATAGGCGATCGGCTGGGGATCTTCGCCGATTTGGCCAACAACGGTGGTCCCAACTACTCCAATAACCTGGAGCAGGTTTGGTTCCTGCACGACCGCGAACCGTTTCCCGAGCGCCTCCTGGCCCGGCCAGAGGAGATTGGCCATCGCCTGATTTATAACGACGACGGGCGTGGTGTTCTCACGGTCAAAGTCGGTAAAGTCACGGCCGCCCAAGAACGGGATGCGCATGGTGTCGAAATGGCCGGGCGTCACTTCGTCAAGATTTACAAGCGTTCCGCGGTTATTCGGGTCTGTCTGTTCTCCTTCGCGAAAGACCGTGGCTGAGATGCCGCCGCCGAAGACGCCGTTCGCGGACACTGAAGCGTTCACCACGCCAGGGACCGTTTTCGCGCTCTCGATCACGTCGCGGAAGAACTGCTGTCCATGATTCTCGTCGTAACGCAAGGCGCCAAGGTCAAAGAACATTTGAAACAGGTTCTGTGACTCAAAGCCGGGATTGTATTGCTGCGCGTTCTGCATGCTGCGCAGAAAGAGTCCCGAGCCAACGAGGGCCACGAGGGCCAGCGCAATTTCTGAGATTACCAGCAAGCCGCGCAGCCGGTTGTGCGTCCACCCCAATGCGCCGCCGCGCCCGCCGGTCTTCAAAACCTCGTTGACGTCCGTGCCGGAAGCCTTGATGGCCGGGATGATCCCGAAAAGCAGCCCAGTCAGCACGGAAATCAGCACGGTAAATCCCATCACACGGGCATCGAAGGAAAGATCGATCGAACCGTCGGCCAGAAATGGTGGCCGGAAGGACCACAACACACTGCGCCCCCAGTACGCGACCAGCAGCCCTGCCAGGCCGCCCAGCAGCGAAAGCACGGTGCTTTCGGTCAAGAGCTGCCGGACCAGGCGCGCGCGCCCCGCGCCCATGGCCGCGCGAATGCTCAACTCTTTCTCGCGTCTGGAGGCTTGCGCGAGCAGCAAGTTGGCAAGATTGACGCATGCGATGAGCAGAACCAGGCCGACGACGCCCATAAGCACCCCGCCGGCGAGCGAAAACTGCTTGCGTTGATTGATCCCCAGCGCGGATTCGTTCAGGGGATAGAGTTCGACGGTGCGGCCCTTGTTTTCGCGCGGATATTCCTTCTCCAGGCCGGAAGCGACGGTTTTCATGGCTGCCCGAGCCTCGGCGATCCCAACCTGCGGTTTCAAGCGACCAACAATGGAGGTCCAGCGGAAGCGCCGGTTGTTTTCGAGATCCTTGAGCTGTCCGGTAAGCACATAGTCGCGCATGGTGATGGGGATCCACAGCAGGTCCGGCCGTCCGAGCGACACGATGCCCTTGAAACTCGGCGGCGCGATGCCCACGATGGTATAGGGTGTCCCGTTCAGGCTGATGGTCCGACCGATGAACTTTTCGTCGGAACCGAGTTTCTGGGTCCACAGGCTGTAGCTCAAGACCACTTCGGGGTTGCCGCCGATCTTCTTGTCGCCATCGGCGATGAAGGTGCGCCCGCGGTAGGGCTTCACGCCCAGCACATCGAAAAAATTCCCGCTCACCAGCGAGGCGTTCAATTGCTGAGGCTCGGCTTGCCCGCCCCAATTCAGGGGGATGGGAAAGGTGACCAGCGCCAGTCCGGAGAAAACGGTGTTCTGGTCGCGATAGTCCTCGTAATTGGGCAGCGAAGTCGGGGTGATCTGAAAATTGACGTTGGTGTCGACCGTCAGCGTGTCACGGGTGAACATCTCGGCGAGGCGCGAAGGCTCCTCGACCGGCAGCGGGTGCAGGAAGACTGCGTTGATAATCGTGAAGATGGCGGTATTGGCGCCGATGCCCAGCGCCAGCGACAGCACCGCCACAAACGTGAAGCCGGGGCTCTTCTTCAACATGCGCAACCCGCCCCGGAGATCCTGTTGGAAGTTACCAGCCATAGCGCCACCCCCAGTCAACGGTTAGGACGCGCGGGAGGGAGATTTGTTTCCGGCGCGTGGGTCACTTGCCGGGATGAGCGGACACGGGGGTCAGGGAGTGTACCCATTTCGACGGCACGGCGATAGCAGGCCGGGCCCTTAATGCCAGAGGCGTCTGTGGGACCGGGCCAGTCGCTAAAGTCGAGTTCGAGGCCTTGTTGCTGGGGCTGGAGGCCGCTGTCCCGGGCGATGGCGGGGAGGGTGCGGAGGAGGAGGTTGCAGGTATAGGCCATGACGGCGGCGCGGCGAGGAGTGATCTTGTTACGGGCCTGGAGCTTGTAGAGTTCGCCAAGAGAGTGGTTGATGTCGGCGGCGGAGCGGAATTCCTGGATGCCGCCGATGAGGGAGGCAGAGAGATCGGCCTGGTCGAGGTCTTTCTGGCGTTCGGCAGAGTGTCTGGAGCAGAGGCCGGAGTCCGGATCAGAGACGGCCATGCGGCAACGACGGCCGCTAGGAGTACGCTGCTGACAATGGGGCAGAACGAGGGTGGCGGTGATGGTGGAGCTAGAAGTTTCTGAAGTCATGAGAGTTCCTTTTCGGCATGAGCCGTAACGTTCCATTTTGAGAATTGTTGGTACACACCCCGGCAGTTTTCGTAAGAGTGGGAAACAAAGGAGTTGCGGGATACGGAACTTGGAAGAAGGTACGGAAGATGGGAGATAAAGAAAGCAAAGGAGATAGATGAGGTGAAGGAAGTAGAGGAGTTGGAGTCGGCAAGCGATCGTGACGGGTTTGGCGGAGGTGCGATCGAGAAATCACGACTCATGCTACCATAAATTATTTCATTTGTCAACTACTATTTTAGTTCAATTCCAGAAGAGCCAGGCAATTTGTTCGAAAGATTTTGCAAGGCGAAGAAAACAAAGGGGTAGAGTTCGCTGTGTGCCTGTGCATTGGTTCAGTGCTATGGAAGGCGATGGACAGGGGGTGGTCAGCCCATCTGCGGAAGCGAAGAGGTTTTAGTTCTAAGTTTTTAGTAGTTAGTAGGGAAAAGTGAAGGACGGGGACGGAGAGCGAGAAAAAGAGACGTCAACCACCCCACCCTTGCATAACCCGCAAGAGTGGGGCACCCGCAGAAAAAAGAGGCAAATCAAAAGCCTGTCCCACCCGCCTACGGCGAAGGAGTAGGATGGAAGAAGCGAGCGTGAAACGCTACCCCAAATTCTGACACTACTCCACTGGCAGTTAAGCTGATCGCGGCTTCGCTACCTATTACCGGGAACCCAGCCCGGAATGCTACTCGTATGGACGAACGTCCCTACCCCGAAGCAACTAAGGACTGGCTGAACTACGCTGATCCCCAAGGGCGTTACGTCCTGCGGTACCCGCACGACTGGAAAGTGCAGCAGGAGAGCGCGGATCGCACTGCAGTCAAAGAGCAGGGTTCCCGGGCGGAGCTGGCGATCAGCTATTTAGCCGAGGATTGCGCCGTGGCGCAATCAAAGCTGCGCGGAAGACGCCTGAACTACTACTTCATTCGCGAATTTACCCGGTCGATCGCAGGTCGCGAAACGCTCACGCTCGAGTTCAGAGACACCATTTCCAATCAAAGAGAATTCCGCGCGCTAATCCCGGCAGAAAGGGGCTGCTGTGAACTGAAGTGGACGCGATCGGAAGGAGCGCAAGGCATGGAGTGCGAAGCAGTATTGGAAACCATGCTGGCGACCCTTGAATTCGTGTCCAGTAAGAACTAGGCGGCGGTCCACGGGCGCGTCCGGTTCAGCAACTATCGGAATACTTGCAGGAGGAAAATCATGGCAACACAAGCGAAGCAGGCAAAAGCAGCGAAAACGTCGGTGCGGGATGCCGTTCTGGCGAAGTGGCCGTTTCTTGACCGGCTCTCGTCTTCGGCGCAACGCACACTAATAGCCCGGCACAAGGCGGCGATTGCGCCGAAGACGGCAGCGCCTGAAGCGGCAAAGGGCAGGGCGACAGTAACAGCGGCGGCCGCTCCAGCATTCACTCCGATGGCCATGCCGGCGAACATCCGGGTGAACGACCCAGGAGAAGATGTTGGCTTCGGAAATCAGACAACGCAGAGCGAGCCGAGTATCGCTGTGCACCACAGGAAAGTGGTGGTGGCGTACAACGATTCCACCAAGGCGCCCAACTACACGGGATACTCGAACTCGGTGAACGGTGGACATGTTTTTCACGACGAAGGAGGACTTCCCGGCAACCAGAGCGGGGACAATGTCCTGGATGTGGACCGCCACGGGACGTTTTATTATGCGACACTCTCGACCGACGCGGCCGGGAACAGCAGCGTGGGGGTCTCGAAATCCACCGATGGAGGAGTCACCTTCACTCCGCCGGTGAACGCGAGCACTACCGCGAACGGTCCGGCGTTCTTCCAAGACAAAGAATGGCTGGTCGTGGATAGGTCCGGCGAATCGAGCGACGGCAACATCTACCTGGCCTGGACCAAATTCGGCGGACCCGGCGAGCAGATTCTGTTCACGCGCTCGACCGACAGAGGAAGCACCTGGTCGGCGCCTCTGGCGTTGTCCGGGTTCGGCGGTCATCAAGCCGCCATGCCGGCGGTAGGACCAGAGGGCATTCTTTACGTCTGCTGGATCGACCGCGGAGCATCGCAACTACTGATTCAGAAATCGACCGATGCCGGACTGACGTTTGCCAATCCGGTAACCGGAGGAGGCGCGGTGCAGACCATCGCCCAGATTCCCGGCACCATGAATGGGAATATACGGGCCAACAGCTTTCCGAGCATTGCCATCGATCAGGACGACGGTCAGATCTACATCACTTATGCCGCGAGCGTAGGTGCTGATGCCGGCGACGTCTTTCTTACGGTGTCGCGCGATCACGGGAAGACCTGGAGTGCGCCTGTGCGCGTCAATGATGACGCGACGCAGACCGATCAATGGATGCCGTCGGTGGCAGTGACCGAAGAGGGCACCGTAGGCGTGATGTTTTACGACCGCCGGAACGACCCCGGCACGAACTTGAACATCGATGTGTATCTGGCGATCTCCACCACTCACGGCAAGACGTTTCATCCGAACCAGAGGATAACAACCACGTCGTTCCCGCCAGCCGTAAACTTCGATCCCGCCATCGCGTTCAATTACATGGGCGATTACAACCAGATGGTGGCGAGCGGGGAGAAGTTCTACATGGCGTGGGGCGACAACCGGGACACAGTGGGAGCTCGGCACGATCCCAACGTGTACTTTGGTGCGTTCCATGTGGACGACTAGCTAAAGATAGAAACCAGCAACTAACGCAGGCGCCCGCCGCAGCGGGCGCCTGCTAATAGATGAAGATGTGCGGCGCTACGGGGTGACGCGGAGCATGACGACGGCGTGGGCAGGGACCTTGGCGGAGAAGGTGCCGGTGGATTTGCCGAGGTCTTTTTTGGCCCAGAGGTCGCGGGCGTTGGCGGTGAGGTGGGCGGGATAGCCGAGATCTTCCCAGGAGACGGAGATGTCGGCATCGGCGGCGCCGCGATTGAGCAGGACGACGGCGCGGCTGCCGTCTTTCATTTGCTTGGCCCAGACTTCGGAGTCGCCATTTTTGCGGACGCGGCGGCCTTCGCTGCCGAGGGGATCCTGGTCGACGGCGATGACTTCCTTATTGGTGAGGATTTCCTTGATTTCGGGAGTCATGTGCGCCAAATCGTTTCCGGCCATGAGCGGTGCGGCGAGCATGCACCAGAGACTAAAGTGGGAGCGGTATTCGGTGGTGGTCATGCCGCCGTTGCCAACTTCAAGCATGTCGGGATCGTTCCAATGGCCGGGGCCGGCGTAGGATTCGATGCCGACTTGCAAATCGAGAATCTGCGTCCAGCTGAGCTGGTCTTTTTTGCAATCCCAGCAATCGGAGATGTCACCGGTGGTGCGCCAGAGGTTGCCGACATCGCGCGCCCAGAGCCAGGGCTTGTTGGAGCCCCATTCGCAGAGACTGAAGACGATGGGGCGGCCGGAGGCTTTCAGCGCGTCGCGCATGGTGGAGTAAGAAGCGGGGGCGTTTTGCGTGCCGGTGTTGCACCAATCGTATTTGAGGTAATCGACGCCCCAGGCAGCGTATTGGAGAGCGTCTTGATATTCGTGGCCGCGACCACCGGGACGGCCAGCGCACGTTTTCGTGCCGGCATCGGAGTAGATGCCGAATTTGAGGCCCTTGGAATGGACGTAGTCGGCGAGGGGCTTGATGCCATTGGGAAAATTCTTGGGGTCGACGACGATGTTGCCGGCGGCATCGCGGCTGACTTGCCAGCAATCGTCGATGACGACGTATTCGTAGCCGGCGTCCTTCATGCCGCTGCTGACGAGAGCGTCGGCGGCGGACTTGACGAGATCTTCACTGACGTTGCAGGCGAAACGGTTCCAACTGTTCCAGCCCATGGGAGGAGTGAGAGCGAGGCCGTTTTCCAGAGCGTGCGCGGGGGGAATAAAAAAATGAATTCCCAAGAAGAGAGAGAACGCGAGACAAAGTATTTTCTTCATAAGGGTCTCCAAAAAAACCTTTTGGTTTGAAAACTTCCAAAGCCCAAAAAGAAAAGTCCCGGCGTTCGCAGGGAACGAGCATTCCGCGACTGACGAGCGGAAAAACCACGGAAGGAGAGAGAGGCTCCTACGCGGTGGCGGTGGCAGCTTTTGCGACGGCTTCAGCGGTATAGACAACGACGGCCTTTTTACCACCTTTTGCGGCAGTGGCGTGGATGGAGTTCAGGTTGACGCCCTTGGCGGCAAGTTTGCCCAAACATTGCGACAGAGCGCCGGGTTTGTTGGGCAAATCGAGAGCTTCCGCGGGAGTTTCCTGGTACGAGATTCTGGCCGAGTCGAGAGCTTTCTTGGCTCGACGGGCGTCATCGACGATGAGTTGAACGGAGCCGGCGGTACCTTGGGCGGTTCCCAAGAGGGAGAGAATATTCACTTTGGCGTCGCCGAGAGTCTTCGCGATGGCGGCGACCGCGCCAGGATGATTATCAAGAGAGACGGTGAACTGCTTGGTTTTGGCCATTTCGGCACCTCCTGCCGTTGCGAGGAGATTATACGCCCAGATGGGCTGGGTGGAAGCGATACGGGGGACTCCAGCGGCGCGCCCGAGGAATAGGAAGAAGCCCATCCTCCGAGCCCGGAGGATGGGGCAGTCTCTTTCGAGCAATTTTTCAGATTTGCTGGTGTTTCCATCGGCCACGGCGGAAGAGGAGAATGCCGGCAGCGGCGATGGCGGCCTCGGAGACGACGATGGAGTAAAAAGCCCCGTTGGATTGCATGTGGGCGGGGATGGCCAGGAAGTAGGCGAGAGGAATCTCCAGGAACCAGAAGCCGACGAGATTCACAATTGTGGGCGTGAGAGTGTCGCCGGCGCCATTGAAGGCCTGGAGCATGACCATGCCGTAAGCAAAAGCGATATTGCCGTAGCTGAGGATGCGCAAACAGGAAGCGGCCAGGGGGATGACGGCCGGATCGTTGGTGAAGAGGCGGACAACGGGCACGGAGAAGAAAATGAAAAAGATTCCAATCGCGCCGAGGAAGAGCATGTTGTACAGGCCAGTGCGCCAGACGGAAGTTTCGGCGCGCTCGGGTTGCTTGGCGCCGAGGTTCTGGCCGACGAGGGTGGCGGCGGCATTGCTGAGTCCCCAGCTGGGGAGAATCACGAAAATGACGATGCGAATGGCGATGGTGTAGCCGGCGAGAGCCGCGGAGCCAAAGACGCTGACGATGCGGACCAAGCCGATCCAACTGACGTCAGCGATGGCGAATTGCAAAATGCCGGTGAGCGAAACGCGAAGCAGGCGAAAGAAAATAGTGAAGTCGAGATGGAGCTGGCTACGGAGGATGCGGATGCGTTCCGTCCCGCGCATGAGTCGATAGAACTGATAGAGCACGCCGATGCTCCGGCCGGTGAGAGTGGCGAGGGCGGCGCCAGTGACCCCGAGTTTTGGGAACGGTCCCCAGCCGAAGATGAGGCAAGGGTCGAGAATTAAATTGATGATATTGGAGACCCAGAGTAAGCGCATGGCGACGGCGGCGTCACCAGCGCCGCGGAAGATGGCGTTGTTGAGGAAAAGCATAGTAATAGCGCCGCTGCCGGCAAGCGCAATGCGTGCGTAACCGGAACCGACGGCGATGATTTGCGGCGAGGCGCCCATCAGGCGAAGCAAGTCCGGTGCATAGAAGAAGCAGGGGACGCCAATGAGGACGGAGATCGCGAGCCCGATGGCGATGGCTTGAACGCCGGCAACGGCTGCGCCGGCGGGATCTTTTTCGCCGATGCGGCGAGCGACCATGGCGGTGGTGGAGAGGCTCAAGCCCAGGCCAACGGCGAAAACCAGGCTGAGAAGCGATTCCGTGAGGCCGACGGTGGCGACGGCGTCCGCGCCGAGACGGCCGACCCAGAACACGTCAACGACGGCGAAGAGAGACTCCAGCACCATCTCGAGGATCATGGGAATGGCGAGGAGGAGAATGGCGCGATTGAGATTGCCAGTGGTGAAATCCTGCTGCGAGCCGCGGAGGGCTTCGCGGACGGAGCTCCAGAAAGAGGGTGGCGGCGCGGCGGCGGAAACAGTTTGCTCCAAAGACATAGAAACCTTTACGTTCTGCGAGGGCGCTTCCCAAGATTAGGCGCGCTTACGCGGCTGGAGAAATGAATAGTAAAAACGAGAAGGGGTCAGATCCGCGCTAGCGGCGGATTAGATTCGTACAGCGACTTGCGGGGCGAACATGGGCGTTGTCCTTGGCGCTGTCTCTGTGGGACGACTGCGCCCGAAGTCCGGATTTCTACTGACACTTTTTCAACGAGGAAATTCTACCTTGAACGGGTGGGGCGTGGCTAGAGGAATCAGGCGGGGGCCAGTTTCTGAATGGCCGGGCACCCGGTGGTTATTACGTGATGGCTCGCCTTGACATTCTACGGGAAGGGCCCTATTCTCACCTAGAATGTCTACTAAAGAACAGCGGGAGCGCATTGAACTGCTGCAAGGGACACTGGACCTGCTGATTCTCCGCACGTTGCTGCTGGGGCCAGCGCACGGCCATGCGATCGCCAAGGCGATCGAATTCAACTCCGATGATGTGTTGCAGGTGGAGCAGGGATCGCTGTATCCGGCGCTGCACCGGCTCATCAAGCGAGGATGGATTTCCGCGGATGAGGGCACCTCGGAGAACAATCGGCGGGCCAAGTTTTACCGACTGACATCCAAGGGCCGGAAGCAACTGGCGGTGGAGACAAGCAAGTGGGACAAGGTAGCGGGCGCGATCGCGCGGATTCTCCGGCCAGCGGAGTAAGGGGCGAATCAATGAGACGCAGCAAGCGTATGTTGGAAGAACTGGACGCGGACATTCGCGAGCACATTGAGAGGGAGACTCAGGACAACATCGAGCGCGGCATGTCGCCGGAAGACGCGCGCTACGCGGCTTTACGCAAATTTGGAAACGTGACGAGGGTGAAGGAAGACACCCGGGAAGTGTGGAGCATCGTTTGGCTTGAGGAACTAGCGCAGGACATTCGCTACGGCCTCCGCATGCTGCGCAACTCTCCCGGATTCGCGGCCGTGGCCATCTTAACGCTGGCGCTGGGCATTGGCGCGAACACGGCGATTTTCAGCCTTATCGATGCCGTGATGCTGAAGTCGCTTCCGGTCGAGAATCCGTCGCAACTGGTCCTTTTGAAATGGAGCGCGCGCAACGCGCCGAGGATTCACGGTTATATGTCCTCGGGCGATTGCCCCAGCAATCTTCGTTTCGGCGCGGCGAATCCCTCGGGCTGTTCGTTTTCTCAGCCGATGTTTCGCGAAATAAAGAATACGAACCAGTTTTCAGGAGTGGCCGCGTTTGCCAACTCCGGTCCCCTTGCTCTGACGGGCAATGGCGCTGCGAGCATAATCGGCGGGCAACTTGTTTCCGGAGATTTCTTCCGCACCATGGGCGTGAAGGCCGCCGCGGGCCGCGTTCTTGAGTCCAGCGACGATTCGCCGGCGGCAACGCCGGTTGCCGTGCTCAATTATGGCTACTGGCAGAGCGCCTTCGGCGGCGCTCGCGATGCGATCGGCCGCACGATTGAGTTGAACGGCGCCGCTTTTACAATCGTCGGAGTGGCCGAGCAGCGATTCACCGGAATTACGCCGGGCAGCGACTATGACGTTTGGCTGCCGCTCGCTGCCGGGCAACGCATCAGCGATCCCATGATGTGGGGCAATCGCCAGGACAACGTGAGCTATTGGTGGCTGACGGTTCTCGGACGGCTGAAAGCAGGAACGGGCCTGCCCCAGGCTCAGGCAGCAGTGAGCGGAGTTTTCCGCAACGAGATGCTGTACGGCTCTGTTCCCCTGTTCGAGGCTGGAGGAGGGGCGGGCGCGCCTCCCGGGCGACCAGGCGGAGGTGGCCCGGCTCGGAGACAAATGGTTCTCGGCGGGCCTCCCGTGGGGGCGGGACCCGCGCCATTGCCGGCCGGCGGCGCACAAGGTCCGCCAATCGTTCGTGGCGCGATGCCTCCAGCGGCCAACGGCCAGAAATCCGCCAACGTTCAAGCCCCATCAGTTCCACCCGCGAAGGCCGTGCAAGGCCAGGGACCAACCGAAACGGCAAAGGAAACTAGAACGCTTTCCAAGCCGGACGATGAACCGGCCATAACTCTGATCAGCGCGCAAACCGGATTGACCGGTGCGCGCGGCCGGTTCGCCAGTCCGCTATACGTCCTGATGTTTGCGGTCGGAATTATTTTGCTGATCGCCTGCTCGAATGTCGCCGGCTTGATGCTGGCGCGCGCGGCGGCGCGGCAAAAAGAAATGGCGCTGCGATTGGCGCTCGGAGCGGGACGAGCAAGAGTCGTGCGGCAACTCTTAACGGAGAGCGTGATGCTGGCAGCGGCGGGCGGCATCTTGGGAATCGTTTTTGCATCCTGGGGCACGCACGCGATCGTTTCGTTTGTATCGACCAATCAGCCGCGGCCGCTCGCATTCGCCACGGGGATCGACATGCGCGTGCTCGGCTTCACGGCCGCGGTTTCCCTTTTCACGGGAATCCTGTTTGGACTTGCACCGGCGTTTCGCGGCGCGCGAGTGGACTTGACTCCTGCGCTGAAGGAAGGCACCGGTACCTCGACCGGACTTGCGCATCGCGGGAGCAGGCACTTCAGCATCGGAAACGCGCTGGTGGTGACGCAGGTCGCGTTGGCGATCGTGGTGCTCGTCGGCGCCGGGCTATTGGTACGAACACTGCAGAATCTCCGCAGCATCGATGTAGGTTTCGATTCCCACAACCTGGTGCTTTTCGGGATCAACCCCTCACTGGCGGGGTACAAAGACGAGCAGGTGGATAGTTTCTATCGCGATTTGCAGGGCCGCCTCGCCGAAACGCCCGGTGTACGGTCGGCTAGCTATTCCATGGTTCCTTTGCTCAGCGGCAATCTGATGATCACCGGCTTCCACTGGCCGGGAACGCCGCAAGATCGTGAGTCAGAGTCTGACATGTTGATGGTGGGCCCGGATTTCTTCAGCACCATGCAGATTCCTCTTCTGGCGGGGCGCGGTTTCGAAGCTTCCGACTATAAACTCGCCGCGAGTAAATCCGCGTCGGCCACAGTTCCAAAGCCGGTGATCGTGGACCAAGCGTTCGTCTCGAAGTACCTCGGCAAAGAAAACCCTTTGGGAAAGCGCTTCGGCGAATCCGCCGCAAATGAAAATGAGCCCGCGAGTCCGGGGTATGAAATCATCGGCGTGGTTCGCGACACGAAATACAGCGACCTGCGGCGGGAAATCAATCCCTTGATGTACGAGCCGCAGACCGGTTTCGGCGCATCGTTCGAAGTGCGCACGGCCGGCGACCCGCAAGCGTTGGTTTCCGTGATTCGCGAGGCTGTCGCGCAAATCAATCCGAACTTGCCGCTGCGCGACGTCACCACGGAATCGCAGCAGATCGACCGGCTGCTCTTTCAAGAGCGCCTCGTCGCTCGCTTTTCGAGTTTCTTCGGCTTGCTGGCGCTGGTGCTGGCGTGCATCGGCCTCTACGGGCTGATGGCCTATGAAGTCACGCGGCGCACGCGGGAAATCGGCATTCGCATCGCGCTCGGCGCGCAAGCGAATGATGTCTTACGTTCGGTCGTGCGGCAAGGATTAGCGCTGGCGCTCGTGGGCGCGGCGGCCGGCATCGGCGTGGCCCTGGGCGTGACTCGCTATTTGAAATCGATGCTGTACGATGTCCATGCGAACGATCCCTTTACCATTGTCGCTGTGGTGGCGCTGCTGATCCTGGTGGCGCTTGCGGCCTGTTTCATCCCTGCGCGTCGCGCCACGAAAGTCGATCCCATGGTTGCGCTGAGGTGCGAATAGTCCTCCGCGAGTGACCGACAACCTTACTTTTAGAAGGAATTCGATTAATGCGTGGGGACCGGGAAGACTCTTACGCGGCGGCGATGCGGCGGATGAGGTCTTCTTGCTCGGACTGGGATTCGGCGCCAATGGTGAAGGCGTCGAGGAGATTGAGGCCGAGAGCGAAATTGAGAGCTTCGTCCTGGCGTGCGCGAAGTTGGCCCTGGCCGAGGATTTTCATCCCGAGGATGCCTTTGCCTGCGGCGCGCATTTCCTTCATGACGCTGACGACGGTATCGGTGTCCGAGTCCATATAAGCGCCGATGGGGTTGATGCGGACGAGATGGACTTCGACCCAGGGAGATTTTGTGGCGGCGCGAAGGGCTTCGATGCTGTGGCAAGAGCAACCGTGGGCGCGAATGATGCCTTTTTCCTTGGCTTCGGAGAGGACATCCATCACACCTTTGTAGCGATCGGTCCAATCGCCTTCCGTTAGGCAATGCATAAGGCAGACGTCAATGTGATCGGTGCCGAGTTCGCGACGGAAACGATCGAGATCGTCGCGGGCGGTGGCTGCGTCGCGGGCCCAGGTCTTGGTGAGGACGGTGACTTTGTCGCGGGGGACGTGCTTGAGAACTTCGGCGACATGCGGGTGGCTGCCGTAGGAATCGGCGGAGTCGAAGAAACGCAGACCGTGGTCGTAGCCGTTGAGGAGCAAGTCGGAGAGGCCTTTCACGCCTAGGGCGGTCTGATGCGAATGGTGGCCGGAGCCGACGGTGCCAGTGCCCATGGCGAGGCGGCTGGTCTGGATGCCGGTCTTGCCGAGAGTGACGGTGTCCGAGGCGTTGAATTTTCGCGGGAGGGGGGTGAGCGCAAAGGCGCGGCGGCTGAACACGGAAGCGTGGAGAGAGAGGGCGCCGGCAGCGCAAGCGGTGCGATGGAGGAATTCGCGGCGTTTCATGGGACCTCCTTACCGAAGTATTCCCAGCAGTCTACCTCTTATGGACAATGGACGCGCGAAAAGGCCTTGGGTTATCAGCTACGCAGCTACAACACGGGGCGAGGGACTTCGTAATAGAGGAAATGCACGCCGACGCCCAACTTGCCATTGGTGGGGCTCAGGGATTCGACATGCACGACACGGCCTGTGAAGCACCACTCGGCCACATCGTCGCCTACTACTTCGCGTGGCATTTTCAGATGGACTTGAATCATTTCCCCTTCTGGCAGGTTTTGGTCGGTCGCAAAATAAACTCCATGATTGCTGATGTTCATGGCAGCAGTGGATTGTTCAGAATCAGAGCCATTTTGCACGGGACGAAACTTCAAAGGAACCTTCATGATCAAACGACGGGCGGAACGGCGATCGGATTCCGGCATGATTATCCTTTTGGACCTGGGGAGGGACCAGATCGGGTCTCGGGAGGGCGAAGCCCAGTTTTACGAATGTGAGAGGGGATGGTCAAGCCATTTTTGCCAGTCGACGCCGAAAGGCCCTCCGATGCATTGCGGTGGTCGCCTGGGGCCGGCGTCCCAGGAACTTCGCGGCGCTCCGGGGAGTCAGTCTTCGACGAACGACTTCAGCCTGGCGAGCGCCTGATCCCATTGCGCGGAGACGAAATCGAGGTACTCCTTCATGCCCTCAATCGGACGCGGATCGAATTCGAATCGACTCTCGCGGCCCTTACGAACGCTGTGGACGATTCCTACACCCTCGAGCACACGAAGATGCTTGGTGATCGCCTGGCGGGTTAGCCTAGACCCTCGAGTCAATTGAGAGATCGAGCCGAGCTGACCACCACAGAGTTTCGCAACCAGGGAGAGCCGCGTCGCGTCTCCCAGAGCTGCAAAGACGAGTGCGTGCATCCGCTGTTTGCCTGCCACAGTGCTACGGCTTTTGCGCGACATAGCTTTCGATGTTCTTCAATTGTTGCGTCCAACCGCCCTCGTTTCTTCGGAAGGCTTCGAGGCGGCGGTCAGCGGGAAGCTTATCGAAACCGGACTCGGTGAGCACCAGCAGGGTGCCGGTGGCGGTCTTCTCCAGCCTGAATTCGACGAGCGTAACAGGTTCCTTCGAGTAGTCCGGTGGAGTGTCCGCTTTCTCAAAGGACTTGGGATGGGGCCAGGTAAAGGAGAAGAGCTTTTCCGGCTCCATTTTCTGCACGAGGGCTTCCCATTTGACGTGTTCGTAACCGGGATAGGTCATCTGGCCACGTGAGATCTGGCCGGGCACGAAGGGACCCTCCAGTTTGACGCGAAACCACTCGCCAAACTCCCGGTAATCGGTAAGGGCGCGCCAGACACGGGAAACCGGGGCCTTGAGTTCGATGCGCTTCTCGATGCGGTCACTCATGTAAAGCAACCTCCGGGTTGCATATTGGCATAAGGACGCGCAAAAAGCAACCTTACGGTTGCATGTTCCAGGGAGCTGCCCGCGGTTGCAAAAGCCGGACATCGTCTCTCCTTGACAATCTACCTATGCTCACCGTATATATGTCGAACGTCTAGGAGGCGGGATGCCGATCGAGAAATCGGACTTGTTGCAGGGCACGCTGGACATGCTGATCCTGAAGATTGTCGCGCTTGGTCCCGTGCACGGGTATGGCATCTCCCAGCGCATCAAACAGATCTCCAAGGAAGTGCTGCAGGTGCAGCAAGGGTCGCTGTACCCCGCGCTCCATCGCCTCGAAAAACGGGGCTGGCTCGCCGCGGAGTGGGGCGAATCCGACAACGGGCGGCAGGCGAAGTTCTACAAATTGTCTGCCAAGGGCCGCAAGCAACTGGCATGCGAGGAATCAAACTGGCACCGCCTGGCCGGAGCCGTGGGCCACATACTGCAGACGGCCGAATAGGAGTCCGCTATGTTCGGATGGAAATCACTTTTCCGCAAACGGGCGCTGGACGCACAACTCGATTCGGAGCTTCGCTTTCATATCGAAAAGCTCGTGAATGACTACATCGCTGAGGGTATGGCACCGGAAGAGGCGCGCAGGAAGGCGGCGCTGGAATTCGGCGGGCCGGAACAGATCAAGGAGGAACTGCGCGACGTTCACCGCGTAAGTGTCGTGGAAACGGTGATCGGCAATCTGAAATCAGCGTTCCGTTTCATTCGCAAGTCACCCTCTTTTTCGCTCGCGGTGATCTTGACGCTGGCTTTGGGGATCGGCGCGAACAGCGCGGTGTTCTCGGCAATTGATGCGATTTTGCTTCGGCCCTTACCCTTTCCGGATGGGGATCAGCTTATGGAACTTCGTCAGGTCAACCCCATGACAAAGAGCCCACGGACTCGTTTAGCGCCCGTCCGGCTCGAAGATTGGAACCGGATGAATTCCACTTTCCAGGCGATTACGGGATATTACACGGAAGACAACTCAGAGACTTCGAGTGCTCTGCCGGAAAAAGTGACGCAAGCCTTTGTGACTCCTCGCTTTTTACAAGTATGGGGAATTTCACCGGTGCTTGGCCGCGATTTTAATGCCGGGGAAGAACACTTTGGCGGGCCGAACGCCATTCTAATCAGCAATCGTTTTTGGCGCCGCCGGTTTGGCGCCGACCCAAACGCTCTCGGAAAGAAGCTGCGCATCAACGGGTATTCTTCTTCCATCGTGGGCATTATGCCGGCGTCCTTCTTGTTTCCTGACCGCGATGTCGACCTTTGGTCGCCTGGCCCTCCCGATGCGCCCATCGCACAAAACAGGGAGTGGACGTGGTACCTCGCGATTGGACGTCTCAAGCCTGGCGTGACAATCGAGCAGGCGCGCGCGAACCTGGCAACAGTGCAGAAACAACTCGGCAGTGCGTTTCCAAAAACGGATGCGGATTTGACCGTGGGTATCGAACCACTCAAAGAAAAAACGATTGGCGGCGTGCGGAGATCGTTGTGGATCCTGTTTGGTTCAGTGTCTGTGCTGCTGCTGATTGCTTGCACGAATATCGTTGCATTGCTCTTGGCCCGCGCCGCTCAGCGTCAACACGAAATCTCCGTCCGATTTTCGCTGGGCGGTACCCGCACCGCCATCGTAACTCAGCTCTTGACCGAAGTTTTTGTTTTGGCGCTTGCAGGCGCTGCAGTTGGCCTGCTTATAGCTAACGCGGCGTCGACAGTGTTTCGAAGTCTTGCGGCAAACTTGCCACGCGTCGAAGAGATTCGCCTCGATGCTCGAATTGTCGTCTATTCCTTGGTGTGTTCCCTTGTTGTGACGTTTCTCTGCGGATTGTTCCCAGCCATTCGCGGGACGCGAAATAACATGTCCAGCTCTCTAGCGCAGGCCAGCCGGACTCAAGTATCGGCGCGCAACCCATTGCAATGGTTGCTTGTGGGTGTGCAAGTGGCGCTTGCGGTTACCCTGCTGGCTGGCGCCGGATTGCTGCTGCGGAGCTTTCAAGAGCTGGGGCACGTCTCGCCCGGGTTCGATCCCAGCCTTGTCTTGACTTTTCATGTCAGCGCGTCCTACGGAGAAACCGCCGACTGGAAGGGACTTACGCAGCGCATCGACCGCACTATCGGTTCGTTGCGCAATATGCCCGGGGTGGAGACAGCAGCTACTGCCGCAACGCTCCCTGGGGTCCCGTCGCACTATCAAATGGAACTGAAGTTTGCTGAAGGCCAAGTAGATCCAGAACGCAAGATCATAGTGCAGAGCCGTTTCGTTTCCACAGGGTATTTCGCCCTGATGCAAATTCCACTTCTGTCCGGCGAAGTCTGTCATGAATCGCCGGATTCCCTGAAGTCCATCAACGTTATGGTGAATCGTAGTTTTGTGAACACCTATCTCGCGGATTCTACAGCCGTGGGGCGTCATCTTCAGGAGGTGCCCAGCAGCACGTTCTTGCCTGCCGGCGAAATACAGGGAGTCGTCGGAGACGCCCGCGAAGAAGGCCTCGACCGGGAACCTAGCCCAACCGTGTACTGGTGCGCCAGTGCTGCCGATCCCGATCCGTTTTACCTGGTTCGCACGGGCACGGAACCGATGGCAATAGCCAACGCGCTTCGACAGAAAATGCATGAAATTGAACCCGATCGCTCGGTCTTCGAGATCATGCCACTAGAGGAACATCTCAGTGACGCATTCGCGGAGAATCGCCTGCGCACTATTCTGCTGGTGTTCTTTGCGGCCACCGCTGTGTCTCTTGCTTGCGTGGGGCTTTACGGAACGCTGAGCTATTCCGTGAACGTGCGGCGGCGCGAGGTCGGCCTGCGGCTTGCGCTGGGCGCTTTGCGAGGACAGATCGTGAAGCAGTTTCTGTTGCAAGGCCTGGGTGTCTCGTTTGTGGGCTGCATGGCAGGGTGGGCGCTCGCGGCTATGTCCGGGCGGCTGCTTTCCGGAATGCTTTACGGAGTCTCTCCTTCTGATTTTACGACTTCGTTCGCAGTGGTTCTTCTGGTGTTAGTGGTAGCGGCCATTGCTTCGCTGGTGCCGGCCATGCGTGCCGCGCGTGTGGAACCGATGAACGTTTTACGCGACGAATAGCCGCCCGCGGTTTCCACGATAGCAAGGCCTTCCCACTTCCCACCGCATTTCCCGAGTGATATGCTCGCGCGGAACGAGATCGGAATAGCAGGAATCTCTCGAAATAGCCCTATTTGAAACGATTTAGCGATACAAAAGGAGTTCCGCCATCGAGGTGCAGAAATGAAAAAAGAGAAGCGTGCCGACGGATCAATCGAAAGGCGTTTGAGTCGGCGGAAGTTCCTGGGGCAGGGCGCGGCGACGGCGATGGCGTTTTCGATTGTGCCAAGGCATGTGCTGGGCGGGGCGGGATACGTGCCGCCGAGCGACAAGGTGAACATTGCGTTCATCGGCGTGGGCTCGCAGGGATTGCGGGTGATGCTCCACTTCTTGAAGGAGCCGGACGTGCAGGGGGTCGCGGTGTGCGACCCGAACAAGGGCAGCGCGGACCATCCGCAGTGGGACACTCACGAGTTTTGCAAGTCCGTGCAGAAACTTCTTGGCGTCGACACGGGATGGGATTGGCTGAGCCCGGACCAGCCAATTCAGTTGACGCATTCGATGCGGGTGACGAGCGGAGTGGCGGGACGCGAGCCGTGCCAGCAGATTGTGAACGGGTATTACGGGTCTAAGCAGACTTCTGGAAAATACAACGGGTGCGCGGCGTACAGCGACTACCGGGAACTTCTGGAAAAACAAAAAGGCGTTGACGCGGTGGTGGTGTGCACGACGGACAATTTGCATGCCGCGGTCTCGGCGGCGGCGATGAAGAAGGGCAAACATGTTTTCTGCCAGAAGCCGCTGACGCACACGATTTATGAAGCGCGTCGCCTGGCGGAGATCGCGCGTTCGGCCGGAGTGGCAACGCAAATTGCGGTGGGGAATCAAGCGTCGGAAGCGACACGGCAGCTGTGCGAATGGATTTGGGACGGAGCGATCGGCCCCGTGCGCGAGGTGCACAACTGGTCGAGCCGGCCATACTGGCCACAAGGGATTGAACGGCCCAAGGAAGCGCAACCCGTGCCGGATGGATTGGACTGGGATTTGTGGCTCGGGCCGGCGGCGGAGCGTCCGTTCCACCATGCTTATGTGCCCTTTGTGTGGCGGGGATGGAGCGATTTTGGGTGCGGTGCGCTGGGCGACATGGGTTCGTATAGCTATGACACGATTTTCCGCGTGTTGAAGCTGGAGGCGCCGGTGAGCGTGGAGGCCAGTTCGAGCGAGCGCTACGAGGAGACTTATCCGCTGGCTTCGGTTATCCGGTACAGCTTTGCCGCGCGCGGCGACATGCCAGCTGTGAAATTCACGTGGTATGACGGCGGATTGAAACCGCCGCGGCCGGAAGAATTGGAGGAGAACCGACCCTTAACAGGGGAGGGGGAAGAAGAAGACGAAGGGCTGCTGTTTGTGGGAGACCGCGGGAAAATTTTGTGCGGTTTCAACGGAGCGCGGCCGAAAATAATTCCACAGGCAAAGATGGATGCCTACAAGCAGCCGGCGCCGACGTTGCCGCGTTCACCGGGGAACGAGCGGGAATGGCTGGATGCCTGCAAGGGAGGCAAGGTAAAGCCGGGAGGGAATTTTGAGTTTGAGGGGCTGGTCACGGAGACACTTCTACTGGGCAATATCGCGGTGCGTGCGGGACAAAAACTGAATTGGGATCGCGCGAGTATGAAGGTGCTCAACTCGGATACGGCGCAGAAGCTTGTGGCTCCGGAACGGCGCAAGGGTTGGGAACTGTAGCAGGCGAACAATTACACGGTGATCAGATTTTTGGGAACGTGGTGAGGCTTTTCCGGCTGGTCGTGATGAGCCCACCATTCGCGCCATGCTTCGGCGTTCTTGCCGAGAGAGGCGCCGGTAATAGCTTGCAAAGCCGCATAAACCAAATCCTGAGTCCCAGCGTCCAGGGAATCATCATCCAGAAGATTCAAGAGTTGGGGAACTGCGGTTAAGCGCTGCTCGCCGGTGAGCATGCCGGAACGGGCGAGATTGGTGGCGGCGCGCTCGCGAATTTGTTTCGAGGGATCGTGGGCGAGTATGGAAAGAAGCGGGTCGATGGATTCCTCGGTGCCCAGCATGGCCAATCCCTCAACGGCCCAGAAGCGGGTCTGCTGATTCGAATCGTGGGAATAGCGCAGAAGTGTGGTCAAAACCTTGGAGGGCTCAACGCCGCGATTGCCGAGGGCGCCCAACCTCCAGAGCGCGAGAAAGCGGCTGTCGGGATCGTTATGAATCTGATTGAGGAGTTTTGCAAGACTCTGCGGCGACTTTCTAAGATTGTTGGCGACTAGATCGACTTCCACGGCGGCAACGCGGACGCGAGGATCGTCGGAGTCCAGGGCCTGCAGAACGATATGGAAGAGCTGGTCGGTATCCTGAACGTGGCCGCGCCAGGAATCAAGATTCTTGTGGATCAGCCCGAGAGACTGGTCGGGACGGCGGATGGCAAGTACAAGGAGGCGCTCGGCCTGCTCTTGAGGTGCCAAGTGACTGATGGCTTCGAGGTCGGAACTGGTGGCGCCGGCGTCGGAAGCAGGCACGAGAGAGGATGACGGTTGTGCAGTGGACGGTTGTGACGCAGTTCCGTGCAGCCAGTTCGGTCCAGAAAACTCAAGACGAGCAACCTGATAACCGGCGAGAGTAGAAAGCACCGCAAGCAGGAGAAGAAACCAGGCGTAATGGGGCAAGCGATTCGGAGAAGCAGAATCGCGGTTAGAGGCCCGCCCCAGGTGTGGAGCGGGCTGAGGTGCCCCGGTGTTGTCTTCCGATGAGTCGCGCATGAGCCGCCGCCGCGCCGTGTTCCTCGCGCGCTGATGGCAAGTTAAGCGGAGAGGATGTGGTCACCAATGGTACGGGCGGCCAGCAGGAGCAGTTCTTGCCGGCAACTCTTTTGATTTCAATAGATTGGAGCCGTTACTGGTACGCGGCACGCAAGCGAATCCCGTACCAAGGAACAGTAGGTGAATGGGGCGCCATTACGGGGCAGCGCATGTTGGAGATGGCCCCGCGATGCGGACCCACGGAATAAGGACGCGCCGCGGAAACCGTCGGGGGCACAAACAGCGTGTCCCGCAAAAACATTCTGGATGCAAACACCACATCCTGCAAGACCATCCGAGACGCAAACAGCGTGTCCCGCAAAAACATCCGGGATACAAAAAGGCGTACTTTGCCGGGAGTGGATGGTCTGCTAGAATAAGGAGCTTGGTTTGGCGACATTTCGAGCAGGAAATCCAAGCCCAAATAAAAACTGAAGCAGGAAGAAAAATGGCACTGAAGTGTGAGTTCTGCGGCAAAGCGCCGCATTATGGAAACGTGATCAGCCACGCAAACAATACGCGGCGGCGCCGGTGGAATCCAAACTTGAAGCGCGTGCGCGCGGTTGTGGCCGGCGTGAGGAAACAAGTCCGTGTTTGCACGGCGTGCATCCGCGCCGGCAAGGTAAAGAAGGCGGCCTGAGTCTCCAGCCTTGAAATTGACCGTGGCAAACCTGTGTTCCGTGGGGCATCCGATGAAGCACTTTCGGGGAGTGAAGGGCGCGGCTGCATGGCTGCCGCTCGCGGCGATGGTGTTAGCTGCGGGTGCCGGCTGCAACAAGGAAGTGCAGCATGCGCCTGACGTGTGGGCGGTGGTGAACGGAAAAGAGATCAAGCGGGATGAAGTCGACAAATATTACCGCACGCGGGTCAACCCGGAAGGGCAAGAGCCTTCGCTGGAAGAATCGCTGTCGCAAAAGCTGAACGTGCTGGACGAGCTGATCTACAACGAGATTCTGCTCGAAAAGGCGAAGAAGCTGAACCTCGAGGCGAGCGACGGCGAAGTGGAAGACAAGTTCACGGAGCTGAAGAGCCCGTACACCGAAGACGAGTTTCAACGGCGTCTGAAAGATCAAGCCATGTCGGTGGAAGATCTGAAGCTGCAGCTGAGGCGGCAGCTTTCGATTCAGAAGCTGCTGAACCGCGAAGTGGTGGCGAAGATCACGATCACGGACCAGGACGTCACCGATTTTTACAACGCCAATAAAGCGCAGTTCAACGTGGCGGAACCTCAGTATCACATCGCGCAGATCGTGGTTACGCCGCGGAAAGAACAGCAACTCCGCAACCGGAAGAACGACGACGCGAGCAACGAAGCCGAGGCCGAGCGCAAGGTGAAGATGCTGATGGACCGGCTGAACAGCGGTGCAGACTTCGCACAATTGGCGATGGATTATTCCGAAGACATGAATACCGCGGGAACGGGCGGGGACCTGGGCTACGTTCCGGAATCGGCGCTGAACCAATCGGACCCCGCGCTGAAAAGGGCCGTGGTCGGATTGAAGGCCGGGCAAGTCAGCCAGCCGATTCAGGTTCAATCGAAAGAAGGCGCACGCGTCCTGATTTTGAAATTGATTACCCGTGAATCGCCCGGGCTGCGCGGAATTGCCGAACCGCAGGTGCAGCAAACCATTCGCGATACGCTGCGCAACCGCAAGGAACAGCTACTGCGCCTGGCGTACCTAGCGATCGCCCGGAATGGGGCGGTAGTGAAGAACTACCTGGCGGAGCAGGTTATGGAAGCCGCGGGGAAGTTGCCGGACGCGGCGAAGACCAACGTGCCGCCACGGTCCATCGGGCACTAAACCCCCAAACTGCAAAGTTGAGTCGATGCTGCCAGAGTGATACGTGATTCGTGACTGGTGCGAACCCAGGCATGAAGTTGTAATCCTTCCTTGATCTGTTGAAATCGCAAGTTCTTGAAGGCGACAGTTAAACCCGCTCAGGCGACGATGCAGAGGATCTCGCCGGGGTTTACGGGCTGACCTTCCCTCGCGAGGACCCGCTCGATGATGCCGCTTTTGGGCGAGCGGATTTCGTTCTGCATTTTCATGGCTTCGACAACCAGGAGGCCCTGCCCGGCTTCGACGCGGTCTCCCTCTTTTACGAGGATGCGCACGACTTTGCCGGGCATGGGCGCGAGGATTTGCTGGCGGCCTTCGGCTTCGACTGCGCCGTGGCGGCGGCCGCTCCAGGCGCGAGGGTCGATGACTTCGGCGGTGAATTCGTGCGAGCCGGCGTGGAGTTTTAGTTTGCCGCCCGGAGACGGCGTCACACTGATCTCGAACGATTGACCGCCAAGCAAGATCGAGATGGTGTTGGGAGCGATTTCGACGGCGTCGACGTCGACGGGGCTACCGTCCAGCGTTACGTGCCAGCCGGATGCATGGCGTTCGAGTTCAATGACACGCGCTTTCATTTCTGAATTGGAAGATGCGAGCTGGACTTCGTATTTCATGGTAAGCGGTCCAGTTGCTCGCGGCGGCCTTCCAACTTCCAGCGGGACGGCTGATCTTCGGGTGCAGAAGACAAACTGGATTGCCTATCTGCTTGTTGCGCGTGCCAGATCGCGGCGGCGATAACCGCGGCATCGGAAGCGGAAGTTTCGCGAGCATCCCCGTTCGCAGAAGCTGCGGTGGAAAGCGGCCGGCGGAGCAACTCGTCCAGCCACCGGGTGTGAATCTCGCCGCGGAGAAAATCGGGTTCAGTCAAGATGCGGCGGAAAAGGCCGACGTTGGTCTTGATGCCGGTGATGGTGTACTCATCGAGAGCGCGGCGAAGGCGGGCGATGGTTTCCTCGCGGCTATTTCCCCAGGCGATGAGTTTGCTGAGAAGCGGATCGTAGTCGTTGGGAACGGTCCAACCGTCATAGACGCCCTCGTCGAGACGAATGCCCGGGCCGCTAGGAACGTGGCGGGAAAGAATTTTGCCCGGTGAAGGAAAGAAATTGTTGTCGGGATCCTCGGCGTAAAGACGAACTTCCATAGCGTGGCCGCGCGGGGTGATGGATTCCCAGGCAAAAGGCAGGCGGTGGCCGGCGGCGATGGCGATCTGAAGTTTCACGAGGTCGAGGCCAGTCACCTGCTCAGTGACGGGGTGTTCGACCTGCAGGCGCGTGTTCACTTCCAAAAAATAAAAATTGAGATTGGCATCGACGAGGAATTCGACGGTGCCGGCGTTAACGTAGCCGCCGGCGCGCGCGAGGCGCACCGCAGCGTCACCCATTTTTTTGCGAAGGTCTGGCGTGATGATGGGCGAAGGAGCTTCTTCGATTACTTTTTGATGGCGGCGCTGGACAGAACATTCGCGCTCACCGAGAGAAACCACGCGGCCGTGGGCGTCGGCGAAAATCTGAATTTCCACGTGATGAGGCCGGTCGAGATATTTTTCGAGGTACAGGCGGTCGTCGCCAAAAGCGTTGATGGCTTCGGAAGAAGCATCGCGGAACGCGGAATCGAATTCGGCGTCGCTGTTGACGAGGCGCATTCCTTTGCCGCCGCCACCGGCGACGGCCTTCAGAAGAACGGGATAGCCCATGCGTTGCGCGAGTGCCTGGGCTTCGGCGGGGACTTCGATGGGGTCGTTGATGCCGGGAACGGTGGGAACGTCGGCGCGGCGGGCTAGCTGGCGGCCGGCAGTCTTGGAGCCAAGCGCTTCCATGGCGTCGGCGGGCGGGCCGATGAAGGTGATGCCTCGGTCCGTGCAAGCGCGCGGAAGCGCGGCGTTTTCCGCGAGGAAGCCGTAGCCTGGATGCACGGCATCGCAACCGGCGCGCCGAGCAACGTCCATAAGCTTATCGATGGAAAGATAGCTCTCGCGCGAAGGCGCTGCGCCTATGGGATAAGCCTCGTCGGAGAGGCGGACGTGCAGCGATTTGCGGTCGACCTCGCTGAAGACGGCGACGGAGCGGATGCCCAGCTCGCGGCAAGCGCGCAGGATGCGCACGGCGATTTCACCGCGATTGGCGATCAGAATTTTCTTGAACATAGAAAGTTGGAACGAACTGCGAGTTTAGCACGCTGAAAAACGGCCGCCACGAATCTGAGGAGCGCCGGTGCTTAGGGGAAACTAATTGACGAGCTTCTTCAAATCCTTCCACTTGACCAGGATGATGTGACTTTCTTCCAGCGCCTTCTTGAATTCGGGGCTGGTGACGGCATCGTAGTCGCGCTGGCGCCAGGCGGAACCGTAGTCCGGATGGTCCACCGTCACAGCCTGCAGTTCCGCATCGTCATGACCGAGATGGACGATTATTTCCGTGAGGCCCGGCTTCAGGTTCTTTATGGCGTTGACGTAAAAGTCGCGCCATTCGTTCGCGTGAACCGTGGGATTGGCGATCACTACCGCGTTCAGGACGACATCTTTTTCTGAGAGCACGGAGAATAGCTGCGGCGGCGCGCTGGGGATACGGACGGCCAGGAATGGCAATTTGTATTCATGAGCGAGTTTGACGTACACCGCAAAAAGCTCCGGGCTGGAAAAAAGCACGCCCATGTGGCTGTCGAGGTGTGTGGGGTGAATCCCGAGAGCCACGGCACGCTCAACCTGGGCGCGAATTTCACGCTCTACTTCTTCGGCCTTGACGTTCTGGAGCGCGGGAAGGGTTTCCGGCCAGAGATAGCCGGAGGGATCGAAGAGGCTGGGAACCTTGTCTTTGGATTCCACCGACCCCCAGCGGTAAGTTCTCCACTCGCTGGTCAGGGCCAGGTGCAAGCCCAGGTCGACATCGGGATGCGCTTTCGCGTAGGCCGCGACTTCGGTCAGCCAAGGGCCCGGCACGATAATGCTCGCTGACGTCACGGCGTTCTTCTCCAGTGCGTCAAAGCTGGCGGCATCTTCGGAGTGCGCGATGGCAAGATCGTCGGCGTGAACGATCAGTAGCTTGGAATCTGCCGGGTAGCCCAGTCGTTCGGCTGTGGTCTTGTTCTGCGCGCGTGCGACCGTGGCTGCGAAAATCAAGAGCACGCTAGCGACTGCGTGTTTTCGAAAGTGCATCGGGGCTCCCTAGAAAAGACTTGAGGAACCGAGATTAACATGAGGTGGGGGACTTCTGTGTAAGAACGCTTCAGGAGCAGCGGCTGTCAATCGGCGTATTTACCGCGATAGCCAAAGAGAAAATCGGCAAATTCTGCCTAGCACTGAGGTCGGAAGTTTCCGAATGAGCCTTATTCCGTAGCCTGCGTCGCGAAGCTCCTAATCTGGTCGAGAATTTGTTTTGGTATGACGGAATAGGCTAGAGCCACGCCGTACAAGAAAGCGTCCACAGATTCGCGAGATGAGGTCTTCAGCAACCCTCTGTGACCGGCACTTATATGCCAGAAGTTGTCAATCTGCTTGATATCAAGGTTCTATTTAAGCTCATTGAGTAAACTGACCCCGCCTTCTAAAGTTTGGTCTGGCAATTCATCAAGCCAGGTTAGTTGCTGCATCTCAAGCCTCCACGATTCATAGCGGGATGTTGCCGTGTTTTTTCTTGGGGTTGGTGTCGCGCTTGTTTTCGAGGGCGCGGAGGGAAGTGACAATCCGGGCGCGGGTGTCGGCGGGTTCGATGACCGCGTCAATGTAGCCGCGCTCGGCGGCTACGAACGGATTGGCGAAGCGATCGCGGAATTCGGCGATCTTTTCCTGGCGGAGTTTTTCGCGCTCCGATTCGGGAACTTTTGCCAATTCCCGTTTGTAGACAATGTCCACGGCGCCTTCGGGACCCATGACAGCAATTTCCGCAGTGGGCCAGGCGAAATTGGCGTCGGTGCGGATGTGTTTGCTGGCCATGACGCAGTAGGCACCGCCGTAGGCTTTGCGGGTAATGACGGTGATTTTGGGGACGGTGGCTTCGGCGAAGGCGAAGAGCAGCTTGGCACCGTGCTTGATGATTCCGCCGAATTCCTGCTGGGTGCCGGGGAGAAAGCCGGGAACATCCTCGAAGGTGATGAGCGGAATATTGAAGGCGTCGCAGAAGCGGACGAAGCGCGCTCCCTTCACGGAGGCATTGATGTCGAGAACACCGGCGAGGAAGGCCGGCTGATTGCCGACGATGCCGACGGGACGGCCGTCGAGGCGCGCAAAGCCGACGACGAGATTTTTCGCGTAATGCTCGTGGACTTCGAAGAAATAGCCATCGTCTACGATGGAGTGGATAGCGTCCTTGATGTCGTACGGCTTTTGGGGATCGGCGGGGACGAGGGTGTTAAGGGATTCATCGCGGCGTGTCGGAGAGTCGGAGGTCGCGCGACGGGGCGCATCCTCCAGATTGTTGGAAGGAAGAAAACTCATCAATTCGCGAATCATGGCCAGGCAATCGGCGTCGTCGCGCGAGACGAAATGGGCCACGCCGCTCTTCTCGTTGTGGGTCATTGCACCACCGAGCTCCTGCTTTGTGACTTCTTCGTGCGTCACGTTCTTGATGACGTCGGGACCGGTGACGAACATGTAGGAAGTCTCGCGCGTCATGAAGATGAAGTCGGTGATCGCCGGGGAATAGACAGCGCCACCGGCGCACGGACCCATGATGGCGCTGATCTGCGGAATGACTCCACTGGCAAGCGTATTGCGCAGAAAAATATCGGCGTAACCCGCAAGCGAGGCGACGCCTTCCTGGATGCGCGCGCCGCCGGAATCGTTGAGGCCGATGACGGGAGATCCGGAGCGCATAGCCAAGTCCATAATCTTGCAGATTTTCAGCGCGTTAGTTTCCGAGAGCGAACCGCCGAAAACAGTAAAGTCCTGCGCAAAAACATAAACGAGGCGGCCATCGATGCGGCCAAAGCCGGTAACGAAGCCGTCGCCCGCGGGACGCTGATCCTGCATGCCGAAATCGACGCAGCGGTGACGGACAAATTTGTCGAGTTCTTCAAAAGTACCTTCGTCTAATAAAAGATGGATGCGCTCACGCGCGGTGAGCTTGCCGGCTTTGTGTTCGCGCTCGCGGCGCTCCGCCCCGCCACCAGCTTCGGCTTCGTCGGAAATACGGCGCAGCTCTTCCATGCGGCCGCGGTGCCCGGCTCCGGGAATCAAACTAGGCTTTGGCTCAGACAACAGGTCCTCCCTCGGAAGGGGATTCCTTGAGGGTAAAAATGCGCACGGCAAGATGAGTGGCGATCCAAGTGGTGCCGAGAAGGAGGACGACACCGAGAAGCAGCTCCGCGCCCGTAGCGACGGCACGCTGTAAGGGAGATTCCAGCGAGGTCACATATTCCGTGGCCTGAACCAGAATGAACATCGCACCGAGGGTCAACGCCACGATGAGGATGGTGGTAAAAGCGGAAGCAAGGATCATTTTCATCGGACTGGTTCCAAGCCGTCCTGAACCGGCAAGGAGAAGGATAGCGCACCCGGTGGGAAAGCAGAACGCTGAAGAGGTCCGTTGACGGACGCGCAATCAGCGCAGACCGGACCAGTCGTCAGCAACCAGGATGGAGTCGCTGGGATTGGCGGCGTCGTACTTGATACTGGCGGGCTGGCCAGCGACGAGCCGCTCCAGCCGTATCTGGCTCTCCAGGCCGGTAATGTCCTGCGCGGTCTGGTAGGTGACGCCGGAAATCAAATAGCTGTACGAGACCAGATGGCGTGGCCGCATATCTTTCAGCGGTCTGGCGCTCGCGCCGAACAAACCTTTGCGCGCTTCTTTCGATTCCGGCGGACGTTCCACGAGTTCGACGATCTGCCCCTCGGCGATGCGGCCGATCTGGTTCAGATGGAGGCGGCGCTTGCGCTCTTCGTCTTCGGGATTCACCGCGGGCCGAAAGAAGGCGTACGCGATCATGGCCAGCGCGGCGACCAGAGCTCCACCCATACCGAGCACGAGTTTCCAATCCGCGAACAGTTCCTTCAACGAGCACGGCTCCCTAATCTGAATTGGGTGGGAAGGCGGACAGCACGCAATTAATCGCGTGCACAAATTGCGGCGGAAGGACTCCCTGGAACCGCCGAAACCCCACTGTGCGTATTCTACCGAAACCCCGAGGCTTACGTGAAACTACGCGTGCGGCGCGTGCACCGGATTGCGCAACACGCCAACACCGGCAGCACTGACCTCCACGGTATCGCCGGCGACCAACGGGCCCACGCCGGCGGGCGTGCCGGTAGCGATGACGTCGCCGGGCACCAAGGTCATCATGCGAGAAATCCAGCGAACCAGGAACGCAGCCGGATAGATCATCAACGAAGTCACACTCGATTGCCGGCGTTCGCCGTTGACGTGGGTTTCCACGAGAACATTGGTTGGGTCGAGCGCAGTCTCGATATGCGGGCCGACGGCGCAGAACGTGTCGAACCCTTTTGCGCGAGTGAATTGCACATCGCTCTTCTGCAGGTCGCGCGCCGTTACATCATTGAGGCAGCTATAGCCCAACACAAAGGATAACGAGTCATCGGCATTGCTGAGCTGCGAGCAGCGGCGTCCCATCACCAGCGCAAGCTCGCCCTCATGCTCCACGCGCTGAGAGTATTTTGGCAAAACGATTGCCTCTTGCGGGCCGATGATCGAAGAGGGCGGCTTGAGAAACATCAGCGGCTCTTTCGGGACTTCGTTGCCCAGTTCCGCGGCGTGGGCCGCGTAATTGCGCCCGATGCAAACGATCTTCGAAGGCTCCACTGGAGCGAGAAGCCGTACCTCGGCAAGGCGCGAAGAACGCGAGCTCCGCGACCACGCACCCCAGGGTTGACCGGAGATCTCGATGACATTTTCGCCCTCAATCAATCCGTACCGCGGCGAAGCCGCCTCCGAGGCGGCAGCTTCACGCATCACATACCGGCAAATTTTCATTAGCTTCTAGCTCGCGTGGTGGTTGGGATGGGACTCATGAGCTTCACGCGCTCTCCAGATCACGCCTACAATCCAGCAGAGCGTGGTGAGTATCATATACACGACGGCGCCCAGTACGAAAACATGAACCGCGCTGAGCCGGTTGCTCAGCCCGCGATAGATCAGGCAGAGCGCGCGATAGCTCAGACTGAAAATAAGCCAGCCAAGAAGACTGGATGCCAGGAGATGTCCCGGCAAGCGCAAAAACCGGAAGACGGGAACGGCGGCGAGAAGGCCGAGAATCGCGGCGGCGGCGATAAGGCGCTCCGTCGCAAAGCGTTCCAGGAACGGCGCGTGATTCGCAATCACAAGCCACGCGGTAAATACCAAAGTCAGGCAGACGCCCACGTAAACACCGGTGCGGATTGCCGCGTTGCGGAAGATGTGGAACCAACGATAACCGGGCAAATGCGGACGTACCAACATGCAGTGCTGAGCTCCCAAGAGACAAGTAATGATTTAACCCGGTTTTACGGCGATGGTTGCGTGACCTCGACGGCCGCGGGCGCACAGGGCGGACTCTCATTTCCCGCGCGGTCGACGGCGGTCACGGTGTACCAATAGCGGTGGCCGGGCTCTACAGAGGTATCACGAACAGCAGGCGTGGGCAATAAATCGGGAGTCACTAGCTGGCCCCTTGTGCCTTCCTGCTCACTCCTATAGACGTGATAGCCGGCCAGATCGGTTTCAAGACTTATGGACCAGGAGAGGTCCACGAGAGCTGTACCGGGAGCCGGGCCGGGAAGCAATGCAGCTACCAGTCCTTGCGGGGCGGCTGGCGGGAATAAGTCACGCGGAGTGACCGTCACTGGCATGGAGTCGGACGATTCCAGTTCGTTGCCTTCGACCTGGATCACACTGCGCACAAGGTAGACGTAGGTGTGGTCGAAAACCATGGAAGTGTCGCGGAAAGCGTTGGTTTCAGAAGAGGCGAGGAGCGCCCCGCGGGATTCCGGCTTGCCCTGCGGGAAATCCTGCCCAGGCGATGCGGCGGCAGGATGAGTTTCCGCGCGATAGATCTTATAGGCGGTGATGGTGGTTACAGGCTCCCCAGCGGCGGTGGCGGCCGGCACCGGCCAGGTCAGTTCGATTGCCGACTCGGTGACGCGGGCTTCGACCGAGGCGATGGGCGCCGGAACCGGGAATACGCGCAACGAGACGACATTCGAATCAGCTGAGGCGCGTTTCTGGGAAGCGCGCGTTCGAACGGCGTACGCGACCGCGCTGCCGGGATGCGACTTGGTTTCTTCCGGGGCGATCGGATCGGTAAAAGCCACGCGGCCATCGGCGCGGTAATTGTCCACCAGGGCGCCTGGAATGGTGTAGACCACGCGGAAAGATTTCGTGTCGGCGGATCCGCCGGGTTTAACGCCACCGCGCAGAATTTCAATTGCGGGCGGCGCGGCGAGTTTTTGCCCAGAGATGGAGTTTGACGGCAGCGTAAAAGTAAGTTGCACGCCGTCGCCGGCCTGGCGCACAGCGAGATCGCCGATCGCCACGGGAACCGGCGGCGAAGGCGGGACGGGCTCGCCGGGCGCGCCGCAGCCAGCCGAAAGTAAGAAAATGGAAAAGAGAAAATGGAAAATGGGGAAGAGTTTCGCGGGGCGTTGGGAGAGTTGGAGTCGCGTCCCTTTTCTATTTTCCATTTTCCAATTTCAAGAATCAGAGAATGTAGCGGCTCAAATCCTGGTTCTTGACGATATCCGCGAGCTGCTTGGTGACGTACGCGGCGTCCACCTTTACGTTCTTTTTCTTCAGGTCGGGCGCTTCAAAGGAAATTTCGTCGAGCACTTTTTCAAGGATGGTGTGCAATCGCCTTGCGCCGATGTTTTCCGTCTGCTCGTTCACGCTGGTGGCGAAGCGCGCCACGGCGGCGACCGCGTCTTCCGTGAAGTTGAGTTTGACGCCTTCGGTTTCGAGCAACGCCACATATTGCTTGAGCAGCGCATTCTTCGGTTCGGTCAGAATGCGGATGAAATCTTCTTCCTTCAGCGACTGCAACTCCACGCGAATCGGCAGCCGGCCCTGCAGCTCGGGGATCAAGTCGGACGGCTTGGTCACATGAAACGCGCCGGCGGCGATGAACAGAATGTGATCCGTGCGAATCATCCCGTAGCGCGTGTTGACGGTCGTGCCTTCGATAATCGGCAAAATATCGCGCTGCACGCCCTCGCGCGAAACATCCGGCCCGTGACCCGATTCGCGCCCCGCTACTTTGTCGATTTCATCGATGAAGATGATGCCCATCTGCTCGGCGCGCTCCACGGCCACGCGCGTCACCTGGTCCATGTCCAGCAGCTTGTTTTCTTCTTCCTGGATTAAATACTCGAACGCGTCGGCCACGCTCATTTTGCGTTTCTTTTTTTGCTGGCCGAACATGCCGGAAAACATATCCTGCAGCTTGCCCATGTCCATTTCATCGACGCCCTGATTGGAGACAATTTCAAACGAGGGCATGGCGCGCTCGCGGACTTCCAGGTCCACCATGCGCTGGTCGAGCTTGCCTTCGCGAAGTTGCACGCGAAGCTTTTCGCGCGTGCGCTGCGCCTGCTCGCGCTGCGCCGCCACTTCGCTTTCTAGAGTGCCCGGTGCGGGAGGAGGCGCCAGCGGAAGAAGCAGATCGAGCACGCGCTCTTCCGCGGCTTGCTCGGCGCGGTCGGCGACTTCATCAAGCTTTTCCTCGCGGATCATGTCGATGGAAGTTTCCACCAGGTCGCGCACCATGGATTCCACGTCGCGCCCGACGTAGCCGACTTCCGTGTACTTCGAAGCTTCGACCTTTACGAACGGGCAGCCAGCCAGGCGCGCCAGCCGCCGCGCGATTTCCGTTTTTCCCACGCCGGTGGGGCCAATCATCAAAATGTTCTTGGGCAGAACGTCTTCGGCGATTTCCGGCGGAAGCTTCTGGCGCCGGACGCGGTTGCGCAGGGCCACAGCGACGGCGCGCTTGGCCGCGCCCTGCCCGACGATATATTTGTCGAGCTCCGCCACGATTTCCCGCGGCGTCATGTCATCGAGCGCGGGAAGGAGTTCCTGCCCTTCGACGGGCTCGGCTCCGTTGCCTCCCGGCGCGTAGATAATTTCTTTTTCGATCTTACTCGTCATGAGTTGCTCAGTTCCTTTGATGCGCGAAAACCGCTTGGCGCCTTCTTGCGCCAGTTCCCTAGAGTTCTTCGACTGTAAAGTTTGCGTTGGTGAAAATGCAAATCTCGCTGGCGATGCGCATGGCCTCCATCGCCAAATCCTTGGCCGTCAGTTTCGAGTGCTTCAAGAGAGCGCGAGCCGCAGCAAGAGCATACGTCCCGCCGGACCCGATTGCCACCAACCCATCGTCCGGCTCAATCACGTCACCATTGCCGGAGAGAATGAATGTCCCCTTGGTATCCGCAACGATGAGCAGCGCTTCCAGATGCCGGAGCGCGCGGTCCTTTCGCCATTCTTTGGCCAGCTCCACGGCGGCTTTCTGGAGGTTGCCGGAAAATTCCTGGAGCTTCCCCTCAAAGCGCTCAAACAGTGTAATCGCATCGGCAGTGGAGCCGGCGAAGCCAGCCACAACCTTGTCACTGTAAAGGCGCCGCGTCTTGCGCGCCGTGTGCTTCATCACGTGATCGCCCATGGTCACCTGGCCATCGGCGATCAGCACTACCTTGCCGTCCTTGCGCACGCACAGAACTGTAGTGCCGTGCATCTGCGAGCTTTCCTGGCGATTCCGCATCCGCCCATTATAGCGCCCCGCGACTCCGAGCGCCAAAAGCCCGTCAGAAAGAAGGGCTACTGCCGCGGTCCGTAGAGAGAATCGAGGAAATGACGGAATTCTTTCTGAAGCAGGAATTTCTGGAAAGAGTCATCGACGCGGGCGTCGGGAAAGGTCTCTCCCGGGATGGTATTGGCGCGCCGTTCGAAAGCGAGCGTCAGGTACTTTTCCGTGTCCGAAAGCCCACCTCTCTCCGCTGCAACACAAGCCAGGTTGTAATAAAACATCGGGTAGTCGGGATCTTTGGACACGCCGTAATTCAGCGTTTCGCGAGCGTGTGTTACGTCGCCGGTGATTCCATAAGCGATGCTCAGATTATCGAGCAACACGCGCCAGAGATTTTTGTCCAGCGTGGGAGTGCGCTTTTCGATTTCCAACGCTTGCTTGTAAGGTCCGATCGCTTCGCGGTACTGATGCGCGATGAAGTAGCGGCTGCCTCGCTGGAAGAGCAGCACGCTGTTTCCCGCAGGCACGGCCGTGTCCGCGGCGTCCTTGGGTACAATTCGAATGGATTGAAGTAGGGCATCGAAAAGCGGCTGGTCGGAGGCCTTGAAGAAAAGTTTCGAAATGTGGATGTCCACGAAAACATCGTCTTTGATCAGGCAGCCAAAAATATTCTTTTGACTCTTTGGCACGCCGTCAAATTGCGGCAAAGTGAACTCCAGAATCTGGAGGTCTCCGCTAGCGCGATAGTCGATGCCCTTAAGCTTGGCGGACGCCAGCGACGCGTTGTTCTTGGCCTTTTCTTCCAGGGAATGTTTGCAATCCTCCAGGCGCACCGCAGCTTTGGCAGCTTCCAGAAAGACCGAGACGACCATGTGTGTCTTGGCATTTTCGGCTAGGAAGTAGCGGCGACCATCGGGCTGGATTTCGTTGTCCCGCGTGGTAAAGCCCGTGCCGTCCAACTCCAGCGCCCAAGCCTTGCCGGGTAGCCAGATATCAAAAGTCGCGGTGGCCGGAGTGACTGGCGCGGCAGGTGTGGCCGGCGCGTCTTGTGCGTCAGCCGGTGCGGTCCCAAGAAACGCGAGACCAAAAAGAACCAGGAAAGGGATTTTCATGGGCCAGTCCGGAACAATTCGTCTGGTACTCACTTTACGCTGGAATAGGCAAACGCCGCAGGCGCAAGAAATTTCCGCTTATCGAATCGGCAAACATCCTGAAGCCCGGTGAACGGTTACGGGAAGAGAATCTGCTACTGCGAGATTTCGTGGAAAGAAAGAATCTTGGCACTGCCGGCGGGCGTTGCGGCTTGTATCCAGCAGCTGCTGTAGAAAACACCGTTGCCGCCCATGCTGGTGCTGAATTGAATATTGGAGCCGTACGACCTGGCATCCGGAGGTGTGAAGCCAGGACCACCGGCACTTGGCAAATTCGGATCGGGAAATACGTTGTTCGACAAGTCACGCGTCTTAGCCAAGAAGACGGCCCCGACGAATCGGCAATTGCCGCCGCCACAGGAGTGGGATCCCGTCATGGTACCCTGGCCAATCAGGAGAACGATCCCATACCAGGAGGCATCCGGGTCGTAATTCAGAGTTCCGGTTACGAGAAGAAGCCCATAGCCGGTGTTGTGCCAACCTGTTAGATCCAAATTGCCATGCACGACGATCGTCAGCGGGTTTGTCGGCGACATGGTGGTAGGCAAATCGGAGCCAGTAAACGTATGCAAGGTACCTGGCGGGGGAGCCGGCGAAGGGTCGCGGACGACATCCGCGTTTTGCGTGATGCCGGTAGCGAGAGTTTCAAGGTCGCTTGGCTTCTGGAGACTTGGCGGAATACTCGGACCTATGAAACCGACGTTTGGGATCGTGCCTCCCTGGCCAGTGTAATTGTTTTTGTAAGGAGACGTGGCTACCGCTCCTGAGGCGGTAATGTTGTTTTTGCTGGTGTCGACGTTGTTGTAGTAGCCGATTGCCCAAACGTTCGAGCCGTGTGTGCAGCTTCCCAGGTCAATTGTGTCGTTGCCTGTCACCAGCCAAGATGTTTGATTTGGCCCTGTATAGTCCACATTGTTTCCTAGGAGCGTGATCGCAGCAGGAAAAGGCGGCAGCGCGATCGGGTTGGGCGCAACGAGGTACTGCAGCAGCTTCTGGCTGCCGTTGGGCAGCACGGCAAGCGCGGTGAGCTCCAGCACCTGTGGGCCCGCGGACGGGCTATTGCTAAAGTGTGCGCCGTCGTAATAGAGAGGAGTGGTTGAGTTCGGATTGCCATCAAAGTCGATTCTTAACGATTTTTCCGAGACAGCATTAATGCGCACCCACTTGTAAAGCGGACCGGGAAGATTTAACGCGTTCAGGGGACTCTTATTCCACACTGACAATGCCGTCTTAGAAGGATTCGTAGGCGCCGCGAAGCCGCTGGATCCGAACTCGACCGCGAACTGCGTGTCTGGATACGTGGAACTCAAGTCCCAAGGCGTGATTACCTCGCCGCCAATCGGATTGATCAGGTAGTAGGTATCTCCCATGTTGATGCTTCCGGACGCGGGGAGGAAGGTCGGGTCGGTGGTTTTGAAGGCATCCGGATTCTTCGAAAGCAGCCGCCCGCGTGCTTCTTCCAGGCCGGACAGCGCCGCATAGTAAACGCCTGTCGCCGACCGATAGTTCCCTGCCAACGCGGACTCCGTGCCGGATGAAACCACCAGAGCTATCGCTACCACGCTGATCAGCAGCAAAATAAAAATCGAAATGAGCAGGGCGATCCCTGCTTCACGCTGCCGAGTCCGAGCTGTGCTTCGAACGCTCATTAGAGCTCGATAAACCTCACTGATTGGGATTGACGCGCCGGCCGCGCCCGCTTAACTGCACGATGCGTGGTACTCCGGTCTTGGCATCCGGCGTCGGGGTCGAAACGATCAGCGTCACGACCACGTCCCGAATGTTCACCGGTGCATTGAAACCCGCCGCCAAGGGACATGGCGTTGGAGCCCCTCCCGTATCGCAATTGTAAGAAAAGATGGGCACCGGCGCACCTGCCGGGAACATGTTGGGATATGACAATCGATACTGTGCGATCTGCGCGGCGGAAGAATTGTTGACGACATTTTGCACGAAAGGCACAAGCTGCGTCGAGGTCGCGCCATCAGGATCACCGTTAGTCACCTTCTGTGCTATCCCGCGGTAGAGCGTTGTGCTCTGCAACTGGTAGCGAATCCACTGAACCGGACAGGGGTTGGGAGGACAGCTAGGATCCAGCGGATTGGGATCGGTTTCCACGATGAGATCGAAATCTCCCGGACTCGTAATCCCCGCGGTGGCGGTCGTGCAATTCCCACCGCCGCCCGTGCCGATCTGACAGAAAGTGTTGGGATAGCCTGCGCCCAGGCTCCAAGCAAAAGGAGAACTGGCGGAATCAGCTGCAACTCCATCTGTAAGAGTCGGCGGCGGGTACCCGGAATCGTTGACGTCGCGCACAATCTGATCCAGCGCCAGCCGCGCTTCCTGAAAGGAAGTCAATACCTGCGATTCGGTCTGGTAGCGCTGCTGGGATGATTTCAGCAAGCCGAACGCCGCTCCGGTGACAAGAAGAAAAATGCCGAGCGCCACTATCAATTCGATGAGCGTAAAACCGAATTGGCGTCGCTGCCCCCCGGCCGTACTCATTTTTCCACCATAGTATCGAGCGTTATCGGCTGAAAGTAGCCGCTGCCGCCCGCCTGCCGAATGCCCACCAGAAAGCGTTTGGAAGAAATGTTGGAGCCGTTGCCGGTGACGATCACCGCCCACCGAATGTCATAGGTCGCGCCGCTGGGATCATTGGGGTCCTGATACGTAAAACTCCAGTTGGCCAGTCCCGTAGGGCTGCTGAAATCGATGAGCGTCTGATTGTTGACCACCACCAGCGGGCTGCCCTGGACCTGATTCTGTGGACTGGGGCTCCCCAAATTGCAGGTCGTGCTTGCCGGGCAGTATACGTATAGGGGCGGATCGGTGAAGCTGGTCGAGCTGAGCGGCTGATCCAGCATGAAATCCATTTCGCGTTGCGCAAAGACCATCGCTGCCGAGTCTGTGCGATTCCGGTAATTCAGCAAAATCGTGGCCGGTACGAGCTGCGCGATCGCAATCAGGCCCACCAACAGGATCATCGTGGCAAGCATCATCTCTAAAAGACTGAAGCCTTGCTCGTTGCGATGGCGTCTTGTCAACTTGAACAGCATCCCGGAGTCTTCACCCTACCTGTTACGACTAGCCAATTCGCTGCCACGGACCGCCCGAAGGCGCAGTCCAAGTCTGCGTCGCGCCCGAAGGCAGCAAAATCACAGCTCGATACCCGAATTCCGGATTCGTCACACTTCCAACGTACAACACATAAGCCGCCAGAGGCGATACCGCACCGCGGGAGTCAAACTTAACGGACCCCGGCGAATTCGATAGCGTCGTTAAGCTGCCGCTTGCGCCCAAAGTTGATGTGATGGAAGCCGAACTCGGCGGTGCTCCCGTCGGCAGAATGCTTGCAAACCCCACGATCACTTGCTGCTTCCCATTCGTATCAAATGTTCCGCTACAAGCGGAGTCCGTCCCAAAGGTCCAAGTGGATCCGCCCTGCTGCATCAAAAAGCACACTGGCTTGTTCCGGCGCACCGCTTCGAATCGCGTAAATTTCAGCATGTCAGACAGGCGCGCCGCCGCGTCGTTGAGTTGGTACGCTCGAAACGATCGCATCAGCGTGGGAATTGCGATGGCCGTCAAAATCAAGAGCACGGTCATGGAAACGGCCAATTCGACCATGCTGAAGCCGCCAATGCGGCTGCGGCGAGTGCGGGAGATGGGGGCACTCTTATACAAAGTCATTTCCTCGTTCAATGGCCGGACCTGTGGCCCAGCCTCTAAGGACAACCAAGAGACCAATATGATGCAGTTGCCATACCAGGGACAAACGGGCGCAACTGCTGCTAAACATAGTACTTTCTAGCAGTCGACCGTTACATTCTATTCCATGCGTCAAGGAATGGGTAGAAATGTAACAAAATGAAACACGGCAGTTGGAGACTCACCAGGTTGAGTAATTTATTCTGTTAGTAAAGTTCTGTGGGCCGACGGGGGCGGCCGCGCCAGGAGAATAGCTTCTGGCAGACGTCCTAGTGCCTAGTTTTTGCTCTTCTTGGCCAGGGCTTGGGAAACCTGCTTGGAGAGAGTCGACTTATCGAAGATATCGTCGGCAAAGCCGGGATTGAATTTACAAGTGTCGTAAAAGATTTGCACGGTGCGTCGCCCGTTGTGTTCGCGGGAAATCTGCAGCGGCGTCCAGACGCTGTCTTTCAGCTGATATTTTGAATAGATGGAAACGTCTTCGTTCAACTGCTGATATTCCTCGTCCTTGGTGATAACCACGCTGCGAACCAGCAAATGAGTGGAACGGTCAACGGCAAGGCGAAACTTGCGCTCCTGGCCGTCGTTGATCTCGACCCAATCTACCTGCTTGAGGTCCACAGTGTCATTGCCCCCGAAGCGGATGGAAATTTCCGGTTCTTTGAGGCGCAGCCGCAAAAGATTGTCGATGTTGCGCTTCACCTGTTCCTGGAAATCGCTGATGGAAGCGGCCGGCATTTCGTTGACTCCGCTGCGATCGAAAGTCCAGCCATGATTGGCATTATTGAGAGTGACGAAGATGCCGCCGTGCGCCAGGTCCAATCCGTCGATGCCGATCAGATACGGCAGAAGATTGAAGCGGCCCTTGCCAACGTATTCGGTACGAACTTTATCGGGATAGCGGCGCAATTCCGCAAACTCGATATTGCCGACAACATCCTCACTGTGACCAAAAAGCACGCGGCGCCCGGTGCACTCGCTTTCGCGCACCTCCGTGTAGCCCGCGCCGCCAAAGGCGTTGATCAGATCGCTGAGAATCTGTTTGCCCTTGGCGATGCTCTGCTCCGGCATCAAGGTGTCCGGATTCTGAGCGGAAGCGCTTGGAACAAAGACCGCAATGCCAACCAGAGCGGCGATTGCGAAAGGGACCAACTTTACCCGCACAAGACTGAACCTCCATTTACATTGATGACTTCGCCGGTCATGAAGTTGGCCAGGTCGGAAGCGACAAAGAGGATTGGGCCTGCGATTTCTTCGGCAGTAGCGGCGCGGCCGAGCGGGATGAAGGTGGAGGCCATCTTCTGGCCGGATTTCGTCTCCAGCACGGGATTGGACATGTCCGTGGCGACCCAGCCCGGTGCGACGGAGTTCACAAGGATATTGTGGCGGGCGAGTTCGGTAGCGAGGCCCTTGGTGAGACTGATGATGCCGCCCTTGGAAGCGCCGTAGTGGGTGTGCAAGGATTCGCCGCGTTGCCCAGCGGTGGAGCTGATGGGAATGATTTTGCCGGACTTCTGCTTGATCATGTGGGGGACGGTGAAGTGGATGATGGAGTAGACGCTTTTTAGATTGATGCGGATCATGTCGTCCCACTGCTTTTCGGTCATCTTTTCGATGGGCGCATCTTCGAGGTTCCATACACCGGCGTTGGCGACGAGAATATCGAGACGGCCGAGGCGGGCGATGGTGTGCTCGACAAGTTTCTGATTCTCCACATGCTTGCCGACGTCGGCTTTGAACGCTTCCACGCGAGTGCCGTGCTTGGCGGCCTCCTGCTGGACCTGGAGCGCGGCGTCCTTGGCTTTGACGTAGTTGAAAACCACGTCGGCGCCGGCCTGTGCGAAAAGTTTGACCGCTGCCGCGCCGATGCCGCGTGAACCGCCGGTGATAAGTGCTGCCTTGCCTGCGAGTGAAATCATCAAGCCCCCAAAGTTAGAAACTCAAAAATAGAAATTTGAAAAACAAAAATGCTTACGCCTTGTGTCCGACGGCTTCACGGGCGCGCGCCGCAGCGACGAATTGCTGGAACAGGCGCTCCGCGAACGGATCATCCGGCATGCGCTCTGGATGCCACTGCACTCCCACGACCCAGTTGGAATCGCCGGTCCATTCCACGCCTTCGATCGTGCCGTCCTGGGCGTACGCTGTGACGCAAAGCTTTTCCCCAGGTTGGTCAATGGCTTGATGATGGCTGCTGTTGATATGCGCCGAAGTGGAACCGGCAAGCTTCGCGAGAACACTTCCTTCGGACAAAACCGCGTCGTGTTGCTGATCGCCGCCTATCGCTCCCGCAGCGAGGTCCGTGGTCCCATGCGGAACGGCTTGCGGGCGGTCTGGCCGCACAGTAGGGATGTCCTGTATCAGCGAGCCCTTGAGGTGCACGTTGAGAATCTGGCAGCCGTAGCAGATAGCCAGCACCGGTTTCGACGCGCCGAGTGCATGAGCAAGAATTGCTTCGTCGGTGGCGTCGCGATTGGGGTCCAGCGTGTTTGTTTTGGGGTGCTTTGACGCGCCATACCGGCTGGGGTTGACATCCGCCGGGCTACCCGGCAAGACAAAGGCGTCCAGCCCCTCGAGTTGGCGAGCAAGTTGTTCCGGCGATTGCTCGAGTGAGACTTCCAGAGGTTCGGCGCCAGCCTTCCTGACCGCACGGAAATAGAAGTCTAGCTTGTCGCGCGTGCCGTCGCGCTGTTCCTGGGTAGTGCGCCAAGGGATGCCCACACGGGGGCGAGTGGCGCTGCTCAGTTGGGAGTTAGCAGGGGTCATGGAACATTAAATCGTAGCATTCGGCGGTGAGGGCGGCAACCGGAGGAAAAGTCAACTATATTACGATGTAGTACTGCATTGAAATGAATTGAGGGACGTAAGCGGAAGGAAAAAAAGATTAAACTCAGAGTTCACAAAGACTCAGGGGGCAAAGAAAACTAGAAGCAGGGCGAAGGCCATCACCAAGTGAGACGCAAGAGGGACAAGCCTTGTCTGGGCAAAGTGAACTGTAGACGCGCTTCGCTGTGTTCGATCGGAATCCAGGCGGGAGATGTGAGCAGCTGCAATTGGCCGGCGCTCTGCAACTGTTCGAATTGTTCAGGGGAAGGAGATTGTGGGGATCCCATTTGCTTCCAGGCCGTGAAGGCATTGCTGTGATGGGCGTCAATGCGGAAATGTTCGACCAGCGCAAGATGCACGGAGTCCGGTAGCCCGGTGATCGCCAGGTCGATCGGCGCAGCGGGGAAATCCACGTCTTCGTCGTGATAATTCCAAACCATGATTTCTAGATCGTGATTCTTGCTGGTGGCAACGGCGCTGATGTCTGGTTGCTGCCGCACTCCTGAGGTCAGGACGAGCTCGATAGGAAGCGCGCCCGAACTCGAAACCTTCACACGGTCGGTGCCCATTAGGCCGAACATCCGGAAGGCATTGAGCACCGGTTTGTCGACTCCATTGGTGGCCAACTCGCGAAATCCCTCGAAGAAGGGCTGGTCTTCGAATTCAAAGGACCAGCTCACGGAGCCCGCAAGGCGAATTTTCTCGCTGGCCGCCAGCGCATAGGTGGCGTTGAGCGCCTCCGCGGTGTAGGCGGCATACAAGGCGCCGTTACGATAGCCGTTCTGGGGATTGCTACGTGCCGAACACGCCGCGCAGCCTTCCGGGTCGGATTCCCCAAGAATGATTGGCGTGTCACGCCATTCCGGAAAGGATTTCACAATTTTGAAACCTGCTGCAATAGAGGCGAGCTGGCGCGCGATTCCCATCACCACGTGGTCGCCTTGCCAGACAGGCGAGCCTTTGGGGTGAAAGGCGATGAAATCGAGTCGCGAGCCGATCCTTCCGGTCAAGTAATTTGGTCGATGCGCACAATGATCCAGAAAACTACGCAGAAACTCCGCAGCTTTCGGATTAGCGGGACCGGTGGAATCCGGCCCACCAACGCGCGCTTCGGGCAGGGCGCGCAGCACGGCGTCGATGGAGTAGTCGTAGAGCTTGAAGAATTCCTCGGGCGTTCCTTGCCAATACGCGATATCCGGCTCATTCCACACTTCCCATAGCCATGATTTGACTTCAGCGCCTCCACAACGCTCACGAAGATGCCGAACGAATTGAAAAACGAGTTCGGACCATTTTTGATAGTCCTTCGGCGGGTAAGCCCAGCCCGTAAAAACGGAGCCCTGGGGGAAATTGTGTCGATAGGGCTGCGGATGGGTGGAAAGCGATTCCGGCATGAATCCTATCTCCACTAGCGGTTTGATCCCAGCAGAGTGAAAGGCATCGAAAATGCGGTCCAGAATTGTCCAGCTATAGACCGCCTTTCCTGCAGCGTCTTCCGCGTAGACGTTCGTGGAGCCCCATTTTAGTGACGAGGAGCCGTCGCCGGTGGTCAGAAGATTGTGGACGCGGACGTATACGGGAGCGGGACTCAGAGCGACGAGCTCGCCCAGCAATTTCTTGCCGTGGGGGGCATACGTGTAATTGGGCTCGTCATAGCCGAAATAATTCCAGATGGGGATCATGGGACCATCGGGTTGATCGGCTTGCACCTTGATGAGTGTGTTCTGCGCCATTTCTTGCGCACGGCACGAAGGAACTGCGGGGACCAGAAGCATAAGTACACCAAGAACCTGGTTGAGAGTGCTCATTTCAGTTGGCCGTGCAGGATGTTGCTAGGTGCCTTGTATCCCAAATCCAGACGCCGTCTGTGCGCTCTTTGGAAACAATCGAATCGTCCTTAGCACCTGCGAGCCAGTGGCCATCAGGCGACACTGATGCCGTGCCGCTGTACATCGTCGGCGTTGAACAAGCCTGATTCTTTTCTATATTCCAAAGCCAAAGGCGATCATCCATGCTGGCGTACAAAAGCGTTCCATCACTGCTGAATCCTGCAAACGTCGGCCTCCATGTAAAGTTCTTGGGGAAGAAGTCCGCGCGTTCTAGTAATACCTCGCCTGTACTCCCTCGCATAATCCGCATTCTCTTGAACTGGTATACGCCCAATCGGTCTTCGCCGGTGTGGGCGGCAACCAGAAGAGGGAAACCTTTCGGGATTGGTTTGGCTTGAACCTTGGACCAAGAAGCGCAACTCCACGTTGCAATCTCTTTTTCGTCTACCGTCACCAGGCTTTTTCTATCTTGAGCCATCATGGGAGCGTGAACGCCGTTGAGTGTGAACGACGGCTCCCATCCCGAAACATTGAATGCGCGTACTACTCCGGCATTGTCAGATACCACGAGCGATTGCCCTGTATCGTCATATTCAAGGGTAAGAATGGGTGCCTGATTGTTCCTCAGTTCCTTGAGAATCTTTCCAGTGGCAACATCCCATGTCTTGACGCTGAAGTCGTCACCCTTGCCACTTGTGGTCACGGTCTTGCCGTCCGGACTCACCGCAACCGCATCTACGATTCCTTGGCTAGTCTCCAAAGCCCGCAGGAACTTCTTCTTCGCGACATTCCAGATCACCACGCGACCAAAATCTTTTGCCGCAGCCAGAGTGTTTCCATCCGCACTAAAGGAAAACGCGTTGATAACGGTTGGCGTTCCCACGCCTGACATGATCGTGAGTTGACCACCCTGAAGTTGAACTCCGCTCTTCGGTTCTTTGTGCTTTTCGTCATGAAGAATAATGTCGGGAGTTGGAAAGGCCTTGATTGGCTGAGCGGGAATGCTTTGTGTAGCAGTTTCTTGCGGACTCAATGCTGCGCCACACATGAGAAAGCTAAGCACAATGAGGGGAATCCGTATCGGTGTGAATATGCGAATCATGGCTTAGGCCAATCTGGTTTTGATTGTGATATTGGCACAAATCTTCAATCGGCAGTACCTATTCTTGATTAGGCGCGGAGGGAAGCGGAGGGGGCTAGGGCGGCGTCGAGACAGAAATCGGGGCGGTGGAAGAAGGCGGGGAGTTCGGAGAGGCGGAGGGCGAGGCGTTCGGGGGAGGCGGCGCGGAGGGTGACGTGGCCGAGTTTGCGGCCGGGGCGCGGGGATTTGCCATAGAGGTGAAGATGGGCATCGGGGACGGCGAGAACCTCCCCGGAGTCGGGGAGATCGCCGATGAGATTGAGCATGGCGCAATGGCCGGCGGGTCCTGTGGAGCCGAGAGGGAGGCCAAGGACGGCGCGGAGATGGTTCTCGAACTGGCTGGTGACGGCGCCTTCGATGGTCCAGTGGCCGGAATTGTGGACGCGGGGAGCCATTTCGTTGGCGAGGAGTTCGCCCTGGCATTCGAAGAATTCGATGGCGAGGACGCCGACGTACTTGAGCGATTCGAGGACGCGATGGGCGGCGCGTTCCGCGGAGCGCTGAATCTCGGTGTCGAGGCGCGGGGCCGGAGCGAGGGAGAGGCGGAGGATGCCGCTACGATGGTGGTTTTCGACGAGCGGATAGATCGCAGACTCGCCGGTCTTAGATCGGACAGCTAGGACCGAGAGTTCGCGGGTGAAAGGGACGAAGCGCTCGAGGATGAGTTGCACGGCAGGAAGCTCGGACTTGGCTTTCGCGACGTCTACGGCGGTGCGAAGAATCCACTGGCCTTTGCCGTCGTAGCCCATGCGGGAAGTCTTCAGGACGGCGGGAAGACCGATGGTTTTTGCGGCGGCGTCGAGTTCGGCGGGATTCGAAACAGGGGCAAATTCGGTGGTGCCAATGCCGAGTTTGCGGAAGAGAGATTTTTCGGCGAGGCGGTCCTGCGCGGCTTCTAGGGCGGCTGGCGGAGGATAGACGGGAACGCGTTCGGAAAGAAAACGTGCGGCTTCGACGGGAACGTTTTCGAATTCGTAGGTGACCAGTTCGAGGCCACTGGCGAATTTTTCGAGCGCGGCTTCATCCGTGTAATCGGCGGTAACGCGCTGGGCGATGCGGCCGACGGGAGCTTCCGGGGAGGGATCGAGAAAACGGAAATGCAAGCCGAGCGGGTAGCCCGCGAGTGCGAGCATGTAGCCGAGCTGTCCGCCGCCGAGGATGCCGATGGTCACTTGCGCTTCCCCTTTTTCTTGGCCTGCGATGGAGCGACGGACGGATCGGGGTTTGCAAGAACGCGCCCTGTTTGTTCGGAGCGGAATTTTCGGAGGGCTTCGCGGATCGCTGGATGCTTCACCCCGAGGATGGCGGCGGCCAGGAGCGCAGCGTTGATTGCGCCCGCTTTGCCAATGGCAAGCGTGCCGACGGGAATGCCGCCGGGCATCTGCGCGATGGAGAGGAGCGAATCGAGGCCCTTGAGGGCTTTGGATTCGACAGGGACGCCGAGGACGGGCAGAACGGTTTTTGCAGCGGTCATGCCGGGGAGATGCGCGGCGCCGCCTGCTCCGGCAATGATGACTTCGATGCCACGCTGTTCCGCGTTGGAAGCGTAATCGAAGAGCAAATCGGGCGTGCGATGAGCGGAGACGACTTTCGTTTCATGTGGAACACCGAGGTTGGTAAGGGTTTGCGAGGCATGCTCCATGGTCTCCCAGTCGGAAGTGGAGCCCATGATGATGCCGACGAGCGGATGGACTTGAATGTTTTTGCGTATCTTCACTTGGTTTTGTTGCCCTCAGTTCTAGATCGAAGCTGGCGTTCCTACTTGCGGTGAGTGACAACTCCGATCCAGCACAAAAGTCCGACTAGGACGACAAAAGGAACAAACACAGCCCCGCCCCAGTAACTCTGGTAGTGAGATCTGCCGTGCAGCAAGGGCAAAGCGCCCATGCTGACGAGCATCAGTCCGAGAATCGTAAGGAGCCATCGATGAATGGGCCTCCATTTCCGCGGCTCGATATCACGGTTCTTCATTGAGGGCCATATTCTACGGTTTTTTTCAGTGCGTGGCGACTTGTGCGCGGTGTTTCCAGTAGTGGCGAAGCTGGCCGACCAAATAAAGAGAGCCAGTGATGAAAATAGCATCGTCGGGCGAGGCTTGGGCGATGGCGTGGTCAAAGGCGTGCTCGGCGTCGGGGATCACGGAAAAATGAATGGCATGGTGGCCGGCGACTTCGGCGAGTTGCACGGCGGAAATGGCGCGCGAAGTGTTCGGCGCGGTGAAGATCACTTCGGCGGCGTAGGGAAAGAGCAGGCCGGCGACTTCGTCGACAGCTTTGTCGCGAAGAGCGGCGTAAATCATCCAAACTTTGCGGGCAGAGAAATTTTGTTGCAGGAAATCTGCGAGTTCGCGGGCGGCGCCGGGATTGTGCGCGCCGTCGAGATAAACGTCGGGTGCGGATTGCAATCTCTCGAGGCGGCCGGGCCAGACGGTTTCAGCGACGCCGCGTGTGATGGCTTCGTCGGAGACTTGAAATCCGCGGTCTCGGAGGAGCCGGGCGGCAGCAACACCGTTCAGGGCGTTCTGAAACTGGAATCGGCCCGGCAAGCCAGGAGCAATGTCGAAGGTTTTTCCCGAGGCCGCTTCGATCACTTGTGCGCGGACGCTTCCGTTGTGGATGGATTCCTGATCGACGCGAAAGATTTTCGCGGGCTCGATAACGGGGCAGCCGAGACTTTTAGCGCGATTAAGAATCACTTCGCGGGCCTCGGGACGCTGTTCGGCGAGGACGAGCGGCACGCCCGGTTTAAGAATTCCCGCTTTTTCAGTCGCGATTTCCGCGAGGGAGTGGCCGAGAAAATTCTCGTGGTCGAAATCGATACGCGTGATGATGGTGACGACCGGCGACAGGATGTTGGTGGCATCCAGGCGGCCGCCGAGGCCGACTTCGAAGACCGCGAATTCCACCCGCTCTCGGGCAAAGTATTCGAAAGCCATGGCGGTGACACATTCGAAATAAGTAGGGTGAGCCCGCAGTTTGCCGGCAGCGAGAAGTTCCTCGATCAAGAGGTGTATGCGCGTCAGGGTCTCGGCGAAGGCTGCGTCGCTAATCTCTTCACCGTTAACGCGAATGCGTTCGTTGATTTTTTCAAGGTGAGGCGAGGTGTTTAGTCCGGTGCGAAAGCCGGCGTGGCGAAAGATGGATTCAAGAAACGCGGCGGTAGAGCCTTTGCCATTGGTTCCGGCAATGTGGGCGCTGGGATAAGCGCGCAGCGGATAGCCGAGACGCTCAGCAAGGACGGTGATGTTTTCAAGATCGAACTTCGCTGCGGCGGCTTGCGTGGGCGCGGCCAATTCGCGGCCGAGAGAAAGCAAATAGCGGACCGAGGATTCGTAGTTCATCTCAGGTCAAGAGCAAGTCGAGGGAACTGGCGATGAAGGATTTCAATTCTTTGCGGTGAACGACGGCGTCGAGGAAACCGTGCTCCAGCAGGAATTCAGAGCGCTGAAATCCTTCCGGGAGTTTCTGGCGGATGGTTTGCTCGATGACGCGCGGGCCCGCAAAGCCAATGAGCGCGCCAGGTTCACCGATGTTGAGATCGCCCAGCATGGCGAAACTGGCGGTGACGCCACCGGTGGTGGGATCGGTGAGCACGGAGATGTAAGGGAGCTTTTCGTCGTCAAGCCGCGCGAGGGCGGCGGAAACCTTGGCGAGCTGCATGAGGCTGATGGTGCCTTCCATCATGCGCGCGCCGCCGGAGCAGGAAATAGCGATGAAGGGCTGGCGGGTTTCGATGGCTAGCTCGATGCCGCGCGTGACCTTTTCGCCGACCACCGCGCCCATCGACCCGCCGATGAATCCAAATTCCATCGAACACATAACGACCGGACGACCGTTGAGCTGGCCTTCGGCGGTGATCACCGCGTCGTTCATGCCGAGTTTCTTCTTGGCGTCTCGCAAGCGCGCGGCATAGGCCTTGGTGTCGACGAATTTGAGCGGGTCGGTGGAGGTCATCCCGGCGTCGTGTTCGGTCCAACGGCCGTCGAGGAGCATCTCGAGGCGCTGCTTGGAATTCATTTTGAAATGGAACTGGCACTTCGGGCAGACGTGGAGATTGGCTTCGAGGTCTTTGCGGAAGACGATGGTCCGGCAGGATTCGCACTTGACCCACAGGCCTTCGGTGCGCACGCGGCGCTCTTCGGGCGGAGTAGTTTGTTCGATCGATTTTTTGTCGCGCTTGAACCAGGCCATGGAGAAAGTTGTCAGTTTTCAGTTATAAGTTTCAAGTTCCGAGAAGAAAAACCCCGCGCTGCCTGCCGTAGCTGTTTTTTCGAGAGTTCGGTCTCCAACAGCCAATGCCTAATAGTCGATCCCCCGCTGAGCCAGTATACCCTTGGTGTAGGGGTGTTTCACCTCGCGCATCTCGGTAACCAGGTCGGCGAGCTCGACGAGCTGGGGATGGGCGTTGCGGCCGGTGCAGATCACGTGGACGCGCTCGGGGCGGTCTTTCAGCGCTGCGACAACTTCGCCTGCGTCGAGCATCCTGTAGCTGATTGTGTAGTTGATTTCGTCGAGGACAACAAGGTCGTATTTGCCGCTGTAGATGGCGTCGCGGCCGGCTTGCCAGCATTCCTGCGCCAGCTTGACGTCTTCAGGATCGGTTTCAGCGCCGCCGATTTTGACGAAGCCGCGGCCCATCGGCTGGATCTCGAATTTGTCGTCGCCCAGCATTTTGGCGGCGTCGAGCTCGCCGTAGTGCCACGAGCCCTTGATGAACTGCACCATCAGGACGCGCAAGCCCTGACCCACAGCGCGAAAGGCGGTGCCAAGCGCGCAGGTAGTTTTGCCCTTGCCCGGCCCGGTGTAGACGATGAGCAGTCCTTTTTCTTCCGGCATAGTTTTACGGGTCAGTGAACCCTTTAAATCAGCGGCGAAAGGATTAGAGTTTGCGGAGTCGTGCGGAAAAGGTCAAGCGCACCGGGGTGGTGCATCGAGCTCCGTACATCGGCAGCCGCTCAGGTGGCGCCAGCGTCGAATACTTCCTTAACCTTTGGTTGAAACAGAAAAATCAGCACAGCTACGTCAATCGCCATGCCGAGGATGCCCAGGCGAAGCAGGAGAAATCGCGGAACAGAGTAACCGACCGCCGCCCCAATGAGCTCTAGGATGCAGAGAGCAATGACCAGCCAGCGCGCCCAATTCTGCAATTTTAGCAATCCAAGGCCGATGGCGCCGTACAGCACGGCGATCACGAGATACGGTACGAAAATCAGGTTCATACGAATCTGCAGGAACACCGCCAGGGCGCCCAAGGCGTGGGAGCCGCATCCTTCAATCCTGCCGAGCAGATACAGGACCATGGCCGTGACCCGAGGAAGAAATGAAAGCGTGCCGAGGGGCAAGAGTCCCGGCAGCGCTTGGAGCGCGGCGAGGAAGCTCAGGAGGAAGCTCAGAACAGCGAGAAGTGTTACACCACCCGGACGATCCATGACGCCTCCCTTTGCATCGCGCGATAGAAGCTACTTTGACGTGAGTTGGAGCGATTCATTCCGCCAGCTGGAGACGTTTGACCAATTCTTCGGCGACGGCGGAGATGCGCGTTCGGGCATCGGAGGAAAGTTCTCGGCCGTTTGGGGAATTCTTGTCGCGAAGGACGATCCAGAGGCCGGGGCGGTAGGTTTCGTCGTCGCCGGGGCAGATGGCGCCGGTGAACTGGGCGAGTTCGAGGCCCGTGCCGTCCAGAAGTTCCGTGAGGACGCCGCGGGCGTCGTCGACGAGATCGCGAAATCCCTGTGAGACGAGGACTGCATCCACGTCGCGGGGAGTGGGTTGTTCGAGCTGAAGGAGATCGTAATCGGGCAACGGCTTTGCGAGCGGAATCTCGATGGCGGCGGAAGGCTGATTTTTGTCGGGGGCGATTCGAATGGACATGGACTGTATGTTATTACATTTTGAAGATTATTTCGGATACGGGCTGCCGGAAAGAATGGCAAAAGCGCGGTAAAGCTGCTCGGCGAGCATGACGCGAGCGAGTTCGTGAGAGAAAGTCATGGCGCTGAGAGAAAGTTTTTGGTGGGCGCGCTCGCGAAGATTATCAGGGAATCCGTCGGCATCACCGCAGAGAAAAATAACTTCGCGTGTGCCGCGGTCGCGGAGTTCCCCGAGCCATTTGGCGAGCGCGTTCGAGTCGAGATGTTTTCCGCCAGCATCGAGCAAGACAACGGTGGCGGCGCGGTCGGCCTCAAGTTTTTTGACCGCGGCCTCCCCATCGCGGACCTCGGTGATTTCAATCGGGCACGACCGGCCAATGCGTTTCACATAGTCGTCGAGGACCGCCCGCATCTCGGGTCGGCGGGTTTTTCCGAGCATGAGCAGGCGGAGTTTCACTTCAAACCGTATTTCTTGCGCTTTTCGAGCAAAGTTTTGCGGCTGATACCGAGGGCTTCCGCGGAGCGGCTGATCTGGTAGTGCGTAGCTTCGAGCGTGGCGGCGATGACTTCGCGCTCCACTTCCTCAAGCGAGCGCAGGCCGGCTAACAGGCTTGCGGCTCCATGCGCAGCGGATTGCACGATGTCCGGAAAATTTTCCGGCTCGAGGACGTCATTCTTCGCGGCCGCCGTGCCGCGGCTGGGATGCGAGAAAACCACCGCGCGCTCAAGCGCATTGCGGAGCTCGCGGACGTTCCCGGGCCAGCCGTAGGCTGCAAGCATCCGGCGCGCCGCATCGCTCAACTGGGCGTTCGGCCGGGCATGAATGCCACGTAGGGTGGCAAGGAGATGATCGGCGAGAGGCAGAATGTCGGCGCGCCGTTCGCGAAGCGGTGGAACCGCAAGCGTGAGAACGTTCAGCCGAAAATAAAGGTCCTCGCGAAAGCTGCCGGACTTCACCGCCGCGGGAAGATCAACGTTGGTGAGGGCGATCAAGCGCGCTTCGATGCGCAGAATTTCCGTCCCGCCCAGCCGCTCAAACGTGCGCTCCTGCAAAATACGCAGCAATTTGCCCTGAGCCCCGGGCGAAAGCGCGGCGACTTCATCGAGAACGATGCTGCCGTTGCCGCCGAGCTCGAACCGGCCGAGTTTACGTTCGACAGCGCCGGTAAAGGCGCCGCGCTCGTGGCCGAAGAGTTCGCTTTCCACCAGTTGCGGCGGAAGGCTGGCACAATCGATTTTCAGGAACGGCGCGTCGCGGCGCGGGCCGAGTTCATGCACCAGCCTCGCGAGGTGGTCCTTGCCGCAACCGCTTTCCCCCGTGATCAAGAGAGTGGCTGGCGCGATCGCGACTTTTTCGGCAAGTTCAAAGAGACGGAGCGATGCGGGATCAGCGGTGATCCACGGCAATCGTTCCTCGGTCATCGTTGCGAGCGGCCGCTTTGCGGCCCGCCGGAAGCGGCTTCGCCGGAAAATTGTTCGTGCCCGAACTGCGAGTCAGGCATGTTTCGATTGGAGGAGGGCCCGTCAGGCTGGTCGGGAATATCAAATTTGGGCGCATGGCGCCAGAGACGCTCGAGATCGTAGTAGCGGCGCGCCTGCTCGCTAAAAACGTGCACGACAAAGCCTCCAAAATCGAGCAGCGCCCACTCGGCGGAGCGATGTCCCTCGCGATGTTCCGGCGAGCGCTTGAGATTCTTGTGGAGCTGCGCTTCCACTTCCGTGCAAATGGCCTGCACCTGTGGCGTGCTGAAGCCCGTGCATACCACAAAATATTCGGTGAACGCGCCTGCGGCAGACAGGTCGATCACGGTGATGCCCGCGGCTTTCTTTTCTTGTGCGGCTTCGACGGCGAGGCGTACGCCCTGCGGTAAGGATTCGAATTTCATTTGTAGAGGCCCTGTTTGAGAATGTATTCCTCGACCCGCGCGGAAACAAGCCCGTGGATGGACTGGCCGCGTTGCTGGCGGTGCCGGACGTCGGTGGCGGAAACTTCGCTGGAAACGTTTTCGAGCAGATAGACGCTGGACTTGTGCAGCTGCGCCACGACCTGGGAAGGCGGGTCGGCTTCTTTTTTTTCATCCCCACGCGCCATCAAATCGGGTGGAATGACCAGACGCAGGGCCTCGCTGCGGATGCCCGGGCGATTGGCGATGATGAAATCGCAAAGCGTGAGCAGCGTTTCGTATTCCTTCCACATGGGAATGTCCAGGAACGCGTCCGCGCCGATCATGAAAAAGAGCCGATCGCCATGGTAGACGTGGCGGAAATAGCGGACCGTATCCACGGAATAGTGAAGTTGCGTGCCGCTGAAATCCTCGCCGGCTTCGGCCAGCGATGGAACGAAGTGCGGATGTTCGGTGGAAGCGAGCGAAACCATCGCAAAGCGGTGCGGGAACGGCGCCAGGTGCTGCTTCAGCTTGTGCGGCGGCCGGCTTGCCGGAATGAAATGCAGTTCGTCGAAATTGAACCGTCGATCAGCGGCGCGTGCCACGGAAAGATGGCCGTTGTGGATGGGGTCAAACGAACCGCCAAAAATCGCGATGCGGCGAGGATGATGTCTTGCAGCGGTGCGGTGCGCTTGCGCGGTGGTCAATGATACTCCCGAGATTGTGCTGACGGCCCCGATGGAAGCAAGACCGCGCACGACATAACCAATTCTCTCACGAATCTTCTTCTTTGTTCGAGGTCACGGCCGGGTGGTCAACAGACGCGGGCAGTGGTTGCTCGCCCTCGCCTTCAGCGGTCTCGGCGTCAATCGAGGAATCGCGTACCGCGCGAGGAATCTTGTCCAAGGCGTCCGCCATGGAGCGAACCAGATCTTTCACTCCGTCACCAGCGACCGCAGAAATCGAGTGGAATTCCAGTTTGCGCTGCTTGCAATAATCGCGAAGAGCTTCTAGGCGCGTGGGATCACTCGTGGCGTCCAGTTTGGTGGCAACGACGATCATTGGTTTTTCGATGAGCGAAGCGCTAAAGGCTTCGAGCTCGCCATTGATGATTTCAAATGAGTGGACCGGATCATCGACATTGGAGTCGCTGGTGTCGACCAGATGAACGAGCAGGCGCGTGCGCTCGACGTGGCGGAGGAAACGAATACCCAGCCCTGCGCCTAAATGCGCGCCCTCGATGAGGCCGGGAAGATCGGCGACGACATAGGTGCGGCCCAGCTCCGTACCATGTCCGCCGGTGCCACCGTCGGCGTTGACGACCCCGAGATTGGGTTCCAGCGTGGTGAACGGATAGTTCGCAATCTTGGGGCGCGCCGCTGAAATCACTGAAATCAGCGTGGACTTCCCCGCGTTGGGGTATCCAACGAGGCCGACGTCGGCCAAGAGTTTCAGCTCGAGGCGCAGATGGCGCTCTTCGCCGGGAAATCCGTCCTCATGTTCGCGCGGAGCCTGATGCCAGGGCTTCGCAAAATGCTGATTGCCGCGTCCCCCGCGCCCGCCGTGGGCGATCAGGACGCGCTGCCCGGGCGTGGCAAGGTCCGCGATGGTCGCGCCGTGTTCGTCGAATACCAGCGTGCCGACGGGAACTTTCAGGAACATGTCCTCGCCGGAATGGCCGGTACAGTTGGAACCTTCGCCGTGCCGCCCGCGATCGGCCTTGAACTCGCGATTGTAGCGGTAGCGCAGCAGCGTGTTGTCGTTGATGTTGGCTTCCAGATAGATGCTGCCGCCATGGCCGCCATCGCCGCCGGACGGACCGCCGCGCGGCACGTATTTTTCACGCCGAAAGGCGATGCAGCCGTTGCCACCGTCGCCGGCCTTCACGAATATTTTGGCTTCATCAACGAACACAGGAATAAAACTCCATAAAAAGATAACATAAGCAAACTATTGCGACGCAAAGTGCCCGAACGGAGGCCTTACCTCGATGTTTCGCCTGCTCAAACGCCTTGCCATGCTGCTACTTGCGTTCCTAGCGGTGGCGGCTGTCGTCCTATACGTGCTCTACTTCCGTCGCACGCCACTGCCGCCTGCGGCGTCTCATGCGCGCGTCGTGCCGGTCATTTCCGCAATTCCCGGCATTTCCGCCTGCTGGGTAGAGACAGCGAAAACGTTCAGCAGCTTTTCCTTTGGCATGACCGCCGGAAGCGTGCTCATAAAGCATCCTGCGGGCGACCTGCTGATCGATACCGGAAGCTCCAGCCACTACGATCAGGAAATCTCCGTCTACCCTTTCGCGACATGGCTCAAGCTGAAAGCCCTCGCGGGACAGCTCAAGCCGAAAGTCCCTCTTCCGGATTTGCTGCGCCGAGTCGGTGAAGACCCGGCGAAGCTGCGCTGGGCCATCCTCTCGCACGTCCACCTGGATCATGCTGGCGGCTTGATGGACCTGCCGCATGTCCCCGTGCTGCTCACTCGCGAAGAGCTGCAATTCGCCGCCGATCCCAACGTTCAAGCCAAAGGCTACGTGATCGCCGCGCACACCCAAAAGTTTCCGCCCGTTGCCGTGCCCACTTTGCGTTTCGATCCCACGCCCTACGAAACGTTTGACGAGAGCGCCGATCTTTACCGCGACGGCTCCGTGATCGTCGTGCCTTTGCGCGGTCATACTCCCGGAAGCTTGGGCATTTTCGTGAACATCTCAGCAACGCAGCGCCTGTTTTATGTCGGCGACTCCATTGATGACGAACGCGGTTTCGAGGAGCGCGTCGGCAAATCGCTCATCCTGCGGGACAGCGACAATGATATGGCTCTTGCCAACCAGATCGTTGGCAGGCTCAGCGAGCTTCACGAAAAAGTGCCGGAACTTGCCATCATTCCCGCGCACGGCCGGAGCGCTTACAAGAGATTCTTCCCCGGCGGACCGCTGACCTGTGTCTCCGGACAATAGCCATGCCGAAAAGAAAAACGCGGTCCAGCGGGGCCGGACCGCGGAAGCAAGAGATTCGGACTAAAGTCCGCACCTAAAAATCCATTAGTTCGCGGCAGACTTGGCTTGCTCGGAGGGCTTGACGCTGATGAACCGTCCGTGGCGTCCCCGGTCCTCGAACTTCACGAAGCCGGTGACGAGCGCATAAAGCGTGTCGTCCTTGCCTTGGCCGACGTTTTCCCCGGCTTTGTGCTTGGTGCCGCGCTGGCGCACGATAATCGTTCCAGCGTTAATCAGCTGTCCGCCGAAGCGCTTGACGCCCAGCCTCTGTCCATGTGAATCGCGGCCGTTTGTTGAGGAGCCGCCGCCCTTCTTACTCGCCATAACGTTAATCCTTTTCGAGAAATACTGCCGAGTGTAAGCCCGGTGAAATTGTGAAGTGTTACAGCTTGATATCGCTGACCTGCACGGCGGTGTAATTCTGCCGGTGGCCGCGAGAAATCTTGTACTGATTGCCCTTCTTGAACTTCAGTACGGTGATCTTCTTGGCGCGTCCTTGTGAGATGATCTTGCCGCTCACCGAAGCTTTGCCGGCATCGGCGCCCACGACGACTTTTTTCTCGTCGGTATGGACCGCCAAGACCGAGCCAAAATTCACTTTTTCCCCTACCTTGCCATCGACCCGCTCAATGCGGATGGTGTCGCCGGGCGCGACGCGATACTGCTTTCCCCCGGTCTTTATAACGGCGTACATCGGCCCTCCAAGAGCTAAACGCAAACCCCAATTATAGAGGCTCACGGCCCCCATCGTCAACGAACGAATAGAGGTTATTGCGGGCTAAAGAACGCTGGAGTAAGCTCCCCTGTGGGAACAACAACTTAAGCGCAACTTTTTGCTTGGTTTGGAGTTCTAATAGGTAGGTGCAGCGGGTAAGCCCGAGGCACCGGGAAGCGCTCAGGTCCTGATGGTTTCGACGAACCTTCAGGGTCTGGCGAGGTTACAAAAATGCGTTACCTAAAACATCTTGCTCTACTGGCAATTTGCACCTTGGCGGTGGCAGCCCCGTCGCATGCGCAAGTTGTCGTTGGTGTTGGAGTCGGCCCCGGCTATCTGGGACCTGCTCCGGTGTGCGACTACGGCTATTACGGTTATTATCCCTATGCTTGTGCCCCTTATGGCTACTACGGTCCTGACTACTTTGTGGGTGGCCTGTTCATAGGCGCCGGCCCGTGGTTCCATGGCTTCTACGGTCCCGGCTACGGCCGTGGGTTCTATGGCCGAGGCTACTACGGCCGCGGTTACTACGGTCGCGGCTATTACGGCCGTGGGTTCGCAGGTCGCGGCGGCTATGGCTATAGCGGCCGTGGCGGATATGGAGCTGGCGGCTTCCGAGGGAACGGTGGTTTCCACGGCGGAGGCGGGTTCCATGCCAGCAGTGGGTTTCATGGAAGCTCTAGCGGATTTCATGGTGGTGGCGGTTTCCACGGGGGCTCTGGCGGATTTCACGGCGGCGGTGGTGGCGGGTCCCATGGTGGCGGTGGCCACGGCGGCGGACACCGGTAATTTCAGCCAACTCAGAAATCGAGAATTGCAACGGCTGGCAGTATCCACTGCCAGCCGTTTTCGTTCTCCGAGGGCTTGAGTCTTGAAATGCTGTGTCGTAATGTACGGGCCGTGACTACTGCCACTGAGATTGCGACGTCTTTGGCTTACCCACTCGTTTTTTTCGAGAGGCGAGATTAAGTGCCCAATCTCGAGTTACCTCACTCGCCGCACGCATCTGGCGTCGAGCCTGTCACCATCCATTACCGCGAATTCGGCCGCGGCAAACCGCTTGTCATTCTTCACGGTGGCTGGGGATACGGAATTTATCCATTCGAACGGCAAATCGCGGCGTTCGCCAGCCAATATCGCATTCTAATCCCCGATCGATCGGGCTACGGACACTCCACGCGGGTCACCGGCGAAATGCCGGTTGGTTTTCACAGCAGCGCCGCGCAGGAGACTTTCTTCTTTCTCGACGCGCTGGGTATCGAGAGCGCCATCTTTTGGGGCCACAGTGACGGTTCGGTGATTGCCGCGATGATGGGGCTGCTCGCGCCGCAACGTTGCACCGGCGTGATTCTGGAGGCCTTTCACTTCCTGCGCAGAAAGCCGGGGTCCAAAGCTTTCTTTGAACGATTTGCCGCGCATCCCGAGGACTTGGGCGACGAAACGCGCGAGCTGCTCGCCGAGGATCACGGAGAAACAAACTGGCCAACCGTCTTGCGCCGCAACTGCAGTGCCTGGTTTCGAATTGCGGACAGCATGCAGCGGCTGGACGAGGATCTTTACGACGGATGCCTAGGCGAGCTACGCGTTCCCATATTATTTCTCCACGGAAGCCTCGATCCGCGCACCGAACCCGGCGAAATGGACCGCGTGCAGCAAGCGCTCCCGCGCGCGACGATGCGATTCCTCACTGCCGGCAGGCATAGCCCGCACAGCGAAGAAGATGCCTGGCAAGAGTGCAACGCGTATGCGGCCGAGTTTTTTCGAAGCATCGGCTGAGCGCGGCCTTCCAGGAATTGAATTTTCAAGCTGGGATCAGATTCTCACGCGACGATGGAGATCATTCCGAGAACGTGCTGACCCAGCTTGGAGTCGCCACTGATTTTTATCTGGCCAAGCGCCGATTCCCGGTCAATCCCCTTGGTGAAAATGCGCCACGCGATTTCCTGCGGAATGGTTGTTTCAGAAGCTTTTTCGCCCGCGGGCTCCCCAAGGAGTACCCACTCCTGTTCCGCGCGGCACAAATACCAACTGCCGCCACACTTGCCTGAAACGTTGATTTGGACGTACGTTCCCGGTTGTGCCGAGATGGCGCGATAAGCAAACGGCAGCGCACGCAAAAAGCAATCCAGAACGGGATAGTAGAGTTCGCGGGTCATAATGCCCGGCTTGTTCACCGCAAGCCGGATCTGCTGCTGGTGATGCCAGCGCTCGGTAAATTCCCGCGCCGTATCAAACCAGTTTGAAGACTTCTCTTCGCCGGCCCAGCTCACGCCATAAGGCGCCGTCGCATACGGATCGCGGGAAGCATGAAATTCCGCCAATGATGTCGCTGCAACTTCCATCAGTGCAATCAAGATCGCCGGGCTCAACTGGCGATACACGCTGACGCCTTCCGCATTCAGCCGGTTGATGAACGCCGCCAAGTCAGCGGCTGAGTGGATGCTTGGACTTTCCGCCACGTAGCCGTCGCGGCCGATGGAAACTCCTCGCAACGCCGTATCCAGCAAGTGCGCGGCTACCTCCTTGACCTTCCACTTCGGAGAAACCGTCTGCTTTTCCCAATCCTCCGTCGCAAGCGAGCGCAGCAGTTCGATCAACATTCCGTCGACTTTAGGAAAGAGGTGGGCGGCAAGGATCGGTTGCAGCGGCTCAATTTTGGTATTCATCAAATGTTACGCGCAGACGCTTTCGTCCGCCGGTTCGGGGAACGGCTGCGAGAACCAGAAGGAAAACGGCGTGGCACCGTGTTCCTGGTAATGCTCCAGGCGTTCGCGCCCTTCGGCGACCGTCGGGATGTGGCCCGCAGGAACCCACCACAGGCAGTAATAGGGCTTATCCATTTTTTCGAACCACTTCGCTCGATCGCGCAGCACCCTCATATGATCCGACTTGTAAGCGTAATCACGCAGCGCCTCCACCGACTCCCACACCGACATGTTGAGCATGATGGACAGATCATCGTTGTAGGCGATGTCGGTGGCGTTTCCCGATGCCGACTGCAGCCGCCACACAAAGCCCGGAGCCTTGTCCGCGAGAGCATTGATAGGTTCAAGCTGTGCGACAAATTCCGCGATCCTGGGATCGTCAATGGGGGCAATAAGCCGCCCGATATTAATCTGAGCAAGTTGATAGTCCATCGCAGGTTCCTTATGACTCCCTATAGAGGACGCTTCAGAAATCAAAACGGTAGCCGAGAATCATCTTGGCGATCAAGTGGTCCGTGGCGCGCGTTACACCCACGCCGAGCCCAAAATTGACTTCCCACTTGGGCGAGAGATTCAGGTCAATGGCCGGAAGAATCTGCTGTTGCTGCTGGCTGACCGCGTCAAAGCCCGTAACTGGGCCCAGCGAACCGTAATATTCGAGACCTCCCGCAATTTTCTTGGTGAAATCGTAGCTGAACTTGAAGTTAGGCGAGAAGACCAGCCCCTGGTTTACGCCCGGGCCATGAAACGAGCGGTCGAGCGTCGGATTCAATGAGAAATACCATCGGCGGATCTGCTTATCGAGGATCGGTCGGATCTCCCACGTCCACGTATCCGCCGAGTACCGGCGGCTCTGCCACCCGATTTCATTCGAAAGGCTGACACCCACGGGCCAGTGCCATTTGGGAGGAACGCGCACTCGTGGACGAATGTGGCTGCCGACGTAATCCACTCCGTTGCCGCTCTTCGCGGAAGTGAAAATATAAAACCCGGTCTCGAACCAGTCGGTGAAGCCATGGGTGATTTCGATCGTTTCGTGCAGTTGGTGGTTTGTTGGAAACGTCCCGTCATCCGTGGATTTCGAGCCTTGAAATGTGAAATTGGAGTGGAGTTCCACCATGGTGTGGCGCGGCTCGACGGTTTCGTACGGGTAGACCTGAATTTCGTAGTTCCCCTGCGCGCCTGCGGCAAGCGGCAAAACCGCGCACGCCAGCGAAAAAGACGCAATCAGCAACACAGTCTGAACTCGCATGTTAAATGTCTGGCAGCTCCCAGCGTAACTCAGCGTCGCGGTGGAGCAAACAGGAATAGATGCGCAAATCAGGCGTGGGGGTGCGCTTTGTCGTAGATTTCCATCAGCTGGCGGATGGACGCGTGGGTGTACTTCTGAGTGGTCGAGAGCGACTGGTGCCCGAGAAGTTCCTGAATGGCGCGAAGGTCTGCGCCGTCGGCCAACAGATGCGTCGCGAACGCGTGACGCAAAGAGTGCGGATGCAAGTCCCAATTGACGTTGGCGATGCGCACATATTTCTTCACGATGCGCCCGACGGAGCGTTGTGTCAGCCGCCGTCCCGAATAATTCAAGAAGATCGCTTCGGTGTGCGGCAATTCCCCGTCACGCTTCAGGTTTCGTTGCTCGAGCAACTGTTCACGCACCGGCCAATATTTCTCCAGCGCCTCCTGGGCCTTCGCACCATAAGGAACGATGCGTTCTTTGCTGCCCTTGCCTCGCACACGCAGGATGCGTTCTTTTTGCTCCATGTCGACTAGATTCAAGCCCGTGAGCTCGCTAACGCGCAGTCCCGCGGCGTAAAGAAGTTCCAGCAGCGCCCGGTCGCGGCGAAGCAGCAATCCCTCCTCGATTCGCGCGCCACGACCCCGTTTGGACGGGGAAGCCGTAGCGTTTGCCACCGAAAGCAATCTCCCTTTTTTGGAACTCGCGCGGCCGTCCCCCGTAGCATGCCCCATTCCGCCAAGATCGTTTAGGAACCCGTTCATCTCTTCCGCCGAGAGCACCGACGGAATGCGCTTCGGCAACTTCGGCGTGGGAACAAGGCGCGCCGGGTTCTCCTTCAGTTGTCGCTCGCGCACGCAATATTTGAAAAAGGAACGGAGGGCCGCAAGTTTCCGTGCAATCGAACTTTTCTCCAGCCCCTGATCGTGGAGATGCGCAACGAATTCACGAATCAGCCCGTGCGTAACGCCAGTAAGCGCAGGCGGGCGGACCCCCGGGGGCGACAAAAAGACGAGAAACTGTTCGAGGTCCTTGCGGTAGTTCAAAACTGTATGAGGTGAGGAATTTCTTACCGACTGAAGATACTCAAGGTATTTCGCAATCGCTTCTTTCATTCGCAATCACAACTCCACGGGAGAGACCCGGATACAGTATAGGCGTGCGCAATTCCGCGGAAAGCAAAATCACGTCGCTGTTGCTTTAGAGGCAGGGCGGTCTAGAACTTGGCGGCCACCGGCACGGGAGCTTCCTCAGGCTGCGCTTGCGGCTGTGCTTCCGGGACAAGCTTCTCCCAATCACAACCTTCTTTGAGGCAGGAGTGCACGGTACCGATCTTGGTGCGCTTCTCCACGATGAACGGAGCGCCGCACTTTGCGCACGGCTCGGCGATCGGCATGAAAGGCGTGGTGAAATCGCAATCTGGATAACGCGAGCAGCCGTAGAAAATGCGCGGACGGCCCCGGCCGCCTTTGCCCGCGCTGCCGCGGCGCACGAATTCACCCTCGTTGCACTTCGGGCATTTGATGCCCATGGTGATCGGCCGCGTGTACTTGCACTTCGGATAGCCGGAGCACCCGATGAATTCGCCGAAGCGTCCATGTTTTTTCACGAGATGATTGGCGCAAAGCGTGCACAGTTCAGCGAGCGGTTCATCAGGCTGGTGCGCGATGCGCGTGCCCTGAACAAGCCGGCGCGTCGTCTTGCAATCCGGGTAACCCTTGCAAGCGAGGAAGGTGCCGAACATCCCGCGCTTGATCACCATTTCCTTGCCGCAATTGTCGCAATACTCGATTTTCGGTTCGCCGCCGGTGTCTTCGGGAACCGGGGTCAAATCCTGGATGAAATCGCAATCCGGGTAGCGCGAACAGCCCAGGAAGAAACCGTGGCGGCTGATGCGCTCGAGCAGTTCGCCCTGGCCGCACTTTTCGCATTTTTTCCCGGTTGGGATGCCGGCCTTGTAGGAAAGCATTTCGTCGTCGGCTTTATCGAGGTCAATCACAAACTTTTCCCAGAATTCTTTGACCGCCTCGCGCCAGGGCAGCTTTCCTTCCTCGATTTCGTCCAATTCTTCTTCCAGCCGCGCTGTAAACGTGACATCGAAGATGTCCTCGAAACTCTTGACCAGCAACACGCTGACGCGCTCGCCAAGCATCGTCGGGGAGAACCGTCCCTGATCCTTGGTCACGTATTCGCGCTCAACCAGCGTTGAAATGATCGATGCATAAGTGGAGGGCCGCCCGATGCCATCCTCTTCGAGTTCCTTCACCAGCGTCGCATCGTTGAATCGCGGCGGCGGCTCGGTGAAATGCTGGTCGGGGCGAATCTTGTCCAGGCGCAGGACTTGCCCTTCCGCAACCTGCGGAAGCGCCTTGCCTTCACCCTCGTCATCCTTTTCGTCGTCTTCGCGGTCCGCGACCGCTGCAGGCATTTGATAAACGCGCAAGTAGCCGTCGAATTTCTGTACCGTGCCAGTGGCCCGGAAAGTGTAATCACCGGCGGAAATGTCGATCGTTGTCTGATCGAAGATCGCCGGGAGCATTTGCGACGCCACAAAGCGTTGCCAGATCAGTTGGTAAAGCTTGAAAAGGTCTTCGTCGAGATATTTGCGAACGTCTTCCGGGGCGCGCATGGCATCGGTGGGCCGCACCGCTTCGTGAGCTTCCTGCGCGTCTTTCTTCGATTTGTAATAGTTGGGCTTTTCCGGCAAATAGTTCGAGCCAAAACGTTCTGGGATCAACTCGCGAACCTGGATCAGTGCGTCGTTGGAAACGTTCACAGAGTCGGTCCGCATGTACGTAATCAGCGCCACCGAGCCTTCGTCACCGAGCTCCACGCCTTCATAGAGCTTCTGCGCGATGCCCATCGTGCGCTTGGCAGTGAAACGCAGCCGGTTGTAAGCCGCCTGCTGCAACTTGGAAGTCGTAAACGGCGGCGGCGGATTGCGTCTCTTCTCCTTTTGCGCAACGCTGGCCACTTGCCACTTGGCCTTGCTCACCGCAGCGACAATCTTGTCCGCGCTATCCTGGTTCGCTACGGCGATATCTTCGCCCTTGTGCTTGAACAGTTTGGCTTCAAACAGAGGTGGTTTCCCCCCGTCCAGCATCGCGTGAATCGTCCAGTATTCCTGGGGGATGAACGCGCGGATTAGCTGCTCGCGCTCGACGATCAGCCGCAGCGCTACCGTTTGCACGCGCCCGGCGGAAAGCCCGCGGCGCACTTTGTTCCAAAGCAGCGGCGAAACCTTGTAGCCCACGATGCGATCGAGCACCCGGCGCGCCTGCTGAGCGTCGACCAGGTTGGTATCCACTTGCCGCGGCTTGTCGAACGCCGCCCGAATGGCCTTGGGGGTAATCTCATTGAAAGTGACGCGGAAAATCTTTTTCGGGTCGATCGCCACAACTTCTTTTTTCGGCTCGTCGTCTTCTTTCTTTACAGCTTCTTCCGTGGGCGCCACTTTCTTCTTGAATCTAGAAACGCTGGGTTCTTGCTCGATGTATTTGGAGGGCTTGGAAAGCACCATGGCGAGATGCGCCGAAATCGCCTCCCCCTCGCGATCCGGGTCGCCCGCCAGGTACACGGCATCCGCCGTTATCGCTGACTTGCGAAGATCGTTGATGACCTTGCCTTTGCCCGCGATGATTTGCAGGGTCGGCTCAAATATCTTGTCGTCGTCTATGCTGATCAGCTTCCCAGGCGGTATTTCCTTGGCCTTCGCTCTCTTGCTGCCTTTCTTCGCTTTGCTCTTCTTTTTCTTTTTGCCGCCCTCTTCTTCACCGGGCAGGCGAATGCCTATCGTTTTCTTGGGCAGGTCCATCACGTGTCCGATGGAAGCTTTGACGGTGTAATTCCGCCCGAGATATTTGTTAATCGTTTTCGCCTTTGCGGGCGATTCCACAATAACCAGCGAACGTCCCATCTTTTCTTTGTAACTCCGTAATGTGTTGCAGAGAGGGCCGACCGTGCGGCGGTGTGTCCTTCTCGCTACCTTAAGCGCTCGGCCCGGATCCCAACGGGGTCGTCACTTTGATGCAGCAATGGCACTTGCGGATTCTTTAGACTGTTTGATGCCGCTTCCGCGACCGGCGATGCAAGCCCCTATCTACTTCTACAGCAAGACTTTGCTGAACTGTTTGCCCGGCAACTGGCGGACGATGCCTTTCATCTCCAGGGTGAAGAGCGTAGCCAGAACCCCGGAAGAGTTCAAGCCGGAGCGCTCCACGATGTCATCGATGAGCACTGGTTGATCTTCGCTAAGCAGATCATAGAGCTTCTTCTCCGAGCTATTGAGCGCGGCAGCCGCCAGTAGATTCCGCTGCTCGGCCTCCGGTGCTTCGGCCTGCGTCAGCGCCGCACGGATGGGAGTTGGTAGCTCTTCGACCACGTCCGCGGCGCAGGTCACCAGTTTGGCGCCCTGCTTGATCAGCTGGTGGGGCGCGAAACTCACAGGCTGCGTCACGTTCCCTGGCACGCCGAAGACCTCTCGTCCGAACTCCATAGCCAGGCGTGCGGTGATCAGCGATCCGCTGTATTGCGCCCCTTCAACCACCACCACGCCGAGCGGCATGCCGGCGACGATGCGGTTGCGCACCGGAAAATTTTCCGGCGCCGGGTATGTGCGCAGCGGAAACTCGCTGATGATCGCGCCGCGCTCCAGCACTTTCTCATACAGTTTCTTATTCTCCTTCGGGTAGCAGACGTCAATGCCCGTGCCGAGAACTCCGATGGCCCGTCCGTTGGCATCCATCGCTCCCTGATGCCCAATGGCATCAATCCCACGGGCCATCCCGCTGACAACAACCAGCCCTCGCGCCGCCAATTCCCGGCCGAGACGCTGTGCCATTTGCGAGCCATAAAGGGTCGGACGCCGCGTCCCCACAATGCCGAGGCTGGGCAAATTCAATACTTGCGGATCACCGCGAACGTATAGCAGCACCGGCGGGTCGTAGATCTGCAAGAGCGTCTGCGGATATTCAGGGTCCGTCCAGTTCACCAGCGAGCAACCCGCAATCTTCTGGATGCCCGCTAATTCCTTCTCGGCGCGCTTGAAGGCTTCCTTCTTCACGATGGCTTGCGCAACCTGAGCCGGCAGGTGGCAGGATTCGAGATCCGGCAGACTGGCCCGGAAGACTCCGTCCGGCGACTCAAACCGCCGCAGCACCCGCGCGGACAGACGGGAAGCCAAGCCGGGAGTAAGCCCCAGCGCCAGCCAGGAGAGGGAAGCGTCCAACTGCATCGCAGGGGAGCCTACGTCTATAGTAATTGAGTTGTCAAGTGGTGCTTGTTAAAAACAAATCTCGGGGCCAAAAAGGCGTTATTGCGGCTTAGGCTGCGATCCTGCCGGTGGGTGCGGGTTGCCGAAGCCGATTTCGAGCGGGGTGTCCTTGGGAAGGACGACGTCACGCCCGCGCGAAAGGAAATTCGTGTAAATGGACATGGAAGCCCCATAAGCTCCGAACGCCATCGAAACTGGTGTGGACTTCACCGCCAGACCCAACACCGCGCCCGTCAAACGAAAACCAGAGCCTCCCGCCGCCGTCCGGACACCTGGATCACCACCCGCGTCTACCGTGCCGTGCTCCCCGTCAGAATGTGCCGCGGCTGCCGCCAGCATCACCGCGAGCCCCGTCGACAGATACCGCGTCTTGTTGTCAGTCGTGCGCGCCCCGCCTTCCTCGTCCAGCTTCATGTGCGCGCTACGAGCCACTTCGACGCCTTCCAGGTTGCCGATCATGGCCTGCGAACTTGCTTGGGCTCGCTCTGCCTGCTCTTGCACTTGAGACAACGCTTGAATCGCCTCCTCGGGAGTTTCAATGCGGTCGAAAATCACCCGCAGCTCTCCGTTGCGATGCAGTTTGTGCGCGGGCTTCGCTTGCAGCACCCTGCCGACGAGCCGGCTGTTCGCCGGCAGAACTAGCTGGTGCGTCGGGGAATAGAGCGGTTCGGTCAAAATAGCAGTCACTGCGGTGTCCCGCGTAGCGGTTGCGGAACTGACTTCGGCAACAAGCCGCGCTTTGAGGGTGCTGTCCGGCACTGGCGCGCTTCCCACCGCGGCGAGTTCTTGGCCGGTACGGGTGGTCTCGCCAAATTCGAGCGGCTCGTCGAGATCGGCCACAAACCGGGTTCCCAGTTCCAGGTACTGCCGCCGGTATGGTGATTGCGAAATCAAGAATTGCTTCAATCGATGCATGCGTCCGGGGGCCGTCATCTGCTTCCAGCTTTCATAGACCTGGTCTTTCGCTTCTTGCACTTTGCCTTTGGCTTCCTGCTTGGCATTGTCCGTCGCGCGCCCGGCAGCATTTTTCTGTTTTGCCTTATCGGGATTACTCACCAGGTGAACCACCTCTGACGATCCCAACGAAACCGTGGTCTTGATCGGAAGCTGCCTGCCATCAGGAAGCGTCAGCGTCTCAAAGGTGACCCCATACTTGTGGAACGGAGAAAAGTCGCCGTTGGCGTAGGCCAGCGTGCGTTTTACCCCGGAGACAGGATTAATGGTGGCAATTCGGCCGCTCACGACGCTGCCGGCCGGAATTACCGGCTGATCGAAGGCATAAACCGTTTCTACGACCTTGCCATGCACCGTCTCGCCGGGATGATCGACGCGCGTGCGCTGGTCGAGTGCAATGCGCAACGGCGTCCCCTCGGACAAGCTGAGAGAGATTTTCGCAAGGATCGCGCTGGCGGGAGGACAGACATCTTCTTCAGGATAGGAAAGCGGCTCGCACAATGAGAAGAGGGCCGCTTCGCGCGAGGCTTCAACGCAAGCTGCCCGTGTTTCTTGAACCGCTGGGCGCCGTCGATGGTCCGCCGGACCGGACTGCGCCAACGCCACCTGAGCACCGCAGGGGATCAGCAGAACAAGAACAGATAGACGCCGCATAATAGTCATAGCCCTTGCACCTGCTGCTTCCCAGGGCCGAGGAGTGAGAGACGCACCGCCTGGCAGAGCGAAAGATAGCGCTTTGCTGGAGGCCTGTCCACCCAGGGCCCGAATCCTACATCAGACGCCGTGAAAGCCAATTAGGATGGCCGGTAAAAAGTGCCAATTAGCGCCCGGGTTGTGCTGCGTCTTCTTTCAGGATTGCGTCCAGCGTCTTCACGAACAAATCCGCATCGGCTTCGGAGAAAACCAGCGGCGGGCGCAGCTTGATGACGTTGTGATGCGGCCCGTCGGTCCCGGCAAGGACGCCGCAATCCCTCAGACGATTCACGACATAGGTGGCCTGCAACGGAGCAGCCTCGCGCGTTTCACGGTCTAGCACCAGATCGATCCCCAGGAATAGCCCCGACCCGCGCACGTCCCCAATCAAAGCATAGCGGGCCTGCAGAGCTTTCAAGCCATCGATGAAATGTTCGCCAGCGCGCAAAGCATGCTGCTGTAGTTTCTCTTCTTCAAGGACGTCCAGAACCGCGAGCCCCGCCGCGCAAGCGACAGGATTGCCACCGAACGTGCTGAAAAATTCCATCCCGTTGTTGAACGAATTCGCGATCTCCGCGGTCGTGATCACTGCCGCGAGCGGAAACGCATTCCCGATCGGCTTGCCCAGCACCACGATATCCGGAACGACGTCTTGCGTTTCGAATCCCCAGAAATGCGTCCCCAGCCGCCCGAATCCCACCTGCACTTCGTCCGCAATGCACACCGCACCCGCGCGGCGAACATGCTGGTAAACCTCCGCCAGATAACCCGGCGGAAAAACAATCTGGCCCCCGACGCTCGGCAATGTCTCCGCAATGTACGCCGCGACGCCACGGCCTTCGGCTCGCGTTCGCTCCAGGATCTCGCCGACGTGCCGCGAATATTTGGCACCGGCTTGCCGGTCGCCGCGCCGGTACGCGCCGCGATAATCATCCGCCAGCGGAGCCACATGCACCCACGGCTTCTTGCCGCGGCCTCCAGGGCCATCGAATTTGTAGGGACTGATGTCGATGAGCGTGTTGGTGTGGCCGTGGTAGGCGTGTTCCAGAACGATAATGTCTTCGCGCCCCGTATGCACGCGCGCCATCCGCAAAGCCAGCTCATTGGCCTCACTGCCGGAACTGACAAAAAAACATACGCGCAGCGATTCAGGTAGTAGCCGCGTCAGCCGTTCTGCATAGCGATTGACGGTGTCGTGCAGATAGCGCGTGTTTGTATTAAGTAGCGCAAGCTGCTCCTGCGCCGCCCGCACCACGCGAGGATGGCTGTGCCCCACCAGCGGCACGTTGTTGTAAACATCGAGATACGCCCGCCCCGTCTCGTCATACAAATACTGCATCCACCCGCGAACAATCTTCAGCGGCCGCTGATAGGAAATGCTGAGACTTTTCCCCAGAAAGGCGCGCCGCGCCGCGAGCGTCTCGTCGAAAGCAGGCTCTTGAGCGGGAAAGCGGTCAGCAGGAATTCCCAGCAGCAGATTGGGGTCCGGCGAGAGGCTCGTCCAAACAGCGCGCTGCGATGCATAGGCAACACCTGGAAAATCGGCGTCTAGCTCGAGCAGATCGAGAATGAGTTGAAAATGAACGTGCGGCGTCCATCCGCCGTTCTCCTTCGTCGTCCCTACTCGTGCAAATTCTTCCCCGCGCCCAATGCGCTGTCCAACTTTAAGCCCAACAAGCGTCTCTTTCGTCAAATGACCGTACAGCGTAAAAAACCCTTCGCCTTCGCCCGTTTCGTGCTGCAGAATTACGAGCGGTCCGTAGTCCAGCGGCGCGTCATTGTTCGCGGCTACACAAACCACGCCATCCAGCGGCGCACGAACCGCAGCCTCCGGCTCTACAAATAGATCCAGCCCCAGATGGACCGTCCGACGTTCATCTGTAGGATTCCCGCTCGCCCCAAACCGCGCCGAAGCGTAAAGCGGCCGCGGTTCATCGTAGCGCCCGACACCTACGGATGCCCCAGCGCGTTTCATCTCCTGAAATATCTTATCCGTGAGCGCGGCAGTTTCTGAAGCACGAGGATCGGCGCCGAGAAACGTGCTCCCAACGCTCAAATCAAAAACGACGCTGGGGGCCGTCCGCAGAGCGACATCCAAGATCGAAGCTGCCGAGCCGCCCTTCGATTCCAGCCAATTCTTAATTTTTTCAGTTCGAGGAACCGCCGGAAAACCACAAGCCGCGCGAAAAGTGTAATGTGCAAAACGCGGATGAATCTTCGCCAGCCGCTCCAATGCCTCACAAGCTGGCGCCTCGCTGACCGTGACGTACGGGTCATCCGGCTTAAGAGTCTTGCGGTGCGCCGAATTCGTCACGCTCACCGCCAGCCGTGCTCCGATCAGCGCAAAAAGTACGGATACCTCCATCTCATCCAGCGCAAACGCCCGGTGATATCCCGCGACGATCGCCGTAGCCGCCGCCAACGGGTCTTCTTTTCCAAGAATCCCATAAGCCGCCGCGATCGCCGCCTCGGACACGGTGATCCCCTGGTGCATGTCCCCAAAATCAATCACCCCCGCGATTTTTCGTGGCTGCGGCCACGCATCGCTGACCAGCACGTTGTAGTCGTTCGCATCCCCGTAAATCACGCTCCGCCGCAACCGCGGCAAAACGGGAACAACTTCCGCCTCATAGAGCGCGAGAAATTTCTCCACCAGCCCGCGCCGCTTCGAATCGCCAATCTCCTTGATGTAATCCTTGATCCATCCCGCCCGTGCGGAATCCCATTTCAGCTCGCGCGACGCCGCCGGATGCGTAAACGATTGCAGCGTCGCATCCATCTCCCCTAGAAACCGCCCGAGATCCCCAAGCAGCTCCGGCGAATGCGGCCGCACTTCCGCGAGAACTTTTCCATTCAAAAAAGCAAGCAGCCACACCAGCCGCGTCGAGCCATCCCCCGCAACAATGGAAGTGAATAATTCACCGCGCTGATTGGGAATAACGCGAGGCAGGGGTAATTGTGGCGCGCGTTGCGCCAGATGCGTCAAAGCCCGGCATTGTAGATCGATGAACGACCGCTCCCGCGCCGGGTGCATCACCTTCAGCACGAACTCGCGCCCGTCCGCACAAGTCAGCTGAAAATTGTCGTCGTATTCGCCAGGAAGCGCTCGCGCCGCGGCATCAATCCCATACAACTCCTGCGCCAGGCGAGCGGCTTCCGCCTCGGTCACCGGTTGAGTTACGCGCGCCTCCAGCAGCATGCGCCAAATCTTATCCGCAAGTGACGGAGCGCGTCCAATCCGGCGCTCAAGTAATTCTGCTTAAGCCGTCGTTCAGCGCGGAACCTCTGACTCTTAGAGACTCCCGCGCGACTCCACCACCGACACCGGCCCATTCACCGTCGACAGCCGGATCGTAGCCGGCGAACTCCCATACTCGATCCGCCGGTGCTCGTCGTCCCAGGTCTTTCGTGCATTCCCGCAAATGCTCGCCCTGCAGCTTACCGGCCCATTGTTCGTTGCTTCCACCACGAAGCCGGACTGGTACCCGCTCGGCACGATCAGCGTCAGCGGCCCATTCTTCGCGTCAGCCGTGAGCCCCGCTCCGCTCCACGTGTTCCCCGTCAATTCCACCGTGATCGGCCCGTTCTCCGTATGAATCCGCACGCTTCCCTTGCTGCCGTCCAGGCTGATTGGCCCATTCACCGCCGTGATCTCCGCGTCGCCGGAAAAATTCCTCAAGCCGATCGGCCCATTCTTCGCGCGCGCCGTCAGTTTCCCGTCCACATCATAGAAAGACAGGGGCCCGTTCGTCGTCTCCATGTCGATCGTCGCCGATTTCGGCGTGCGAATCAGCAAGGACACCGTCCAGTCGTCATCATCGCCTGGACCTTTCGTCGAAACTCTCCCGCCTTCGATCGACATCGTAATTTGCGAGAGGATACTTTCCGCATCGCCGGATGCCGCCGCGGCCTTGCAAGCCGTCACGGAATAGTTCGCATTGTCCCAGCCCTCTACCTGCACCCCGCCGTTGGTGTGCGGTCGGACCTGCAGCACTGCTGCTTCGGCCTTGGTCAAAGTGCGCTGTTCGGAGCGCACCACGGCATCCCGGTCGTCAAAGCGGATGCGGAGATCGGAACAATCAATCGCTGGATGTCTGTTCCCGTCGGAAATGTTCACGGAGTGGTGATGCCGGTTCGCCCGCGCGCTCGTGAATCCGAGCGCCATCAGGGCCGACATCGCAATTAGAAAGAAGTAGCTGCGTCGAGGCATGGGGTCCTCCCTGCAGCTATAGACGACGCACCAGGCCTTTGGTCACGCCCGAACCAGCCGAAATTTCAGTCCCAGCCATCCCAGTCGTCGTCCGTCCCAATGGGCGGCCCGTCTGGCGGTTCGGCCGGAGCCGTTAGCTCAATCCGCTTCGGATCTTTCTCAAACTGCTCGATTTGCCACGACGCGAACGCAACATGCGCCTTGTCCTTTGTGGCCTCGAGCCCCATCACAATTGTCTTTAACTCATGCAGCTTTAGCCGTGCGATTGCCCGTACCTCATCCGATCCATGTCCGTTGGCGGCAAGCCCCATCAGGTCATAGAGCACCACCATATCTACTGTATTGGCAATTTGTTCCGTGTATCCCTGTCCGTGCGGAGTCCCCCATGTTGCGCGCAGAATAGCGTCGAGCACTTCCTCCAGACCGGGGTTCTCTGCACTCCGCGCATGAAACTCCACGAGCCGCGCCGCCCGTTCCGGATTGAACAGAAACTGCAGCGTGTGCTGCGCCGCCGCTTCCGCCGGAGCCAACGCATCAAACGCCGGGCCGGTCCGAATCTTGAAATGCTCCCGCCCTCGCTCATAATCCGGCGGCCGCGGCGGAATCATTTTCAGCAGCGGTTCCGGCAAAGCCAGCACCTCCGGCTTCAAAGTTGCCAGCACTGCCGCCAGCGCCCGCCGCTGTTCCGCCGGCGCGACAATCTGTGTCGGCGTTTGCCCATCGCCCCGCAGCGCAAACGTGTAGTCCATTCCCCCAACCAGCTTGCTCGCCGCCTCTACCTGATACCGATGCAGCAAGTACAACGGCACCAGCACATCCTCGAGAGTCGCCAGCGGCGCTCCTTCCCGTATATTGCTCTCGCCAAACCGCTTCAGCGCCGCCCCGCGCACTTGCATCAGCCGGTTCAGTTCGTCAACCGCATTCGCCCCCGAATCCCACAAATGCGCCACGCTGCTCGAAGACCCTGCCGGCCGCGCGTCCTGATCGGTCAAGTACCGCAGCCCGCGCCCGTAAGCATCCAGCAGAATCTTGTTTAGCGCGGCCCCTTCATTTGTCCCCGGAGCAAAATCCTGATACCCCCACGCAATGGACACCTTGTCCCACTCCCCGATTCCCGTTGCATAAGCCGCCGAAACGTCCGGAACGCCGTCCGCGCCCAGCTTCACGTACGGTGGTGGATAATCCATCACCGAAGAACGGTTCACCGTGCTCGCCGAATAGTTGTGCATCAAGCCCAGCGTGTGCCCCACTTCGTGCGCTGCCAGTTGCCGCAGCCGCGCCAGCGCCATCTCCTGCGCCTTGGCCGCTCCCGGTTTTCCTTTCTCATATGGCGCCAGCAGCCCTTCCGCAATCAGAAAATCCTGCCGCACCCGCAGCGACCCCAGCGTCACGTGCCCCTTGATGATTTCGCCCGTCCGCGGATCGATCACCGCCGCCCCATACGACCACCCGCGCGTCGCGCGATGCACCCACTGAATCACGTTGTACCGCAGGTCCATCAAGTCCGCGTCTTCCGGCATCAACTCCACTTGGAAAGCATTCTTGTAACCCGCCGCCTCAAACGCCTGGTTCCACCATCGCGCCCCTTCCAGCAGCGCCGACCGCATCGGCTCCGGCGCGCCGCGGTCGAGGTAGTACACGATCGGCTTCACCGCCTCGCTCACCGCCGCCTTTGGATCTTTTTTCTCTAGCCGGTGCCGCGCAGTGAACCGCTTCACGATCGGTTCGCTGATCGGTGTGGCGTAATCCATATAGCCAGGGCCGAAGAAGCTGGACCGCGGATCGTAACCACGAGGCTTGTAACCGGGCAGGGGAAGCTGCACGAACGAGTGATGCTCACGCACGGTGATCGATTCGGGAGAAGGCGTAACGTCGCGAACCCACCGCCCCGGATCCTCCCCCGCAAACGTAAGCATGGCCTCCACTTCCGTATTCAGCGGAAAATTCTTCGTCATCGGCAAATAGATCGCGCAGCGCGACCCATCCAGGTGAAAAGCCCCCTGCTTGGCCCGCCGCAGCGCCGCAGGAATCCCATGATCGTCGCGCAAGAAAAAATCCGTCGCGTCCACCAGCACGTGGTCTTTGTCTCCGACCTTTTCCTCCGCTTCAATCTTGAAGCCCCACAGCGCCGACTCCGCAAACGAGTCATGCACCGCCCGCCGTTCGTAGGGGTCATCGCTCACCGCCCGGTATTCCAGGTTTTCCTGGATCAGCAGCACCTTCGGCCCGCTGCGCTCAAACCGCATGATGCGCGTAGCCCCCAGTTGCCCGCGGTCCAGCCCGATGTCATTCGAACCGATCCCCGCCGGAAGCCCGCTCTGGTAAAGGAACTCGCTCCCCCACTTGTCAATCTCCAGCCACAGCTTCCCCTGCTTCGCATCCCAATAAAGGTTGAAATACCCCGCCAGCTTCTGCGCCCCCGCCGTCTTCTCCGCAATCGTAGCCGCCTGCCCCGTTTCGGCCCGCCCCCAAGCCCCATGCGGCGCCACAAAAACAACCACCATCAACAACAGTCTGAGCCCATGCCTCGACATGACCACCCTCCAAACCAGCCGAATCGTTTTACAACAGAATCAGCAAGATGGCGACCTCATATCGCGTTTGCCAGACCTGCCCATGGCTTGTTGCCGTTCTAGAGGCGCCCCCACGGCCGCCTTGCGCCACTGTTGACCGTCACCCCTTCCTCGTGACAAGTCCGTTTTTCCAACGTCCATACCCCAGCGCCTAAGTAGGACTTCGCCCTGCCTAGGCTCCCTGCTCCTCCTGCTTGATTGGGGAACCACCGGCCGTTGACCTGCGTAGTGTACAGAGAGGTTTCCATGCAAAACCTGCCAGGCACTCTAAAGTACGCCCTCCGGCAATTCCGACTGTCCCCGGTCTTCACCGCCACCGCCGTCCTGACTCTGGCACTCGGAATCGGCGGAACCACCGCCATCTTTACCTTAATTCACGCGGTGATGCTCCGTTCCTTGCCCGTTTCCGACCCTGCCAGTCTTTACCGCGTTGGCGAAGGCGACGACTGCTGCGTCGAAGGCGGCCCTCAGGACCGTTGGGGAATGTTTTCCTTCCCTTTGTATGAGCGCCTCAAGACAGAAACGTCGGAGTTCGAGGACGTGGCCGCGTTCCAGGCTGGCCGCTGGCGGGTGAGCGCGCGGCGTCAGGGCGTTGAATCGGCCGCAAGGCCCCTGCGTTCGGAGTACGTCTCCGGCAGTTATTTCTCAACCCTCGGAGTTGGCGCCTTTGGCGGACGCGTGCTTACGCCGGAGGACGACAAGCCCTCCTCTCCGCCTGTCGTCGTGCTCAGCCACCGTGTCTGGCAAACCGCCTACGCATCCGATCCCACGGTCGTTGGTTCCACTTTCGTCGTCGAGGGCCATCCCGTGACCGTCGTCGGCATAGCTCCTGCCGGATTTTTCGGCGAAACTCTGGAGAGCGATCCCCCTGATATCTGGTTGCCTCTTCAGCAGGAACCTCTAATCAATGCCGATGGTAGCCTGCTGCGCCAGCCCGTCTCCGCCTGGCTGCGCATGATTGGGCGTTTGCGGCCCGGAGCTTCTACAGAAGGCATAGCTCCCCGCCTCACTGCCGTTCTTCGCCAGTGGCTGCAGACCGATTCGGGTTATCCCGCAAACTGGATGGCCGACATGGTTCGCCTTCTCCCCAAGCAGGTAATTAATGTCGTCCCCGCCGGGGCGGGTGTTGCGGTGATGAAAGAGGAGTACGGGCGCAGTCTGCAAATTCTGCTCTCCGTCTGTGGTCTGGTCCTGCTGATTGCGTGCGCCAATGTGGCCAACCTGCTCCTCGCTCGCGGCGTTGCCCGTCGCGGACAAACTGCGGTGCGGCTGGCCATCGGCGCAACCCCACGGCAGATCGTCACGGAAGCCCTGACGGAAAGCGTCCTGCTGGCTATCGGGGGTGGCATTGTCGGGCTTCTGATAGCCATGGCCGCGGCCCGCCTGCTGCTGGCCCTCGCCTTTCACAGCTCCCATTTCCTTCCTATCAGCGTTGCGCCATCCTTCATGGTCTTGGCGTTTGCCTTTGCCCTGGCGCTCGTAACGGGAATCATTTTTGGCGCAGCTCCCGCTTGGCTGGCCACCCGCACTGATCCCGCCGAAGCCCTGCGGGGAGCGGGACGCGGCACGCAGGATCGTTCTGGATTCGCCCGCAAAGCCCTGCTGGTTGTCCAGGCCACTCTGTCGGTAGTTCTGGTCGCCGGCGCCACCATGCTGGCCCGCAGCCTCAACAAACTCGAACATCAGGACTTCGGCTACCAGGTGCAAAACCGTGTGGAAGTGAGCCTGAACCGGCCTTCACCCACTTACACGCAGCCTCAGCTTGCCTCACTGTATCGTCAGCTTGAAGAGAAACTCAACCGCTTGCCCGGCGTGCAGGGTGCCAGCCTGGCTCTCTATAACCCTCTCACCGATAACTGGGGTGAACTCATCATGGTGGCTGGCCATCCTCCCGCCAAGCTCAACGAAGAATCGGGTGCCTCTTGGGACCGCGTGAGCGCCAACTATCTTCAGAATCTCGGCATGCTGATTCTGCGCGGTCGCGCGTTTACGGAGGCTGACAATGAAACCACCGCGCCGGTGGCCATCGTCAACGAAGCTTTCGTGAAACGTTTTTTCAAGAGCAACGAAGATCCGTTGGACCAGCACTTTGGCCTCGATGTTCCGGAGTATGCCGGCACATTCCGCATCGTCGGCGTCGTGCGCGACGCCAAGTTTGCCGGCGGGGGGCTTAGCAGGCCCGCGCGCCCTATGTTTTACGTGCCGCTGGCGCAAAATGTGAATTATCCCGATCCATTGATGAAGAAAATCGAGTTGGTGTCCCACTTCGTCGGCGGAATACTGCTTGTAACCAATATGCCCCCGGGCGCCGTCGAAGCACAGCTCACCAGGATCCTGGCGGAATTGGATCCCAACCTGACCATCAACAGCGTCCGAACCATGCAGCAGCAGATTGAACTCTCTTTCGATCAGGAGCGCGCCGTCGCCGGCCTCGCCGGACTGTTTGGCATCGTGGCGCTGATTCTTGCCGCTATTGGCCTCTATGGTGTCACCGCATACTCCGTGGCCCAGCGCACCAATGAAATCGGCATTCGCATGGCCCTCGGTGCCGACCGCCCCAAAGTGCTTGGTCTCATTCTGCGTGGCGCCTTCACGCGCGTGCTCATTGGCTTGCTGCTTGGCTTGCCCCTCGCCGTGGGGGCCGGGCGTCTAATCTCCGCCCAGCTCTATGGTGTTTCCTCCTGGGATCCATTTGCCTTAACCATCGCGGCTGGCGCACTCGCCATTTGCTCCTTCTTCGCCGCCATCATCCCCGCCAACCGCGCCGCCTCTATCTCTCCCATGAGCGCACTCAGAATTGAATAAACCTGGGTGTGTTTTCTCCGAAGCATTAGAATTACTATGCTACTGGCTCTAGGAAAAAAAACCTCTGGATATACCGCTCACCAATGCGCATCCAGCTCTTCAAAGAGCTTCCGCGCTGAAGGTCGCTCTTTCGACGGCTGCACCCGTGGTTGTTTTGGTGTACGCGGCACAGAGCACGATGGTCATTGGTGAGCGCTACGGCGAAGGCACGGTCCCCTTCGTTCTTGTGGGATGGTGCGTTGCGCTTCTCGGTTCCGCTATTTGGCTCAATCACGTTCTATTCCGTCGCCTCGTATCAGCCTTTCCTTTTCTGGCGGCCATCTTTAGTACTCTCTCGATCTGGCTGTGGCAGAAGCTGTCCTTCATGGCGCTTATTCCAAACGGAGAGCTGAAGTATGGGTATTTCCTCAACCCCGAAGGGGCGAAGGCTCGATTCTGGGTTCTTTCCTGTCCATTCTGGGTGGGCCTGACATGCCTCTCGGTTTGCTTCATCGTTGCACTGGTATTAGGGTGGCGCGCCGACGCCCGCTTTTCGCTGGCCTGTTTGCTTCCGTGGTGGCTCGCCGCATTCCTCGTTTTCGCGCTACCGTCGATCTACCTCGACGGACAGGGAAACGCCTCCATAGTCATCTAACTCGACGCACCCGGTCGCGCCCCGGGCGTCATTAGCTTTGCGCCTGGCTAAAGGCAGACTGACTTAATTAATCTGACTGCCAATTACCCCTTGACTTATTTAAATAATATGTTATAATCCCCCTATGTCAGTTGGGATGGTCCTTCTACCGGCTCCCCGGCAAGAGCACCCTCCCCCAATTATTGCCCTTCACCCTGTAAACCCTTTGCTTGCCGCACTTCCAGGAAATCGCTCAAGTTCTCGACCCCATCGAACGCGGCAACAACGAATCGCGAGGTCGTCCTCGGCTGCGCTAACTCCTTTGCTCTCAATTCTTTTGCCGACCCCCACCCCTTAAATCTTTATGGCTCAATCCTTTACAAAAAGGTGGGTGGGAGGGGGGCCATCACCAGACGTTTCATTCTCCTCCACCGGGAACGCCGATCTCCTGATCGGCGCCTTGGCTAGCAAATCTTGCGATACTTCGTCATCTTCGAACCTTCCGAATTCGCCGGAGGATTCCTCCTGCCAGAAGCTTGCCGCCCCAAAATCTGACTTTGTTATACTGGAACTTAGAGGTGGCCCCTCGACCCGTGACGAAACTTCGCATCTCCATCGTTCAGTACCTGAACACCGCGCCGCTCGTCTGGGGCTTCACCAATGGCCCGTTGCGCGGCAAGTACGATTTGTCCTTCACTGTCCCCTCCCAATGTGCCGAACAGTTGCGCACCGGCCAAGCCGACGTCGCCATCATCCCGGCCATCGAATACCAGCGCATCGACGATTTGGCGATCCTGCCGGATATGGCCATTGCCTCGAAGAAGCAGGTCCGCAGCCTGCTCATCATCGCCAAGAAGCCCATCGAGCAGGTGAAGACCCTCGCGTTGGATCGCAGTTCCCGCAGCACACAGACGCTCACGCGCATCCTCTGCGCCGAAAAGTGGAAGATCGCGCCCGAGTTCTTCGAGTCGCCGCCGCACTTGACCACTATGTTCAATCAAGCGGACGCCGCGCTCGTAATCGGCGATCCAGCTCTGCGAATCGCCATAGGCATCGAAAAAGACAGCTGGCCCAGTGCCGAAGGCCAGACGATTTGCCGGGCGGCAACTCTCGGAATTGCCGACCCTGAACAACTTTACGTCTATGACGTAGTGGCCGAATGGCGCAGCCTGACCGGACTGCCCGCTGTCCTGGCGCTCTGGGCGGCCCGGCGGGATGTTGCCCACCCGGAACTCACCGCCGATTTTCTCTCCTCGCGGGATTTTGGCTTGTCGCACATCGCGGAAATCAGTTCCGATGCCTCACGCGAACTAGAATTGCCTGCAGATAAGCTCGAATCGTACCTGCGCGACAACATCGACTTTACCCTGGACGAAGAAAATCGCCGCGGCCTGGAACTGTATTTCGCTCACGCCGCAAAACTCGGCCTGATCCCGCAAGCTAAGCCAATCGACTCGGCGAGCACGGAAGGTGTAGGGGCGCAGCATGCTGCGCCCCAGTTAGCGAGATCATAAATTCGAGCGCGCAACGTGCTTCGGTTACAATCGATTTTGCAACGCGATAAGGAAAACTCTTGGGACTGACCAAACAACAAGCTCTCGAAATGCTCGAATCCGACGACCTCGTCGGCCTCGGCATGGAAGCGCACCAGCTGCGCCTGAAGAAAAACGACCCCCGCGTTGTCACCTACCAGATCGACCGCAACATCAACTACACCAATTTCTGCACGGAATATTGTTCCTTCTGCGCCTTCTACCGCCCGCTCGGCGCCAAGGACGGCTACATTCTTTCCTTCGAGGACATCTACAAGAAAATCGACGAAATGCTGGAACTCGGCGGCACCGGCATCTTGCTCCAGGGCGGACTGCACCCGGACTTGCAGATCGGCTATTACGAAAATCTGCTGCGCTCGCTGAAGGCGCGCTATCCGCAAGTGCATCTGCACTGTTTTTCCGCCCCGGAAATTTTGTGCATCGCCGAAGTCAGTGAACTCAGTATCCGCGAAACGATTCAGCGCCTGATGGACGCGGGCCTGCAATCCATTCCCGGCGGCGGCGCGGAAATTCTCGACGATGAAGTCCGCGCAAAAATCGCCCGACTGAAGTGCACCAGCGACGACTGGGAAGAAATGCACCGAGTAGCCCATTCTCTGGGACTGCGCACCACCGCCACCATGATGTTCGGCTGCGGTGAAGAACTGCGCCATCGAATCAACCATCTCGAACGGCTGCGGCGCATCCAGGAAGATACCGGCGGTTTCACTGCCTTCATTCCCTGGATGTTTGCCGCCGAAAATACCGCGCTCGGAAAAAAAGTTCAGGAAGCCACCGCCGTCGATTACCTGAAAACTCTGGCCGTCAGCCGCCTCTATCTCGACAACATCGACCACATCCAATCCAGCTGGCTCACGCCCGGAATCAAAGTTTGCCAGGTCGGCCTGCAATTCGGCGCCGACGACGTCGGCAGCATCCTTATCGAAGAAAATGTCGTCTTCGCCGCCGGCGTAAAAAACCGCACCAACGAAGGCGAACTCCGCCGCGTCATCTCCGACGCCGGCTTCATTCCAGCGCAACGTGACACGCTATATCGTAGTTACGCTTTGAAATGATGTGAGTTGTTGCGGAAAGAATGACTAAGGCGAGCTAAGCGGGTGGTTTTGGACGCAGGTGAATGGAAACATCGACGACCATGCCGTCGGGCAGCTCGACATCTTCCAGAAGATATAAAACTCCGCCGCGAAAACGCGCCTGAATTTTTCGCTGCTCCGGCTTGGAACTGCTCGGCTCAGCCTTGGAGCTGGCCGGTTCGGATTTAGCCGCGGGCGCCGCGGTTTTCTTCGCTGCGACCCCGCCGGGAGCTTTGGCTTCCGTTTCATCCAGCGCTTCGTTGGCGAGGGCATCGGCTTCGCGGTTCTGCTCGCGGTAGACGTGCTCGATGCGGAAAGTCTCGAAGGTCTTGGACATTTTTAGCGCGCGCTCGAAGAGTGGACGCAAATCCTCACTCTTCACTTTGTACTGCCCGCGCATTTGTTTGACGAGAAGTTCGGAGTCGCTCTCGACGCGAATCGATTTCACGCTATGCGATTCCGCATAATCCAGCGCGGCGATGAGCCCGTAATACTCGGCGACATTGTTGGTCATGCGCCCGATGTATTTTTTCAACTTGGCGACAACCGCGCCACTTCCGTCACGGATAATCACGCCGTAAGCTGCCGGCCCGGGATTGCCGCGCGAGCCGCCGTCAATGTTCGCGCGATACGCCGCCGCAGCCGCCAGCTTAGGTTCCGCGGGAGCGTCGGCGAACAAATCTTTTCCTCGGGAAGTGGGCGGACGTTTCGGCATCAGGAATTTGTCGAAGCCGCCGACGTGGAGTTTGCGGAACCAGCGGCAGGATTCGCGATGGGAATGGGTTCCAGCGAGTAGAGAATCAGGCCGCAGCTTTCGCAGCGGAAAACTTCTTCGTTAGTCTCCAAGCGCAGCTCCTGAATGATGTGCGGAAGGACCCGCATGCCGCATCCGCGGCACTGGCCGTCGCGCGCTTCGGCCATGGCCGTGCCGTTGTGGCGAATGGCGACGCGCGCGTAAAGGACGCGCAAATCTTCCGGCACTGGGGCAATAATTTTTTCGTGCTCGGCGAGGGCGGCTTCAAGTTGTTTTTTCTTCTCGGTGCCTTGCGCCTGAATTTCTTTTCGTTCGGCGGCGACGGCCTGCTCGGCTTCTTTCAGCCGCGACTCGGCGATCTTTACGCGACGTTCGACTTCTTCGGCGGCCATCATTACTTCCAGCTGGCGGTCGTCGGCCTTGGCAACTTCGGCTTCGGCATTTGCGATTTCATGTTGCAACGCTTTGTAGGCTTCGTTGGTTTTTACGGCGCCGCTCTGATCGCGGTATTTGCGCGCGCGGTCTTTCCATTGTTGGGCGTCGAATTCGAATTTTTTGCGCTCGGCCACAACCTGGGCGTGCGCTTCTTTCGCGGCAGCCACATCGGCGCGAGCCCCGCCAAGCTTGGTTTCCGCTTCGCGGATACGCTTTGGAAAACTGTCCAACTCCGCGCGCAGAACGGCAATCTGGTGGTCAACGCGTTGCAGCTCAATAAGGTGCGGAATCGCCGGATGCATGTGTAGGCAATTCTAGCACAGGGAAGGGGCGGGCTTTGCGGGAACCGCAGGGGCGGATAGAATGCCAGTGTTTTGATGCTGATTATGAGAAGCCGCTGATTCGAAGGAGGAGGGATCATGCCGCACGTGCAAATCACCTGGGTGGAAGGCCGAACGCCGGAGCAAAAACGGAAAATCGCGGAACGCGTTACAACCGTTTTAATAGAGGATGGAAGAGCCAAACGCGAGAATATTCACGTATCGTTTCACGATGTTCCGTCAACGAATTATGCCGAAGCCGGTGTGCTAGTGGTGGACCAGAAGCGCACGCCGTGATTGATGGATAGCGACAAAAATCAAGGCGGGCTGCCTCACCCAAACTCCGGCAAACGCCCGCCCCCGCGTGGTGCTGAACCGTTTAGCTTGAGGCGTGCGAGTCGCGGCGAATCATGGACCAGTCAACAAAGTAGCCGATGCCGACGGCGAGAGGAATGATGCCGAACGCGGCGACTGTCCAAATGTCGCGATCCGCCTGAATGCCTGCAATCAATCCGAAAGTAGCGATGAAGCCGAGGGCGCCGCTGACAAGCAGGATGCCCGAACGGCGGGAATGTCCCGCCTGATTCAATTCCGGTGCCAGAGGAATGTCCACTCCGCGGGCGATCGCGGCGAGGCGCTCTTCGCTGCGCAGCTGGCGGACCCGGTAATAGGTATACATCGCGCCAAGGGGGACTGCCATCCCCAAAACCACGGCCACTAATCCAATCAATTCTCCACCCATGGTGTGCTCCTTCTTTCTGTAAGGCGCCCACTGCGGCGGGCGCGTATTATTGGGGGAACTGCTATCAATAAAAGGTACGCGCAGCAGGCCCTGAAAGTTCCCAGAGTTGGGAACAAAGATGCGGAGCCGATTGTCGATGCAGCGTTTGAGAACTCTGGGAGGATCGAAGATGGCCGGGGCTGGATGACTCGAGGCATTGGCTGCCCATTGCCCTTCAGCGGAACTGCCTTTCCCAAAGATACTAGAAGCCTTGAATTGGTAAGACGAAAAAAACATCAGTTTAGGAGGGACATCGGGAGAGCTGGACCAAGAGTACTGTTGGAATGGGACTCATTTTGGTACCTTCAAGCTATTCATTTCTCAAGACTTAAATCTCAATATCATTGCCACAGGACGTAGGTGGAGCAATGAGTTCACTCCCCGAGCGTCCAGTTTAGCCCTTCTGTGGAAAACCTGCCGAGTTGGAAGCCAACTCGCTCAGAACAGGGAGGGGATCTACGCGAATCCAGGTTTGAGAGAGGTTCCCACTACTATGTCTACCTTTCACTTCCGTCGAGTCGAACGCCGCCGAACCGACCGAGTTTCCGTCTTCGCGGATCTGACTGTCCAGGGCTATAACGAGAACAACCAGAAATTTAAACTCCAGACGCGCTCTCTGTGTGTGAGTGGTCACGGGGGTTTGACGGTATTGGATGCCAACGTGATTGTTGGCCAGACACTTCTGCTCATTAACGAAAACAGCCGCCAGAAAGCGGAATGCAAGATTGTGTCCTTGCGGCCCGGTGGAGATGGCAAGACCATCGTGGCGTTCGAATTCGCCTCGCCAAACGCAAACTTTTGGAAGATGTCTTTTCCAGCCGCTGGTGCAAAGCCGTTGCGGCGCGCAGTTCCATCGACCGCTACCGCGTAAGCACGCAGTTCCTTTGGGCCATGGAAACGACCCGTGGGCTCGCTCATAAGCCGGGATTTTGCAACAGAAAATAGTCCCGGAAAATTCATCCCCGGAAACCACTCTGCCGCAAAACTAAACCTCAAATCGCTTCTCTTGTTTGGGAAATCAGTCCGAGGCGGGTTGTCACTCGATTTCGCGGACTTGCATGCCAGAGTCGATGGCGAGATTGGGATAGCGTATGGGAGAACCAGCGGGAGCGGGGAGATGGCGGGCCGTGGCGGTGAAATCGCCGCCGTTGCATTCGATGGAATAGGAATAGCCGTCGCGTTCGGTGCGGGTCATGGAAATGGAATTGGAGGAGATGAGTTCGGGGAGGGAAACGCAGTGGCCGTTGGTGGCGATGTAGCCATGTTCCGCGTCAGCAATCTGCAAAAGATCGGTTCGAACACCTGTCAGGCTGATGGCCTGGGTGGGAGCCGTGCCGCTGTCCGTGGCCGGCATACTCTTAAGATAAAAGTGATACACCACGAAGATAAGAGCGACACCGACCAGGAGGCCAGTAAGACCAGCAAGAAAGCGCATGAAGGAATTGTTGCGCCACGCGCATTGCACTTCAAGTGGTACGCGCGGGGAGTTGCGTAAGGAAACAACGCCTGCCATTTTCGCTTTGATACGCGGCCGTTCTGCTAGAATTCGTTCTGCCGCCAATACTCCCTCTCCGGTGCAACGCCCCCCTTTCGGACTGACGAATGAACACGACAGCGCTCCCGCTGGAACTGCACGACATTGAGAAACTGAGAGAAGCGGAACTGGAAGAAGCCCGCGCGATCCAGAGCGTGATGCTTCCCGCCGAATCGCTGCGCGCCGGCGGGGTGATGATCGCGCACGAATTCCAGCCCATCGCCGCGGTGGGGGGCGATTTTTTGGATTACTTCGAGCTGACGGACAGCAGAATTGGCTTGTACCTGGGCGACGTTTCCGGCAAAGGCCTGCCAGCCGCGCTGTATGCGGCACTAGCGGTGGGAACACTGCGCGGGGTGCACAAGACGGGCACCTTGCCCCACGATGTCCTTGCAACGTTGAACCGGCGGCTGATGATTCGCGGCATGCCCCGCCGGCATACGGCCATCCAGTATGCGGTCTTCGACCCGTGGAGCCACGAATTGCAGATCGCTAGCGCGGGCATGCCCGGCCCGTTTCACCTCCGTGCGAATGGGTGCTCCACTCTGGAGCTCAGCGGGATTCCTCCGGGTTTGTTCCCCGCGACAAGCTACGAAACGCTGACGCTGCGACTGCAGCCGGGCGAGTCGGTGCTCTTTTGTACGGATGGAATTACGGACGCCTTCGACCGCGACGGAGAACAATTCGGAATCGAGCGGCTGCAAGAGCTTTGCGGTGCACATCTGCCCGTGGCACCTACCGAACTGCTGGGCCGCATCTTCGCCGCAGTAGAGGATTTTTCCCGGGGGCGGGAACAACATGACGACATGGCCGCGGCAGTGTTTCAGTTTTGCGGTTGAGTGAATATCCGCGAAATGTGCCCACAAAAGCATGTAGAGAGTGGGCAAAAGCGTCCCCGTTTGGCGTTGACACTTGCGACGCCCTCCAGTAACAACGATAGATACAGGCTGTAAAATCAGGAGAGTCCTTGATGAAGACGAAGTCCCCGTCCGCCTTCGGGCTGGCACTGTTGCTTTCGTTTCTAGTCGCGATTCCAGCAGACACTTGGGCTGCGCCGCAAGCCGCGGGACAGCGCGCCGGCGAAGTTTCGCGTGTGATTCCAGCGGTCAGCATCGCTCGCAGCGGGAAGACCATTGCCGCTTCGGCCAAAACCGCCGTCGATTGGCAGGATCTGGTGAACACCCAGGCGAACGCGCGAGCACGCATAGCCCTGGACGACGGTTCGGTGCTCAATGTGGGCTCGGAATCGTCCATGAAAGTGGTGAAGCACGATGCGGGAGCGCAACAAACCGAACTGGAGCTGACTTATGGGAAGCTTCGAACGCAGGCGCAAAAGATCGCCAAGCCGGACGGCAAATTTGAGGTGCGCACACCGGCAGGCGTGGCCGGAGTGGTGGGAACGGATTTCTCCGTGGCGTTTGACAACACCACCGGCACGATGAACGTGATCGCCTTCGAGGGGCTGGTGAAGGTTTGTAACCTGGCTGGAGTCTGCGTGCTGCTGAAGGCCGGGCAGATGACCAGCGTGCGCAGCGGAGATAATTCGGGTCCGCTGCCGCCACAGCAGGCGACGCTCGATCTGCTGGTCGCCACAAGCAAAGATACCGATCCAGGGGCTCCATCAGGCTTGGCAGGAGCGGGGGCGCACCTTGGGGTTTGGGGGACAGTGGGAATCGTCGCGGGAGCTGTCGGAGTTGGTTTGGGTGTTGGGTTGACGCGTGGTGGTGGGACCCCAAGAGTAGTGGGAAAAGGCGGCTGTTCGCCGAACAATCCAACGGCCTGCTGATCTTCAAAACCTCAATCGGAATTGCGTTTACATGGCACCGGCGAGTCGCCACTGCTGGGGCCTTTTGTCTTTTTGAGAAAGGCCCGGCGCCTGCCAGGCATGCAACGGATAAAGAGAAAAAGCCGTCCTATAGATGTCAGGTGAATGGCGATGACGCGCGCCCGGCGTTTGGTACGCCGCTGCCCGGTGGCGTACACTGGATGTTTCGCGGTCCCGTCTAATTGCGAGTGAGGCACCCTTTGACCAAATCGATTCGTAGTCGCGTGATTCCTTATCTGTGTGCGCTGGCCCTCTTTTCAAGCATGGCGCAGCCGGCGAACGCCGCGCCACCGGATGGGCAGGCCAAGCGCTCGCCGCTGCTCGCGGCGCTGCAAGCGGAGCTGGAACGCTCCATGAAGACGATGGGCACGCTGGATCCTCCGGCCTATTACATGGGCTATACCGTCACGGAGACGCAGCGGGCAGATGTCTCCGGTTCGAACGGGGCGCTGCTGAATAGTAACGAAGCGCGCAACCGCTGGCTGGAAGTTTCCGTTCGGACGGGCAGCTACAACCTGGACAATTCGCACAAAGTCGGCGAGCGGCAGATGGCCAGCGGCGGGCCTGGCGCGCCGGTGCCGATCGACGATGACGCCGAAGTGCTGCGCCGGACCATTTGGCTGGAGACCGACAAGCAGTACCGCGCCGCTTCGGAAGCACTGATCAAGATCAAGACGGGCAAGGAAGTGAAAGTGGAGACCGCGGAAGGGCGCGCGCCGGATTTTTCGCGCGAAGAGCCGCACACTTTTATCGGACCGCAAGTATCCCTCGCCGTGGACCGCAAACCCTGGGAGGAACGAGTCCGCGTCTATACCAAGGCATTCCGCGAATCGCCGGCGATTATCAATTCCATCGTGACGTTCGCGGCGCAGGCGCAAAACGCTTTTCAAGTGACCAGCGAAGGAACGCAACTGCAATATGGGCAGATTCGCTACCGGCTGGAACTGTTCATCCAGGGGAAAGCGCCGGATGGGATGGACATCGACCGCTACTACAATTTCGATTGGGTGGACCCCAAGGACGCGCCGGACGACAAAGCGGTTTACGCAGCAGAAGCGACGATGCGCAAGGAATTGGAAGGACTTGTCGCGGCGCCCATCAACGACCCGACAGTCGGGCCCGCGTTGCTGACGGGACGCGCCGCAGCGGTGTTTTTCCACGAAGTGTTCGGACACCGCGCGGAAGGGCACCGGCAAAAAGACGTCACCGAAGGACAAACGTTTTCGAAAAAGGTAAACGAGCAAATCCTGCCGGAATTTCTGAGCATCACCGACGACACGACGATGAAAAAGCTTGGGAAGCAGGACCTTCTGGGCTACTACCAGTTCGATGATGAAGGCGTGCCAGCGCAGCGCGCGGTGCTGGTGGATCACGGAGTGCTGAAGGGTTTCGAAATGTCGCGGTCGCCGCTGGTGGGGTTTGCCCAATCGAACGGGCACGGCAGGCGGCAGCTGGGGGCGACGCCGGTTTCGCGGCAAGGCAACCTGATCGTGCAAAGCAGCAAGACGGTCACCAATGCGCAGCTCCGCGCCAAGCTGATTGAATTGATTAAAGCGCAGGGTAAACCGTTCGGCTTGTTGATCGACGATATCGCCGGAGGATTTACATTCACGGGTCGCGGGCAGCCGCAAGCGTTCCAGGTGCTGCCGCTGGTGGTTTACAAAGTTTTTCCCGACGGGCGGCCTGACGAATTAGTGCGAGGAGTGGACATTGTGGGGACGCCGCTGGCCGCGCTGACCAAGATTGTTGCGACGGGCGACACGCCGGAAGTATTCAATGGATATTGCGGCGCGGAATCAGGGTCGGTTCCAGTGGCCGCTGCGTCGCCGGCAATTTTGACTTCGGAGCTGGAAGTGCAGAAAAAAGAGAGTTCCACGGACCGGCCGCCGATCCTGCCGCCGCCCGCGCATGACGTGATCAAGACGGGAGGCCAGCTGTGAGGCGCGCCGAGAGAGTGGCAGGACTGATTTTGTTTTTGATTGCCGCGGGGGCCATTGCAGCACGAGGCGCGGAAGTTCCTCAGGATAACGACCATACGCTGCAGGCCATGCGCGATGAGATGCAACGCGCGAAGACCCGCTTGGAATTGAAAATTCCGAACATTGACAAGCCGGTGCGTCCTTACTACGTCGAATACCGATTGCTCGACCTGGAGGTGCGCGAAGTCGTCGCCGAATACGGGACTTTGCTCTCCAGCACGCATGTACGGAACCGCTTTATGGACGTGGAAGCGCGCGTGGGCAGTTACAAACTGGACAGTTCCAACTTTGTGGGAGAAGACGCGTTCCGCGGCTTCATTGGGCCGACCGGTTCGGTAGGAATCGACCGCGATTACGATTCGCTGCGGCAGGATTTGTGGATTGCCACCGATCAAGCTTTCAAAGAGGCGGTGGAGACTTATTCGCGGAAGCAAGCGTATCTCAGCAGCCTGGCGCGGCAATCGGACATCGACGATTTCGCGAAAGTCGAGCCGGTGCAATTGATCGAACCGTTGCAGACGCCGGATTGGACCAGCCGCAACTGGGACCAGGAAGCTCGCGAGACTTCGGCGACGCTGCGGGCGTTTTCGGAGATTCACGAAGCACGCGTGACCTATTACATCGTCTACGCCACGGAATATTTGCTCACCAGCGAAGGCACGGAAATCCGGCAGAACCGTCACTTTGCCGCCATCGAAGCCGGCTTGGGCACTTTTGCTGATGACGGCGTGCCCCTGAACCATTTCTATGCCACTTACGCCACGCGGCCAGCGGACTTGCCCAGCGTGGATGCCGTGCGGAAGGGATTGAATGTTGCCGGCACGGAACTGATGACCATGCGAGCAGCGCCTCCGGCTCAGGACTATACCGGTCCTGTGCTCTTTGAGGCGCGCGCGGCGTCATCGCTGCTGGCGCAGGTGCTCGGACCCGCGGTGAACGGAGCGAGGCCTCCGATTTCGTTCAGTCCGGTGATGGAGCAGATGCTTGGCAACCTGGGCGGGAAGAGTGATTGGGTCGGGCGGACAGGGGCACGAGTCCTGCCGGCCGGTGTGACGGTGGTGGATGATCCGGGCGCGAAGGACTTCAACAGCACGCCGTTGATCGGCGGCTTTGCCGTGGACAACGAAGGCGTGCGCGCGGAGAAAGTCACGCTGGTGGAGGGCGGCAACCTCAAAAGCGAGCTGATGTCCCGCCGGCCAGGGCCGGATTCCATGCAGTCCAACGGACACGGGCGCGCCGCGTTCTTAAACGATGCGAAGCCGACAATGAGCAATCTGTTTTTTTCCTCGGCGGATACGCTCCCGGCAGCGGAGTTGAAGAAGAAATTTCTGGACACCTGCCGCGCGGAGAAAGGCTCGGAGCGCGAAAAATATTGCCTGGTCGTGCGGGAAATGGACAATCCCGCGCTGAGCCTGCTGCACCAGGATGAATTCTCCGAGCTTCTGGCCAGCTACGGCGGCGGCGCCGGAACGGGTGACCGCCTGCCGCTGGTTGTTTACCGCATTTATCCTGAAAGCGGACGGGAAGAGATGATTCGCGGCGCGCGCATCGTAGGATTGAATTCGCGAGCGCTGAGAAACCTTGCGGGGATCGGCAACGACAGTTTCGTTTTCAATTACATGCAAAGCCAGATCAATGGATTCGCTGGCACGGCGCTAGGGGCGTTCGGCTCGGCGCAAAACGGCTTGCCGGCCTCGATCGTGGCGCCGTCGCTGCTGTTCGAAGAGTTGGAAGTCCGCGGGGCGCGCGGAGAAGCCAAGCGGCTGCCGCTCTTGCCGCCACCGCCGATGAGCCCAGCGAAATAAGTTCTTTTCTGGAATCGCTCCGATGAATGAAATTACGCGACGCGGATTGATCTTTGGCGCGGCCACGGCCGCCGCTTGTGGCGTGCTCGTGGGGGTGGAACGGGTTTGCCTCTCCGCTTTCGCCGATGGCACCGAACAGGATGACGATCCGGGACCGGTAAAGATCGTGAAATTTACGGACGATGGCGCGAGAGTGGGGATTTTTACCCTGGCGAAAGTGCGGAAGAACAAGTCTGAGTGGAAGAAGGAGCTAACGCCGCTGCAATACGATGTGACGCGGCGCGCGGCGACGGAATTCGCTTTTTCCGGGGCGCTGTACGATCAGCACGCGCCGGGGCTATACCGTTGCGTGGATTGCGGCAACGCGCTGTTTGATTCGAACGCGAAATTCGACTCCGGGACGGGCTGGCCGAGTTTTTGGGAAGCCATCGCCGCGGAAAATGTGCGCGAGAAAAAAGATTTCAGCATGGGCGTGTTGCGAACCGAAGTGAAATGCACGCTCTGCGACGCGCATCTGGGGCATGTCTTTACCGACGGCCCCGAGCCCTCCGGATTGCGCTACTGCATGAATTCGGCCGCGGTGCGGTTTATTCCCAGTCCGGCGAACGCCTCACAAAACCGCTGAAGATTTCTTTCCTGGAACAAATGGGAACAAGCGCGAACGCCTGCCCCATCGCTTTCCTTACTGCTTTACGTCAGCCAACATATCTTCGTAGTAGTTGATGCTGAGGCGGTCGATTTTACCGGGAAGCGTGATGTCAATCGGTTCACTGGAGTGAGTTGCGCCAAGCAGCCCCAGGCGAACCACCTTCTCGCCCATGTGTGCGTAGAGCGGCACGGCATCCTTCCAGGCTTCCGGAACACCGGAGCGCGTGATTTCTCCCTTCACGTGGGTCTTTCCGTCGGGAGTTGCTTCGACGGAGGCATGGAAGTTGTACTGTGGGATTCCCGTGCCGTAGACATACTGGTTGAAGAACCAATCCATTTTGTGGTTGCCGTCGAGGTCCATACCGCGAATCATATGTTTCTCGACGATGGCTTTGAAGTCTTCGGTGGACGCGGGCTTATTGTCGAAGGTCTTGCAATAATCCTGCATCATTTCCTTGAAGAGGTGGTCGGAATCGGGATTCCGGGGATCGGAGAGCTGCATCCGCAACATCTGCAAGATGTAACCGCCTTTCGAATAAATCAGGTTCTGGTAAGAGCTGCCATTGGTCTCCGAGGAGAAGACGCGCCTTCCCATCCAGATAGGACCCAGTGAATCGATTTGATGGCTATGAATGTCGCCGGAGTGCAGCAGTTCCTTGTCCCGGCGGAATTGCTCTTGAAATTCTTTCCTGTTTTCCCTGAACTGCACGTAGAGCTTTCCAGAGAATTCCGCGAAGCCTTCCGAAAGCCACTGGTCGTGATAGCTTTTCCAGCCCACGCGGTGGCCCCACCATTGGTGGGAGCTTTCATGGCCGCGGAAGAAGTCCGTGAGCTGGACCTGGTTTCGGATGCCCAGGGCGTTGCGCTGTGTGGAATCCAGAAAGGTGAACCAGCCCAGATACAAAAGGCCGGGCCAGCCCTGCCCGTAGCTGCCGATGATGTTTGTGACCACCAATTGTTTGTATGGGTAGGGCCCAAAGTAGTTTTGAAAGATGCGCAGGGTGTTCGCGGTTTCGATGCTGATGGTCTTGCCAAGCGCGGCCGGCGTGAGCGTGCCAATCGCCGCTTGCGAGCTGCCGGTGGGGCCTCCCCGGGGACCTCGCTCCAGATCGTTTAGGGGATTGTTGAAAGCGGTCTGGATCGACTTGAGCAGATCATCAGGCTGAATATTTGCGTAGACTTGAATTTCCACGTCACCGACTTTTTCCTTGGTGATCTTGTAGTCGCCAAAGACAAACCCGGCTGCGGCCAGTGGAATGTCGCTCTTCCACTTGGTTACCAGTTCCTTGCCATCCACCGTTTCACTCACTTTGTTTCCAGTTGCCACCAGGCTGTATTTCTTCGGATTCCGGAAAGTCAGGTCAAAATCGGAGCGGAACGCGAATTCGTCGACTCCGAGCTCTCCATTGAACGCGGATGGGTACCAGCCGAAGCTCTGGCAGAAGTAATTCCCGTCGCCAACCTTTCGAACCACGCGTTTCCCTCCATACTCGAAGGTTATCGGTTCGGTTTGGGAAGTCACCGTGGGAGTGGTTAGCACCGCGGCGACATAGTCGCCGTAAGATTGGTACCGGTCCTTGCGTTCTGCCGGCTGGAAGAACTCCAGGTTGTGGCCTTTGCCGTCCTTGACGGCGCTCACGCGCAAATTGGAGTCGAGAGAGAAAAGAAGAACGGTTTCGCCAGTATAGCGCGGCTGAACCGAGACCTGCGCGGTTGCATTCATCTCTGCATTGTCCGCCACGGCGGTGGTGATCTTGTAGCTGGGAATAAGGAAGTCCTGGCGTGCGGCGGGATCGTCGTAAGCATGGCGGGGGTTGCGGCCGTCCGCCGGAAAATTCATCCAGATGTCCCGGATTTTCACCGCGCCGCCGTCTCCCCACCGCCCGACGCGCATTTCTTCGAGCTGCATGGCGTCGTCCCGAACTTCAATCCAGCCCTTGTCCTTGGTCTTCAGGTCGGCAAGGAAATAGGCGGTGCGTTTCCTGTCGCCGGACATGACGCTCTTGAAGAGCCGCGGGAGGTATCCCGCGCCGAGATCTTCGCGTTCTTTCTGGCGTTTGGCATAGAGATCGTCGGCAGCGCCGCCGGAAGAAGTCCACTTCAACTGTTTTTGAAGATCTTCGAAAAGTCCGTCCGTGAAGCTGAAAGTGGCATCGCTAAATGTCATGTCGAGCTTGTCCTGCTTTGTAAACAGCCGCAGTTGATGCGCCTCCGCGGGATCGGGAGGATCGGCATGAACACGCCCGTTTCCATGAAAAACCGCGGCGAACACAGCTCCGTTCACTGGCTGGGCGAACTGAATCGTGCCGTCAAGCAGGGTGATGCGCACGCGGTCGCGGATGATCTCGACGTTCTCAGTGTGCGCGGACTTTGCGGGGTCCATCGCAGGGCTGGAGAGTGCATTCCATACACTGGCTGCCGACGGCGCAGCCGATCCCTGCGCGTGACTATGAGCAGAGAAAAGTGACGTAAGAATGATCGCCAAGAAGACGCGACGAATCATAAAAGTGTCTCCTCGTATGCGTCGAGAAAGTACCTTGTCTTTCCTTTGCAGGCAAGTGCCGACCGATGGACCTGAAGCAAAAAAGCTGAGAGGCCGATCTTCTAGAGGTAGCCAATGGGAAGGGATGAAAAGAAGCGCGTGCGGGAGAATGAAGGGAGATGAGGTAGTCTAAGCGGGCGATGCTAGCGGTCTATCCAATCGAAGAAGGGCGAGAAAAAAAGCGGGCTGCGCTGCTGAGCGTGGGCTCCGCGCTCCTGCTGGTTTCTCTCAAGACGTTCCTAGTTGTCAGGACGGGAAGCTTGGGCGTTCTTTCGGAGGCTTTGCATTCGGGTCTCGACCTGCTTGCCGCGATCATCACGTTTCTCTCCGTGCGCATGTCCGACCAGCCGGCGGATGAAAAGCATCCTTACGGTCACGGCAAATTTGAGAACTTCTCTGCGTTCATGGAGACCGGGCTGCTCGCGTTGACGGCTCTGTACATCGTTTATGAGGCGTTCCATCGGCTATTTTTCCGCAGCGTGCACATCCAGCCGAGCGTCACGGCGATCCTGGTGCTGTTGGTCGCTTTGATGATTGATCTGACGCGCGCGCGGGCGCTCGGGATTGTCGCTCGAAAATATTCCAGCGACGCGCTGGAGGCCGACGCGCTTCATTTTTCGACCGATGTGTGGAGCACCATCGTCGTAATCGCCGGCATCGGGCTGGTGTGGGCCGGGGAAACCTGGAACTTTCCGTGGCTGAATTACGCCGATGCCCTTGCCGGCCTGGCGGTTGCAGCCGTAATTCTATGGGTTGGCGCACAGCTTGGCAGGCGCACGCTGGATGCGTTACTGGATGCGGCGCCCCAAGGTTTGCAGCAGGAGATCGCCAAAGCCGTTGCGCACATGGACGGCGTGCTGGATGTCGACCGCGTGCGCGTGCGGCGCGCCGGCAATCGCCATTTTGTCGATGCGACGGTGAGTGTGGCGCGCACGGCAAGCCTCGAGCAGGTCCACGCCCTGAGCGACGCCATCGAAAAGCGCATCAGCGAAATCGTGCCCGCGGATGTGATGGTGCACGCGGAGCCTCGCGCGCCCCAAGGCGAGCACTTATTCGAAGCGATTCGCGCCGTGGCTCAAAAGTTGGGCCTCGCCGTGCATGACTTGACCGCCGTGCAGCAGGACGGACAGCTCTTCATCGAGCTGCACCTGGAAGTGGACGAGAATTTGAGCCTGGGCGACGCGCACCGCCAAGCCACGGAGCTAGAAGAGAAAATTCGTGAGCTGCGCGGCGGGCGCGTGGAGGTGAACATTCACATCGAGCCGCTGGGCCGGCACATTGCCACACCGGACACCGGCGCTGGCGAGATGAAGCAGCTTTCGCGGGCCATCGAGGAGTTCCTCAACACCTTGCCATCGGAATTCGATGAGCTGGTCAACTGCCACGACGTGCGCGCCCGGCAAGTCGAGCATCACATTCTGGTCTCCTGCCATTGCACGATGAAAGGCAGTTTGCCGATTACGCAGATCCACGATGTGACTGCGGTCCTGGAAGATCGCGTAAAGGAAAAATTTCCGCAAATCTACCGCGTCACGATTCACCCCGAGCCATTCGAAGGAAAATAGTGGCGCAGGATTTATCCTGCGCGAATTTGCGGTGGAATAGGCGCAACCGACTAAGTCTGTTCCACTAAAGTTCGGACCGGCGGGCGAAGGCCTGCGCGCCAAGCGCGATCAACGCCGGAAAACAAACCAGAACATAGCGCGGCTCGGGTGTTTCCAGCGTGGTCAGGAAGGCGGTGCGAAGCATCACGAATAGCGCCAAAAAGAGAATCGCAATGCGCGCCGCTGGATTCGAACGCCAGAGCCGCGCAGCGCCCCAGATCCCCAGACCTGCATAAAACATGTTCAACACAAAAAACAGGCTGGTGACTTCCTGATCGACGGGGTCATCTTCGCGCATTTGCCTGATCGGAAAAACGTGCCCCGAAATCGGCAGCAATTCAATGCGCGGGGTGAACCAGATGGTGACGGCACGCGCCGCCGGAACCCACAGGTATGTCCGCAAGGGATGGCGCGCGCTTCGCTCCTTAGCAAGTTGCGAGAACTGGGCATCCTCTTCCGCCGTCAGCATCAAATCATTGTTGTAAGGCTCGAGAATGGCGGCCACGCGTTGTTTTTCCTCCGGCGTGTCGAACGCTCGCGCGGGCATGTCCTCCACAAAAATGGCTTCCTCGTTCAATCTCCAGGGCACCAGGTAGCACTCGCGGACGCGGTAGAGCCAGGTCTTTTCCCAGGCCATGAAGCCGTAGGGAACCAGTTCGCCCGGCAGATTCGAATTCTTGGGGGCGAGGAACTGCGGCTCGCCGAGAGTCACCATGTTTCGAATAGCCCAGGGAGAAAGCATGATGAGGCAGCCGAGCGTCATGGCTAGACAAACAGAGAACCAGCGCTGGTAGCTCCCGCGCACAAAAAATACTCCACCAAGAACGATCGTGGCCACAATAAGCAAAAGCGGCGTTTCCGGGCGAAACAAGGTTCCCATTCCAATGGTCAGCCCCGCTGCGAGCGCCGAGTATTCGACGCTCCTGCTGGGAGGTAAATGCGATCCTTTCACCAGAAAATTGGGCCTATCGACTCGCCGGAGAGTTAGCACGAGGGCGCAGAAGCCGAGTGCCGCCCAGAATGTCGCGAAGACTTCAGTCAGCGGGACCGCGGTGTAGTTCGCCGTGAAGGGACACAAAGCCGCGAGCCACAGCGCAATCGAATACACATCCTTGTTCGGCGCGGCATCCTCCGAGGGATACGCCAGGAGCGTTGCGAGCCTCGCAGTCACCAGGCAGGAAAGAAGATCTACGCCAATTTGTGCCAGCATCACCCACAAGCGTCCGTCCGCGCCCGTGCGCCCCGTGAGCGCATAAACAGTGGCGAGAAACGCCGGATAGCCCGGCATTCGCAGATCCACCGCCGTGATCTGGCCGCCGACAGTCATCGCATAGACATGGTGCTTCAGCCAATTTGTGGCGATCTGTTCGTACAGAACCGTGTCACTGGAGTTGGCCGGAAACTTCAGGACGAAATAGAGCCGCAGGCAGAGGCCTGCGGTTAAGGCAACAAGGCGGTTCGAGAAAACTCGCTTCATCAATGCCACGCATCTTACAATAGAGCAGACGGAATCGCGCAGACGGACTCAGCCCCAGCCTGATGTATATTTGCCTGCCGTGCCGCCAGGTCGAAAGGTGAAATGAAGGAACGCGGACCCATATTCTACGACGCGGAGCGTGTGCGCTGGCGCCGGACGCGGCGCGCCATGGAAATTTCCGGCGTGCTGCTGACCCTTCTGCTGGCGTATTTTTTCGTTACCATCGCCATCAGCGTCGAGCTACCCGCGGGACTTCTGCCCGATACCAAGCCGGGATACCACCCGCTGAAAACCAAGAAGAAAGTCACGCCCGTGCGCGAACGCCGCCGGCGCGTCCAGAATATCGGCAGCGTACCGGCAAGCTACGATCCAGTACGCGCCGCGTTCTATGTCAGCTGGGACCCCAACAGCATTGCCTCGCTCAAGAAGCATTACAAAGACATCGACCTGTTGATCCCGGAGCAACTGCACTCCGTGTCGCCCGACGGCGCGATGACCGTCGTGGATTACGACCCGGCTGGCCAAAAAGTTGTAAAAGCGTCCCCGCCCGAAGCCGTCGCCATCCTGAAGCGAGACAAGCTCCATCAATGGATGAAATCGCTCAATCCACCGCTCGAACTTCCGACGATGGGGCTGCTGAACAATTACGATGGCTCAACCTGGCACGTTAAAGAAATGGTGCTGATGCTGGCCAACCCGGCGGCGCGCCACAACCTGGCGCGCGATGTCGTCGACTTTGCGATGCAAGCCCACGAAGCCGGCATTGTCGTCGATTTTGAGGAAGTTCCCGATGCAAGCCAGGAGCATTTTCAAACGTTTGTCGAGGAACTGGCGCCGGCGATGCACGCCGTTGGACTGAAGCTCATGGTTGCGCTCCCCGCGCGCGACGACGCTTACGACTACGAATTCTTCGGAAAACAGTGCGACGCCATCATGCTGATGAACTACGACGAGCACTGGCTGACGTCACCCCCTGGCCCCATTGCTTCGCAGGATTGGTACGTTGAAAATCTGAAGCAGGTGATGGAAGACGTCCCCGCGCAGAAAATTATTGCCGCGGTTGGAAGTTACGCCTACGACTGGTCGGAAGCTCCACAGAAAGCAAATGAGCCGGCGCAATCCCTCACGATTCAAGAAGCCTTGCTACACGCCTACGAATCCGAAACTCAAGTCGAGTTCGACGCCGCTTCGCTTAACCCGCACTACTCCTATTACGACGAGCACGACCACGTTCATCAAGTGTGGATGCTCGATGCCGTCACCGCCTATAACGAATTGCGGGCGAGCGAGCGGCTCGGGGTTCAGGGCACAGCTCTCTGGCGGCTGGGATCAGCCGATACCTCGATGTGGCCAATCTGGGACGCCACACGACCTGACGACGCGGCCCGGCAAAAAATCGCCGACCTGCCGCCGGGACCGGACTTGATCCTTGAGGGTGACGGAGACGTCTGGCACTTCATCGATACGCCCAAGCACGGCCAACGGAGCTTCACCTATGAAGCCGCGACCGATCTGTTTACGGGCGAAAAGTACGACTCGTATCCGCTTTCCTACCACATCGATCAGCTCGGAGCGGCACCAAAGAAACTTGCGTTGACGTTTGACGACGGCCCCGATCCGTCCTGGACTCCCAAGATCCTCGACGTACTCAAACAGAAAAATGTGCCGGCAACCTTTTTTGTGATCGGCTTGGATGCCAACAAGTGGCCGGAGTTGCTCCGGCGCGAGTATGCCGAAGGGCACGAAATCGGCAATCACACCTACACGCATCCGGACTGGGAAGGCCCCAACCTTTCCCCGACGCAAATCCGCTGGGAACTCAATCTGACCGAGCGGCTCATTGAGAGCATTGTCGGCGCCAAGTCCATTCTATTTCGCCCGCCGTTTGGAATCGATCACCAGCCCGAATATGCCGAAGAAGTGGCGCACCTCCCGATCGCGCAAGACATGGGCTACCTCATCATCGGTCAAAAGGTGGACCCCAACGATTGGAGCCTGGAATCGCCGGGTGTGCCGATCTCGGCGGACAAAATCGTAGACAATATTTTGCATGAAGCGCCGAAGGGGAACATCGTCCTGCTGCACGACGGAGGGGGTAACCGCAGCCAGACGCTCGCCGCGCTCCCGCTGATCATCGACAAGCTTCGCGATCAGGGCTATCAGTTTGTTTCCGTGGCCGATTTGATTGGCAAAACGCGCGCCCAGGTGATGTTGCCGCTTTCCGCGGAAGAGCAATTCGAGGCGCGGGCTGACGGCTTCATTTTCGGAATTTATCACTGGTTTTGGGTGATCATCACCACGACCTTCATCCTGGGCATCATTCTTGTCAGCGGCCGCACGCTCATCATCGGCATCCTGGCGCTGATTGAAAAGCTGCGTCCCGATCACGCCGTGATGCCGGACCCTCCGCCCAGCGTGACGGTGCTGATTCCCGCTCACAACGAAGAAAGTGTCATCGTCCAGACGGTTACCTCGGTCCTCCTCTCGGATCTGCAGGACTTGCGGATCATCGTTGTGGATGACGGTTCCACGGACAAGACCGGCGAACTTCTGGACGCCAACTTTTCTCACGAATCGCGCGTGCGCATTATCCATCAGGTGAACCGTGGAAAAGCGGCGGCCTTGAATGCGGCCATGTCCGATGCCGACACAGAAATTGTGGTCACCATCGATGCAGACACGGAAATTGAAGCCGACGCGATCAGCAAACTGATTCGGCATTTTTCCGACCCGAAACTCGGTGCTGTCGCCGGCAACGTAAAAGTCGGCAACCGCTCCCGCTGGCTCACGCGCTGGCAAGCGCTCGAATACATCACCAGCCAGAATATGGAGAAGCGCGCCTTCCATCTGTTGAACTGCATCACCGTTGTCCCCGGGGCCCTCGGTGCCTGGCGCAAAAAAGCCATCGAAGCCGCGGGGGGCATCACCGCGGATACCGTGGCGGAAGACGCCGACCTGACCATCGCCATTCGCCGCCTCGGCTGGCGCGTTGGCTACGACGAAGAAGCCATCGCCTGGACCGAGGCTCCCGAAAAAGCCGGACAACTGATTCGCCAGCGATTTCGCTGGACCTTCGGAACACTGCAGTCGTTCTGGAAGCACGGCGACACTTTGTTCCGTCCCAAGTACGGGACGCTCGGCTCGGTGGCATTGCCGAATATTTTTGTATTCCAATTGGCCTTGCCACTCATTTCTCCCATTATCGATCTGTTGTTTCTCGGCTCCGTCCTGCTGTGGGCTGTCGAGAGATGGCACTTCACCTGGCTGCCTACGGTGCAATCCTCCACCGATGACCTGCTCCGCTCGGTGTTTTTCTTCATCGGCTTCTTGTTGATTGACATACTGACCTGTGTCCTCGCCTTTGCCCTGGAGCGCAAGGAAGACTGGACGCTGCTGATTCCCGTCCTGTTGCAGCGGTTCTACTACCGCCAGTTGATGTATGTAGTTTTGTTCCGCTCCGTGAAGGAAGCCGTCAGCGGGCGCCCTGTGGGCTGGCGTGGCGTTGAGCCGGAAGTGCCGAAAAAAGCACCCAAGGCCCGTCCCAAGCCCGCCCCCGTCGAAGGCAACTGATATTACCCACGCTCTTGTAAGTGCCACCCTGTTGCCCGCCGCGGGTATATACTTGCGCAACGACGAGGTCATTGCAGCCTCGAGAAGGAGAAATCATGCAAAACGCAGCGGTCCAAGTAGCCCCAGCAGACATTCGCGCATTCGTTCAAGAGTATTTCGATGCCTGGAAAGGCACCGATGAACACAAGATTCTCGCCTACTATTCGGACGATGTTGTAATTCACCTCCCAACCGGAACACTCGCAGGAAAGATGGCTGTGCGTGACAACTTTGTGCGACCGTTTATTGCCGCTTTCCCGGGCAACGTACATTCCATTCGGAACTTGGCCCACACTAAGAACCTGGTCGCCGTGGAATGGAGTTTTGACGCCGAGCATCTAGGTGCCTTCGCGAATATCGAGGCGACGGGCAAGAAGGTGCAGGTTCCTGGCTGCTCCTTCTATGAATACGACCTGGCAGCCAGAAAAATTCCGGCGGGAAGGATCTACTTCGATTTCGCTACGCTGATGCGGCAGATTGGCGCGGGAGTCTAAGGGCAATCGGACGATCGGGAACGGACCCTTGCTCGAATTTTCGTCGATTTTCATCTAGGCGGGGAGTTGTTGTAGGATATCCATCTGCAAAAGGGAGGTCCTCATGGCCATCAGTTTCACCTTGAACGGTAAAGCCACTTCCGTTGACGTCAGCCCAGACATGCCATTGCTCTGGGTGCTCCGCGACACGCTGAACATGACCGGCACGAAGTTAGGCTGCGGCATGGCGCTCTGCGGCGCTTGTACTGTGCACATCAACGGCGAAGCCACGCGTTCCTGCATCACGGCGGTGTCCAGCATCGCCGGCAAAAAAGTCACCACCATCGAAGGTCTTTCCACCGATGGCAGCCACCCCGTCCAGCAAGCCTGGATGGAAGAAGACGTTCCGCAGTGCGGCTACTGCCAGTCTGGACAAATCATGTCCGCGGTCGCGCTGCTTTCGAAGAAACCCAAACCTACCGACGCCGATATCGACGATGCCATGAGCGGCAACATCTGCCGCTGCGGCACTTACCAGCGCATCCGCAAAGCCATTCACCGCGCCGCGTCCATGCCGGCGAGCAAGGCGTAATCAGCTGCTTAGCATTGTTTAATCGCAGTTGTCACAACTCGTCCCGAGGTGCCCCATGGCTATCGCTCCCGTTGTAAACCGTCGCGATTTTCTGAAGACCGGTGCCGCTGGAGGTGTGGCCCTGGTTATCGGTTTCCATCTTTCTCCGAGCGCGCTTGCCGATCAGGCCGCGGAGCAGGAAAAGAAAATTCCCAATCCGCTCGACGCCTGGGTCCGCATCACGCCCGATAATCACGTCACGCTCATTCTCGGAAAATCGGAAATGGGCCAGGGCATCATGACCGCGCTTCCCATGATTCTGGCGGAAGAGCTCTGCCTGGATTGGAAGAACGTGAAGGTTGAACAGGCGCCCACCAACCCCAAGGTTTATGACCTTGGGACTGGTGGAAGCGGCAGTGTCGCGGGCTCGTGGCTGCCGCTGCGCCGCGCTGGCGCGGCTGCCCGCGAAATGCTCATAGCTGCAGCAGCCCAAAAATGGGAAGTCAGCCCTGACACCTGCAAAGCTGCCAATGGTCAGGTAGTTCACGGTCATCCGCAACGCTATCTGTCCTACGGTGAACTAGTCGAGGCAGCGGCGAAGCTACCGATTCCCAATTTCAACACCGTTCCCCTCAAGAACTCGGCCGATTTCACGGTTGTGGGGCACGACACCCACCGCTTTGAGGGACGCGACAAAGCTACCGGCGCTGCCAAATTTGGCATCGATTCCCGCGTGCCCGGCATGCTTTTTGCCGTGGTGGCGCGGTGTCCCGTCTTTGGCGGCAAACTCGCCTCGTTTGACGCCACGAAAGCGAAAGAGGTGCCCGGCGTCCGCGATGTCATTTCATTTGAGACCAGCGGTCGCGGAGCTTCGACCACAGGTGGCGTCGCCGTTCTAGCGGAGAATTCGTGGGCCGCAATGCAGGGCCGCAAGGCGCTCGTTGTGAAATGGGACGAAGGCCCGGCCGCGAACGAATCATCAGCCGAGCTTCACAAACAGTTTCTCGCCAACGCCGCCAAGGGTGGAAAAGCCTTACGCAACGACGGTGATGCGGATTCTGTTCTCGGGTCCAGTCCGAAAAAAGTCGAAGCTGTTTACGAGCTGCCCTTCGCTCCTCACGCCTGCATGGAGCCGATGAATTGCACCGTGCAAATCCGCCCCGATGGCGCGGAAGCCTGGGTGCCCACGCAGGCTCCGCAATGGGCACAAGGCGTCATCGCGGAGGCCGCCAAGCTACCTCCGGAGAAAGTCATCGTGCATACCACGCTGATGGGCGGCGGTTTTGGACGCCGCTATCAAGCGGATTTCGTGATGGAAGCGGCACAAGTCGCCGCAAAGGCCGCGGGCAAGCCGGTCATGGTTCTTTGGACTCGCGAAGACGATATGCAGCACGGCTTCTATCGCCCTGCTTCCTATCACAAATTGCAGGGCGCGCTGGATGCCAACGGCAATCTCGCCGCCTGGAAACATTTTCAGACCTCGACCTCCATCGCCGCCAAGTGGAGCGAGAAAGGCGCGGAGGATCCCGGGCTGGGCGAGTTCGGTAGCGGCGCGACAATACCGTACGTGACGCCGAACGTCCGCATCGAATACACGCTGGCCGAATCTAGCGTGCCGCGCGCCTGGTGGCGCTCCGTCGAACACTCCAGCAGCGGTTTCGTCATCGAGAGTTTCATCGACGAACTCGCGGCTGCCGCCGGACAGGATCCACTGGTGTTTCGAATGAAAATCATCGGCGGGGATCGCAAAATTCCCATGTTCGGCAATGACAAAGAACCGCCGCTTGATACCGCGCGGCTCAAGGGCGTTTTGCAACTCGCCGCCGAAAAGGCCGGCTGGGGCAAGCCGCTGCCGAAAGGCCAGGGGCGCGGCATCGCCACATTTTATTCTTTCAATTCCTACACCGCCGCGGTCGCCGAAGCCAGCGTACAGAACGGTGCTATAAAGGTTCACCGTCTCGTTTACGCCGTGGATTGCGGCCGTCCGATCAATCCCGAAGGTGTCCGCGCGCAGGTCGAAAGCGCGGCTATCTACGGCCTCTCTGCTGCTTTGCACGATGCCATCACCATCAAGGGAGGCCGCGTCGAGCAATCGAATTTCAACGACTACGGGATGCCGCGCATGAGCGAAACGCCGAAGACGGAAGTCCATGTGGTGATGAGCAAGGAAGAACCGACCGGCATCGGCGAACCCGGACTGCCAGTGGTTACTCCCGCTGTCTGCAACGCGATTTTCGCCGCGACCGGAAAGCGCCTTCGAAGCCTCCCGATTCGCAGCGAGGATTTGGCCTGACAGTTCTAGCATTTTGAATTCGAACACGCATCTGAAAAAATTGCGACACGGAGGATTCATGTTCACTGCTGGAACGCTGGACCGCCGGGATTTTCTGAAAAAAAGCGCCGCTGGCGGAACAGCGCTCGTCATCGGCTTTTACCTTCCGGGAAAATTCGAGGCGCTGGCGGCAACTCCGCCCGCTGAACCTGTCGCGGCTAACGCGTGGGTTCGCATTGCAGCGGATGACACCGTCACGATTCTGATCGACAAATCCGAAATGGGCCAAGGCGTCGTCACTTCGCTCGCCATGCTGCTCGCCGAGGAACTCGAATTCGATTGGAAGAAGGTCAAGACCGAGTTTGCTCCTGCGTCGCCGGCGTACTTCAATCCGCTCTTTGGTGTGCAGGGCACCGGTGGCAGCACCAGCGTGCGCGCGTCGTGGGGACCCCTGACGAAAGCGGGTGCAGCGGCGCGGGAAATGCTCATTGCCGCTGCGGCGCAGCAGTGGTACGTGGATGCGTCCTCGTGCCACGTGGAAAACGGCGCGGTAGTACACAACGCCACGGGCAAGCGATTGGGTTTCGGAGCGTTGGCCGAGCGAGCGGCGAGACTTGTCGTGCCCGCCAATCCGGCGCTGAAGGATCCGAAAGATTACAAGTACATCGGCAAGCCCACGAAACGTCTCGATACGCCATCAAAAGTAACCGGCAAAGCCGGATTCGGCATCGACGTGCGTCTTCCCAATATCCAGCACGCGGTCGTGGCGCGCTGTCCTGTATTTGGCGGGAAAGTAAAAAGCTTCGACGATTCGAAAGCGAAAACCGTTCGCGGCGTGAAGCAAGTTCTGCAAATTTCCTCGGGCGTCGCCGTGGTCGCGGACAACACCTGGTCGGCAATGGAAGGCCGGCGCGCTCTGCAAATCACCTGGGATGAGGGCCCGAACGCCGCCAACTCCAGCGAAGCTATTCGAAAGCTCTATCAGGCCGCCGCCGAAAAGCCCGGCGCCATCGCGCGCAAAGATGGCGATGCCGACGCGGCCCTCGCCAGCGCCGCAAAAAAAGTCGAAGCCGCTTACGAAGTTCCTTTTCTGGCGCACGCCACAATGGAGCCCATGAATTGCGCCGCCGATGTGCGCGCCGACAGCTGCGACATCTACGCGCCAACGCAGTTTCAAACCATCAATCAGATGACGGGGGCGAGAATCACGGGCCTGAAGCCCGAGCAGGTTCGCATTCACACGACATTTCTCGGCGGTGGATTCGGGCGCCGCGCGGAGCAGGATTTTGTTTCCGAAGCTGTGGAGATTTCGAAAGGTACGGGCAAGCCGGTGCAGGTTACGTGGTCTCGCGAAGATGATATTCAAAATGATTTTTACCGGCCTGCGGCGTACACCAAAATTATCGCTGGACTCGATGCGGATGGCTGGCCCGTGGCGTGGAAAAGCCGCATCGTCGGCCCTTCGATCATGTCACGCTTTTTTCCCGGCTCGGTGAAGAACGGCCTCGATGAAACTTCCGTGGAAGGCCAGGCCAATGCCAAGTACGGAATTCCGAATTTTCTGGTGGAGTATGCGCTGACGGAACCGGGGGTGCCGGTGGGTTTCTGGCGCTCGGTTGGAAATTCGCACAATGGTTTCATCACGGAGTGTTTTGTCGAGGAGCTTGCCAAAGCGGGCGGCAAAGATCCGTTTGAGTTCCGGCGCAAGTTGCTGGCCAACGCACCGCGGCATCGCGGCGTGCTCGAACTTGCGGCGGAGAAAGCCGGTTGGGGAAAGCCGGTCGCCGCTGGCCGCACGCGTGGAATTGCCGTTGTCGAATCCTTTGGAAGCTACGTTGCGGAGGTCGCGGAAGTCAGCGTCAACCGCAGCTCCGGCGAAGTAAAGGTTCATCGCGTGGTTTGCGCCGTCGACTGCGGACGCACCGTGAATCCCGATACGGTTGCGGCGCAGATGGAAGGCTCCATCGTGTTTGGCTTGACAGCCGCGCTGAAAGGCCAAATCACCATTGCGAAGGGCCGCGTCGAGCAGAGTAATTTCCATGATTACGAAATGCTGCGGCTGAATGAAACCCCCAAGACTGAAGTTCATATTGTGCAGAGCAACGAGCCGCCCGGCGGCGTCGGCGAGCCCGGCACGCCGCCGATCGCGCCTGCCGTTTGCAACGCGATTTTTGCGGCGACCGGAAAGCCAATTCGCCGCCTGCCCATTCGCAAGGAAGATCTGGCATAGCGTTTCGTTCCCGGCTTATTGCAGAATAGCGCGTGCCTCTTACGCCGACTCTTGTTGCTGCGCTTCCGCTGGCAATCTGGATTTATCTTTTTCTCGCGCGCGGCAACTTTTGGCAACTGCGCGAAGACGACATCTATCTGCAACCTCTTGCAAATTGGCCTCGCGTCGCCGCCATCGTTCCCGCTCGCAATGAAGCGGAAAACATCGAAAAAACCCTCCGGTCTCTCGCCGCGCAAGAGTATCCCGGCGAATTCTCGATCATCATTGTGGATGACCACAGCGAGGACGGGACCGCCGCCCTCGCGCAAAAAGCCGCCCATGAATCCGGCGCTTCGCAACGCGTGAAACTTCACTCCGCGGCTTCGCTCGCGCCGGGATGGACGGGAAAACTCTGGGCGTTGAACGAAGGCGTGCAGGTCGCGTCCGAACTCAAGCCTGATTTTCTCTGGTTCACCGATGCAGATATCGAGCACGCGCCGGACACCTTGCGCCGCCTGGTCTATCGCGCGGAAAAAGATTCGCTCGATCTCGCTTCCTTGATGGTGCTGCTTCAGGCAGAGACTTTTCCTGAACGCCTGTTGATTCCGCCATTTCTCTATTTTTTCCTGATGCTCTATCCGCCGCGTTGGATCAGCGACCCGAACGCAAGCACAGCCGGAGCCGCGGGCGGATGTATCTTGCTGCGGCGGAATGTCCTCGCGCCCATTGGCGGGATTGCCTCGATTCGCGGTGAGGTGATTGACGATTGTGCGCTCGCCCGCGCCGTGAAGAAGAACGGTGGAAGAATCTGGATGGGACTCACGCGCGCGAGCTTCAGTCTTCGCGGCTACGGCACTTTTCCCGAAATTCGCAACATGATTGCCCGCACTGCTTTTACGCAGCTCCACTATTCCATTCTGTTTCTCGTCCTGGCCCTCGCCGGTTTGTTCGTCACGTTTCTCTTACCGTGGTTTTCTTTTCTTTCCGGTGAAGATCCTGCCTGGTTTCTGGCCAGCACCGCCATCTGTTTGATGACCGTAACGTTCGGCGTCACGGTGCGGTTTTATGCTCTCCCTTGGCCATGGGCCCTTACTCTGCCGGTCGCGGCCGCGTACTACGGTTACGCGACTTGCGTTTCCGCAGTGCGCTACTGGCTCGGCCGCGGCGGTCAATGGAAAGGCCGCTCCCAAGCGCCGCGCTGAAACTAGTTCACGCGACGCCGCATCCAAATTTGTAGTCTTGCGCATCGAAATTTGTTATCCTGCGCAAAGGTGAAGTACAGGGCTGTATCCCGTCGACCGTTTTGCGGTCGCCCTTGAAAAAAGGCAAAGGAACGGCACCGGAGGCCACCATGAGCGTTGTCCCGAATTCCGGGAACGGAAAAGTTACCGTGCCCGATCTCCTGCAGCGCAAGACGCCGGCTGCGGGCTCTCACTCCAACTTCCAGAAAATCACTTGCCTGACGGCTTACGACTATCCGACCGCGCGCTTGGTCGATGAAGCGGGCGTGGACGTGATTCTTGTCGGCGATTCGCTGGGCATGGTGGTGCTGGGGCATGAAAACACGCTGGCGGTTACGATTGACGAAATGCTGCACCACACGCGCGCGGTGCGGCGCGGAACGCGGCGGGCACTGGTCGTGGCGGACATGCCTTACGGCAGCTATCACACCGATTTGAGTGAGTCGCTACATAACGCCATGCGCTTCGTGAAAGAAGCGGGCGCCGAGGCGGTGAAGGTCGAAGGCGGAGAACGGCGGCTGGAATTGATTTCACGGCTGACCGAAGCTGAAATTCCCGTGATGGGGCATGTGGGGTTGACGCCGCAATCGCTGAATGCGCTGGGCGGCTTCCGCGTTCAGGGAAAGACGGCGGACGCCGCGGAGCAATTGATTCGCGACGCGCGCGCCGTAGAAGCAGCGGGAGCTTTCGCGGTCGTGCTGGAAGCGGTGCCTCGCGAACTGGCCGCGCACATTACCCGCGAATTGCGCATTCCCACGATCGGTATCGGAGCCGGACCCGAGTGCGACGGGCAGATTCTGGTGCTGCACGACGCGATCGGGCTGACGTTTACGGCACTGCCGAAATTTGCGCGGCGATACGCAAACGTCGGGGAAATGATTTCAAGAACGGTGCGCGAATATTGCGACGACGTGCGCGCGGGAATGTTTCCGTCGGATGCCGAGTCTTATCATGCAGGGCGAGCGGCGAAGGAAGAAAAAGAAGCGCCGGTTAACACCGACGGCGATTGGTAGAAATCGATTCCTGCCGGAGGGCAAGATGACGCCGCAAGAGATGCGCGTGCTGTACGACTACAATGCCTGGGCCAATCACCGTTCGCTAGATGCGGCCTCCGTTCTCACGGCGGAGCAGTTCGTTAAATCGATGGGCTCGAGTTTTGGATCCGTGCGCGATACGCTGGCGCACCTTTACGGCGCTGAATGGATCTGGCTGGAGCGATTTCAGGGGCGCTCGCCGTCATCGCTTCCGGACACGACGCAATTCAAAAACATGGCTGAATTGCGAGAGCGCTGGAGCGAGGTTGAGGCGCGGCTGCTTGGTTTCGTGCGCGGCTTGACGCAAACGGATTTGGAACGCGTTTTTGAATACAAGACGCTGAAGTTCGGGGTTTACAGCAATCCGCTCTGGGAATCGATGCAGCATTTGGTGAATCACGGGTCGTATCACCGAGGGCAGGTCACCACGTTGCTGCGGCAGCTTGGAGCCCAGCCCATCGCGACAGACTTGATGCATTTCTATCGCGAGCGCGCTACGGCGGCGGGCGCTTAGGTTCCAGAACTCTTTACCACACTGTGGAAACCATCCGAACGATTGCATGGATGAAGGAACAGGCGCGGCGCGCGCGCGCGGAGAGCCGCATCATCGGGCTGGTGCCGACGATGGGAGCGCTGCACGCCGGGCATTTGTCGCTGGTCGAACGGGCGCGGCGGGAATGCTCGCCTGTGATTGCCTCCATTTTCGTCAATCCGAAACAGTTTGGGCCCAACGAGGATTTTTCAAAATATCCGCGGACGTTTGAGAGCGACAGTGAAAAACTCGAGCACGCGGGCGTGGATTTTCTTTTTGCGCCAGAACCGCGCGAGATTTATCCCGATGGATTCGCGACCTACGTCAGCATCGATGGCTTGAGCGAGAAACTTGAAGGGCGCTCACGGCCCGGGCATTTTCGCGGAGTCACGACGGTAGTGATGAAGCTCCTGCAAATCGTGCAGCCGAATTTTGCATACTTCGGGCGCAAGGATGCGCAGCAGTCGCGGCTCATCACGCAGATGGCGGGCGACTTGAATCTGGATACGGAAATCGTGGTTTGCCCTCCGGTGCGCGAGCCGGATGGGTTGGCGCTTTCCTCGCGAAATGTTTATTTAAATGTGGAGGAACGCAAGGTGGCCACCGTTTTGCATCGCGCTCTGGATGCGGCGAAAAGCGAGCTAGCCTCAGGAGTTCGCGATGCGCTGCAACTGCAAGCTGTGCTACAGCGCACCCTCGGCGCGGAACGGCATGCGCGGGTGGACTATGTGGAGATTGTGGATGCCGAAACGTTTGAGCCGGTCGTCCGGGTGAGCAACCCCTGCTATATTCTTCTCGCGGTATTCATCGGCAAGACCCGCTTGATCGACAATCTGTATATCGAACCGAAGTCTTCCGATTCGGATGAACTGGTATTTCACTTTTAGCGCCGTCCTGGTGCTCTTATCCCGCTTCTGCAATTCCTTCTGGTAAACTTTTCCTACAGCCCCTAATTCCATTCTGAGGTGACGGAGATGCATCGACGAATTCGCACAGTCGCAGTTTTTCAGGCGTTGGCGCTTGTCCTACCGGTGCTCGCACAGGCCGGCGGCACGGTTGCAGAAGGAACCAAGATTTCAGTGGTGACGGACCAATCCGTAAGCTCCAAGACGGCCAAGCTTGGCCAGACCGTGACAGGAACGGTGTCGCGAGATGTGACATCAGGCGGCAAAGTGGTGATTCCCAAGGGCTCGGAAGTGAAATTGACAGTGAGCAGCGTGCAGGCTTCGGGCCGCCTGTCCACACCCGCGAAATTGTATCTGCGGTTGCGCACGGTGACCGTCGGCGGCAAGACGTACACGTTTGCCACGAGTTCCGCCGGAAGGACAGAGGGCGGAAAAGGCAAACGGGATGCCGGGTTCATCGGTGGCGGCGCGGCTGGCGGCGCGGTTATTGGAGCGCTGGCAGGAGGCGGCAAAGGCGCAGCGATTGGAGCAGCGGCGGGTGCTGGAGCCGGGACGGCTGGCGCGGCAGCGACAGGGAAGAAAGATATTGAGTATCCCGCAGAGACGCGGCTGGCGTTCACAACAAGGACGGCTGTAGCGATCAAGTAGTGCGAATCACCGCGCAGGAGCCGGCCGGGCAGAGCGATGTCGCCTTTGCGCTGGCCGCTCCTGGCCTCGGACCCTATCGCGAAGCGAGGATTTCTAGTTAACAATAATCGGCCCCCTTCCCCCTATTTTTCATAAGTGTTGCATCTAAAGGATTTAGAGTTCTTTCAAGTGGTTTAGAGTCAACACTTTGCGGGCATCTCTGTAAGTGTTGATTCTAAAGATAGTTAGATCGGCGTCTTCAAACCATTCTTGCATGTGTTGATTTCAAATAAGTTAGTCAGAGAAGCGCGATTAGGAGGAAGTGTCGCGGAGGCGAAACGTACTTCTAGGCGAAGATAATATACCAGAGCAGTGAGTAGATTGTCAATAGAAATTTTCGGAAAACCCGATGAATTTAAACCATTCTCGTTCAGCGGTTTATTGCAGGAGTGAATCGAGAGCCTTCTCGACTTGGTCGTGGAGGTTGGGGGGAGCGCCGTAGAGGACGCGGGAGGTCTTGCCGGAGCGGTCGAAGAGGAAGAGGGTGGGGACAGCGGTGATGTCGCCGAAGGATTGGGCGGTGGGGGCGTCGGTGATGGCCCACTGGAGATCGGGGCTGAGCGAACTCACGGTGGAGCGGATCTGGTCTTCCGGGGATTCGACGGCGAGAGCGAGGATGGCGAGCTTGTCACCGTGTTTGTGCTTGAGCTCACCGAGCCACTCGAGGGTGGAGCGGCAGGGCGGGCACCAGGTGGCCCAGAATTCCACGAGGACAACGCGGCCGGAGAGTTCTGCGGCGGTGAGGGGATGGCCGGAAAGATCGGTCAGTTTGAACTGGGGAAGAGCGGCAATCTCGTGAGAAGTTGTGTCGGTCCCGGAGTGTTCGCGGGAAACGATGTCTTTTTTGCCTGCGAGAATTAAGTCAATCATGCGAACGAGATCGGCTTTGAATTTTGCCTGGCTGGCTTCGCTACGCCAGGGAGCGTAACGGCCGGAGCCTTCGACTTCGCCAAAGTAGCCGAACTCCCGGGGAGCGGCGACGAGAATGTCATCAACGAAGACGGCGGGATAGCCTTTGACGCCAAAACGGTCGGCGAGTTTGGAAGCGCCAAAATTTTCAGTGACAAAGGTAACTCTGCCCGGATATTGGGAGGCGACTTCCTGGACCAGCAAACTTGCTGGATCGGAGATATTTCAAGTGTAGGGCCAGCGGACGAGCGTGAGGTCCACGGTCTTGCCGGAGGCGAACTGGATAGGAGCGGCGGGTTTTTGCACTGCTCGATAGGCGGGTAGAACCTGGTCAAGGATAACCAGAGCGCTTCTCCATTCGTCGGGAGTGGAAGCGGAGCCATCGGCGTGTGCGATTTGCGATGTGGCGCGCTCCAGGAAAAGCTGGGCGATGGAATCATCCTGCTTAGAATCAGCAAGTCTCTTCATGGCTGCAGTGATGGAGTCTTTCAAATCGGATTGAGGAACGGTTTCGACTGAAGGAGCATCGAGCATGCCGAAGTGGCGGGTGGCTTCGAGATATTGATACAGAGCGCCGGCATAGAATTTTTGTGCGTCAAGCTCCTCGGCGAGCTTCAGAGCGGAATTCAGGGCAATAAATCTAGAGTGTAGTTCGATGGAACGAGGCGGCTTGAACACGGCGTTGGTTTTTTGCTGAAGCTTCTGAAGCTCCGGCAAGTAGGAGCGCAGCGGGAAGGGCGCGGCATTTCTATGAAGCGCCAGAGTTGAGGAAAATTTCGCGAAAGCGGCTTCGCCCTGGGCCTGACCGAGATAGAAAAGGCCGTCGCTGGGCTTGGTGGAGACGGCAAAGCCTCGGCCACCTTCGAGAAGCGGAACGGAGCGGCCCAGAGCGGTTTCGGATAGCGCGCGAACAGCCGCGGGGGAAGAGCCCCAGTCTTTTTGGCGCACCTCGCGATCGTAGGCGGTGAGGATCTGGCTGACTTTTTCCCATTCTGCTTCGAACGCGGGTAAGCCGGACTTGACGGCTTCGGTTTTTTCGATCGGGAAACGCGCGCCTTGCAGAAAATCTTCGGCCTGGAGGAGCTGTTCCAAACTCACGTAGAGCTTACCGGCGTCGAGGGCCGCGGCGGCTCCCTGAAGGGACTGGCTAGCCATGGAACTGAGGGACGCGTAGTCGGGATCGGTGATGGGCTTTTCTTTCAGGGAGGTTGCGAGGCAGTCAATTTCAGCTTTGATTTGCGACTTGGCATCTTGCCCCGAAGCCAGAGAAGTAAACGCTCCGAACACGGCGAGAACGAAGGCGAGTTTGCAGAGCCTGGATAAAATGTGCATAACCAAGAACTTGTAGGATGAGACGCAGGACAGAGAAAGAGGTGAGCGCGGGCACCGACGCGCTCACCCTCTATTAAGGGACACGCAATTTACCTTTAGCGGAGAACAGCCATCTCGACCAGCAGCCCGGGACTAGAGGTTAGTCTTTATCATCGTCCCGGTCGTCGCCTCGCGCACGCATTGCGTGTCTGGAGACGTAATCTGCCACCGTTCGACCGAGGGTATTTGCGCGCACGCAGCTGGTTCGGAAGTGAATGCCGCCAAAGACGCGCGCATCGGCGATTTCCGCTGTCGCGTCCGAGAAACTGTGAAACGACCGAGTAGTGCCCGGGCGTATCTCCGAGGTGAGGCTGAAGTCTGTGTTCTCTCCAAACGCGGCGGCCAGGATGAAAGCTGCTGCTCCACTCATCGAGGAGTGGGCCGAAGGGTACTCGGGATGCGCAGGCGTGCCGGTTAAGGAGTCGAGCCATGGCTCCCACAGCGGATCGGCGTCCGCAGGCGTGAGACCCGCCCGAATTGCGGTGATCGGCCGCCAGAAAACGTAGCGGTACTTGCTATCCCAGCAGGCGATAAGCGAATCCGAAAGTGAGAGATTCAATAGCGCAAACAAGTGCGCATTCTCGGTCAGAGTCAGCCCGCGTCCGGCTGAGAGCTGCGCGGCAATACGGTTCCAGGCAAGGGGAGTATTCAATGCCCAAAATAGCGCCAGCTCCGATTGATCCGCAGTGCGCATCGAGCCAGAGAGAGTGCCCATAACCTTCAGTTCGTTGAGATCCGCAGCGTACTCCGGGCTGTTGAGGGCCAGGGGCGGCGGCAAGCGGAACTGCGATGGTCGCGTGAGTACCCAAGGCGTCATGGTGGCGATCTGCGGCGTTGCGCCGGAAGCGTTGGCGGGCGGCGTGGGGCGCCAAACGCCCACGTTCGGTGCGCCGAGGAACGGCGGGGGCGGGGGTGCGAACCCATCGGTCAGCCGGGAGGCCCAGACGGCATCGGCAACTGTTTGGCCCCAGGCGACACCGGCCGCGATGGATTCAGCCTTTTCAGTCAACGCGAGCGCCGTGAGCGACGCGTTCCGCCGAGTAGCGAGCATCGCGCTTTGCGCCGGATAAAGGTTCAGGAGAATCGCGTAGGCCGCTTGAATCGCCGCTGCGCTTTGAGAGGCGCGATGCGGCGCATCCGGCCTCACAAGCAGCGGGCGGAAGCGAGGCTCGATGCCGTTAACGGCGTCGAATACAGAGGACGATACCAGTGCGACTATGCGGCTAGTTACATTCGGGGCGGTGCCGGCCGTGAGGACCGTGGTGTTCATGACGTCGATCCACTCCAGCACTGGGTCTGGCGTGGCCGCCGACACTGGCAGCGGACTGGCAGCAAGCAGCGCTACAATCAGCATCAGGATGGCGCTGCGGATAGTCGTGACGCCCCGGCGCCGGACGAGTGACAGAAGAGAGCTTGGGTTAAACCTGTATATATCTTTGCGAATCATGTTTCCTCCAGAGGAATCCCGGCAGCATTGCAACTGGCTGGCGGGCAGTCTGCGATGACTTGGCGAATCGCTCCGTCAGCAGGAATGCGCTACCGTGTGGTGCCAACCCGCCGGCAGTAGAGGCGAGTCGATTGATTCTGGTTGAGCGATCCATTGGTGGGAGGTCCGTTTGTATCGCTCGCAACGGCATGCTGAGCCCAGCGCTGGCGTAGCGCAAGATGCAAAGAGAGGCAAAGAGGGGCAAAATGCGGCATTTGGACCCCATTTTTTCAAACTAAGCACATGCCGCGGAAAGAAACTGATGTGATATGTTTGGGCCCAGAAGGAGGGCCCCCAGGCCCATGTCTGTCCAGGCGACATCAAATCCTAGGATTGGTGCAGATTCCCAAGGGCGGCGTCTGGAATCTTGGAAGGAGATTGCCACCTACCTGGGGCGCGACGTCACCACCGTCCGCCGATGGGAGAAGCGCGAGGGGCTGCCCGTCCATCGTCTCCACCACAGCCGTCTCGGGTCGGTCTACGCGTACACCGCAGAACTCGACAGTTGGCGGAATGAGCGGGCCGCTGGAGGGGCAGACGCCGGAGTGGCCGCGACCCAAACGCCCCAAGCAGTGCGACGCGTCTGGAAGCTAATTACCGTTGCTACGTTGGGAGTGGTGCTAGCAGCTGGCTTGGCCTGGTTCTGGCATCTACGGAGCAAGGAATCGGCCACGAATGCAAGTTCGCGCATCCGGTCCATTGCTGTTCTTCCGCTGCAAAACTTGTCCGGCAATGCCGAACAAGACTACCTTGCCGACGGCATGACCGAAGCGCTCATCGGGCGGCTCTCGACGATCCAGGGCCTGCGGGTCATTTCGCGCACATCGTCGATGCAGTTCAAGGGCACACGCAGTTCGGTGCCGGAGATCGCCAGAAAGTTGAACGTCCTTGCGGTGGTGGAGGGCTCGGTGATTCGCTCGGGTGATAGGATTCGCATCACCGCGCAGCTCATTCACGGCGAAACCGATGTGCACCTGTGGTCGGGCACATTTGATCGCGAACTACGCGACGTGCTGGCGCTGCAGAGCGATGTGGCGCAGGGCATCGCGCGCCAGATCAAGATCGTACTAGAACCGCAAAGCAGCGGACCTGTCGCAGCGCGCGCGGTGGCACCGGCGGTGTACGAGCGTTACCTGAAAGGCCGCTTTGATCTCAACAAGGACACCCGGGCCGGGCTTGAGGAAGCCCTTCGGCAGTTCCAGGCCGCGCTGGATGCAGACCCCACGTTTGCTCCGGCCTACTCGGGGTTGGCGGCGGCCCACATTGGATTGGGAACGGTTTTCCACGGGGTCGCCCCCTCCGAAGCTCGCCCGAAGGTGGTTGCCGCAGCCAGAAAGGCGCTGGAACTGGATCCCGAGCTTGTTGAAGCGCACGTTCTGCTTGCAGAGGCCTTGGCTGAAGATTGGAGATGGCCGGAGTCCGAAGCAGAGTTTAAGCGAGCGATCGAACTGAGCCCGAGCGATGCCGGAGCTCACGCTAACTTCTCGCACTGGTTTCTTTGCCAGGGGCGGACTGAGGAGGCGCTTTCCTGGGCGCGACGTGCGCAGGAGCTTGACCCGCTAGCGCTTCACGGCATCCAAGTCGGCTGGATCCTCTTTCAGTCTCATCGCTACGACGAGGCCATTCGGGAATTGCGCACCGTGCTCGCGATAGAACCTGAAAGCCCGTCCGCTCTGTGGTCTCTGGGCTTCGCACTCATCGGTGCCGAGAAATACGATGAAGCGATACAAACACTAGAGAGAGACGCATCCGTTTCGAATCGCAGCTCGGCGGTGCTGGGCGTGCTCGTTCATGCCTACGCGGGCGCCGGTCGTCGCGCGGAAGCGCTGCGGGTTCTCGAAGAACTTCATCGGCGGCGAAAAACCGGATACGTCCCGCCGGGTGCGTTTCTGAACGCCTACCTGGGACTTGGAGACAAGGAGGAGGCATTTAAGTGGCTAGAGCGGGCAGCCGAAGAGCGATCGAACATTACGCAATTTCTCAAAGTGCATCCCTTCTTCGATCCCCTGCGCGGCGACCCGCGTTTCGCGGCGTACCTGCGACGAGCGAACCTCCAATAATTCTTTGATCGGTGATCGAGGCCGGCGACCGCGCAAGTCTCGATGACGATCGGCACAGCGACCTATTTTTGCGAGATGAGGTGGAGAACGGCGGCGGCGTGGCCTTTGGCTTTGACGAGGGGCCAGACGTGTTCGATTTTGCCGGTTTTGCCGATCAGGAAAGAGCTGCGGACGATGCCCATGAAGGTGCGGCCCATGAATTGTTTTTTTTGCCAGGCGCCGAATTTTTGGATGGTCTTGTGGGTGGGGTCGCTTAGCAAAGGGAAATTCAGATTTTGTTTTTCTTTGAATGAGGCTTGGGCTTTGACGGGATCGGCGCTCATGCCGAGGATGGCGACGCCGTGCTTGTCGAAATCTTTTTTTGCGTCGCGAAACTCGGACGCTTCGATGGTTCAACCGGAAGTGTTGGCTTTGGGATAGAAGAAGAGGAGGACGCGCTGGCCGGCGAAGTCTTTGAGCGCGACGGGCTTGTCTTCATCGGATTTCAGGCGGAAGGCGGGGGATTTGGCGCCGATCTTTAGCATTTGAATTTCCTCGTGATGGATGTTGGCAGTCTAACAGGAATTGGGATAGGACTGCCTTAGAATGACAACGCATTCAAGTGTGTTCGACCGAGGACGACGGAAAAGCGGCGGCAAGCCGCCGCACTCCCAAAAACCTCAGGCCCGAAGGCCTGAGCTACAGAAACCCCTGCCGGGCTAAAGCCCGGCCCCTACAAAGGCTAGGAGAGGAGCTTGCGGAGGATGTCGTTGACCGCTTGCGGATTAGCTTGGCCGCGGGTGGCTTTCATGACTTGGCCGACGAAGAATTTGAAGACGCCTTCGTTGCCGGATTTGAATTTGGCTACGTTGTCGGGATTCTTGGCGATGACTTCGCGGGCGGCTTCTTCGATGGCGGAATCGCTGACTTGGGCGCCGAGGCCTTCGGCGGCTACGATTTCGGAGGCGGTGCGGCCGGATTCGAACATGGTGGCGAAAACTTTTTTGGCTACGGCGCCGGTGATTTTGGCGGATTCGACCAGCTTCACCAGTTCGGCCAGGGCGGCGGACGAGACGGGACTCGCAGTGATTTCCTTGCCGGAATCTTTCAGGCCCCGGAGGAGTTCGGTTTGCATCCAGTTGGCAGCGGCTTTGCCGGGGGCGCCGGCTTTGACCACGGATTCGAAATAGTCGGCCAGGGCTTGGGTATTGGTGAGGACTTCGGCGTCGTAAGGCGTAATGCCGTAGATGGCGACGAAGCGGGTGCGCTTGGCCTCGGGGAGTTCGGGGAGGGAGCGGAGAACTTCGTCGCGCCAGGCGGGGCTGACGTGGATGGGGAGCAAGTCGGGTTCGGGGAAATAGCGGTAGTCGTGGGCTTTTTCTTTTGAGCGCATGGAGACCGTGTGGCCCTCGGCTTGGTTCCAGAGGCGCGTTTCTTGCGAGATGCGGCCGCCGGATTCGAGGGCGCCGATGTGGCGCTCGATTTCGTATTCGAGGGCTTTTTGGAGATAGCGGAAAGAGTTCAAGTTCTTTACTTCGACCTTGGTGCCGAATTCTTTTGCGCCGCGCGGGCGGACGCTGACGTTGGCGTCGCAGCGGAGGGAGCCTTCTTCCATGTTCACGTCGCTGACGCCGGTATAAAGAAGGATCTGGCGAAGTGTGGTGAGGTAGGCATAGGCCTCTTCGGGCGTGTGCATGTCCGGCTCGGAAACGATTTCTGCGAGCGGAGTGCCGCCGCGGTTGTAGTCGACGTAAGCCTTGGTGGCGGACTGCGCGAAGCCTTCGTGAATATTTTTTGCGGCGTCGTCTTCGAGATGGAGGCGGGTGATGCCGATACGTTTTCTTGTGCCGCCACCTTCGATTTCGAGCCAACCGCCGGTGGCCAGGGGCAATTCGTATTGGGAGATTTGGTAGCCCTTGGGAAGGTCCGGGTAGAAATAATTTTTGCGGGCGAAGCGGGAATGTTCGTGGACGGTGCAATGCAGGGCGAGCGCAGCGCGCATGGCCATTTCGACGGCGCGCTTGTTGAGCACGGGAAGAGTTCCTGGCAAGCCGAGGCAGACAGGGCAGACGTTGGTGTTCGGTGGGTCGCCGAAGCGGGTGGAGCAGCCGCAGAAAATTTTGGTGCGCGTGAGAAGTTGAACGTGGACTTCCAAGCCGATGACGGGCTCGTACTTCGCGAGCACTTCGGGCGCGAGGGAGGGTTCCTCTGGAGTGGATTTCGCCATAAGGGAACGAAGATTATAGCATCAGCTTGAGGTCCGCACAGGCTCGCGAAGAGCAGGAATCGTGCGCTCGGCAAAAGCGAAGCTGCCGAAGAGCAAGGTGGCGTAGAATGCGTCGCCGGCGAGCGTGTTCCAGAAAAAAGGGATGCCGGCAATGTAGCAGGCGAGGAGGCCGCTGGCGGTGTGCTGATAGCCGCTGAGGAATTGCCAGACGGCGAAATTAGTGATGAGGAAAAACTGGATGGCGCCGAGGAGCGTGGCGAGGCTAATGCGGGTGACAGTGCGGCGGTCGCGGAGCCAGAGGCCGATGGCGACGTTGATGAGGAAGCTGGCGTAGACGATGGGGACTAATTTATGGAAGCCGATGAAGATGTCGCCTGCGAATAGCGCGAGTAGCGGGAAGACGAAGGCAAGGCGGCGGTTTTTGAGTGTCGCGCCCGCGAAGAGTGCCATGGCGCCGACGGGGGTGAAATTCCAGGGGTGCGGGGCGATGCGCAATGCTGCGGCCAACGCGATCAGGACTAACGCGAGCAAGGTGCGATAAAGCAAATTTTCTTTTTGAGAGATTTCGGCGTTCATTTTGGTGCTTCCTCCATTTGGGGTAGTAGATCGCAAAACACAAAGCCATCGCGGTTGACGATTTCTCCCGTTCGAATGGGGATGGGAGATTGAAAAATGGGGCCATCGAAGACGAAGGTGTGGAACTCACCGTTTTCACCGCACGGGTCGGCGTTGGCGGGAAGATCGCGGAAGAAGGATTCGTCGAGTTCGCGGCCGGCGAAGCTGGGATCGAGAACTTTCGAATCGACGCACGCGGCGATGGCGCGGAAACGTTGCTGGTGAAAAAAATAGATGAGTTCGCAAGTGTTGCGCTTCCAGATGGGGAAGAGGGCGGTCATACCGATGCGGGCGAGATTGTTCTCGCGGTAGGCGCGGAGGTCTTCGAGGAAGATGTCGCCGAAGGCGACTTGGCGGACACCCTGGATGTAGAAGAGGCGAAGGGCTTCTTCCATGCGGGCTTCGTAGATGGGATTGACGCACTGTGGGGGAATGGAAACTTCGTGGAGCGGGAGGCCGATGGATTCAGCCTGGCGCTTGAGGAGTTCGCGGCGGACGCCGTGCATGGCGATGCGGTCGTAGGTTTCGGTGACGGTGGTGAGAAGAGACACGATGCGGAACTGCTTCTGTTGGAGCAGCGCGTGCAGCGCCATGGCGCTGTCTTTGCCGCCGCTCCAGCAGAAGAGGATGGGTTCGGAGGTCGTCAAGGAATTCTCCACATGGGTGCAATCGTGCCGAGCAGGGGCGCAGCATGCTGTGCCCCTACGTAGGCCGGGCTTAATTCCGGCCGCTGAAGCGGTAGTTCATGCCAACGCGGACATCGCGGCCGAGCGCGGGATAGCCGAGCGCATCCTGATAGGACTTGTCTAAGAGATTGGTGGCCCGGCCATATATGGAAACCCCGCGTCCGAGATTGTAGCTGGTGGCCAGATCGAAGCGGGCGTAGCCGGGATTGCGGGTGAGGTTTAGCCCGACAAAGAGAAAATCACTGTCGGTGCGAATACCAGTGAAATAGCCGGCAAGATTTACATTGAGGCGCCGAAACGCGGCGTTCATGGTGAGAGAACCGGAATTGGGAGGCCGGCGGATCAGACGATTGCCGGGAATCAGCGCGGGATCAAACGCGCCTGGAGAGACGAGGACGCGACTATCGTCATGTGTATAGTTGCCGGCGATAGAGAGCCAGCGCGAGAGGCGGGCTGTGGCAATAAGGTTGACTCCCCGCGCGCGGGCAAGATCCGTGTTGAAAAAAGTGCCGAAGAAACCGCAAGCACTTCCAGGCGGTGGAGCCGCGGATTGGAAGCTGACGATGTCATAAAAACGGTTTGAAAAATAATCAGCGGAAAAGATCACGCGATCCGAGGCCAACTTCTGCTCGACACCGACGCTCCAGGTTTTGCTGCGTTCCGGCCGGAGGGACGGATTGCCGGGAAAGCAGGCATTGCTTCCAAATGTTTGATCGAATCGCGGTTCCTTGATTCCTTGTCCGTAGAAAGCGCGAAGACGCGAATCGCCAAAGAAGCCCTTGTTATACCGCAAAGCCAGAGATGCTCCACCGCGGGGCACTGCGCGCGTACCGAAATTGGCATTGGCCTCCGCGCGGAGGCCAAAATTGAGCGATACGCGCGTGTGAGGGAGATAGCGAAAATCGAGGAAGCCGCCCTGGTTATTGCGGCGCTCGTGGCTGAGGTTGAGGGAGCTGACGTAACCGTTTTCGACTTCGTACTGATAACCGGCGGTTGCGCCAAATCTGGGAAGGACGTAGCTCGATTGCGCGAGCAGGCTGCTGCGATTGTATTCATTGGTGCCTACGAAAGGAAAATCGCAGGTGATCGCGGGAACCGCTGCGGCGGAGCGCGGCGCGCAAAAGGGATCGCCCGCGTCGAAGAAATCGGCAAGTGCATTGGAGTTGAACTCATGATTGTACGATTCAGCCCCGCTGATTTGATGGTGCCAGCGCGGACCGGTCGTGAAGTTCCAACGGGCACTGGAGCTGAAGAAGTGCAGCACGCTGCGCTGATCGAGGTTTGGCGGCAGCAGCAGCGTTTGGCCGGGAATACCCGCATCGCTGTTGTTATTGCGCAACGTCAGGCGGAACTGATTCGAATCGCTGAAGCTGTAACCGAAATTGCCAGAGAGCGTGCGGTTCAGAAAATGGTCATTCGGCCCCTGGCCCTCGGTTTGGAAGTAGGACGCGGCAGCGGAATAGTCGAATGCGCCCAGCAGGCCGCTGATCTGGCCGCCGCCGCGCCCCGTCGAGAAACTGCCGCCTTCTCCGAAAATACTGAACTCTGGTGTGCGCGTGGTGCCGCGGTGAGTGAAAACTTGGATGACGCCGGCGACCGCGTCGGTTCCATAGATCGCACTTTCAGCGCCGCGCACGACTTCCACCTTGTCAATGTTGTCGAGCGTAAAATTGGAGAAATCGACGGCGTTGCCAGGTTCATTCACGGTCGCGCCGTCGACGAGCACCTTGGTATAGCTCGAGTTTCCTCCGTTGAGAAACACAGAGGCAGTGCCACCCTCCGCGCCGGTGCGGCCGATGGCAATGCCAGGGACAAACAGGAGCAGGTCAGGCAGCGCCACAGACTGGCGCGCTTCGATTTCACCGCGGGTGATTACAGTCACGGGGGCGGTCGTCTCCTGCGCCGGAGCCGGCTCAGCTTGAGCGGTAACCACGACGCTCGCAGCAAGACGTTCAAGCTGAAGGTGTACATCAAGGGTACGCTGCTGATTCGGCGCGAAGTCCAGCAAGAAGTCCCGCGAAACGAAAGGTGAGCGGACAACTCGGACGCGATACCTGCCGGATGGAAGTGCCAGGGAATATGTGCCATCCGCAGCCGAAGTCGCTGCCCAGACACGGGTATCAGTCGCACCTTCCAGCTGTGCAGTTATATGCGCGGCGCCAACGCCTGCACTGCTGGGATCGAGCAATGTTCCTTGGAGTTGCGCACCGGGGGTAGCACCTTGTGCGAAGGAAAAACTGCAGAATGCAAACGACAACAGCAAAGATAGGAAAACTCTTTGAGCAACTGTGGTTTTCATATTGTCCTCCGCTCCCTCTCGCGCGGGAGTTGAAGGTTGTCCGGTGCGACGGAAATGAATCGCACGGCTGCGAACTTCGCCGGTCTCCTGGCTTAGCGGTAGCTCCGGGCCTCTTTCGTGAGGACCGTTGCGGGGCCTTCCCGCGGGTTCGCCCAGCGAAGGGGCGACTGGCCGCAGTGGCCTGCGCATAAACTGAATCCGCCTTACAGTCGCGCGGCGGCGACGGCTTAGTTGCTGGCGATCCCTACCAAACGGAATTGCCGAACCGTCTTCCCGAGCACGAAGTTCGCGGTGAATGTGGTCCGCAGCGCAGGGCCGCAGGGTTGGGGTTAACGAGAAAAACTTCTATTTATAAACGTCTGTTCACTGCGCTCCAGACAAGACGTTGACGCGTGGCCGTCCGTTCGAGCCGAATTCCACGGTGAGCGGAGTCTGGAAAACCTGTTCAAGCAATTCGCGCTGATAAATGCTTGCGGGCGGACCAACGCGCAAACAGCGTCCGCGCTGCATCAAGACGACTTGATCGGCATACTCCGCCGCTAGGTTTAGTTCGTGGGTTACCACAACGACGGTGTAGCGATTCTCGGCCGCGAGGCGGCGCAAAGAATCAAGCAGGCCGATTTGCGCGGCGATATCCAGATGCAGGGTGGGCTCGTCGAGCAGCAGAAGGAGCGGTTGCTGCGCCAGCGCGCGCGCGAGGATCACGCGCTGTTTTTCGCCGCCGGAGATCTGGTCCATCCAACGGTCGCTGAGATCGGCGGCGCCGACCTGGGCGAGAGCGTTTTTCGCAATCAAGACATCGTCATCCGATTCGAAGCGCAGCGAGCGCCCATGGGCATGGCGGCCTTGCAGGACAAATTCCCAGGCACGCGCGGGGAAGAGCAAAGTGCTCTCCTGCTGGACGACCGCGATGGCCTGCGCGCGGGTGCGCGGAGTGAACGAGTGGACGACGAATCCATTGAGCAGGATGCGTCCGGAGAGGGGTGCGAGGGCGCCGGAGATTAGTTTTAGAAGAGTGGATTTGCCGCTGGCGTTGGGGCCGAGAATGGCGACGATTTCGCCAGGCTTAGCTTGAAAACTTGTCGCTTCCAGCGTGAAAAGCGGGGCCTGCGAGGGATTTGCGGAATGGGCGTAGCTGACTTGCTCGACGCTGAGGCGGACCTCGGTGCTTGCGCGGACGGGTTCGATGGGGTTTCGGGCGCGAGCGGAACTGCTGCTCATGCGAGCCTCCTGCGGAGGAGGTAGATGAAGAGCGGCGCGCCAACAACGGCAGTGACCGCGCCGACGGCAAGTTCGCTGGGAGCAACAACAGTGCGAGCCAAAGTATCCGCGAATACGACGGCAATGGCGCCGCCGAGCGCGGCGGTCGGCAACAAAGTGCGATGGTCTGAGCCGAAGATAAGACGCATCACGTGAGGGACGATCAAGCCGACGTAGCCGATGGCGCCGCTCACGGAGACGGCCAACCCCGTGAGGAACGAAGCAGCGATGTAGACGACCAGGCGCACGCGCGGCACGTCCACGCCAAGATGCATGGCTTCTTTTTCGCCAGCGAGAAGCAAGTTCAAGTCGGAAGCGGTGGTGTAAATGGCGCCGGCAGCGGCGAGGAAGCCGATTCCCAGAAACCAATAGATGCTTTTCTGGAGAGGAGTGGATAGATCACCCATCAACCAAAAAGAGAGGCCGCGGAGACTGCCGCTAAGGGTACTCATGAGGAACATGATGATGGCGGAGATGAATGAGCCGGTGATGACGCCACCGAGAAGGAGAGTGGTGCTGTCAATCTGGCCCTCACGACGGCCGAGAAAATAGACCACGGTGATGGTGGCGGCCGCGCCAATAAATGCGCCAAGAGGCGTCAAGAGTGCGGCGAGCATGGGGGAGAGGTTGAGGTGGGGTTCGATGATGAGCGCAAGTATGGAACCGAGGCCGGCGCCGTGGGAGACGCCGAGAACATAAGGATCCGCCAAGGGATTGCGAAGCAGCGCCTGAAAGCTGGTGCCGGCGACGGAGAGAGAGGCGCCGACGATGATCCCGAGAAGAATGCGAGGGAGGCGGATATTCTGTATGATCAGGACGTAGTCCGTGGAGATGCCACTGCGCTGATGCAGGAGGACGTTCCACATATCGCGGCCAAGCGCGTAAAGAGAAACGGGAACGGCGCCGAATTTGATGGCGACGATCACAACTCCGAAGAGAATCGCCAATAAAACCGTACACTGCAGAAGGAGCCGGCGCAGGGTCAGCGGGCGCATGCGCAGCCTCCAGGAAATGCGGTGTTGTACGCGCGTGCAGAGGAAAAATGGGAAAGGAGCGAGGGCGGCGCAATTGGCACAGGAAGCGCCTTCTCGCTTTTGTCCTTTTCTTTCTCCAGTTTATCTTTGGTGTTTTTTTCGCTGAGGCTCTCCGGTTTTTCTGCAAAGGCATCCGGGTGAAGCTGCCTGGCGAGATCCTCGATGGCGGAGACGATGCGCGGAGCAGGCCGATTCACGGCGTCGCTGATCACCGCAATATGGTGATTAGTGACGGCATCCACAATGTTCCATCCGGGAAGGGTAGCAAGCATTTCGACGGTAGCGGGCGCAGTATCGGAATGAGTGGACGCAAATACCAAGAAGTCGGGCTGAAGCCGCGCGATTTCTTCCAGGCTGACGTGGGGCCAATCTTGTTCGGAATCCACGATGGAGACAGCGCCGGCGAGGCGGAGGGCATCCGCGATGAAGGTGTGCTTGCCAACGGAGATGAGCGGCTGGTGCCAGACAACGAAGAGAACACGTTTTGGGGCAGAAGAAGCGAGGTGCTGCTGCAAATCCGCAAGATGATGTTCCATTTCGGCGGCGATGGTGGCGCCTGCGTCGGGAGAGCCCAAGATATCGGCGAGCTTCTTTGATGAACTGGCGATTTCGTTCACGGTGTGCGGATCAGTAGCGTAGGAAGAGATTCCAATGTTTTCCAGGCCGTGGACGGTCTCCAGTCGGTTCAGGCCTTTGGTGACTAGGACGAGATCGGGATGGAGAACGGCAATCTGTTCCAAGCTCGGATTGATGGTGTCGCCGACTTTGGTCTTTTTCTGCGCTTCAGGAGGGTAATCGCAGTACTCGGTGTCGCCGACGAGATGATCTTGCAATCCGAGCGCGTAGACGGTTTCGGTCAAGCTGGGGGCGAGCGACACGATACGGTTGACCGGCTGGTGAATGCGAACGGTGCGGCCCGTTTCGTCGGTGACTTCCCGGTAGATCGGGGACGCGGGAGAAAGTGGAGAAGCGCTTTGGGCACGCACCACCGCCGCGCAGGACGATAGAGCAGCAATTGCGGCGGCGATGGCGGTTCGGAGGCGCTTGCGTGAGAATTCTTTCACAAATATTCCCTGACCCGAGAATTTCATTGTGCCAACAAAAAAGCCCCACGAGACACCTTGGGGCAAACAGCACGGCTCTTTCTCGCGAAGAGCGCGGCCTCTGCGGCACGGGAGGGTAGCCTGGCTTACGGCTTTTCAGCCGATCACAGTGGCGGGACCGCGGCCGATTCACACGGCCTTCCCCGCTTCCCTTGCCTGCAAATTGAATTTCGAGTGTAAGCCGCGTCAGCGGGAGTGTCAATGCGCGAGTGAATTGCGGGCTCGAAGGCTCAGCGGTTCTTCCAATTGGGCTTGCGCTTTTCGACCAGTGCGCGCAGGCCTTCTTGCGAATCTTCGAGGCGGTAAAGTTCGTTCAAGAAAATGTTCATGGAATGCTTCAGGCCCTCGCGAAGCGACATGCCCATGCCGCCGAGAATGGCTTTTTTCGCCATGGTCAGCACCGGGCCGGAGTGGCCGCTGATGCGGTCGACGAGATCTTTTACCGCTTGTTCGAGCTGCGCTTCCGGGACGAGGCGATTCACCATGCCGAGTTCCAGAGCACGCTCGGCGGTCACCGGCTCGCCGGTCAGAACAAGTTCGAGTGCGATCTTGGGCCCAACCAGGAAAGGCAGAATCGTTGATGCAAGCGGCGGAAAAATGCCGATGCTGATTTCCGGCTGGGCAAATCGCGCCCTTGGCGTGGCGATTACGAGATCGCCGAAAGCGGCCAGTTCCGCGCCGCCGCCGATGGCCGGGCCGTTCACCACGCAAATGACGGGCTTGCCGACCTCCAGCATTCCCGCGAAGGCGGCATGAAACGCGTCGAGCATCTGAAACACGCGCTGCGAGGTGTACTCGCCGATGTCGATTCCGCCGCAGAAGACTTTGCAGGCCGAATCGACAACGATGAGCTTGACGTCATCGCGCTCGCCGGCATAAGAGATGCCGCTGGCAATCTCTCGCAACATGGATTCATTGAGAAGATTATGTTCCGGCCGGTTGAGAGTCATTCTCGCGACGCTGTCGTCGACGCGGAACTTCACATGCTCAAATTCTTCGGGCCGGCGCCGATCCGGCTGCAACGTGAAATCCTGGGTGTTGACAGGCTTAATCATTTCCCATGCTCCTGTGCATCGATTGCTTATTGGCCTTGCGTAAGTCCCTGGAAGAAGCCAAATCTGATGCTAGCACGGCGTTTTGTGGTATCCACGAGGAGCGGGACGCGTAGTGCGCAAATAGTTCGCAGTCCAGTGGGACAGGGTCTGCGGGAAGAGTGCCAGCGTTTACGAGCGGGAAAAACGTTTTCTATTTCATCGAGTTTTTTCTTGTGCATCGCCTTGCAATGGTTATGCTGTTTGCTGCCACTGAGGTTGGGCGCTGAAGAATGCTTGCGGGAAATCACAGGAATGTCTGAACACGACGCCATATCCAAGCAACGGAGCGCGATGGCGGTTCGAATGACGGAACTGCCCGATGCCGATGGATTCCCAACTCCATCGTCGTGGGAAATTGCAGCGCCGCTGCGTTTCAATGCGGACTGGCAGGGCAAGCACGCCGATCCGGAAAGAGAGACGGAAGTGCGGCTACTCTGGACTCCAGAGTGGCTGTTCTTGCGGTTCCACGCGAGGTCTCGCGTCATCACGGTTTTTCCGGATGCCGAGGCCAACGGCCGCCGTGACCATCTCTGGGACCGCGACGTCGCGGAAGTTTTCCTTCAGACGGATCCGACGCAGCTGCGCCGGTATAAGGAATTCGAAGTCAGCCCGAATGGCTTCTGGATCGATCTCGATATCGCGCCGGGCGAGAAGCACGACTTGAAGAGTGGTTTGCGGCGCCGCGTTGTTTTGAACGAAGCCAAGAAAACCTGGGTCGCGGAGCTGGCGCTGCCGATGAAATGCCTGGTCGAGCAATTCGATCCTTCGGCCACTTGGAAAGTAAATTTTTACCGCATGGAAGGCGCTGCTGAGCCGCGTTTTTATTCCGCATGGCAGCCCACACAAACGGCTGCGCCGAATTTTCACGTTCCGGAAGCGTTTGGTGAACTGGTCTTTCTTCCCAGTCCGATGCCGCGAGAGTAGCGGGCTGGCAGAGGCGTGCGGCAGATCAAGTCTGGTTTCCTTGCTGATTTTTCCTTATGCTCTCCCCGTGAAGAAAGCAACGCGGCATTCTCGCTGTTTTACGACGGACCGGATACTTCGAGTCTTTTTCCTTGTTCTTTGCGCCGCAGGATTCGCTTGCGGTGGTTCGGCGTTGCTGGCCCGCTCGCAGCAAACGGATAAAGAGCCTGGTCCTGCGATCACAAAAGTCGAACCTCCAAGCTGGTGGGTGGGACTCACACCTGAGGTATTGCTGCTGCTTTCCGGGCACGATCTGGAAGCGACGCACATGGCGTGTAATTTGCCAACGCTACGTGTATCGCGCACGCAGTCCACGGCGGGAGGGAACTATCTTTTTGTCTGGCTGAAGATTGCTGCGGACGCGAAGTCAGGCACGGCTGTCTGCCGGATTACCGCTCCGAAAGGAGCGACGTCTTTCGAATTGCCGCTCGCTGCACGCGCTCCGACTCTGGGAAAGTTTCAAGGGCTTTCGCCGGATGACGTGATGTACCTCATTATGCCGGACCGCTTTGCCAACGGCGATCCCACGAATGACGAGCCCGCGGAAGCGCCCGGTTCGCATGACCGTTCGAAGCCGCGCGCGTACCATGGCGGCGATTTGCGCGGGATTCAGAACCATTTGCCATACTTGAAGGATCTGGGCGTGACAACATTGTGGCTCACGCCCATCGTAAAGAACGGCGCTACGCAGGACTATCACGGGTATGGCGCGGTGGACCTCTACGCCGTTGATCCGCATCTCGGCGTGTTGAAGGATTATCAGGATTTGGTTGCGGGGGCGCACAAGCAAGGCATGAAAATGTTTTTCGACGCCGTTCCAAATCATGTTGGACCGAAACATCCCTGGGTTTCGAATCCTCCGCTGCCGGACTGGTTCCACGGAACGCTGCAACACCACATCGATTCCTTTTCGCCGTTGAAAGGAAGCTTCTACGGCAAGACTGGCAGTCAACCCAGCGCAAACGATCCGTTCGAAGCGCTGATCGATCCGCACGCGCCGGTGCGCATGAAACGGAATCTTACGGACGGCTGGTTTTTCGGGATTTTGCCGGACATGAACACAGAGAATCCAATCGTCGAGCAATATCTTTTGCAGAATGCCATCTGGTGGACGGAAATATCGGGACTAGATGGGTTCCGCGTTGACACGTTTCCCTATGTCGGGCGGAAGTTCTGGGCGAATTGGCATGCGGGATTGCGAAGGATCTATCCCTACTTAACCACAGTTGGTGAAGTGTTTCATCCCGATCCGAGTGTGACTTCGTTTTTTGTGGGTGGAGTAAGGCGCTATGACGGAATCGATAGCGGGCTTTCTACGGTCTTCGACTTCCCGATGTTTTTCACGCTAAGAGACGTATTGCTTCGAGGCGCACCGACGGGCCGCATCGCAGACGTGTTGCGGCACGACGCCTTGTATGCGCATCCAGAAATGTTGGTGCCATTTTTCGCGAATCACGACGTGCCGCGTTTCGCGAGCGCGGAAGGCAGCTCCCCCGCGAAGCTCAAGCTGGCGTTCGGGATCGCGCTCACGCTGCGGGGGATTCCGGAGATTTACTACGGCGATGAGATTGGGATGACGGGGGGCGGCGATCCGGACAACCGGCGCGATTTCCCGGGCGGCTGGATTGGCGACAAGAACGATGCGTTTGCGGAGTCCGGCCGCACGCGCGAGCAACAGGAGATTTTCTCGTACGTGCAGTCACTGCTCAGGATTCGTCGCGAGCACGGCGCACTACGAACCGGCCGGTTATGGCATCTGGCTTCCGACGAATCCGCTTATGTTTTTCTCCATGAATCGGAGGAAGAACGAGTGGTTGTTGCGTTCAATAACGCCGACCGGCCGCGGGATCTTCGCATTGAGCTGGTCGACACGCCGGCACAAGACGCGGCAGCCATTGGACTTCTTTTCGGCGAGGGAAAAGCGGAGTTGTCCAAGGGTGAACTCCGAATCACGCTGCCGGCGCAATCGATCTCGATTTTTTCTCTGAACTAGTCTGAGTCGGGCGTGAGCCTCAGAACGCCAGGCGAACACTCCAATTCTTCAAGGCATCGGGCACGGTGAGCGTGACAGCGTGCGCTAAGCTGTCGTAGTGCCACTCGTTGATGGATTGCTCACCGATGCGAACCTCTTTCGGCGACGTCAACGCGCCGTAAATCGTTAGTTTTGCATTCTTCCACCACGGCTGATGCGCACTATTCTCCGTGGTACTTGAGACCGTCACCGCCCCGGGGGAAACCTGGCAAGAATAGTTCACGCGCAGAATCTCTCCCTTTTGATACGCGAACGTATGTCCGTCGTCCTGGTAGAGGGTTCCGCGGCAATCACCGCTCGCTGCGATATTGGGCAGATAGACGCGAAGTTCGAGGGGCCCATTCGGTGTTTCTTCCGTGGACTGCACCAAGGGCTGCATGGGCACGATGGCTCCAGCACGCACGTAGAGCGGCATCTCATCGAGGCGGGGCTGTAACGTAAACTTTTCCTTACTGGACAGCTTCGCGTTTGTCCAGAAGTCGTACCACTCTCCGGGCGGCAGGGCAATTTCTTCGGCATCGACCATGTCCGTGGTTACTGGCGCGACAAAAAAATCCCGACCAAATAGAAAATCGCGGTTGTCCCCGTAAAAATCCGACGCCTGGGGGTATTCGAGAAACACTGGCCGCATGAGAGGCAGGCCCGTGCGCGACATTTCTTCGATTCCGGTATACAGATACGGCATCAGTTCATAGCGCAGCTCGATATATTTCCGGCGGATGGCTTCGTGTTCCGGGCCATGCACCCACGGTTCCTGGTCCAGAGTGCCCTTGGCGCTGTGATCGCGATAAATCGGGTTCAATGCTCCGACCTCGAACCAACGCGTCAACAGATCGGCCGGTGGTGAGCCGGCAAATCCGCCGATGTCATCGCCTACCAGCGGGTAGCCGGAAATCCCCATGCTCATGAGCATCGGCGTGCTCATCTTCAGGTGATTCCAAGTGCTGCTGTTGTCGCCGGTCCACGTGGCGGCATAGCGCTGGGCGCCGGAATATGCGGCGCGCGTGAGCACGAAGGGCCGTTCGTCCGGCTGGAGCTTGCGCAATCCTTCGTACGTCGCGCGCACGTTCTGCATGCCGAAGACATTGTGGATGGCGCGGTGATCGACGCTGGTGCCGTCGTCGAGGCGGTGTCGGGTGTCGAGCGGCATGGTCTTATCGGCGCGTTCGAAGAGCGACGGTTCACCCATGTCATTCCAGAATCCCGCCACGCCCATGCCGACAAAGTTTTTGTAGAGTCCGCCCCACCAATCGCGCGCGCGCGCCAAAGTGAAATCCGGGAAGACACTTTCGCCGGGCCAGACGATACCGACGTAGACTGAGCCATCGGAGTTTTTCACGAACACATCGTTTTTTATCCCCGAATCGTACGGCGCATAGCCATGGTTGGGATCTTTCTTGATGTGCAGGTCAGTGATCAGAATCGTGTGCATGCGCTGAGCGCGAAAATCCGAGATCATTTTTTCAAACGTGGGAAAATATTCCCGGTTGATGGTGAAGGGCGCATTGCCTTGCTGATAGTCGATATCGAAGTAGATGGCGTCAGCGGGGATTTTTTTGTCGCGAAGCGTCTTGACGATTTCGCGCGCGCGCGATTCCGGATAATACGAATAGCGGCTTTGCTGATAGCCGAGTGTCCAGAGCGGGGGCAGGGGAGTTCGTCCTGTCATCGCCGTATATTCTTGAACGATTGTTTTTGGCTCGGGCCCGGCAATAAAGTAGTAGTTCAGTTCGCCGCCTTCGGCGCCGAAAGAAAAGTAGTCCGGCGACTCCTTGCCAAAATCGAAAACGCTGCGATAGGTGTTGTCGAAGAAAAGGCCATAGGCCTTGCCATTGCGCAGCCCGATGAAAAAGGGAATCGTCTTGTACAGCGGGTCGCTGGACTCCTGCCAGCCGAATTCATCGGTGTTCCAGTTGGTGAAGGAACGGTTGCGGCGATTCATCGGGCCGGCTTTGTCGCCAAGACCATAATAATTTTCATCCGCGGGCATCTTTTTCCAGGCGTGCACGCGCTTGCCGTTCCAGGCCATGGGCAGGTCCGGCTGGTCGGCAAGATAAGCTGTTCCAGCTGCATCGGAGAAATTGATCAGCAAAGGAGTTCGCTGTATTGCGGCAACCACATTCCCAGAAATGATTCGGATTTCCTTCTGGTTCTCTTCGATTTTAACCGCAGGAGCTTCCGGCGATTCGATCAGCGCCCAGGAAAAGTCCTTCGGAAAATGTCCATCTTGCGCCACGCGCACGCGAAAAACGCCATCGCGAAAAACCGTGACGCGCACTTTTGCGGCGCCTGCGGTTAGCTCCACGCCATCTTTCAGTCTTTCGACGTGCTCGACCTTTCCAACATGTTGCCAACCTTGGGCAACCGCGATTCCGCACCCGAGAGTCCAGGCAAGCAGTCCAATTCCGGCGCGTCGAGCTAACCTTGTCATGTCCATCCTCCCGGGATGCGAACAAATAAGAAGACGATCAGGCGTGTTTCTTACTGGAGCAGAAACATTTCAGCAACGGCCCGCCGTATCAAGCTGCGAGCCAATGTTCAAAAAACGCGCAGGCTTTGGCGCCTTCCATGCGGCGCCTCACTGCATCCATCACGCGGCAGCGCACCGCTCCATCGCGTTCATGGAAACCCAGCCAATAAGGCAGATGCAGTTCGCAAGGCACCGATGTGATCTCCAGATGAGCGTCGCGCAGTTTGAAAAATCCTTGCTGGAAAATAATGCGCAGAACTTTATCGCGCAAAAGTTCCACTGCTCGCTCTTCGGTCAGAGTCGCCCTCAGGCGGTTGCGGCTCTCCATCTCCAGCAATTCCCGCTCGACCGGTATTCGCGGGAATTCGAATAAGTCGAGAGATCCATCCACTGCGTCGATAGCAAAAAGGCGCCCCGGTGCTCCCGCGTATTTCACGCGGTACAAAAAATAGGGCACGTAGGCATCGGCGATTCGCCGCAACGGGCCGCTGCGCATTCGCCAATACAGAGCGGAGACCCCCGCGCCGGAAAATGCTCGCACGGCCTCTTCTTGAGTGACGTTGGGCTTCAAAGCGCGGATGGCGCCGGTATTCATCGAAACTTATTCTCCGCTCCGCTGCTATCGGAAGTAAACCCACAGGCCGATGACCGTGGCCAGCAACAACAGGCTGAAGACCACATTGATGGCATGTTCCGCGGGCGTCTCGTGCGCGGGCTTGCGCTGAGGAACGCCAACAGCGACAGTTTCCATTTTGTCGTCGACGGTCGCAAATGTAAGTCCGGCGAGCTGCTTGCGGTCGGGGGCCGGCGTCATCAGGCTGACCCCGACCAGCACCACCGCGCAGACCACAAACATGAAAATCGCGTAGTGCAGAAAATTCATGTCGATGAGCCAGCGGATCGCGGAAGAACTGAAGCGGCCGCCGCTGGCACGATCGGCGATTTCCAGAACGAATCGCGTGGCGCCCAGGACGAAACCAGTGAGGAGTGACGAAATGGCGCCCGATCCGTTCATGCGGGGCCACAAGATTCCCAGAATAAAACAAGCGGAGATCGGCGGACTGATATATGCCTGCACGCTTTGCAAGTAGATGTAAAGCTGGCTGCTGATGTAGTGGATGAACGGGACCCACAGCAGGCCTAGCAGCACCATAGCACCCGTTGCCACCCGGCCGAAATTCACGAGCTGTTTTTCAGAGGCTTGCGGCCGAATCTTTTTGTAGAAATCGAGCGTGACGAGCGTGGAAGCCGAATTGAAAACGGAACTCATCGCACCCATGACTGCCGCGAGTAATGCGGCCATAACCAACCCAACGAGACCGACGGGAAGGAGATTAAGGACTAACGTGGGGTAGGCGTAGTCCGGTTTTTTCACTTGGTCCGGAAACAGCGCAAAAGCGATGATGCCCGGCAGAACGAGCATGAAAACCGGAAGGATCTTCAGGAAGCCGGCGAAAATCGTTCCCGCTTTGGCGTGCCCTTCATCCCGCGCGGAGAGCACGCGTTGCACGATCACTTGGTCGGTGCACCAGTACCAGATGCCAAGAATTGGCGCGCCAAAAAAAATCCCTGTCCACGGAAAATTTGGATCCGAAGAAGGCTTCATCATGTGGAAGTAATCCGGCGGCACCATGGTGCGCAGGTGCTCCAGGCCGCCCACACGTCCCAATCCAATCACGGTGAGGGCGACCGCGCCGGTGATGAGGATCAGTGTCTGCACCGTGTCCGTGTAGATTACCGCCGCCAATCCGCCTGCCACAGTGTAGATACCCGTGGCGATAACAAGAATTACAGCCGTCTTCCAAAGGGACCAGCCGGCAACCCGCTCAAGGACGACGCTCGCGGCATAAAGTTGCACCGAGATTTTCGTGAAGATGTAAGCGATGATCGAAATGCCAGCCAAATAAACGGCGCACTGGCGGTTGAAGCGGCGTTCCAGGAATTCCGGCATGGTGAAGACATTGCTGCGCAAGTAGAACGGCACGAACACCCAGCCAAGGATCAGGAGGATAAGGCACGCGAGCCATTCAAAATGGCCGACCGCCAGACCCGATGATGCGCCGGTGCCGGACAGGCCAATAAAATGCTCGGTAGAGATATTCGATACGAACAAGGACGCGCCGATGAAGAACCATCCGATATCGCGGCCGGCGAGGAAGTATTCTTCCGAACTGCGCTCCTTCAGGGAAAAGTACAAGCCGATACCGAAGACGATGGCGAAATAGACTCCGATGATGACGAGATCGAGGGTTGCGAGGGCTCGGTGGGTTGTCTCGACAAAAGATGCAAACAGCATCCATGCCTCCTTGGCGCCGCGGCCATCGAATCGGCCGCGGCGTGCCGCCTCAAAGAAATTTCAACTATTTTCTCGAATTGGCCGTGACTGTCCGTGCTAAAACGAGGTTGCGTTCTACCGCCAATCCGCCCCTGAACAAGCTCCCTGGGAATTGGTGACTGCGCAGTCTATAACAGCCTTCGTGCAGGCTCAATGCCCGTTTATTGTGGAGAGCCGCCTTCCATTGCTTGGGAATAAGCGAGTCACGTGCGCGGTATCAAGCTATGCGCCAGCCCGGGGGCGTTCTTCAGATTGCTCCGCGGGCTGGAACAGGGTAAAAAAGAATGGGGGGAAACATGACGAAAGTATTACTTTGCCTGCTTTTCTGCGCGGCCGCGGTGATGGCTGCGGACAAGACGGTTTACGATTTCACTTTGAACTCGATTGATGGCCAGCCTGCGCCGCTCGCCGCCTACAAAGGGAAGGTCGTGCTGCTTGTCAACGTTGCCAGCCGCTGCGGCTTTACGCCACAGTATACGGCGCTGGAATCCATCTATGAGAAGTATAAGAGCGCGGGATTTGTCATCGTGGGCATCCCCGCGAATAATTTCGGCGCGCAAGAGCCCGGCACGAATCAGGAAATCAAGACTTTTTGCACTTCGAAATATAACGTTACTTTCCCGATGATGGCCAAGGTGTCCGTGAAGGGTGAAGACATGACACCGCTCTATCAATTCCTGACGGACAAGGCGGCTCATCCGCAAACAGGCGGCGAGATTCAATGGAATTTCACAAAGTTTCTCATCGGCCCTGACGGGCGCGTCATTACGCGCTTCGAGCCGGAGGTCACTCCTGATTCGCCTCAGGTAACGCCCGCCATCGAGAAAGCCCTGGCTTCGCTGAAATCATTAAAGGGATGAGCTCGAGTCAATCCGGGGGCGAATCTTCAGGCGCAACGTATAATCGGTGAGCCGCGGACCTGGCGATTCCGAGAGTATCGCCTGCCCGCAAGTCCTTATGCCGATTCTTTCGTTGCAGAACGTTTCGAAAGACTATTTGACGGATGGCCAGCCCGTGCATGCCCTCAACGGCCTTTCGCTGAACGTGGAGCGAGGCGAGTTTGTGGCGCTCGTGGGACGCAGCGGCTGCGGAAAATCCACGTTGCTTAATCTCGCCGGGGCGATGGATTTTCCGACGTCCGGACTGGTGCTTGTGGATGGAATTTCGACCTCTTCGCTGAACGACGGTGATTTGACCCAGCTGCGGCGCGAGAAAGTCGGGTTCATATTTCAGTCCTTTCAACTACTTCACACCCTGACGGTATTTGAAAACGTGGAGTTGCCGCTGCTCCTCGCTGGAGAACCGAACGTTCGCGAAGCCGCCCGGGAACGTCTCGCCTGGGTCGAACTCGACGGCCTTGGCAATCGGTTGCCGCACCAACTTTCCGGTGGCCAGATGCAGCGCGTCGCCATTGCGCGCGCGATCATCCATTCACCGAGCATCCTACTGGCCGATGAACCCACAGGCAATCTGGACACCGCGACTGGGAACGTGATTCTGGAATTGCTCCGGCGCCTTACCCTGGAGCAAAACACCGCGACCATCATAGCCACACACAGCCTCGAAGCCGCAGCCCTCGCAAACTCGGCCATCAAGTTGCGCGACGGCAAAATCGAAGAAATCGTCCGGCGCTGAAATGCCTCTCTTTCTGCTCTTCTACCGATTGATAGTGCGCCCGCTCTTGCGGGAACCGGTGCGGACTTCGCTGGCAATCCTGGCAATCGCGCTCGGGGTTGCCGTTGTTCTGGCGATCGATCTCGCGGGCGGCGCCGCCACCGGATCATTCCGCAGTTCGCTGGAAACCCTCGCCGGCGATAACGATCTCGAGGTCACGGCTTCTGGCGGCCTACCAGAAAATGTTGCCGGCAAGCTGGCCACGCTGCCTTATCCGATTCGAGTTTCGCCACGCATTGAGGACTACGCGGTGATCGCGGATAGCAAGAAGTCGCTACCACTCATCGGGTTGGATCTTGTCGCTGAAGCCGGTGCTCACGCGCAGATTGATTTCCTGACGAAGAGCTCTTCTGAAAATCTGTTCGCGCATCTCGGCCATGCGGACAGTATTTGGGTCGGTTTGAGTAGCGGCTACAAAGTGGGCGAACACGTCGACTTGCTCATCAACGATCAAGTCCGCAACTACACTGTGGGGGGCGTGTACCCCGATTCGAACGGCAACGAATCCGCTATTGTGATGGACATTGCGACTGCCCAACATGCCCTGGCGCGTTCGGGTCGTGTCGATCGCATCCTCTTGAAAGTGCCGCAGGCCCCCAGCCTGGAAGATTGGCAGCAGCGTTTGCGCGCCGTCCTTCCGGCCGGAGTAGAAGTTCGCCCGCAGGGCACTGGCACAAACGAAAATCGCCGCATGCTGTCGGCCTTCCGCTGGAACTTGCGCCTGCTGAGCTACATTTCCCTCGTTGTGGGGGCTTTCCTGATTTACAACACGATTTCGGTTTCGGTTGTTCGCCGCCGCGCGGAAATTGGAATCGTTCGCGCCCTCGGAGCGAGCCGCGGTGTGATTCTCACCGCGTTCGTGGGCGAAGCCGCTTGCTTTGGGCTTGCAGGCGCGCTTATTGGACTTCTGCTCGGCCGCTTTATGGCAGTAGGTGCGGTCAGCCTGATGGCCGTTACGGTGCAGTCGCTGTACGTCAGTAGCCGGCCCGGGAGTATCGAGCTGAATACGGGGTCCGTTGTTCTGGCGCTGGCAATCGGCGTGGGAGTCGCAGTCGTATCCGCCTATTCACCCGCCCGAGAAGCCTCTCAAGTTTCTCCCATCGAGGCGATGGCGCGCGGCCGCCGTGAGTATGAAGCGCGTGTTCTGAAGTCGCGCGATTTCTGGATTGCTCTTGTGCTCGGTCTGGCGGCAGCCGCAGCTTCCCGCGCCCCCGCTATCGCGGGAAAACCGTTTTTTGGGTATCTCGCCGCAATTCTGCTCGTAGCCGGTTCGGCGCTGGCGATGCCGGCATTCGTTGCCGCAATGGCATCCCTTTCTTCGAGATTCCTTGGAAAGTTGTTCGGAGTGGAATCGCTGCTCGCCTCGCGAAGCCTCGCGGCTTCCTTGCGGCGGACTTCCGTTCTCGTCGGCGCACTCTCCACGGCCATCGCCATGATGACCGCCGTCGGCATCATGGTCGGCAGCTTTCGACAGACTGTCATGATCTGGATGGAAGATCAATTGCCCGCCGATCTCTACCTCCGTCCCGCAGGCTCCGCAGCCGCGGATCGCCACCCGACGATCTCTCCCGGCCTGGCCGAAGAGCTTGCGAAGCTTCCTGGTGTCGCGGCGGTCGAGCGCTTGCGCATCTACGAAGTCAGTTTTGAAGGCATGCCCGCATCACTCGCTTCCGCCGATCTGAACGTCCAGCTCTCCCATCAGGATTCCGATTTCTTCTCCGGCTGCCCAAAGGACCAAGTGCTCGCCGAATTGCGCAATTCGAACGCCGTCGTCGTAAGCGAGCCCTTCACCTACAAGCACCACAAGAAAGCCGGCGATTCCATCACGCTCTCGCTCGGGGAAACCAGGGCTACTTTTCGCATCGCCGACGTTTATTACGATTACTCCAGCGAGCGCGGCAGTATCCTGATGGACCGCAATACCATGCTGCGGTACTTGCCCGATCCCGCTCCTTCCAATCTCGCTATTTATGTTTCTCCGGATGCGCAGGTGGAGCAGGTTCGCACCGCCATCGAAAAGGCCGCCGCCGGCCATCGCGTCCTCCTGTTTTCCAATCGAGACTTGCGCGCTGAAGCCATCAGGATTTTCGACCGCACTTTCGCCATCACTTACGCGTTGGAAGCTGTCGCGGTCATTGTCGCGGTGATGGGCATTGCTGGAGCGCTTCTAGCGCTGGTGATTGATCGCCGTCGCGAGCTTGGCCTGCTGCGGTTTCTTGGTGCGGCCACCGGGCAAGTTCGCAAGCTGATCCTCTTCGAGGCAGGATTGCTCGGCCTTCTGGCCAATCTCGCCGGCACGGCCCTGGGTTTTGCGCTCTCATTAATCCTCATCTATGTAGTCAATAAGCAGTCATTCGGCTGGACGATCCGGTTTCACTTGCCTGTAGAAATTCTTCTTACAGCGCTAACAGTCGTATATCTGGCCACTGTGGTTGCCGGTCTCTATCCAGCGCAAGTCGCTGTGCGTTTGAACCCAATCGAGGTCGTCCATGAGGAGTAGGTTTGCGTCCCTCATCGCGGCGCTTCTTTTGTTACACCCACTCGCGGCGCAGTATCGCACCGCCCTGCCGGGATACCACTACGAATTTCCGCGTGACCATTTCAATCATCCTGATTTTCAGACCGAATGGTGGTACTACACCGGAAATCTGAAATCCGCCGACGGCCGCAGTTTTGGATTCGAATTGACCTTCTTCCGCCGGGCTGTCAGCCGCGATCCCGCAAACGCCGGCGCTTGGGAGGTGCAGGATCTCTATTTGGCCCATCTTGCGCTGAGCGATCTCGATGGCGGAAAGTTTTATCACGCGGAGCGCACCAACCGCTCCGGCCCGGGTATCGCCGGGGTGAACCAACCCCTCGGCCGCATCTGGAACGGCAATTGGCAGATCCAATGGCACGGCAACGACCAGCAGCTCGATGCCATCGATCCTCGCTTTCAGCTTTACTTCGCCCTGCACTCGGAGAAACCTCCTATCATTCACGGCGAGAACGGCGTCAGCCAAAAGGCCGATGGTCCGGGCCGCGCCTCACACTATATTTCTCTAACACGCCTGGCGACCTCCGGTTCAATCGATCTTGGAACCAAGAAACTTGAAGTGACCGGCATCAGTTGGATGGACCATGAATTCTTCACCCATCAGCTCAATTCGAATCAGACCGGCTGGGACTGGCTGAGCCTCCAACTCGACGACCACACCGAGTTGATGCTCTTTCACCTTCGACGCAAGGACGGCTCGATTGATTCCTACTCGGCCGGTACGTACGTGGATGCCAATGGAAAAACGACTCACCTGCAGTCCAGTGATTTCAAGCTCGAGCCCGTCGGAGAAAAATGGCTGAGCGCAGTGACGGGCGCCTCGTATCCCATCCGCTGGAAGATATCGATTCCGGAACTAGGCCTCGAGCTCGAAGCGAAAACTCCGCTCGCATCCCAAGAGCTGACCGGAAACTCAACCCTTTCCCCCAACTATTGGGAAGGTGCCATCATCCTCACCGGCACGCGTAAAGCCCAACCACTCAGCGGCGCAGGCTATCTGGAAATGACCGGCTACGATCATCCCGTGCAACTCGCGCCGTGAAGAGACCATCAGCGAGGTGTTTAACCTTGTTTAGATTCAAGGGGGCAAGTTGGCTCCCCGGGCTAGATTCGAACTAGCAACCCTTCGGTTAACAGCCGAATGCTCTACCGTTGAGCTACCGGGGAACGGGCAAGTAGACTCCTAATTTACAACAGTTTGCAGACTCGTGCCACTCTCCACAGTGAGGATAAACAGACCATTAATTCGAGCCGCTGCAGCCGGCGGGGCGCGGCCAGTTCTTATTGCTCGAAAGATTGCCATCGGGATTATGATTCTGAGATGCGAGTGCTGCTGGTAGAAGACGAGTCCCGGATCGCCCACTTTGTCGCGAAAGGTTTGCGTGAACAGGCCTACGCTGTGGATGTCGTGGGTTCTGGTGAAGAAGCGTTGTACCAGGCGGCCATCAACACCTACGACCTGGTCATTCTGGACGTGATGATTCCCGCGCCGGACGGTTTTGCAGTTTGCAAGGAACTGCGAACCACCGGGCATCGGATGCCGATCCTTATGCTGACGGCTCGCGACGCAGTCGAGGACCGCATCGAAGGACTGGACCGCGGCGCCGACGACTACCTGACGAAGCCGTTCGAGTTTCGCGAACTGCTGGCCCGCATGCGCGCTTTGCTGCGAAGGCCCACAAGTCTGCAGTCCGCCTGTCTGGTGGTGGCCGATCTGATCGTGGACACGGTGGGACAGACGGTGTCGCGCGGCGGGCAGACGATCCCGATGACGGCGAAGGAGTATGCGCTGCTGGAATTTCTTGCGCGCAATGCCGGCCGCGTCGTGGGCCGCGCGGAAATTGCCGAGCACGTTTGGGATGAGACCTTCGATCCCTTTTCGAATCTAATCGAGGTTTACGTCAATCGCGTGCGCCGTAAAATTGACGCAGACTCCAGCAAGCCCTTGCTCCATACTCGCCGCGGCGCTGGTTATCTGTTTGGCCCGCTGAGCGATTCGGAAGTTGAAGACGCGCCTGACGAAATCATCTCGCCGCGCCATCGCGCCAAGCCAACTTCTCCGGTCCGGAAGAACCATGCTTGATTCCGTCCGCGTCCGGCTCACTTTCTGGTATACGACCGTTCTGGCTTTAGTGTTGCTCCTCGTTGCCGGCGTCACCTATTTCATCTACTCGCGCAACGCCGCGCAACGGACAGACAGTGACCTTGTCGAACTCTCCGACGCCTTCGTGACCACACTTCAAGCGGAGTTGAAAGATCAGCAGGGGCCCGAATCCCTCAAGACCGCGGGGCTTGAAGCCATTCTTGAACACCGCTTTCGCGATCACATTTATATTCTTCTCGATTCATCCGGGAAGCCGGTGGTCAGCTCCTGGGATCTTCCCGCTGCTGCACCGCACGATAGATTCACGCCCGAACAAGCGCTAAAAGAGATTTCCTCCCCTCGTTCCGTTCAAGAATCGTCTCGTCCGGGGAGTGTATTCATCTCTTTGAAGGGCGGCAGGAATGGGTATCGCGGATTTTCGCGGAAGATTTCTCTGGACGATCAGCCTTGCACGGTCATCGCTCTCCAATCGCTGCATGCCCGGGAAGAGATGCTCGAAGATATCCGCGCCACGTTTGCGTGGACGATTCCGCTCGCGTTGCTCCTCGCCAGTGCCGGAGGCTACTTTCTCGCGCGCAAGAGCCTTGCTCCTGTCGTGGCCATGAGCCGCCAGGCGGGGCGGATCGGGGCCGCCAATCTTCACGAACGGCTCGCGGTGCAGAATGAGCGAGACGAACTCGGGCACTTGGCCCAATCGTTCAATAGCCTGCTGGACCGGCTCAGCGAATCCTTCGAACGCCAGCGGCGCTTCATGGCCGACGCATCCCATGAATTGCGGACCCCGGTTGCGATTTTGCGCGGTGAATCCGAGGTCGCTCTTTCACAGCAGGCGCGTTCACTGGAGGAATACCGGGAATCGCTGGGCGTTCTTCACCACGAGGCTGAGCGGCTCACGCACATCGTGGAAGACCTCTTCACGCTGACGCGCGCGGACGCCGGCCAATATCCACTCCAGCCGCGCGACTTCTACCTGGATGAACTCGTTGGCGAGTGCGTGCATTCCGCCAGAACGTTAGCGCTCGCAAAAAAGATTTCTCTAAATTTTGAGGAAGCATCCGAATCTCCGATCCGTGCCGATGAGTCGCTGCTGCGCCGCATGATTCTGAATCTGCTGGATAATGCGATCAAGTACACACCGGAGGGCGGGCGCGTCACGGTCGCCTGCTACCGCGCGGCGGACGAGTATGTCTTGGGCATCGCGGACACTGGAGGAGGCGTCCCCGCTGACCTTCAGCCTCGCATTTTTGAGCGTTTCTTCCGTGCGGACAAAGCCCGTTCCCGGGCGGAGACCGACGGCGGTGGCGCGGGACTGGGCTTATCCATTTCCCGCTGGATTGCCGAAGCGCACCACGGCCGTTTGCAGTTGACGCGCTCTGACTCGGGCGGGAGCACCTTCACGGCCTTTCTCCCGGCAGTGCCTGCTCCCTCTGCAACTAGCGGTTAATCCTGCGTTTATGTACCCTTCGTTAGGTTAAATTCTTCCTTGCCGTGCGTGAGTTTTCGTGTGGCGCAGGAGCCAGACTTTATGAAATCGCTTTGCATCTTCGTTCTCTCGCAGGCCTCGGTTGCTGCCCTGTTCTTGTCTTGCGCCGGCATGACTGCGGCGCAGGAACCACCAGCTTCCGTGGCGGCACCGTCCGCGAGAGATGCGCAGCAGGGCGCCCCTGCCGTGTCTGCAACCATTCGCCTTACGCTGGAAGATGCTCTTGCGCGGGCCAGGAAGAACAGCACGCAATTTCAATCCGCGCAGACCGACGCCGAAATCGCGCGCCAGGATCGCCATCAGGCGGCAGCCGCGCTGCTTCCCAGCGTCACCTACAACAATCAGGCGCTCTACACAAAAAGTAATGGTCCTGGCAACGGCGTGCGCTACATAGCAAACAATTCGGTGCATGAATACATCAGCCAGGCCAACGTGCATGAATCGATCGATCTCGTCTCAATTTCGGGTTACCGCCGCGCCACCGCAGCGTCTGCTCTAGCAAAAGCGCGCGCAGAGATTGCTTCGCGCGGTCTGGTCGTTACCGTGGTGCAGAGCTATTATGCCGTAGCAGCCGCGCAGTTGAAGCTCGAAGCTGCCAAGAAAACGGGAGATGAGGGCGACCGTTTCCTGAAATTGACGCAAGAGCTGGAGAGAGGCGGGGAAGTTGCGCATTCCGACGCGATCAAGGCGGAGTTGCAGATGCAAGAGCGCCGCCGGCAACTGCTCGAGGCGCAACTCGGGCTCTTCAACGCGAGGCTCGATTTTGCTGTGCTGATTTTTCCCGATTTCAACGACAATTTTGAGCTTGCCGAGGATCTTCATGCGACCGTCCCTCTGCCGACCCTCGCCGAAGTGCAGCAGCGGGCCGCCCGGGACAATCCGGATCTTCGAGCCGCACTGGCCGCTGTCCAGCAAGCGGGACACGATGTGACTGGCGCTCGGGGGGGATATCTGCCATCCCTGAGCTTCGACTATTGGTACGGAATCGACGCCCCGCAGTTTGCCGTGAACGGCCCCAATGGAGTTTCCAATCTGGGCTCTGCCGCTGCGGCCACGGTCAATATTCCCATCTGGAATTGGGGCGCGACCCAAAGCCGCATCAAGCAGGCCGAGCTGCGGCGCACGCAGGCCCAGCGGGAACTCTCCCTTGCTCAGCGCAAGCTCCTCGCTGAAATAAGATCTCTCTACGCTGAAGCGGAAACGGCTTTGAATGAACTCAGCGGCCTCAGCCGTTCGGCCGACCTGTCTGCAGACAGTCTGCGCCTCACAACGCTTCGCTACAGAGGTGGAGAAGCCACCGTACTGGAAGTCGTGGACGCGCAGACAACATTCGCGCAAGCCAGCGCCGCATATCAAGACGGAGCAGTACGTTACCGTGTGGCCCTGGCAAATTTGCAAACCCTGACGGGGGTTCTGACAACTCCATGAAACCGACGATGAACGCTATATTGATGTTTCTTTGCAGGCGAATAGCTCTTTTCGGTGCCATCGCCGCCATACTCGGCAGTACGAGCGGCTGCAGCCCGGCCGAAAAAGAAAAGGAGCCCGTAGTCTCGGTGCAGACCACGCCGGCGCAGCGAGGCCCTATCTCGCAAGCAATTTCGGCGGACGCAGTAGTGTATCCCTTGGAGCAATCCACCATCGCGCCGAAAATCACTTCAACCGTGAAGCGATTTCATGTGCAACGAGGCGCGCGGGTAAAAAAGGGGCAATTGCTCGTCGAACTGGAGAACGCCGACCTTTCTGGTATGGCGTTGGCGAGCAAAGGAGACTTCAAACAGGCCGATGCGACTTATGTCACCACGGTCATTGCCGGCCTCCCACAGCAAATCCAAAAAGCGGAACTTGAGGCTACGGCAGCGAAGGCCGCTTTTGACGCGCAACAAAAAGTCTACGACAGCCGCAAAGAACTTTTTCAGCAAGGTGCAGTGCCGCGGCGCGACATGGACTCCGCCGAAGTCGCTCTGCTTCAAGCGCGCAGCCAGAATGAACAGGCGCAAAAGCAGCTTGCGGATTTGCGGCGCGTGGGCCAAGAACAAGGTCTGAAAGCTGCTCAGGGTACCAGGGAATCGGCGCAGGGTCGCATGTTCAGTGCCGAAGCGCAGCTCAGTTATTCACGAATTACCAGCCCTATTGACGGTGTCGTGACGGATCGCCCCCTTTATGAAGGGGATCTCGCGAATGCCAATCAGCCGATCCTTACGGTGATGAACACCTCCAGGCTCATCGCCAAGGCGCACATACCGCAATCGGAGGCTGTGGTTCTGAAAGTGGGGAACCCGGCGGAACTGAAAGTCCCCGGCCTCGACGAGCCCATCAAAGGCCGCGTCAGCTTGGTCAGTCCCGCCCTCGACCCAGGCAGCACGACGATTGAAGTGTGGGTGGAAGCGTCCAAGCCGGACCCGGCCCTAAGACCGGGAATGTCCCTCGAAGTATCGATGACCGCGAAGACAGTGAAGGACGCGATTGTAGTTCCCACGGCCGCTGTGTTCAAAAACGCCGAAGGCGCCGATTACGTCCTGCTCGCCGGGTCGGATGAAAAGGCCCATCAGAAGACAGTTCAGCTGGGCATTCGCAACTTAGAACTTACACAAATCGCTGGCGGCATCAATCCCGGAGATCCGGTCGTAACGACAGGAGGCTATGCAGTTCCCGACGGCACGAAGATCAAAATTGAGAAGCCTGGAGCTGACGAAAAAGAAGCGGCTGACAAAGACGAGAAGGACGCAGGGAAAGGCGAAAAGGACGACAAGGCCGACGACGCTAAGAAGCCCGACAAGTCCAAAGAGAAACCAGCACCGGCAAAGAAAGCTCCTGTGAAAGGCAAGGAGTAACTGCGCATGGATTCTCCCCCAGTCGAGAACGGCGCAGGCCCGTCCGGTAAGCAGAGCAACCCAGGCACACCCTGGTTCTACCGGCTCTCGCGCCCCGTGTTGTTCCTGACCATCAGCATGGCGCTTGTGGGAGGTTACCTCGCTCTTACGGTCCCGATCTCTGTATTTCCGAACACGGATTTTCCGCGCATCGTTGTCGGTGTGGATAACGGCGTGATGCCTATTGACCAGATGCTGGTCACCATCACCCGGCCGGTCGAAGAGGCGGTAAACAGCGTGCCGGGCCTGCAAAAAGTTACTTCTATAACGAGCCGCGGGTCTGCCGAAGTGGATCTGTTCTTCGACTGGAACTCCGACATGATTTTGACGCTGCAACGTGTGGACGCCGTCGTCGCTCGTTTGCAAGCCGACCTTCCTCCTACGGCAAAGGTGGAAACACACCGGATGACCTTCGCCGTCTTTCCTATCATTGGTTACAGTTTGACGTCCGACACGGTGCCGCCGAACAAGCTGTGGGAGATTGCGAACTACGACCTGAAGCCGCGCCTCAACCGCCTCAATGGTGTTGCCACAGTCATTATACAAGGCGGCCGCGTTCCCGAATTTCAAGTGACACCGGATCCGGCGCGCCTCCATGCAGCGGGGATTACTGTCCCAGACATCTTGGACGCCATCAAGCGCACGAATCTCATCGATTCGCCTGGGTTGATCGAGAACAGTCATCAGCTCGTATTGGGTCTCATCAGTGGGCAGGTGCGCACTCCGGAACAGATCGGCCAAATTGTTATCAAGAATTCCCCAACGGGTATTCCCATACGCATAGGCGACGTCGCGAAAATCGCGCCGTCGGTCGCCCCCGTCTACACGATGGTGACCGCGAATGGAAAGCCGGCCGTGCTCCTCAACGTCGACCGCCAGCCGGAAAGCAACACGCTGGACGTAGCAAACGAAGTGCACGCACTCATCCAGCAACTCACCCCGGGTTTGCCTCCCGGAGTTCATCTGGAGCCGTTTTACGACCAATCCACAATCGTTCACGATTCCATCTCGAGCGTGCGCGATGCGGTGCTCATCGGGATTTTGCTTTCATCGATCATCCTGGTGTTGTTCCTGCGCGACTGGGGAACTTCACTGGTGGCGGGATTGGTCATACCGATAACTCTGCTCATCACCTTCATCGTTTTGAAATGGACCAATCAAAGTTTCAATCTCATGACATTGGGCGGCCTTGCAGCTGCCGTCGGTCTGGTCATCGACGACGCCATCGTGGTCTTGGAAAATATCGTTTTGCACCGGGATGCGGGGCAAACCCGGTTTCAGGCCATCCAGAGCGCTCTGAAGGAATTGACGATACCTCTCATCGGCTCGACTATTACACCGATTGTCGTCTTTCTTCCCCTGGTTTCCATTACTGGAGTGACCGGGAGTTTCTTCCGCGCCCTCGCCGTCACTATGACCGTTTCCTTGCTGACTTCGCTTCTTCTGGCGTTGACCTGGACTCCGACGCTAAGTCTCTATCTGGTCCGCCGGAAGGAAACCACAGAAGCTTCAGCAGCGTCCCCCGAGGGCGGTCCGGACGCTGCTGCTCTTCTTGCCGCCGAAGAAAAAGATCTCTCTGGTTTTTTCGGGCGCATCGTGGAGTTTTATGCACGCACCATGCGGGCCATTTTGAAGCGTCCTTGGGTGCTAGCTGCAAGCTCGGTCTTGGTCGTCGCTCTCTCGGTACTGTGCTACAAATTTCTCGGCACGGACTTTCTGCCGGCGATGGACGAAGGCGGGTTCATTCTGGACTACTTCACGCCCCCGGGCAGCTCGCTTGCCGAATCCAATCGCATCCTCCTGCACATTGAGGAAATTCTGAAGAACACCCCCGAGGTCGAGAACACATCCCGCCGCACCGGCCTGCAGCTAGGGCTGGTTGCCGTCACTGAAGCGAACAACGGAGATTTCACTGTCAGGTTGAAAAAAAACCGCAAGCGTGACATTGACGATATCATCGCCGATATCCGATCCGAAATTGAATCGACCGAACCGGGCACAAAAGTGGAGTTCATTCAGCTCCTGCAGGACATGATCGGCGACTTGACGAGCGCGCCCGAACCCGTCGTGATCAAGCTTTTCTCGCAGGACGGCAAGCTCCTGAATGAAACCGCGCCGCGCGTCGCTGATGCCATCGACAAAATCAAGATCGGCGGGAACGCCCACCCGGTCGTGGACGTTTTGAACGGGATCGAAAACACCATCAGCGGTCCGGCAGTGACGTATCAAGTGAATCCCACGGTGGCCGCGCGCGCAGGTTTTACTCCTGAAGAAGTCGCCATCAATGCCGCGGCGGTTCTAGAAGGCGAGCCCGCGGCAACCCCCGTGATTCTCAATGATCGTTCCTATACCATTCGCGTCCGCTTTCCCGAACAAAACCGTTCTTCGCTCGACAGTATGAGTAACGCTTTGTTGACTAGCTCGACTGGCCGCACGGCTACACTTGGTTCTTTGGCGGCCATCAGCATGGATCCCGGCCAAACGGAAATCCGCCGGGAGAATTTGCAGCGCCTGGTGCAAGTCACGGGGCGCTTCGAAGGTGTGGATCTTGGCACAGGCATCGCCGCTGTAAAGAAAACGGTAACCAATTTGCATTTGCCTTCGTCCATCCGTATCGAATATGGCGGCCTCTACGCCGAAGAACAGAAATCCTCCAGCGACATGCTGGTCGTATTATTCTTGGCGCTGCTGCTCTTGTTTGCCGTGCTGCTTTTCGAATTTCGCACTTTCTCCGCGCCCACGGCGATTCTTGCCTCCGCCTTGCTCTCCAGCTTCGGCGGTTTTCTGGCGCTGCTTATCACTAAAACCTCGTTCAATGTCGCCTCCCGCATGGGCATGATCATGGTCATCGGCATCGTCGCCAAGAACGGCATCCTTCTTTTGGACGCCGAGCATCGCTTTCGCGAACTTGGCTTCTCCGCCGAAGAAGCCATGATCCAAGCCGGCCGCCGCCGGCTGCGGCCGATCGCCATGACGGCGCTGGCCACGGTCGCCGGCATGCTTCCACTTGCATTCGGCATCGGGGCTGGTTCTGCCATGCTGAAACCGTTAGCTATCGCGGTCGTCGGCGGCATTCTCAGCTCCATGGTGCTTTCTCTCATTTTTACGCCCGCGATCCATTATTATCTTCAGCCGAAAACAACCGCCGAGGCTTGATTTCGACCCGCGGAAGCGCATGATGAAGCAGTTCTGAGGTTGTTAGTTCAAATGAGAATCCTCGTAGTCGAAGACGAAAAGGGAATGGCCCAGGTCCTCCGCCACGGCCTCGAGGAAGACAATCACGCCGTAAGCCTCGCCCACGACGGCCTCTCCGCTCTTTCTCTCGCCGAAGACCACCAGTTCGACCTCGTCCTCCTCGATGTCATGCTGCCCGGAATCGATGGCATTCAGGTCGCACGCCGTTTCCGTGAACTTCGCCAGGACATTCCCATTTTGATGCTTACCGCTCGCGACTCCGTTCCCGACATCGTCAAGGGCCTCGATTCCGGCGCCGACGACTATGTGACCAAGCCATTCTCCTTCGCTGTTTTGCTCGCTCGCATCCGCGCGCTGGAGCGCCGCGTTGCCGAGCCGCGCACTCATACCCTGCGAGTCTGCGACCTCGCCCTGGAAATCACCCAGCGCCGCGTTTTTCGCGGAACCCGCGAGCTCCATCTCACCCCGACGGAATTTCGCTTGCTCGAATTCCTCATGCGCCACGAAGGCCGTGTGGCCTCCCGCCACGCCATCCTCGACTCCGTTTGGGGTCCGTCCGAAAATATCGAAGAAAACACTCTCGACGCCTTCGTCCGCCTCCTCCGCCGCAAGGTCGATGAAAACGAGCCTATAAAACTGATTCACACCGTACGTGGTTTCGGGTATTCTCTCGGCCCCGTAGCTTGAACATGAAACTCCCTCTCCGCGCCCGCATCACCGCCTGGTACTTCGCCGTCTTGGTGGTCGCTTTTGCGTCCTTTGCCTGGATCAGTGATCTGGGTTTTCAGCACAGCATCGATACCACCGTGAATGAGGCTTCCCGCGCAAACCTCGAGAGCATTCAGAACCTGCTAAAGCGCACCGCGCCAAAAGGTCTCGCCGAAGTGAATGACGAGTTGAATGAACTCGCGGGCTTGTGGGCCGGCGCATCCCTGCTCGAAGTAGCAGATGCTGGCGGCAAGATCATCTTCCAATCCCCGCCATTCAAGAACCCCTACGGCGCCGACCATCCTGCTACGAAGGACGGCATCAGCTTTATCACCACCAACCTCGACAGTCTGCAATACCGTATCGCTACGGGCAAGATCGATGTCGGTGGCCAGACTTTCCATATCCGCGCCGCCGTCCCTACCGAACCTTTCGATCAAGCCCTCGACCGTTTTCGCCTCATCCTTAATGAGACTTTACCTTTCCTCGTAATCCTCGCTTCCTTGGCAGGCTACTGGCTGAGCGGCCGCGCCCTCGCTCCCGTCAACGCCATTATCGAGACCGCCCGCGGCGTCGGCGTCCAAAACTTGTCCAGCCGACTCGCCGTTCCTCCTGCTAATGATGAATTGCGGCGTCTCTCCGAAACCTTGAACGCCATGCTCGCCCGCCTCGAAGCCTCCGTAAAACGCCTTACGCAATTCACCGCCGACGCCTCCCACGACCTCCGCACCCCCATCGCACTGATCCGCACCAGCGCCGAGCTGTCTTTGCGTCGTCCTCGCACAGAAGGCGAATACCGCGAAACGCTCGCGCGCATCCTGGCCACTTCCGAAGAGACCACCCACCTTATCGAAAACTTGTTGACTCTCGCCCGCGCCGACGCTGGAGCATCGGAGCTTCATTTCGAAGACATCGATCTCGTTTCCCGCCTCGAGAAGATTTCGGAAGAGGCCGGCATTCTCGCGGCCGGCAAGGGAATCGAAGTCACCAGCGAATTCGCCGCTGGCCCGATTCGAGTCTCCGCCGACCCCGTCGCGATTGAGCGTCTGCTCCTGATCGTTGTCGAAAACGCCGTCAAGTACACGCCCAACGGCGGCAGGATCGCTGTGTCCCTTGCAAACGGCTCGGGAAGCGCCCGAATTGAGATCCGCGACACCGGCATTGGCATCAGCGAAAAAGACCTGCCCCACATCTTCGAGCGCTTCTACCGTGCCGATCAGGCGCGCTCCCGCGAACCTGGCGGCTCTGGTTTGGGCCTGGCAATTGCCCACTGGATTGTGGACCTTCATGGAGGCTTGATCGAAGCCGAAAGCCAACTCGGTAGCGGTTCCGTCTTTAGAATTTCTCTCCCAGTGGCTTTCAATCACTAACCGCTTTCCCGCTGTTTCGGCCTCCCGCCGAATTGTGATTCAACGCATCTCACCCAACCTGAAAATTCATTCATCTTTATTTTAAAGATTCGTGAATCGCTATTCATGTCCCATTAACGTTCCACACCCCAAATAGAGACCACGGACGGGGTGCATCCTGTTTCCGCCCCTCGTCCTAACTGCTGGCAACTTCAGAAGCTTAGTGGTTTTTCAAGTTGGGGGGTGTGTGGATGTCGAATGGAAAAAAGACTTTATTGACGCTAGTCGCGATGGTGGCCTTTGCGCTGCCGTCTCTGGCGCAATCTGGCAAGGGAACAATCTCCGGAACTGTAAAGGATTCGGGCAATTCCGCCCTGCAGGGTGCGCTCGTCGAACTTCTTCCCTTGGGCGTGAAGGCGGTTACCGACGACCGTGGGCAATTCCGAATGACAGACGTCCCATTGGGGGAATATACCCTCAGTGTTTCCTACGTCGGGTTGGCCGTCTCCAACACGCCGGTGGTCGTTGAGGCCGGGAAGGAAATCACTGCGAATCCGGTCTTGCAGGTTGCTTCGCAGGTCGATCAAGTCATCGTCAGCGCGGAGCGCCTCCAGGGTGAGGCAGAAGCGATCAATATCGAGCGCACTGCCGACAATATCGTGCAAGTGCTGCCCGAAAGAGTCATCACCAGCCTCCCGAACACCAATATCGCGGACGCCGTCGGTCGCGTCCCCAGCGTTTCGCTGGAGCGCGATGAAGGCGAAGGCAAGTACGTCCAGATCCGTGGCACGGAACCACGTCTGAGCAGCGTCACCGTCAACGGCGTGAACCTGCCTTCTGTCGAGGGTGTCGTCCGCAACATCAAGCTGGACGCGGTTCCCGCCGATTTGGTGGAGCGCATCGAAGTGTTCAAAACACTCTCCGCCGACCAGGACGCCGATGGCATCGGCGGCACGGTCAACCTGGTCACCCGGACCGCCGGGGAAAGGCCGATCTATGCTCTTGGGGGCACCGGCGGTTACAACCCCATTCAAAACGGCAACTGGCGCGGAGGCCTCGACGGAGTCTTTGGCAAGCGCTTCGGCGTCAGCAAAAAATTCGGCTTCTTGTTAAACGGTACCTTCGATAAGACCAACCGAGGTATCGACGACCTTGAACCAGGGCAGACGACCGGAACCGATCCTGTTAGTGGCCGCAATATAGCGTTTGCCAACACCGAGGATCGTCGCTCCTACAACTACTACCGGACGCGCTATGGTTTTACAACGGGTATCGACTACAACATTAAGCCCGGGATCAGCCTGTACGCCAAGGGCCTCTTTTCCGATTTCCACGATTACGGCGAAACTTGGGTATACACGCCAAACGCAGGCAACACGATTAAGTCTGTATCGGCAGACGGCTCACAAATCACATTCGACAATGCGGCAGATTGCGCCTTGCCCGGTGCCCCATCTGGTTGCTCACCAGGCTCGTACCAGTATCGGCACTACGTCCGTCGGCCCGACCAGCAGGTCTACAGCTTTTTGGCGGGTGCAAGGCACGATCTTTCTTCCACCTTGATTACCTACGAGTTCGCGGCCTCCCGCTCACATAACATCGGCGGCCAGGATTTTGCGACCACCAACTTTAGCGGCAATCAATCGGCCGACATCGCCTTGAACCAGAAAGATCCGCATCGGCCGAAACTTTTTGCCCTTGACAACACCAATCTCTATGATCCGACACAGTACTTCCTAACGAACAGTTCGTTTACGAACTACATTGCCCAGCAGCTCAATTTCCAGGGCGCGGCATCCGTGGCGCGGCGCTACAACGCACACACACACCTCGGAACCTTCGAGATCGGAATCAAGATACGAAACTCGCACTCCACGCAAAACGAGAGTGACACACTTTTCAAGGCTACGGACGCTAGCGGGAGTAGCAACATCGCTCTCAATTCCGTCCTGGGCGCGTACACTAACCCGTCTTATTACGACAACTTCTTCCGGATTGGCTCTCTAGCGTATGGGCCAACCTCTAACTACGATTCAATTACGAAAGCCGTCCTTGGCAATCCGGGCCAATTCGCCCCTGATGTAGCGACAGACATCCGCCGTTCCAAGGGTGCCTTCTTTGACGCCAATGAACGCATCTATGCCGGCTACCTGCAGAACGTGATCTCCTTTGGCAAATTGCGGCTGCAAACCGGCGTTCGCTTTGACGCCGCCGACACCGGCTTCCTGGCAAATACGATCGTCACAAGTGATCCGGCCGACCCCACCGTTACCCCGACCAATCCTAGAATCACCCCGAATCGGCAAAACTCGGGTTACATCAACGCCTTGCCCAGCGTGCAAGCCCAGTATCAGCTTGGGAAGAACACCAACCTCCGCGGTAATTACAGCCAGGGCATTGCCCGTCCCAACATCGGCGACCTCGTGCCGACCACCATTGTCGACCCCAATGCCCAACCATCCCCCGGTGTGGTGACACAAGGCAATCCCAACTTGAAACCGACCAAGGCCAACAATTACGACATCTTGATCGAACACTTCTTCCAGCCTCTTGGCATCCTGCAAGCCGGGTACTTTTACAAACAGTTGTCTGATCCGATTTACGCCACAGCGAGCACGATTCCGGCGGGGCAGCCCAACGCTGGACTCAGGCTATTGCAGTCCATCAACGGTCCCAAGGCTCACATCCAGGGCATCGAAGTCTCCTGGGAACAGCGCTTCTCGTTCCTCCCGGGGCTTCTGAGCGGATTTGGCGTGTCCGCGAATTACAGCTACACGCAATCCGGCGTGACCTTCCCGACTACCTTTGACGGCGGGAGAATTGATAACGCTCCTCTGGCCCGCCAGGCCCCGAATACCTGGAATGCTGGCTTCACCTACGACAAGGCGCGCTTCTCCATGCGCTTTTCCGCCAGCCACAACGACGCCAACATTCAGTTCTACAACTACTCCCACGTCGACGCGGCAACGGATAAGGACCCCATTCTTGGACTCAAAGGCCCGGGCGGCGACGTCTACTTCTACGCTCATACTCAGTTTGACATTCAAGGCAGCTATCGCATCCGCAAGGGCCTTCGCTTCGAGGCTTCCGGCCTGAACCTCAGTAACGAGGTTTTCGGTTTCTACCAGGGCAGTGGCATCTATCCCATCCAGCGCGAATTTTATAAGCCCACAGTTTCCTTCGGCATGCGCTGGACATCCTCCTCGGAGTAGTCCTCGGGACGGTGGCCATTTCTGCAGAAGGAACTTTTCGGCCGACCATACCAATAGCTCAGGGCGCGATCTTTCGGCTCGCGCCCCGTACGACGAACTCCCGGTTTCGCTGGAACATCAGCCCAACTTACGACCGTGGCCGTGTCTCTGCGCGCGTCGGCTTGTCCTATAACGCTGCGAACATCGCTGGCTAAGCACTCTTTGTGCCTTCGCCACGGTTGCCAACTGACATGGCCGCAAATGCCTATTGACCGCGCTTACTTCATGCGCTACTGTACTTTCCAGATAAAAGTGTACAATCTTCTGACAGAGGCGTCTTCTTTGCTGCTTTTATTTGTTCGAGGCGTCGGCCTTTTCGAGCAAGAAGCTCTGCGGTCTGGCAACCTCCCGTGTTAAATCATTTAGAATCAACACTTGTAGAAATGGGCCAAAATGACGCCCCTAACTATCTATAGAATCAATACTTCCGAGACACTTCACAAGTGTTGATTTCAAAGGACTTACGGAATATTTAAGTCCTTTAGATGCAACACTTACAAAAATGTGGGGGGAGGGTGGCGGTTATTGTTAACCAGAAACTTTCCTTGGAGAGCGCGCCTTCAGCCCCTTTTGGATGTCGCCTGCGAGGAACTTGATCCTGACTGCGAGGTTCGTTTTGAAATCCACACTGACGGTAGCGATTCTCATCGCCGGATCTATTCTTGGCTTTGCCTCCAAGTCCGCAATTCCCTCGAGCGCGTTCCCCACTGACGATCAGTCAGCAATTCTCGTCGGCGCCGGCGACATTGCTGATTGCAAGGATCTTACTGGCGCGGAGGCCACCGCCAAACTGCTCGTCCAAATCCCTGGCACGGTCTTCGCCGCCGGCGACCTTGCCTACCCGGATGGCAGCAAAGAGAACTTCGCCTGCTATGACAAGACTTGGGGCCGCGTAAAATCCCGCACCCGGCCTGCCCCCGGCAATCACGAGTTTCATGCTGCCGGAGCTACACCCTACTTCGATTATTTTGGCGCCGCTGCCGGAAACCCCAAGACCGGCTATTACAGCTACGAGCTTGGCACCTGGCACATCATCGTCCTGAACAGCGAATGCAAGGATGTTGGCGGTTGCGAGGCTGGCTCACCTCAGGAAAACTGGCTCCGCGCCGATCTCGCCGCGCATCCCGCCGCTTGCACGCTCGCTTATTGGCACAAGCCGCTCTTCAGTTCCGGTGGCGCGCACGGAAACGATTTGACGGTGCAGCCCCTTTGGCAGGCGCTCTACGAAGCCAACGCCGACGTGATTCTTGGTGGCCACGATCACGACTATGAACGCTTCGCTCCGCAGACACCCGATGGCGCAGCCGATGCCAAGCGCGGCATCCGCGAATTTGTCGTAGGCACTGGCGGCAAGAACCATCGTCCCTTCGGCCAACCCAAGCCCAACAGTGAATTGCGCGATGCCACCGCCTTCGGTGTTCTCAAACTCACGCTCAAGCCCAACTCCTACGACTGGCAATTCATTCCCGAAGCAGGGAAGAGCTTTGTGGATTCCGGCAGCGGGAACTGCCACTAGGCCGATCTTGGGGGTAAGGAAAAAGGACTTGCGGCGCGTGCAAAAGTATCAACGAACCTCGCGCGCCGCATTCATCTCTCACTTTGCTCCGCCTTGACATCCCGCCATTCGCGTTGTTAACTCCCCCTCGCGAGGAGGCCTGTCCCCATGAAATCTAACGCGCGCATCGCTGCCCTTGTGGCCGCATCTTTGACATTTGCAGTAACTCCCACTCTCCAGGCGCAAGATGCTACCCACAAACTCACCGCCATGGACGAATTCCAGATCCAGCTTCCCACCGATCCGCAAATCTCTCCCGACGGAAAGAAAATCGTCTACGTGCGCCGCTTCGCCGATCCCATGACCGACAAGCGTTACTCGAATCTCTGGATCATCAACTCCGATGGTACCGACCACCGCCCGCTTACCACCGGCAACCGCAGCGACGTTTCTCCGCGCTGGTCGCCCGACAACACGCGCCTCGCCTACCTCTCCGATGCCGATGGCAAACAGCAGCTCTACATCCGCTGGATGGACACCGGCCAGACCGCGCGCATCACCAATCTCGAGCAAGCCCCCGACGCCATCGCTTGGTCGCCCGATGGGAAAATGCTCTCCTTCTCAGGTCTTGTTCTCGGCAAGGGCCCACACATCGCCGATCTCCCCGCTCCGCCTTCGGGAGCGAAATGGGCCGATCCCCCCACCGCTTACGATCGTCTGGTCTATCGCTTCAATGGTTCGGGTTATCTCAAACCCGGCTACATGCAGCTCTTCGTCGTCGATAGTGAGGGCGGTGCCCCGCGCCAGGTTACCAACGGCAATTTTCCGAATGGTGGCAACGAATTCGGTCCCAATCGCGCTTCCTGGACGCCAGATGGCAAGTATTTGGTCGCTTCCGTCAATCGCCATCCCGAATCCGATCACGAATATCAGGACACCGAAGTTTATGAATTCAGCGTCGCCGATGGCTCACTGCGCCCTCTGACCAATCGCAAAGGACCCGACAATTCTCCCGCCGTCTCTCCCAACGGCAAGCTCATCGCCTACACCGGTTTCGATGATCGGTACCAGGGCCATCAAACCACCAAGCTCTACCTCATGAATCGCGACGGCTCCAATTCGCATTCCCTTTCCGATAAACTCGACCGCGATGTCCAGGACCCGCAATGGGCTCCCGACAACAGCGGCGTCTTTTTCCGCTACGATGATCAGGGCGACTCCAAAATAGGTTTCTATTCCGTCGATGGCGTTCGCAAGAACATCGCCGACCACCTCGCTTCTACGACTGGCGCCGGTGGAAGTGGCACTTTCTCCCTTTCTCACACCGGCCTGATCGCACTCACTTACGGGCGCACCGACAATCCCGGCGACATCGCCATCTCCAACATGGGCGCGCTGAAAGTTTTGACGTCGCTCAATCAGGAATTGCTCTCACAAGAAAAGCCCGGCCACGTCGAAGAGTTCTCGTTCGACTCATCCAAAGACAATCGCAAGATCCAGGGCTGGATTGTCCACCCGCCCGATTTCGACGCCACCAAGAAATATCCCCTGGTTCTTGAAATTCACGGCGGCCCGTTCGCCGACTACGGCGACCGTTTCGATTTCGAAAAACAAGTCCTCGCGTCCAAGGGCTACGTGGTCCTCTACATCAATCCGCGCGGCAGCACCAGCTACGGCGAGGATTTTGCCAATCTCATCCATCACGCCTATCCCGGGGACGATTATTTCGACCTCAATAGCGGCGTCGACGCCGTCATTGCCAAGGGCTACATCGATACCAACAATCTCTTCGTCACTGGCGGCAGCGGCGGCGGCGTTCTCACCTGCTGGACGATCGAGCACACCGAGCGCTTCCGCGCCGCCGCTTCGCTTTATCCGGTCATCAATTGGTACAGCTTCGCTCTCACCACTGATATCCCCTTCATCACCAAATACTGGTTCCCCGGTCTCCCTTGGGACAACACCGACAACTACATGCAGCGCTCCCTCACCAATCTCGTCGCCAAAGTTAAAACACCCACTTTAGTCATGACCGGCGAGGCTGACTATCGCACACCCATTTCCGAAGCCGAGCAGTTCTACGAAGCGCTCAAACTGCTCAATGTGGACACGGTTCTCGTCCGCGTTCCCGAAGAGCCCCACGGCATAGGCCGCCGCCCCAGCCACCACATCGCCAAAATGCTCTATATTGCCGGCTGGTTTGAGCAGCACAAATCCAAGTAGTAGCCAGACTTTTCGCATTTATCCTGTGTTTATCTGCCCCCTTATATAGGTAGTTGGACCCTGGCTCGAGACAAGACAGCAATTCAAAGAGAGAAAAATTATGAATAAACGTTTCACGCTGCTCAGCATTTTCGGTTTGCTTGCCATTGCCATCGCCTTTTCTGTTGTAGGGTTTTCGCATGCGGCAACACCAGCTCCCGCCGGCTCCGGCTATCACGTCATCAAGACTGTTCCAGTGGGCGGCGATGGTGGTTGGGATTACGTTTACGTGGACAGTGACGCTCGCCGCGTTTACGTCTCGCGCGGCACGCACACCATGGTTCTCGATGCAGACACCTACGCCGTCGTCGGCGACATCCCCGACACGCAAGGCGTCCACGGCGTCGCCATCGCTTCCGACCTCGGCCGCGGATTCACCAGCAACGGCCGTTCAAATGACGTCACTATCTTCGACCTCAAAACGCTGAAGCCCATCGGCAGCAACGTCAAGACCGACGCCAATCCAGACGCCATCCTTTACGAGCCCGTCAGCAAGCGCATCTTCACTTTCAATGGGCGCGGCAAAAACGCCACCGCCATCAACGCCGCCGATGGCACAGTGCTCGGCAACATCGACTTGCGCGGCAAGCCCGAATTCGCCGCCGCCGATGGCAAAGGCACCATCTACGTGAACAATGAAGATTCCTCCGAACTCCATCATCTCGATGCCGCGAGCCTCAAGGAACTTCACCACTGGCCGCTCGCGCCTTGCAAATCGCCGTCTGGTCTGGCCATGGACGTCAAGAATCGCCGTACTTTTTCCGTCTGCGACGAAAAAGTGATGTCCGTGGTGAACGTGGATACCGGCAAAGTCGTCGCCACCCCCGCGATTTGCGAAGGCCCGGATGCTGCTGGTTTTGATCCTTCCTCCGGTTACGTCTTCGCCTCCTGCGGCGATGGCAACCTCACGGTGATCCACCAGGATTCCCCCGACAAATACACGGTCGTCGAGAATGTCCCCACCAAGAAGTCCGCCCGCACCATGGGCCTCGACCTCAAAACTCACAACATTTTTCTTCCCGCTGCCGACTTTGATCCGCCGGCTCCGGGTGAACGCCGCGGCAAAATGAAGCCCGGCTCGTTCGTCATCGTTGTCGTCGGAAAGTAGTCCGGAAACTCAAGCGCGGCGCGGGCCGCACCTCCTCACCTCCTATAAAAACAAAAGCGCCCCGACCGGGTCGGGGCGCTTTCTGTTTGGGGATTGAGGGAACTCTTAGTGCACGACTCCGACGTTGTGCACGCCGGACACAAACGAGAAGCTCGCGCCGGCCGTCTGCGGCAGCCACCACATCTTCCGCACCCATTTGTGCTGGCTCGTCATCATCTGCTTGCCCAGGAAGTCCATCACCAGCGGGCTCACCTGTGTCGCAGCGTAAATCGCATTTGAACCTGCGAACGGCCTCAGGAACGGGTTGGCTTCCTGCCCGTAGCCGCCGGCCACTGCCCGGTGCGTGGACCAGGCATCAAATGCTGCTCCGCTGCTTCCCGCGATCGCTAGGCCATACCAAATCTTCCTTTGCCGGGGCGACTCGCGCGGCCCGCTGAATACCGGCTTTATCGGCTGTAGAGGCTGCGCCGCCGGGCTAAGCCCGATCGGCTCGGCGTCGGCTTTCACCTTGGGTGCCGGCGCGGAAGGCAGCGCTGCAGCAACCAATGTCGAATCCTTTGTCGAGCTATCGGAAGAAACCGCAGGAAGGTCGTTTACCACTTTGGCCGTATCGTCCATCTGCGGGATGGAACAGATCAGCAGCAAGGTTGCGAGGACCATTTGTCACCTCAGTATTGCCTGTGGGTCCTGCAAGTCCATCCCCACTCGCAATGGGGAGAATATACTGTACAAAAGGACAGGCCACACTGGCCCATTGGTCACATTCTCATTAGTACCCTCCCCTGGCACCTCCGTTTCCCGTTTTTAGGACGGCAGTACTAGGCCATAAATGTGAAAACATTTTTACATTTTCGCCCGTGCGATATCGTCCAGCGCACACCGGCGAACCTCGCATTCCTACATCCCCGACTCTGTTATAATCCCTTCGCTGATCCCTCCTCATCAGGGACCGCACGAACCGATGCCCGGCAACGACTCCTCCGCCGCCAAACGCGCTCGCACTCCGCAGCGCACTCCCCAGCCTCCCCGCTTCATTGTCATTGAAGGACCGCTGCGCGTCGGCAAAACAACGCTCGCCCGCATCCTTGCTGAACGCCTGCACGCCCGCCGCATCTACGATTGCGAAGACAATCCCTTCCTCGCCGACTTCTACAACGCCAAGCCCGGCTCCGCCCTGCGCGCCCAGATGCATTTCCTCATCGAACGCCAAAAGCGCCTCCGCGAAGCCCTTGCCGTCGACGCCCCCGGCCCCGTCCTCTCCGATTTCCTCATGGAAAAGGATCGCATCTTCGCTAACCTCAATCTCGACGACTCCGAGCTCAAGCTCTACGAGCGTTACTACGAAGCCCTCACCGCTGATATTCCCGCTCCCGACCTGGTCATCTACCTCCAGGCCAAGCCCGAAGTCCTCCGCGCCCGCATCGCCAAAAAGGCCTCCCGCGATGAATCCCACATCGCTCCCGAATACATCGAAGAAGTGGCCCGCGCCTACGAACATTTCTTCTTCCGCTACGCCGCTTCCGACCTCCTGGTCATCAACACCTCCGACATCGATTTCGTCGAGCGCAGCGAAGACCTCCAACTCCTCCTCAAGCGCCTCCAGGAACCCGTCAAAGGCACCCAATACTTCCTCCCCCTCGGCGCCTCCGAATAGCGGTTTCCCCTGAACGAAGCTTGCAGGAGACGCTCCTACGTTTGGTATAGATCTCCAGCGAGGTATTTGAAACCAGTATCAACGGCCACTGTGGCGACCGTGCTGCCGCGCCCGAGCTCCTGTGCCAGTTGCAACGCTGCGGTGACGTTCAGGCCGGACGACGTGCCCGCGAATATTCCTTCCGCCTTCGCCAGCCGTCGCGCCATCTCGCGAGCCGCGGGTTCCTCGATTGTGCGCACTTCGTCGAATTCGCCGGTCTTCAGGTGCGGCGGCCGGAATCCGGCGGCGATCCCCTCGACGTGGTGCGGCCCTCCTTTCCCCGTGGTGAGCACTGGCGACGTTGCCGGCTCCAGCGCCACAATGCGCGCCTTGCATCCAGCTTCCTTCAGCGCGCGCGACACACCCACGATCATCCCTGCCGTGCCCACTCCGCCGCAAAACGCCGCCAGACCGTTGCCCGCCTGTTCCGCCAGCTCCGCGCCGATTCCCATGTAAGCCCGAATCGCGTCCGCATTGTTGAACTGGTTTGTGTAGAACGTGCCCGGCTGCTGTGCCAACTCTTCCGCGCGCTTCTTCATGCTTTGATAAAGCTCCGGCACCAGCTTGCTTCCGGGAGCGGGAAAAATCTCCAGGTCCGCTCCGAACAGACGCATCGTCTGCAGCTTTTCTTTCGAAAATCCGTCCGAGGAAATGGGCGTGAAGCGGTAACCCTTGATCGCGCAGACCATCGCGAGAGACGATCCCGTGCTTCCTCCCGTCCACTCGACTACGCGCATTCCCGGACGCAATTCGCCGCGCGCCTCCGCCCCTTCAATCATCGCCAGCGCCATGCGATCTTTGTAAGAGCCGGTGGGATTGTAGTACTCGAGCTTGACGAGCACCTCGGCCATGGAGGGCGTCACGACTTTCCGCAGCCGCACCACAGGCGTATTGCCGATCGCCTGCAAAACCGAATCTCGAATTGCATTGCCATGCGCCATGATCTTCTCCCCCGTCCCCGTATAACCCCCGTCTACATAACCTGAATCCGCGGCAGCTTATGCCCGTGGAATGTGTTGCAGCAAGATCCGCATTGGCACCCGTGGCGCCGACCTCCAACACCTCTTGCCCCGCTTCCGCGAACCCGTCAAAAGCGCGCCCGGTCCATTCCACACTTACAACCCCGTAACAGTTTTCTGTTCTAATCTTAAGCAGAGGCGAGCCATGAACACGCCAAACGTCTTCGCCAGCAACGGCCCGCTCGTCTGGTCCCAACCCAAAGCAATGCGGCGCGAATACCAGCTGTCGAACGGGGACGAACTCGTTGGCTGGCTTCGCTTTGAAAAATTCTCCGGTTCGCTCGCCACTGCCGAAGTCGCCTCCCAAAACTGGACATTCAAACGCGAAGGTTTCCTCCATCCGCGCGTCACCGTGCGCGCACAAAATTCCGAGGTCAATCTTGCGGTCTTCCACCCGAGCTGGTCAGGAGGCGGTGTCGTAGAATTTCCCGATGGCCGCCAAATCCGTTGGCGTCACGCCAGTTTTTGGAGATCGGAATGGGCTTTCGTTCAGGGGGAGGACCGCCAGTTGCTCCTCTTCAAGCAGCATGAGGGCTTCCTGAAGATTTCCGCGCGCCTCGAATGCGATCCCGCCAATGCTGCCGGGCCGGACCTTCCCCTGTTGGCAGCGCTAGGCTGGTACCTGATGCTCCTGACCGCCCAGGACTCCGCCGCGGCCGTATCCGTTGCCGCTATTAGCTAAGGTCGGAAGAACTTGGTTTCAAGAAAGATTGTCTTGCGGAAGGTATTCTCGATCGCTATCCCTAAGCCGGCCTTTGCCGGCTCAACCCCGTCAACACGCGCAGCTCGCCCACGATCAACATGTCAATATTCACCGGCTGCTCGTTTCGCATCAACCGCACATCCCGGTCGTCCCGTCCAGCGCCCGTCCGGTAACCTTCCATGTGCATGATCACATCTTTTTCATGCTCCAGCCGCGCGCCGTTTTTCACCGTAATCCGCAGTCTCTTCGAATCGTAATACACCATCAACTGCTGGTTTCGCGCCGCGCACCAGATGCGCAGATCGCCCAGAGCCGTTTCCTTGCAGCTCAGTGTCTCTTCGCCCGTGATGGCATTCCATTCGCGGCAGCTCTGGAAAACCGTATCCCTGAAATACTTCCAGACCATGGGCGACCGCGCCAAAGCTAGCGCTTTATTCTGCGTATCTTCGAAAATCTGCTCTTCTTCCGATAGCTTCGCCGCCAGGTATTCCTGCGCCGCTTGCTTTGCGCTCTCATCAATCATCGGGCCCGTCTCCCAAAGACAGTGAACTATTTTACACGACCACTCTTAGCAATCCCCACTCTTTTGGCAATGGGACAGCACACGCCTTCTTCCTCCACGTTTCCATCGCCCCCTGCGACACTTGGACCTCCGGTATTTGCTAATCGACTCGTTCTCATCCTGTCCTGCCGGGCATTTTCGACCACTGCCCCCTCGTTCTATTCGCACTCTCTTCCTGCCTCGATATGATTGCCTCAAATCGATTCCAATCGAATGCCCGGGGCTCCCAGCCTGTTCATTGGATGAATTCGTTTCCTTCCAGGAAGGAGTTCGCCGATGTTCAAGCGCTTTTGCAGCTCATCTTACCGGACATGTCTTGCCCCTCTTGCCGCTTTCACTCTGCTGGGTCTTGCCTCGGTTCCGCGCGTCGCCGCCCAGACCCGCATCTCGGTTTCGGTCTTTCCGGCAACCGCCAGTGTCCGAGCGGGAGGCGGTACCCAACAGTTCATCGCCACCGTCAGTAATGACCGGCATCATCACGGCGTGCGTTGGACGCTCTCCGGCGCCGGTTGCAGCGGCAGCGCCTGTGGAACTCTGTCCGCCACTTCGAGTGCCTCTGGAACTCCCATCACCTACACGGCGCCTCCGAATGCGCCAAATCCCGCAACGGTTAACCTCACCGCCACCTCAGTCTCAAACACTTTGAAGAAAGCCTCCGCTTCGATCACGATTACCGCCAACGCCGCTCTTAGTGTCACCATCTCTCCGAAACGCGGCGGCCTCGCGGTCACTCAGTCTCTGCCCGTTACCGCGACTGTGCTGAACGATATCGGTTCCGCCGGTGTAACGTGGTCGGCTTCCGGCACAGCTTGTTCTGGCGCCTCCTGTGGCACCTTCACCAATGTGACCTCCACCTCTGTCACTTACGTCGCTCCTTCCGCCGCTGGCATTTATTCCATCACTGCCACAAGCGTCGCCGACGTCACCAGGAGTGCCTCAAATTCCATCGGGGTTACCGATCTCTCCGGCGTTCTCACCTACCACAACAACGCTTCCCGCGACGGCGCGAACACTCACGAATTTGCCCTCACCGCCGCTAACGTGAACAAGTCTACCTTTGGCAAGCTTTTCTCCTGCCAGGCCGACGGCGCGATTTACGCGCAACCGCTCTGGATTCCAAATCTCGCCATTGCTGGCACTCCTCACAATGTCATCGTCGTCGCCACGCAGCACGAAAGTATCTACGCCTTTGATGCCGATGCCGCTCCCTGTACCGCGCTCTGGCACGTCAGCTTGATCGACTCCGCTCACGGCGGCACACCCGGCGAAACTTCCGTTCCATCGTCGGGAACCGGCGCGCTCGTCGGCAGCGGCTACGGGGATATCTCGCCCGAAGTCGGTATCACTGGCACGCCCGTCATTGACCCAACCACCAGCACGCTCTACGTCGTCAGCAAATCCGTCAATTCCAGCCAGCAATTCTTCCAGCGTCTTCACGCGATTGACATTACCACCGGCAGCGAGCGGATCGCGCCTCCGCGGAGCATCGATTCTTCCATTTCTGTTCCCGGCACCGGCGCTGGTTCCGTCTCTGGGCGAGTGGCTTTTGATCCGCGCAATGAAAACCAGCGGCCGGGCCTCGTTCTTTCCAACGGTGTGGTGTACATTGCGTGGGCTTCGCACGAAGACCGCGATCCGTACCACGGCTGGGTGATTGGTTTTAGCGCTTCCACGCTCGCGCCCGTGGCCAACGCCGTCTTCAACTCCACGCCCAATCAGGTTGGCACGCTTTCGTATTCCCGCGGAGGTATCTGGATGGGCGGCGGCGCTCCCGCTGTCGATTCTTCCGGCAATCTTTTCTTCATCACCGGCAACGGAACTTTCGACGCCAACACTGGCGGCTCGAACTATGGCGATAGCGTCGTAAGACTCAGCACCGCAAGCGGTCTTTCCGTGGAGGACTACTTTACTCCTCTCGATCAGGCCTCACTCGACGCCAATGACACCGATTTCGGTTCCGGCGCCGCAACCGTTCTCGTCGATCAGCCTTCCGGCCTTGTCGCCCACCTCCTCATCGGTGGCGGCAAACAGGGCAATCTGTTCCTTCTCAATCGAGACAATTTGGGGAAATTCAGCGGTTCCGCTAACAACGTCGTCCAGGCCATCAACTTGGGCAATTCCATGTTCGCCACGCCGGTCTTTTGGCAGAACAATCTCTACGTCGCGGGCGTCGGCACCCTCAAGCAATTCGCTTTCAACAGCAGCACCGGAAAATTCAACGGCGCGCCATTTTCCCAATCCGCTACCAGCTATGGATTCCCCGGGGCTACTCCGTCTCTCTCATCCTCGGGTGCCACCAACGCTATCATCTGGGCCCTGGACAATACTCTCTATTGCACTCCGCAATCGCCGGGTTGCGGCGCGACCGTTCTCCACGCCTATGACGCCACCAATCTGGCGACGGAATTGTGGAACAGCTCGCAGGCCGCCGCGAATCGCGACTTGGCCGGACACGCCGTAAAATTCACCGTGCCCACTGTTGCCAATGGCAAGGTCTATGTCGGCACTCGCGGCAACGACTCCTCCGTGTTGGGCGAACTCGAAGTCTACGGCCTCCTGCCCAACTAAACACCGGCCCCACTCTTGCCTTGTAGCGGCGACTCTACGTCGCCATCTTTCTTTCCGCCTTCTTGCAGGCGAGAAGATTATTCCTCTCAGCCCCTCGATTCTATCCTTGCGCTGCCCAGCGGAGATCCTCACCCGGGAGGGATGTTCCAACGTCCGGACGTTCAACGCGTTCTTAATGGGCGGACGCCGAGGACGTTGGGGATTGGCCAGGGGATCGAGTTGGTATCGTTTTCTTTGAAGGAGGTCTCGTAGCTGCCGAACATTTCCAGCTCAAAGTTGCCGGCGTGCACATAAAGTTGTGCTTCGGGGCCGCCTTCCAGGTGCTGGGCGGCGACGAGGCCGATACCGGCAGCCAGCAATTCCTGATTCAGGTCGTGCATCGAAAAGGGCGACCGGGAAAAAATGAAGAGGATGCGGCCCGCGTCGTCTTCGCCCAGGGCGGCTTCGCTCCACTTTCTCGTTTGCTGAGCCCACTGGTTGGAGCCCGAGCGTTTTACGAGCCGCAAATTCTGCACCGCGGAATCGTAGTCCTGCCGGATGGATTGCATGGTGACACCGGGAGCGTCGAGGTCAAAAATGCGGAAGCGGGAAACATCCTTGCCGTCGCGCGGGTCGAAGGCTGCAATAGATTGATATTTGTTCACATGGCGGGTGTAGACATGGTCGCGGAAACGCATGTAACCGAGGTGAGTTTTCTGGTCGGTTTCAAACATGCCGGCGTTAATTGCCGCCACCAGCTTGTGTTTTTCGCTCCATTCGCGGGCGGTGTGCCCCGAGGATTCGCCGGTCTGGCTGACGCCAATCGCCGCCAATTCCCAAAGTCTGGGATCCATGCGCAAGATCACAATTCGCGAATCCCCTGCCGCGCTCGGCTCGCGCGCCGTCACGTAGCCGAGTTCCATGCCCGGAGCGAGAGTTTTCCAACTGGAATTTGTATCAGCGACCAAGGCCGGCAAAAGTCCCAGCAGAAGAACAACTGTGAACGCGCCAAGCTTGCGGTCCAGCAATTGTCGGCGAGAAAGGAATCTGCAGTTCACGCGGTGAGTTCCTCAGTGATCGTGAGACATTCCAGGCATGTCGTGCGACATTTTTGAATTCCGCCGGAGCGCCGCCATTTTTGCGTCATCGGCGGCGGCGAAATAGCCGACGGCGATTCCCATCGCTCCGTCGCGCAACAGTTTCCCAGTGGGATTTTCATACGTGGCGGAAATCTTCAGGACGTTGCCTTTCGCGAATTTGTAGCCGCCCTCCTGGACAAATAGTTTCACGGGCACGGATTCAAGATGTCCTTGCGCGTCCGACGTTGCATCAAGTGTCGCCACGGTTTCTTTGCGCGACACATCTTCGAGCACGATCTGTTGTCCGTAATCGTGCATGTGTCCGCCGACGCCGAGCAGCACGCCGTCGTACTTCACTGTTACCGACCCGGTCTTTTCGCTTTTCCCCGCCGGAACGTCGTAGCTGGAATCTCCGCACGCCCCCACATCCATCCACGCAGGATAAACATTTTTTCGCGGCGCGGCGCTCGCGTCTGCCGATGTCTCCTGGAAGGGAATTACGACTTCGAGATAGGCCTTGTCGTACGGCGTGGCTGTGGGGTTGTACATCATCGTCTCGATGCGAATCTTGTCGCCCTTTTGCACGCGATAGCCGTAGCCGGGGATTTCGGCCCAATCGGTCATTTCGCTGCCAGCGCCGAAAATGTGTTCTTCCTTGTTGGGGCAGAGAAAATCGGCGCGATTCTCGTTCCAGAACGCCACGTGATGCAGCACTGTTCCCGGCACCGTGTTACCGCCAGCATCCACGAGTTTCGGATGATACGCGAGCAGCCAGCCGTCCAGCGGAGCGTCCCAAACTAGATCGGGTGGCTGCGGCATTTTCAAGTGCGAGGTGTGCGCCGGCAAATTCATGGGCCCAATGCGGAGAGTGATCGTATGGGTGGCCATGTCGAAGTTCGGATCGAGTGTGACGCCTTTGGCGACCGTGTGGTGCATGCTTCCCTGCATGAAGCCGCCATGCTGCATGTGCTCCATATCGTGCGGCGGCGCTGGTTTTTCCTGGGCCGAGGTGAAGGTTGCGGCCAGCAGGATTGCTGTGAAAACGGCAAGAGTTCTTTTCATGGGATTTCTCCGCGCAGATCCCGGCGTACAAACGGAAACTTCCCTCATCATACTCCCGCGACGCGAGCAGCGGAATCGCGCAGGTTTGCGCGTTGCGTAAAGTACGCCGTGGAAACACAAAATGAAAATGCAAATCTGAAGATACAAGAAAAAGAAAATGCGGCAGTCTCGGGAAACGCCGGGAAAACTGCCGCCCTCCAAGTGGCGGTGGAGGAAACCTTTGATTACTGCTTGTTGGGAGATTCGCCGGTGACGATGGGCAGATTTGTGCGGTGGCTCCAGTCTTCCCACGAGCCGTCGTACATTGTCGCGTCGTAGCCGAGCATTTTCGCGGTGAAGTAGAGGACCGTGGCGCGCTGGCCGATGTGGCAGTAGCTCACCATCAAATTTCCCGGCTTCAATCCCGCCGTGCGGAATAAATCCTTGAGAGCATCCGCACTCTTGAACTTATTGTTGTCCTGATCGACGACGTCGAGATAAGTCAGATTCGAAGCGCCCGGAATGTGCCCGCTGCGGGGATTTCCGTCGCTCTGCGAGCCGTTGTAGAACTCGTGGGTGCGCGCGTCAATGATGGTGACCGTTGGTTTGTTGAGATGGCTGCTCACCCAGTCGGCATCAGCGACGATTTCCTTGCGCGGGGCGGGCGTGATGGAACCTTTCGCGGGTTGCTTCACTTCATTCGAAACGGGATGGTGAGTGGCCTCCCACGCCACTAGGCCGCCATTCAAAATGGAAGTGCGGTCGCCGAGGCCGAGGTAGTCGAGCGTCCAGTAGACGCGGGTGGTGGGGCTCACCCAATTTGTTCCGAAATACAGAATGATGTGGGAGCGATTCGAAACGCCGAGGCGTTCGAATACGGAGACGAGTTGCTCGACGGGCGGGAGTTCGAGCATCAGGGTCACGCCATGATTGTGGGGAGTGGAGATGCTTTCGTATTCGAGGAACTGGGCGCCCGGAATGTGGCCCTTGTCGTAGTCCTTTTTTTCGCCGATCTGGAGGAGCACGAGGGATGGATCGTTGAGGTGGTCGGCGAGCCAATCGACGGTGACGAGCATGGGTTCGCGGACGGCAGTTGCCGGCTTGTTTGAGGTTTTTTCCTGAGCGTTCGAGTGGATTGTCCCGGGCAAGAGCATGAGAAACAGTGCTGGGAGCAAATGTTTTTTCATCGGCGTATTCCTTTACTGTCCCTGAGGAGCCAGGCTTCTTATGACGGACTACGATATAGCGTAAGACGCCATAGTGTCAAGTGGCCAGTGAGGAGCGGAAGGCGAGGTCCCAGGTGAACTCCGGGGGCAAAGCAGGTAGTATGCGGGACGATGAGAACACGCGAACGGTTTGCCCTCAAGACTTGCGCTGCGATTTTGATAGTTGTTCTTTTCTGCCTGCCCCTCCACGCGCAGAAGCCCCCGACTCATGATTTGCTGGTGCTGCAAAATGTGACAGTCGTGGACGTTCGAACAGGAGCGGTGCAGTCAGAGCAAACCGTCGTTCTCGAACGCAATCATATCTTGTCGGTGGGGCCGAGCAAGTCGGCGAAGTATCCGCGGAACGCGGCAAGCGTCAACTGCCACGGGCTATTCCTGATTCCCGGGCTGTGGGACATGCACGTGCATTTGGTGTTTGGGGAATGGTTTCCGGATGCGCAGGATATTTCGCTGCCGCTGTTCGTGGTCAATGGCGTTACCAGCGTGCGGGACATGGGCAGCGAACTGGACATCGTTCAGGGATGGCGCGATGAAATTGAAGCGGGACGGATGCTCGGGCCGCGCATTCTTACCTCTGGGCCAATGCTGGATGGGCCGAAGCCGCGGTTTCCGAGTTCAGTGGCGATTGCCACGCCGGAGGATGCGCATCGCGCCGTGGCGGATCTGAAGAGGCGAGGAGCGGACTTTATCAAGCTGCAATCGCTGATTCCGCGCGAGGCGGTGTTTGCTATCGCGGAAGAAGCGAAGAAGCAAGAGATCGCGTTCGAAGGACATGTTCCCGATGCGGTGCGGGCGAGCGAGATGTCTGAAGCGGGGATGAAAAGCTTCGAGCACCTGATCGGGATTTTTGAGGGGAGCTCGCCGGCCGAGGATGAGTTTTTGAAAGGGAACAAGACGGAGGGAAAATTCCTAGCGACGTTCGATCCGTCGCGTGGAGCCGCGCTGGCTGCGATGCTGGCGAAGAATCAGACCTGGCAATGCCCGACGCTGGTGTGGGAACGTGGCGGAAACCTGATCGATGTGAGCGATTTCGCCAAGGACGAGCGCGTGAAATACGTGCCGGCATCGTGGAAAAACAAGACGTGGAAGCGGTTTACGGATGAAATCACGCAGGGCTATGGGACGGACGATCTCGCAACGCGCAAGAAATTTATCGAGAAGGAGCTGGAGGTCGTGGGGATGTTGCACAAGGCCGGAGTGCCCTTCCTTGCAGGGACAGATACACCCGCCGGCGTCCATATTTTCCCGGGTTACAGCTTGCATGAAGAATTGCAGCGATTCGTGGCCGCGGGATTCACCCCGCTCGAAGCGCTGCAAACAGCGACGATCAATCCGGCACTCTTTTTCGGAATGGAAGACCGCGCCGGAACGGTCGAGAAAGGAAAGTTCGCAGACCTCGTGCTGCTGTCCGCAAACCCTCTCGAAGATATTGGCAACACACAGAAGATCGCCGCCGTCATTTTGAATGGCCAGTATATCCGCCGAGCCGATCTCGACAAGATGCTGGGACGCGTGGAAGCCACGGCGCGTCGCCAACCTTGACATTTCCTCGCCCGTGAGGTCAAACGGAGGAAGCCGGCTAGCCCCGCTAAATTAAGGTGTCGACGGTGGCGGGACTGGACGAGAGCTACGGATTCGATTAACGATGTCGATCGCCAACCGCTGCGCGGCCGCGGGACCATCAATTGCCGTGACTTTCCCCTCGCCAAGGACCATGCCCGTTTTCGGGCTGATCATTTTAAAGATCCAGTCATACGTCAAGAACGGCCTGGTGACATCAATATAGATGTCGGCTTCGTTGCGGTCGTCAACTATGTGGATGCCCCACTCGCGTATCTCGGGGCGAGTGTAAAGCGCGTCCTGCAGTAAGTTGCCTTTCATCCAGATGGTGTGCGATTCCACGAATATCGAATGAGTTGTACGCACAATTTCATCTGCATCGTTTTCCACGGCGCGAAGGGCGGTGCTGCTGCTCCCTCTGGGTGCTCCTGTTGGCCGGTCCAGTTCCCCGCGGGACAGCATAACTACAGCAGCGAGCTGCTCGACGATGACTGCCGCCAGCTTCGGACCCGCGTCGAATTCATCAGTGGCTTCCACTGTTCCTGAAGCGAGTGTCAACGACCGCGGCTGATAGACCAGCGTGTAAGTCCAGTCAAAGGTCATAACAGGCCGGTCGACAGTAATCGCGACATCGGCAGTTTGCCCGTAATCAGCGAAGCGTACTCCAAGTTGCGGAAATATGGCCGTCTTGTGAATATCATCCTGCAGCCGCTCTCGGCGCAGATAAATCGTTTTGGAATGCACCAATACAGTGTGAATTTGCCGCTGTTCTGGGCGAGGTAGAGTCAGACCAGGAGGAGTCACTGGCGCCGCAGGAGGATTGGAAGGAGCCGCTGGAGCGGACGTGGCTTTGGCGCCGAATGATTGCAGACGCGTGCCCGAGTCAAAGCGCGTTCCGCCGGATGCATTGCCGAGACCAGCGACGCTGTCGATGGGCACGGCAAAATTGACGTTCTGGCCGACGCTTAATGATCCGACGACGATTCCGAGTACCCTAGCCTCGGCATCTACTAGCACACCGCCGCTGGATCCAGGCGCCAACGGAGCGGTGAACTGCAAAATTCGGTAGCCACTACCGGCCCCTGGTACATCGTCGGCCATTCGCGTGGCGCTCAGGATGCCGGAGGACGCAGTCCACGGTAAGCCGACGGCGTTCGATACGACAAAAACCGTTGCGCCAGATGCCGCATTAGAGGAGTTGCCGATGGGCAGCACTGGAAGCCCCGTGGCGGCGATGCGCAGAGCTGCAACGTCGCGCCGTTCATCGGATGCGATCAATTCAACCTGGTCGTAGGTTTCTCCGTTTTTTAGGCGCACTTGCACCTCACGCATTCCTCTCACAACATGGTTCGCAGTGAGGATCACGCCATCGCTTCGGATAATCACGCCGGAAGCGACGCCCGCAACTTGACCGTCACCTTTGCCGACTAGAATGGATACAGCTGAAGGCGAAATTCGCTCCACGACCTGATCCCCGGACAGTGCCGGTGCGGTGGTCTGTGCGATCGCCGGAGACAAAGTGATAGTAAAGAGAGCTGCCGCGGCTATCATTTTTGCGGAGTTCATAAAGTCCTCCCTAGAATGTCGAGGGTTACCGGGGAATAATCCTGATTCTGCACCGCACCAAAGGCCGGCGCAACGAGGAAAAAATTGGCGGAGAGCTGCTTTGCCCTGGAAGAAGTTCCAAGCGAAGCGGCAGCACTCTTATTGGTTAGGGCGACGCGGGTGGAGGTGAGCAGCCGCGAGAGATACTCTCTTGGAATACTCTTCAGGAGAGGATTGACCACCCAAGCGAGAAGTGCCGGAACGCTGCGGCTTAACGCAATCGACTCGAGCTGGACGTACACTCCACCATCTCTCTCTTGAAATCGCCAATAGCTGTTCAGGCGCCACAGAAAACCTCGATCTTCACCGATGGGTTTTTCCTGTTCGTCCGATCGATCCGGGTTTTCCAACTCTGAAATTCGCGTGGAGTAGGATCGGCTGTATGTCCGGCTCTCATCCACAGGGAAGTAAGTCACTTCGAATTCTGCGTTAAACACCGCTGTGATGACCGCCTTCTGGTGGAGCCGCAGATAAACTTTGAAACAGTTCCCATTAGCACTCAGGAGTCTCGAGCGCAGCACATCCGGCTTGTAGATGGCCTGATGATGATCGTAGTCCTGCAAGAGAGCCAGAACTTGCTGAAGGTTTACGCCAGGAACAAAACTCAGGGCGATCCAATGGTGGATCAGCCCGTCCGGCACTTTGATGGGTCTGTCTCTTTCGAGGGTTTCCAACCGCTCGATGATAATTTCCCCTTGCCGAAGGTGCGCGTAACGGCTACCTCGCTGCGGCTCTGGAAAGCCGTCCAGCCAGAGGAATGTCCCGCCGTCGCGCAGCCCCTGAGCCATCCGATTCTCGGTCACGCGAACGTATTGATTGAATGCCTCCGTGGTTTCTTGCTTTAGCTCCGCCGCGCCTGCTGATTCCGGCAGCACATACGCGAACGCCAAAAACCCGGCAAACATTACTTTCCGCATGGCGGCCTCCTCCGTTCACTCGCAATCGCCAAACTACCTGACACTGTCCGTGGCACTTTTCAGTCCATACCTTTGCGAGGCAATGTGGAGGGAATAAAGTGGATTGCACAACTCAACTTGGAATGCAGAACCTCCACCCCGCAAGAATCTCCTGACATCGTCATCTTGGCCGGACACTTGCGCCTCCAGTACCAGCCACTCTTGGAGGATATTAGCCGGACACTTTTATTGGCAGTATGCCAACTGAATCCAAGGGCTTGGAGCTGCCTACGTTTGACTTGCCAGCGGCGCGGGCCTAACATGGCCCGCCAAGAGCAAGCTCCTTTTTCAATTATGGTTGGACAGACCATTTCGCACTTTCGAATCCTTGAGAAGCTGGGCGAGGGAGGAATGGGCGTCGTCTATAAGGCCGAGGACACTAGGCTGGGCCGCTCAGTGGCGCTGAAATTCCTCCCCGAAGAGCTTTCTAGGGACCACCATGCCGTGGACCGATTTCGACGGGAAGCCCGTGCCGCATCAGCTTTGAACCATCCCTACATCTGCACGATCCACGACATTGATGAGCACGAGGGCCAGTTCTTCATCGTCATGGAACTACTCGAGGGAAAAACTTTAAAGTATTACATCAGTAGGAAGCCCGTCAGCACTGAGCGTCTGCTGGAGCTTGGCATGCAGATCGCCGACGCGCTAGATGCCGCGCATGCCAAGGGCATTGTCCATCGCGATATCAAACCCACGAATATCTTCGTGACGGCACGCGGCCAGGCTAAGGTTCTCGATTTTGGCCTAGCCAAACTGTTCCGGCCGCTGGCCTTTAGGGTGACCGCTGGCCCCGCGACGGCGGAGACAGCGACGATCTCTACTGGAGCCGGCATGCTCGTCGGCACGGTGGACTACATGGCTCCGGAACAGCTCGAAGGGGAGCCTGTGGACCCGCGCACCGATCTTTTCGCGCTCGGTCTCGTGCTGTACGAGATGGCCACCGGGGGCAACCCGTTCCTCGGCCAGTCGGCCAGTTCCACGATCGCGAACATTCTGAAGGAAGAAGTGCCGCCAGTTGCGCAGCGCAATCCCCTGGCTCCCCCTGAACTGGAGCGCATCCTGCAGAAATGTCTGCGCAAGCGCATCGATGAGCGATACGCCTCGGCCCGTGACCTTGCGGTCGATCTCGCAGCGTTGCGTCGAAGCCTCGAACCGGCGACGGGGCGGCGCTCCACCGCGGTGGCTGCCGAGCCTGCAGCGCCCCTTGCGCTACCGCGAGGTGCAGTCCGCATGCTGCTCATGCTCATTCAACTCGGGTACCTCGCGATGTATGCATTCGCACTCTACAAGTTTCACGACGTGCTCCGCGTCAGCCACGAGCTAAATGGATCATTTATGCTGGGCGGTGTGTTACTAGCGGCTGGAGTCCTCGGCGCGCCTGTCCGGCTTTACCAGTTGACCGCCCTGGCCTTCGATTACCCCGACCTTGGCCTGAAGTTCCGCTGGTTGTTTCCGGCCGTATTGTTGCTCGACGCGGTCTGGGCCGCGACCCCCTTACTCTTCCTCGGTCAGCTCCATGGGCTTGTGCTGTTATGTGCCGGGGCGCTTGCCTACCTCCCATTCTGCCAGCGCACGCTACTCTACGCTGCTTATGGTCCAGCCGGTGGCCGCTCCTCCGCGATCCAGATGCGAGGCTCTGAGAGACTTAGCTAGCGGGTGACGATCTCATCTTTGCTTCTTGTGTGAGCAAACTTGGCGTTCGTTAGCGTGTCGTTGGTAGACTTTGCTGCACTCTGAGGTGCTACTGAGATGAAACTGATTCGAATGGGCGAGATAGGGCGGGAGAAGCCGGGTGTGCTGCTCGAAGACGGGACGCGGGTGGATGTTTCGGGATTTGGCGCGGACTATGACGAAGCGTTTTTTGCGGGCGGGGGAATTGGGAAACTGCGGAAGTGGGTCGCTGCGAATGGCGCGACGGCGCCGCGCGTCTCGCCCTCGCTGCGATTGGGTGCGCCGATTTGTCGGCCTAGCAAGATTGTTTGTATTGGACTGAATTTCAGGGATCATGCAGAAGAGAGCGGGATGGAGATTCCCAAGGAGCCGGTGATTTTTTTCAAGGCGACTACCTCGCTGGCGGGGCCGAATGATGCGGTGATGATTCCGAAAAACGCGACGAAGCTGGACTGGGAAGTGGAACTGGCGATCGTGATGGAGAAGAAGGCGAGTTACGTCAGCAAAGAGAGCGCGGTGGATTATGTGGCGGGATTTGCCCTGCACAATGATTATTCGGAGCGCAGTTTTCAACTGGAACGCGGCGGGCAGTGGGTGAAAGGGAAGAGTGCGGATACGTTTGCGCCGCTGGGGCCGTTCCTGGCCACGAAGGATGAGATTCCGGATTTCAATCAATTGGGAATGTGGCTGAAGGTGAATGGGGAGTTCCGGCAAAGAGGGTCCACTTCAAAGATGATTTGTGATGTGCCGGGGCTGGTGGCGTACGTGAGCGAGTTCATGACGCTGCTGCCGGGAGACGTGATCAGCACGGGGACGCCGCCGGGCGTGGGTCTGGGGATGAAGCCGCCGCAGTATTTGAAGGCGGGCGATGTGGTGGAACTGGGGATCGGCGGCTTGGGGGAATCGCGGCAGGAGGTTGTCGATTACAAATGATGGCGCGAGTCGCGGCCCCGTGATTGAAAATCAGACCGATTCGGAGTTAAAGTTCCGGCCGTAGACATTGACATGCCGCCTGCCCCGCCGCACAAATAAACCAAGAAGCTGGCGTGTGTTATGCCGGTGAAGATAGATTGAAAGTTCCCTAGAGAAGGTACACGAAACGTGTTTTCGGAGTTTGCGGGCCGACGCAAATGCGCAAAGGAGGCTCGATGGGAATTGCACTCTCCAACGAAGTGAGGCAATTGGTCGGCCGTCCGAACTTCGCGCACCTGGCGACCATCATGTCCGATGGCTCGCCGCATAGTGCGCCCGTTTGGATAGGCCGCGAAGATGACTTTCTATTGGTCTGCACCGAGGCTGGTTCGCTGAAAGGCAAAAACACGCTGCGCGACCCCCGCGTTTCCATTTCCCTGGTGGACTTTGTTGATCCCTATTCGGAAGTCCAGATTCGCGGTCGCGTGGTCGAGCGTCGCCCTGACCCGGAGCTCAAGCACTACGACGCAATGTCGCGGAAATATATCGGGATTCCATGGCCTTACCGCGAGGAGAAATCGCCAATCGTTTTGATCATCGAGGTCACGAAAGCGCGTTACTCGAAGCAGCCCTTCGAGCATACGCCGCCTACGGTTGCTTAGACGCGAGAGATGGCTGAACATCGCGCAGATCAGTGCCAGAAGCCGGTTCTTGTGAAATGACGGGCTTGAGCAAACCAAAATTGCATCAAAACAGGGGTTCACTTCATCGTCTCACAATACGAGGGAATGATTTTGGAATTGGGAGAAATGCTTTAGAATAGAAAGTACTCCAACTGTGGGCGTGTAGCTCAGCTGGGAGAGCGCGTGCTTTGCAAGCATGAGGTCGCAGGTTCGAACCCTGTCACGTCCACCATCATCTACAGTCGAACTGCCCGCGAGGTCGATCAGCACCGTCGTCTGGTAAGCTTTAGATTCCTCTGACATTATCTTTCGTAGTAAATCCGGCCAGATTCATTTCACAGCGCAACAATTAAGTCAGCGTCCCTTGAAGTACTTCGCGGAGAAGTTCCTGCTTCTGCGTGGTGAGTTTTTTGCCCTGCGCGGTCAGGTAGAACACGTCGATGGCTTTGTGGCCTTCCGTGTCGATCAGCGCGACTTCAATGTTGCATCCCAGGCGCGCCAGCGCGGAGCCGATCTCGTAGAGCAATCCCGGGTGGTCCTGCGTAACGATTTCGAGCAGCGTGCTGTGCGCCGATGACGAATCGTCGAAATTGATGCGCGTTTCGACGGTGACTTTTGGCACGCGCGCGCGGCTGGCGCTCTCGCGGCTTTTCAAGAGCGGCTCCAGCGGCGCCTTTCCGTTCACCACATCCGCGAGGCTCTTGCGGAAGCGCTCGCCCTCGCTGGGGTTCAGCTCCAGCGTGCGGTGCAGGTCGGCGAAGTGGAACGTGTCCAGCACCACGCCGGCGGCATTCGCGAAGGCATCCGCCTTGTTGATGTTCATTCCCCAACCGGCCAGCACGCCCGAAATCGTCGCGAAGAGCGCTGGTCGGTCCGCCGTGAGCAGCGTGAGGGAAAATCCATGGCGCGTGGCGAGGAGCTCCGTCTGCACGGGATCCGCGCCCAGCTTGCGGTAGAGAGCAAAGTGCGCCGCAATTTCCTTCGCCGAGTGCACCGCCAGATAGCGCCTCGGGAATCCTTCAAGGAACCGCTCGATCTCTTCGATAGTGGCGTCGCCAGCCTGCGCCTTCACGCGCTCGAGCAGCGAGCCTTCGTCTGGTGCGTGCAGGCGGTCGCGGTCCAGCGTGCGGCTGAAATGGTTGGAAGTGGCGACGAAAAGCTGCCACAACATCTCGGCTTTCCAGGGCGTCAGCGCTTCCGGATTGACGGAGTGAATGTCCGCATAAGTGAGCAGGCACAGTCTTTGCAGACGTTCCAGAGTTGTGACGGACTGCGCGAAAGCCGAAACCGTCGCCGGATCAAAAATATCTCTTCGTTGCACGGTAGCGGACATGTCCAGGTGGTGTTCGATGAGGAAGTGAACTTCTTCTTTTTCTTCCGGCGAAAGGTTCAACCTTCGAGCGGCGCTGCCGAGCGCCGCGAGGCTGCCGGTGATGTGATTCTCCACCGGCATTCCTTTGCCGACGTCATGCAACAGCAGCGTGAGAATCAGCAGATCGCGGCGCTCCGCCGTTTTCCAAAGCGGCGCGAAATGCGCGCCTCGTTCATCCGGAGGCTCCGCCAATTCCTGCAAGTGCTCGATGGTGCGCAAGGAATGCTCATCCACCGTGTAGCGATGATAGAAATCGCGCACCACCAGCGAGTCGATCAATCCAAATTCCGGCAGGACTTCCGTGAGCAGACCGAGCCGTTGCATGGACCGCAAAGCTACGCCTGGATAGTCCGAGCCGAGGATTTCGCGCAACGTGGCCCAGGAAATCTCGGTGTTCTTCGGAGGGAGCTCAGGATGCGTCAGGATATAGCCGATGCTGCGCTCCGCCTCGCGGCTCAGTGGAGTGCCCGTGCGAGCCGCTTCGGCGAACAGCGAGTAAGTGACCGCGCGGTCCGAAAGCACCGGCTGGTCGATGACCTCGAGCAGGCCATCACGCACAGTGAAAACATTGCTTTCGCCTGATTCGGTTTTGGCGGCTCGGGCTGCGTTGAACAGGCGCTGCCGCAGTGTTAACGGTATGGGAGCCTTTTGCTCGAGATAGCGCAAGAGTTGCCTGTTCAGAGTGCGGGCGTGGCGAAAATATTGGCGCATCCATTCGGAAGGAGTTCGCGCCGCTCCATCGCCCACGCCCAGCGCGCGTTCCGCCGCCGCTGCCTGCAGTTCGTAGGTGAGCGTGTTGTCATTCCGTCCGTTACTGTAGTGAAGAAAACACCGGATGGCGCTGAGGAAATCGACTGCTGCGGCGGATAGCTCTTCCTCGGCGGCGGTAATGTTGCGAATTCCCTTTTTTTCGTCAACGATTTGCCGCAGCCAGATGGTGGCTTGGTAATCGCGCAATCCTCCCGGCGATTCTTTCACGTTGGGCTCGAGGTGAAAAATCGTATTTCCGTAGCGTGTCAATCGTTCCCTAGTGAGCCGGTGAATTTGGGCCAGCAGGAAGGGCCGCGCTTGCTTCTCCGACGCGGGGAGCACTTTGTTGTCCAACTTCTCGAAGAGCGCGGCGTCGCCCGATAAAAACCGGCGATCCAGCAAGGCCAGGTGAAACTCGGCGTTGTCTTCTTCAATGCGCCTGCATTCTTCCAGTGTGCGCCCCGCCGAGCTGACGCGAAATCCGATGTCCCAAAGTGTCCGTGAAAATTCAGAAATGAGCTGCCGCGATTCCTGCTCCACTTTTTCGTTTCCCAGCAAAAAGAGAATGTCGAGGTCGGAGTAGGGGAAGAGCATCCTCCGCCCATAACCTCCTAGTGCCAGCAGGCAAAGCCCTTGCGGCTCGCGATTGTGCACCCGCAGGACTTCGTCAAAAATCTGCCGGACGTTGCGGTCCGCCAGTTCGCATTGCGCTTGCAGCGTTTCTCGCGCACTGGTACCAGACTCAAATTGTTGCCGGATGCGTTGCCGTTCGGCATCGGCTTGCGGGCCGAGTACCGACAGAGGCGTTGGGGAACCTTGCATGTTTTTTGCGGGTGGGAGGCCCGGAGTGAGACTGGGGCGTGCAGCGGTTGTCACGTTGATCGCCCGGCCGTCAGTTCGCCGGCTGCCGGGCGTCCAAGAGTGATTGGTTAGAGTGCGTTTTCACCGCGCTCCTCGTTGCGAATCCGGATTGCTTCCTCAACCCTTGAAAGGAATATCTTACCGTCACCAATCTTCCCTGTCTTGGCAGTCTTTAGAATTGTGTCCACGACACGCTGGGCCAGTGCGTCCGGCAGCACCATTTCCAATTTAATTTTCGGCAGCAGGTCCACCGTGTATTCGCGGCCGCGATACACTTCGGTGTGCCCCTTCTGGCGGCCGTGCCCGCGTACTTCCGTCACGGTCATCCCTTCGATGCCGATTTCGCGCAGTGCATCTTTCACCGATTCAAACCGCGAGGGCTGTATGATTGCCTCGATTTTCATCATGAGTGTTTCCGCTCCGCCCCCTGCCTGACGCTCCCTGGACCGCTACCATTATGACTCAAGGTTATAGGCCTCTTCGCCGTGTTGCGTAATGTCCAGCCCATCGCTCTCGTGCTCTTCCGAAACGCGCACGCCGGTAATCAAATCCGTAATCTTGAGAATCACGATCGTTCCGACCAGGGCAATTCCCCACGCGATCAGAACGCCCACGAGTTGGTTGCCGACTTGGCCCCAATGCCCATCGAGGCCGCCCGCGGGCCTGTCCGCTCCAAAGATAGGATTGATCACCGATTGCGCAAAGACCCCGGTGAGCAACGCTCCGATTGTACCGCCTGCGCCGTGTACGCCGAAGGCGTCTAGCGCGTCATCATACCCGAAGATCGCCTTGATTTTCGTCACCATCAGATAGCACACCACCCCTGCGATCAATCCAATGGCCAGCGCCGGCATCGGCCCGACAAATCCCGAAGCAGGTGTAATGGCCACGAGTCCTGCCACCGCGCCGGAAATCGCTCCCAAAGCGCTCGCGCGGCCGTTCTTGAGCCATTCGGCCGCGCTCCACCCGAGGGCCGCTGCCGCCGCCGCGAAGTGCGTCGCCACGAAAGCGCTGGTTGCCAGGCTGCTGGCTGCCAGTGCGCTTCCCGCGTTAAACCCGAACCACCCTACCCACAGGAGGCAGGCGCCGATGAAACTGAGCACCAAACTGTGCGGCGGCATCGGCACCTTGGGATAACCAGTGCGTTTGCCCATGTAGAGCGCGCACACCAGTGCCGAAACCCCCGAGGAAATATGTACGACCGTGCCGCCCGCAAAGTCCAGGCACGGAAACTTGCCTCCCACGGCGTTCAGCAATCCGCCTTTGCCCCACACCATGTGAGCCAGCGGCGCATAGACAAACAGGAACCACAGCGTCATGAAAAGCACGGTTCCGCTGAACTTCATACGCTCGGCCGTCGCGCCGGTGATCAGCGCGGGTGTAATGATGGCAAACATCAACTGGTAGACCATGAAAGTGGCCTGCGGAATTGTCCCGGCATAGTCGGGGTTCGGCTCTGCGCCAACGCCTCGCAGAAAGGCGTGCTCGAAGCCACCAATGACCGGCCCATTCCCGCCGAAGCACAAGCTGTATCCCACCAGAGCCCACAAAACGGTAATCAGCGCTATCAGCGCGAAACTCTGCATCATGATCGCCAGGGTGTTTTTCCGTCGCACCAGGCCGCCGTAGAATAGCGCTAAGCCAGGCCCCGTCATCATTAGCACCAGGGCCGCGCTGACCAGCATCCACGCGTTATCCCCTGCGGACTGAGCTGCCTTCACATCCTTATCGAGCTGCGCCAGTTTTTCATTGACCGTTTTGGGGATTTCCGGTGCCACAGCAGAGGAGGCTGCCGTTGCGGGAGCTGCGGGCGGTTGTTGCGCGGAGAGGGGAACAGCAGCGAGCAGGACGGCCCCAAGCACCAGGACAAGGCTGAAACTACAATTCCATCCTACGCACTTCATAGATATGTCCGCTCCGCTGGTTCTGGATTCGACTGCCGGGGACCCACCAATTGGTAGCGAGCATTATACGCAAGCGCGCCACGCGTCACAGTTTGAAATTTTCATTTCCACGATTTGTTTTTCTGATGCAGCGCCTGGTCCCACATTGCACCCCCTGGCGGGTAAGCTCTGTGGTTCTCTTTGTCAGGTTTGCGGTGCTCAACTTACTTTGTGCAACTTACCCGCCAGCGTATAATGCCGTTCGGCATGGCCAAGGGCCATCGCCACCCAGAGAAAGTGGATTGACGAACTGTCATGACCGACCGGCTGCCCATGGAAATCAACGTCCGCGAATCGGGCGGAATATCAATCCTCGAGGTTCACGGCCGCCTCACCATCGGCGAGCCCGCCGATCAGCTCCACGACGCTCTGCAATCCGTCGTTAAAGGCGGCGCGAAGAAAGTCATCGTCGTCCTCAACGGCATCCCGCAGATCGACAGCTCCGGCATTTCCACCCTGGTGCGCATCTCCATCAAGCTGGCGCGCGAAGGCGGTGTCCTGCGCCTGGTCTGCGGCCAGGGCCGCGTCCGTGACGCCCTCACCGTTACCCGCCTCGTCGAAGCCATCCCCACCTTCGAATCCGAATCCGCCGCCCTCCAACACTTCGCCTGAGTCGTACTTTGGGTGCAAGCCATAGGGGATCCATCGTTCTACTGGGTGAAACATTTTTCAGAGGAGGAAAAACCATGTTTTTCTCCGGTCCCCGCTTCTCTTGGCTTGCTCTTCTTCTCTCATTCACCACATGTCTCACTCCGCTTTCTCCAGCCACTCCTAACGTTCTGCCAGCGCAAGCGTCGCTAGCTCCTCTTGCGCTCGCTTCTCAGCAGCAGAGCCAGCTTCACGACCTTGCTGTCCGTGTTCTGCAGCACGCGGATAGAGCTGGCTGCAAGAAGGGCTCTTGCACGATTCTGGTCGGCAATTTCACAGATTCTTCCGGCTCCACTTCCATCCTCGGCACGCAGCTCGCCGACGCTGTCTCCGAACAGCTGGCCGCGGTCACAGCGGATATCCAGGTCGCGGACCGCAAGCGCCTTTATGAGTATCTCGAAAGGGAACGAATTCCCTCCAAGGCACTGGCCGAAGACAACGCCGAACGCTGGCTGGCTATGGAACAATCTGCTAACGCAGTCCTCATCGGGCGTTTGGACGGGGATGGGGACAAATTGACCGTCACGGTTCAATTGCTCGACGCTCACTATCTCGTCAGGGGCTTCATAGGACACAGGAAAGTACTGAAGGGTCCTCAAGAAAAAGTTGAGTTAACCACGACAGGCACTGACGAACAATTCCGGAAGCCGGCGGAGCCTTTCAGAGAAGCGTCAGCTTCACAGGTTGCGGAAGATCAAGGCATCCCTAGGGCGGGAGTCCATGGCGTCACGGCGCCGAGCGGCGTGTACACGCCCTCACCTAGCTACACGGACTTTGCGCGCACGGCGAAAATTCAAGGGATGATCATCCTGTTGATCACAGTCTCCGTAGAAGGTCGTGCCGAGAATCTGGAGGTTTTGAAGGGGTTGCCCTTCGGCTTGAACCAGGCAGCCCTGAATGTCGTCAGAACATGGAAATTTCGCCCATCCACGCTGGAAGGAAGGCCAATCGCGGCCAAGGTACCGATTGAGGTGACTTTCCGGCTCTACTGAGGAGCAGTTATCCGCCCTTTTTCAATTCCGCGAGAACCAGCTTGGCGACTTCTTTAAGCGTTTCGAATACGCCGATGCCCTGAATGGCCACGCCTTCCAAAACCGGCTCGCCTTTTTTCTGGAGGTGTTTCGTCAAGTCCGGCACGGACATGGCATTCGGCAAGTCGCGCTTGTTTAGCATCAGCACATAGGGGATCGTCGCGAAAGTCAGGTTGTGCTCTTTCAAATGCTCCATCAGGTTTTCCATGGTCTCGAAATTCGCGTCCAGCCGTTCTTCCTGCGAATCCGCAACGAACACCACGCCGTCTGCGCCTTTCAGGATCAGCTTGCGGCTTGCCTCATAGAACACCTGTCCAGGCACGGTATATAAGTGAAAGCGCGTCTTAAAGCCGCGCACCGTTCCCAAATCCAATGGCAGGAAGTCGAAGAAGAGCGTGCGGTCCGTCTCTGTTGCGAGAGAGACCATTTTGCCCTTTTGATTCTGTCCCGTGTGGTCGTAGATCCACTGCAGGTTGGCGGTTTTTCCGCCCAGACCTGGACCGTAGTACACAAGCTTGCAGTTAATTTCGCGAGCAGGAAAATTGATGAAAGGCACTTTGTCGTTAACCCGAATTCGGCCACAAACTTATAGCATACGCGGCGCAGGCAGGCCAGCTTTCCCACCCCGCGTGTCACCTTGCCTGTACTGCATCTACAGTGTCCGCGATTCTGCCCGGAACTCCACGCCCTATTTTTGCCCCATGCCTCCGTTCGGTAACGCCTGTGGATTTCCCACCTCTCAAAGCGACCTCTCGCACATCCGTTGACGCGCGGTACCGGCTCTGTTAGCATTCGCCACATGGCAAAAGCGCACAAGCCCAGTTCGGGGTCAGCACGGCATTCCAAGGGCGCGGCGCGGAGTTCATCTAAGTCACAGAAAAAAAAGGCTTTCCCTCCTCCTCCGCCCGCCCAGCGTGGAGGTGTCGAGCTCGTTGACCCGCGCGTCCAGGCGCAGCTCAAAGTCTACGATGAGGCCCTGACTCTCTTTCACCAGCAGAAATTCGCCCGCGCCAAGCAGGAACTTGAAAAGGTCCTGGAAGGCCCCAGCAAGGAACTCGCCGATCGCGCGCGCATGCACCTGAAAATCGCCGAGCAGCGCATGAAGCCTTCTCAGGAGCAGAATCCGCACACCGCGGATGAACATTACCAGCGCGGCGTGGCGATGATGAACGTCGGCCGCTGGGATGATGCCCGCGAGAGTCTTGACAAAGCGCGCAAAGCCGCGCCCAAGGCCGATCACATTCACTACGCGCTCGCGGCGCTGGATTGTTTGACTGGCGAAGCCGATTCCGCTCTGGCCAATTTGAAAGTCGCCATTCAATTGCGCGCGGAAAACCGCTATCACGCGCGCAACGACGAAGATTTTGCTTTCCTCCAGGAAGACCCGCGCTTCACCGAGTTGCTCTATCCGGAGAAAGACGGCACCGCCGGCTAATGCTAGCTGTGGCTGTAGTGGCGGGTCTTCAGACCCGTGCTTTAAGTTCTTCTCTGTGTACTCTGAGACCTCTGTGTTAAGTTTTTTCTTTACTCTCTAACGATGACGCCGCCTTTACTGCCTCGAATGTCCGCATGAAAAAACGAAAGTCCAAACCGAAAACTCTTTCCCGCGGTTTCCGCGTCGTCGCTCTCGGAGGCGGCACCGGCCTCTCGACCCTTCTTCGCGGCCTCAAGGAACTTGTCATCCGCCGCACCGACGAACACACCAGCACCGAGCATCCCATCGCCGACCTCGCTGCCATCGTCACCGTTACCGATGACGGCGGCAGTTCCGGCCGTTTGCGCCGCGAGAACCGCATCCTCCCGCCCGGCGACATCCGCAATTGCATGGTGGCACTCTCAAAAGACGAAGCCCTTCTCGGCCGCCTGTTCCAATATCGCTTTCACGCAGGCCGCGGACTGATCGGTCACAATTTCGGCAATCTTTTTCTCGCCGCACTCACCCACGTGACCGGCGATTTTACCGAAGCCATCCGCGTCAGCAGCAAAGTGCTCGCCATCCGCGGCCGTATTTTTCCGTCGACGCTTTCCAACGTGCACTTGGTCGCCACGCTGGAAAACGGCCGGATCGTTCACGGCGAAACGCGCATTACTGCCAGCACCGTGCCGATCAAGAAACTCAAGCTTTCCTCGCGCGGCGTGCGCGCGCTTCCCAAGGCCATCGAAGCCATCAAGCAGGCTGACCTGATACTTCTCGGTCCCGGCTCGCTCTACACCAGCATTCTTCCGAACCTGCTGATCCCGGAAATTGCCGCGGCTATCGCCAAATCGAACGCCCCGCGCGTCTATGTCGCCAACCTGATGACCCAGCCCGGCGAAACCGCCGGTTATGCGCTTGCCGATCATCTGCGCGCGATCCAGAAGCATGTTCCGCGCCGGGTCATTGATTGGGTGGTCGCCAATCGCCAAGCCGTGTCGCCCGACGTGGCCCGACGTTATCGCGCGCAGGGTGCCGAACCTGTGGCTATCGATATTTCCGCCCTCCAGAAGCTCGGCTTCCGAGTCATCCTCGACAATCTCCTCGAAGAACACGGCGTTCTGCGTCATAACACGCGCCGCCTCTCCCGCCTCCTGCACGAAGAATTCCTCCACCGCTAGCTGTCCTCGCGACAAGCTGCCCCCGCGAAGACCGGTCCCCGTGAGATGAGTTCCGAAATGGGAATTGTTCGTACACACCCCGGCAGTTTTCGTAAGAGTGGCAAACAAAGAAGTTACAGGATACGGAACTTGGAAGAGTGTACGGAAGATGGAAGATGGGGCATTCGGGAACGCCGCGGAGAGAGAAAAAAGTCTTGGCTGGAAGGAGGCGACCCGACAGTTTGTGCAAGAGCGGAATCTAAAGGAGTTATGGGCGTCACGGTTTGTAAGTGGAGGAAATAAAGGGAGTTGCGGTGACGGGATTTTCGTCACGTGACGGCACAACGAAGGCTGACGGGAATCAATCCTGAATACCACGAGTCATGCTATCATAGATTAATGCATTTGTCAAATAAAAATAAAGTACTTATATTGAGCAGGTTGCAGATGCGTTCGAATGCTGTTGTAAGGGCAAGAAAATAAAGGGGTAGAGCTGACTGGTGGGTGCACGCATGGCAGGGCGCAGTGACAAGCGGGGTGCGCTAAAGCGTGACGCTACAGCCTCCATCCAAGCAACAACTGGCAAAAACAAAAAAGGCCCCCCGAGATAATCGGGGGGCCTTTCCGGTTAAGGGTTTCCGCAGCCGTTAGAAGATGATCTTCGCGGCTAGCTGCATATTGAATGCTTCGCCGGGTCCGATTCCGGGAGCCCCGTTGAAGTCGCCAATGGTATCACTCACGAACCCAAACCCTGAGTTCGTGCACGTGGCACCTACAACTTTCGTTCCGCAACTGGCGGATACCGACCCGGGGCCGGATGCGAGGTTGATCCGGTTCAGGAGGTTAAAGGTTTCCATGCGCAGTTGGACTTTGACGCGCTCAGTAATCGCGATGTTCTTGAAGACGGAGAGATCGACAGCTCCGTATCCAGGACCATGCAGAGTATTGCGCGCAAGCGCTGGGGTGCCAGGCCCGGCAAGGGCAAACGCGGCCGGGTTCCACCACTGTTCGCCGCCCGCTGCGGCCGAGAATTTGTGAGACCCGCCGTATGGATTTCCGACCAAGTACAGGCCAGAAAGCAATTCGTCGGAGGGCTGCCCGGTGTGGAAGTTCCACAAACTGCTGACTTGCCAGCCGTTGACGAGCCTCGTGGACCATGCACTGTGTGCCCACGGAGCCTTGGGAACGTCGTACACAAAATGAGCAGTGAAAAGGCGCCGCGTGTCGAAGTCGCTATTGCCATAATCCAGTTTGGGATTCAGGCCGTCGGAAATAACACCACGGTATTCGCTCATTTCATCCAGTGTGTGTCCCCACGTAAAGGAGTACTGAGACGTAAGACCATGCCACGACCGAAGTTTGAAGGTGGTCTGCAAAGCGTTGTAATTGGACGTGCCCACGCTTTGAAGCTGAATGATGGAGCCAAAATTTGTGCCCGTGGTCGGCATATCAAACATCATGCTGAGTTTACGTCCTTGGCTCCCGACGTAACCGATCTGCCAGACCGCTGCGTTTCCGAAGCTCTTCTCCACTTGCAAGTCGTAGTTGTAAAAGTACGGTGCTCGGAAATTCTGGCTAACGGAGTAGGCGCTAAGGCCCGATGCATTTGTGCACGTGGCATCCGCACAGGCGAGCACTCCTGGAAAGACAGAGCCAGTGGGATTAGCTTGGCCTGCTTTGGGAGTCCCGGCTGGGCACACTGGGTTCTGTACGGTTTGCCAATTGTAGGAGGTTCCCCCGCAGACGGGAGAACCGTATGAAGACGCAGGAGCAGGACCGATGGGGTTGATCTCCAAACCGTCCGCTCTGCTTCCGCCCGGACGGTAATCCAGGAACGGATTCATGTTGATCTGATCGTAGTAGACGCCGATTCCCCCTCTGACGACCATATCGTTCTTCGACGTCGGTTGGTACGCGAAGCCGAATCGCGGCGCAAAGTTGTTCCTGTCCGGCGGGAATATGTTACTGATTCCATTGCCCTGGATTTTAAGACCGGTCCCGAAAACATACACGGCCAAGTCTTTCTTATCGCTCTGGAGCGGACCAAAGTATTCGTAGCGCAGACCCAGATTCAAGTTCAATTTCTTGGTCACTTGCCAGCTATCGCTGCCGAAGAAGTTGAAAGCGTTTACCTTTACCCAGCGCTCGATGTTGCCCACGGTGATGGCAGAGCTTGCAACATCGCCTGCAAGGAAATCGGCGAGGGCTTTCGTATCTGCGTTGAATTGTGGGTCGTTTTTCCACGGCCCGACCGAACCATCGAACGTGAAAGAGCCTGTTCCGTGCCGGTGGTAGAACTCATTCACATGCCCCTGGCGGAACTCCCCGCCAAAGCGGAACTGGTGGTTGCCGGTTACGTACGAGGCGATATCGGTCACGTGCCAGGTGAAGTCGGAGCGGCCTTCCGGCGGCGTAATGCCAATCTGTTCAAAATCTCCGATGGCGATATTGGGAGAACCATGAATGGGTTGCCCGTGAGTTGTCGCATCAGGACTCAGGAACAAACCGAGGGCTTTCGTATCGAAGCTATTGTTAAAGTCATGGAAAAGCTGGTTGAAATAATTAGCGCCAAAGAGCACCTGATTGGTCAGCTTCGTCGTGAGAGTGGAGTTAAGCACGGCGGTGCCGTTGTACACATGCAACGGCGCGACCTCGAAGTAGTCCTTCAAGTTCGAGCTGGCCGTTCCCAGTGCCGGGCTGCCACCGGTCGGAGCGGTTTGGCTACCCTGCCCACCGAACCAACGAACGAAAATCCGGTGTTTGTCGGAGATGTTGTAGTCGATCTTCGCAACGCCGTTGTAGCTGTAACCCGTGGACGGCGAGGAACTGAAAAAATTGTTGGGGACTGCGCCTTTCCCAACCACAGCGGGGTCCGTCAACACCGACGACGGCCAGAGTGTTGATATCAGCTTTGTGGAGAGCGTACTCGGAGTAACGCTATATTTCGTCAACGCTGCCTGGGCCGCAGTCTGCCACGCCGTGGATGGTTCCGTGGCAAGACCCGACAGGCCGATGATGTACTGTTGCTTTTCATAGCTGGCAAAGTAAAACATCTTATTCTTGATGAACGGACCGCCCACTGAGAAGCCATAGTTTTCGTTGCGAAGCGGAGGCGCCTTCTTCCCCGCTGCAGGGACCCAGAACGGCGAGTGTGCACCGTAAAACTCATTGCGGTTGAAGTAGTAGGCCGTTCCGTGAATCTGGTTGCCACCGGACTTGATGACCAGGTTTACAGTACCGCCGGCGTTGCGTCCAGCTTCGGCGTTAGACTGCGTCTGGGCTGAGAATTCATCAATCGAATCGATCGGCAGCACGATACCCGCAATCCCCGAAACGCCGCCCTGATTGACCGCCGGAATGTTGTGCCAGAAGTCGTTGTTGTCCACACCGTCGATTTGCCAATTCATTTGATTGGCTCGTGTTCCGTTTAGGGAGCCGAATCCGCCCACCGAGTAACCGCCGTAACCCGGGGCAACAGCGATCAACTGGGTAAAGTCCCGCCCATTCAGCGGCATGTCCGCCACAGCGTCCGAAGTAATCGTCATATTCTGCGTTTGAGTGGTGGTATCGAGCGTGAGGGCCGCCGCCGAAACTTCCACGGTCGTGGCCTGTTGCTGCAGTGTCAATTTAACCTGCAAGGTATAGATCGTCCCCGCGGTAACTTCCACTTTGTCTACCGTATAGACGGGGAAACCGGATGCCGTCACTGTTACCTTATAAAAGCCGAGTGGTATGTCTTGGAAGGAAAATGCACCGTCGCTCGTCGACGTCGACGTGTGATCAATGCCCGTGGAATTTTCCGTGGCTTTGACCTGAGCATTCGGGACCACTGCTCCAGAAGGATCCGAGACCGTTCCGTTGATGGCGCCACGGAAGGTCTGCGCGTTTACCCCCGCTACGAGCGACAAAACTACAAGGATTGCTATAACTAGGCGCTTCATAATGATCAACACCCCCTCTTCGAGATCGAACTACAACCCACAGCCCCCGCGCGCTACCTTTCGGTAGAGCGCTTTGAAAAATGGAATTCCACCAACAGCCACTTGGTAAACCACTCGCATTCAGTTGAATGATCGAATTGCGTTGCTAACACTAAGGACAAGCTCCCCGGACCAGCTCGCCCTTCCCCGTTCAGTAAATCGATACAGCATCAAAACCAATATGGCTGTTGCGTCAGAGTTTCAACCTTCCGTAGCACGCCTGTCAAGCAGAATGAATTTCATCCAGTGAACCCAAAAAATTCATCGAAGGAAGGCTTGCCAAGGGTGTTTTTTTGTTGACGCAAGCCAGTGAATTTGCCCCTTTTTTCTGCGCCTTCTGAGTCAACTCGTGACTCCTTTGGCGCGTTTGTGCAAACATCGAAATATGTTTCACATCTCAGGCTTGGGCGAAAAAGAAGTCCACCGCACTACCCAGCTGTGCCCCCTTCCTGCTAACGTCATGGAAGTTGTGCACGCGGGAATTTTTGGAGATCTTCATGTCCACTTTCGGATTGATCGAATACCAGGACGCCACGCCGCAAGTGCGCGCCATCTATGACGACATCATGGCCACGCGCAAGACCGACTACATCAACAATTTCTGGAAGGCCATCGCTCACGATCCAGCGTTGCTCAAGCGCACCTGGGAAAGTCTGAAGCAGATCATGGGGCCGGGAGCGCTCGATCCTCTCACCAAGGAACTGATTTATATCGCGGTCAGCGTCACGAACAACTGCAACTACTGCATCGCCTCGCACACCGCTTCGGCCTTCGGTAAAGGCATGACCGAGGCCATGTTCAAGGAGCTTCAAGCCGTCATTGGCATGGCCAACGAGACCAACAAGCTCGTCATCGGCTATCAGGTTGCAGTCGACCAGCGCTTCCAGCCCCCGTTGCAGCGTTAGAATTTTCTATTTCTCTGCGTTCCTTCCGCCTCAGCTCCCCCGGCGCTTGACGCCTTGCGCGCATCTTTCGCCTGTCCGTCCGGACAGGTGTTTCTTACCTCATGCCGGTACGCAGGTACTATGGGTGCCTTCTCCCACAAGGCAGAACATATAAGATGTTTGAGGGGAACCCTGTTTGGCACAGGGCGACTACGAAAATCTTTCTTCGCGAGTGTGCAAGCCATGCCTCCTACCGTCAAAGAAAACGAGATTGCAGCGGCCGGGCCGGAAACGGCGCAGCGTCCCGCGGCAGCCAACGCTCCATCCGCTGATACGGGCTTCAAGCAGCAACCGGTCGCGCTGGAAGTGCCGGTCACGGTGAACGGCGCGCGCACCATCGAGGGCGGCGACAAACGCGAACCTTTCTCGGAAACCACCAAGACCGTGCTGGTATTTGGCAATGGCGCCGTCATCCGCCTGGCTTCTTCCGTCGCTCCCGGGCAATTGCTTTTTCTCACCAATGAAAAAACCAAAAAGGAAGTTGTCTGCCAGGTCGTCAAGTCCAAAAATTATCGCAACGTGAGCGGCTACGTCGAGTTGGAGTTCACGGAGTCCGTCGTGGGTTTCTGGGGCATGCGCTTTCCCGGTGACCGGATCGGTTCCGGACCGCAGCCCGTGGCCTCTGCTCCAGCCGTGGCGAACGCTAATTTGGCTAACGGCTCGCCTGCCATCCTGCGGCCCGTTGCTCCCGCCGTCGTGGCCCCGAAGCCACCCGTACCCGTTTCCGTCGTGAAAACAGCCGAGCCAAATCTTGCGGCTTCGAAGTTTGTCATTCCCGAGGCACAATTGACTCCGGTTCCCGCGTCGCACAAAGTGGAAGAGCCAGTCACGCAGAGGCCCATCGCGCCCGTTTCTCCGCTCTCCTCCACCTTAGCCACGTCCTTCGATCCCACAGCTCCCTTGAACTTGCCCGTAGCACCGCCGCCGCCCCCCGTTGCTCCGGCCGCGCCTGTTGCGACGGTGTCCACCATCCCGGAAGTGCCGGTGACTCCAGCACTTGTCGCGGCGGAGTCCGTGCTCTTTGACGCTCCGCGCGTATCGGAAGCGCAAGCTTCTTTCCTGGAGCCCACCAAATCGGGCACTGTTCCGGTGACGGCACCCGTTCCCAATCTGCTCTCACTGTTCGAAGCCAAACCGGCTCCTGCTGTCGCGACTGCGCCTCCCGCACCGCTTTTTGTTGATCCGGAAACCGAAACGCTCAAACAGCAAACGGCGCGCCTTCAGGAACAGCTTTCGAGCATGCTCTTTTCCGGCGCGCCCGCGGAGCCTGAAACGGTTTCCGTGAAAATCCCCCACGTGGCCCCGGTGACGATTCAGAAAGAACTTGCGGAGAACGCCGCAAAAGTTTTGGAAACAGCCCACGCTTCCAAGCCGGAACCTGCTCCCGCCAAGCCGGTTGAGCCCGTGAAGCTTGATCCTCCGCCGGTGAAGTCGTCTCTCGCGGATGAAGAGCTGAAAGTTCCATCGTGGCTCGAGCCTCTCGCCCGCAATGCCGCCGCGCCCTCTTCGACGCAAGAGCTGATCGATCGCGAAAAAGCAAGGCGTCAGGCGGAGCAGCCCAAAGTCGACGAAATTGCCGCGGAAACTGTTCCAGCCCCGGTTTCCGACGAACTCCACATCCCGGAATTGCCGATGCCCCAATTCGGCGATTCGTTTGTGTCCGACGAAGAGAGAAACGCACGGCAAGGCGGATCCAGGAGTTCGGGCAAAGGCCTGCTGTTCGGGGCGATCGCGGCTGGTCTTCTGGTACTTGTTGGCGGAGGCTGGTGGTTCTTGAGACCGCAATCTGCTGGCGTCCATGCTGGTCCCGCGCCGTCACCAAGCGCGCAGGGTTTCAACGCCCCTGGGATTGACGCCCATTCGCCAGCACTACCTCAGGAAAATGCGCAGTCACAGACAAATTCTCCCGCGCAAACGAATTCGGCGGCGCTCACTAACACTTCTGCTCCATCCAATTCGGCGTCGAACACTCTGAGCATCGTACCGGCAGTTTCATCGGTTGCTACAGCGCGCAATCCGCAGCCCAATTCGAATCCGGCAAACAGCGGCACCAAGCCAACGTCTTCGGCAGGGGCCGTACCGGCGGAAGTCGAGAAGCCGAAGAAGCCCAACCTCGGCGAAGTCCATCTCGCAGCTCCTAAAGTCAATTCCAACCGCAGTTCGCAGACCAGCGGAGAGCCTGATGCAGGCATCACCTTGGCGAATGACGACCAGCCGGATTCCGGCGCAGATGCGCTCAATGCCGGTCTCGTCGGCGGAAACAATCAGCCTGCGGCACCTGCAGCTCCGCTTCCTATCGGTGGCGACGTAAAACAGGCAAAACTGATTTCATCCGTGGCCCCGGTATATCCGACGCTGGCAAAAAACCAGCATGTTTCCGGGAATGTGCAAGTCGACGCTCTTATCGATGCCAACGGAAAAGTGACCACGATGAAGGTCGTCTCCGGCCCCACGCTTCTCCATCAAGCGGCCATGGACGCCCTGAGACAGTGGAGATACCAGCCCGCAACGCTAGACGGGAAGCCCGTCCCCATGCACTTGACTGTATCGGTGCAGTTCCGCTTGCAGTAATCACTTCTCTCAACATATCGCGCTGCTGAACGACGAGTGTGTCCGCCGAGGGCTACACATTGTTCGAGTGCGCCCGCGCTTGCGGGATAGCAGGCAGGTTCGTATACTGGCGGCCCGGCCAATTGGCAGTTCCCGCGGTGGGGTAGACCGCTGGCGCTCACCTTCCTTGGCCTTTCGAATCGTGCCTGTAAGTCCGTGAAGTATCGATTACAGGTCGGACTGCGTAAGGACGACCGGCCCTGAAACCGCCGGGGTCATCCTTGCGCAGACCGCAAGGTAGCCGGCTCGGCAGCAGGGCGCCGCTCTACCCTTGGTGCGAATGAGGGAACGCCGCGCTGTATCAAAGGAGAATTTCGCATGCCGCACACTCCCATGCCGGAAGAAATGAATGTCTACCAGAACGCGGAAGCGCGCTTTGAAGTCGCCGCCGGCAAACTAGGACTCGAACAAGGTCTCTACCGCTACCTCAAATATCCCAGCAAAGAAATCACCCTGTACATTCCGATTGGAATGGACAGTGGCACGCTGGAAGTTTTCACCGGATACCGAGTACTGCATTCCACCGTGCGAGGGCCGGGCAAGGGCGGAATTCGCTTTGCTCCCGATGTTTCCATCGACGAAGTACGCGCGCTGGCGACGTGGATGACCTGGAAGTGTGCGGTCGTGAATATTCCTTTCGGCGGAGCCAAGGGCGGGATCATCTGTGATCCGCGGAAAATGTCGCGCGGTGAGCTCGAGAGACTCACTCGCCGCTACACCGCTGAGCTTTCAAACTGGCTGGGCCCAGAGAAGGACGTTCCGGCGCCCGACGTTGGCACCAACGAGCAGACCATGGCCTGGGTCATGGACACCTACGCCATGCACCTCGGCCAGGCCACCACGGCCGTCGTCACCGGCAAACCCATCGAACTCGGCGGATCGCGAGGAAGGAAAGAAGCGACCGGCCGCGGGGTGATGATTTGCTGCGATAAAGCGCTGGCCAAGCTGGGGATCAAGAAGGAAGGTTGCCGCGTCGTTGTTCAAGGCTTCGGCAACGTAGGTTCCATGGCCGCGGACCTCATGCAAAAGGCGGGCTACAAAATCGTTGGACTCGCGGACATCGGCGGCGGTCTCTACAATGAAAAAGGTTTTGATGTGCCGAAGGCCATCGACTGGGTCTACACTCAGAAGAAGCCGCTTCAGGATTTCCCCGGTGGTGGAACCAAAATGACCGCGCGCGACGTGCTGTTTCAACCCTGCGAGATCGCTATTCCCGCGGCCATTGAAAACCAGATCACCGAAAAAAACGCCAGTCAGGTGCAAGCTAAAATTCTCTGCGAGGGCGCCAACGGCCCCACCACCTGGCAAGCCGACGCCATCATTGACGCCAAGGGTATCTTCACAGTGCCGGACATTCTCGGCAACGCCGGCGGCGTCACCGTCAGCTATTTCGAATGGGTGCAGGACCGCCAGGGCTTCTTCTGGCGGGAGAGCGAAGTCAACGAGCGCCTTTACGACGTGATGGACAATGCGTTCGATGAAGTCGTGCGCTTTGCGGAAAAGCACAAGGTCAACAACCGCATAGCGGCTTACATGCTGGCCATCGACCGCGTCGCCAGCGCCCTCAAGCTTCGCGGAATTTATGCCTAGCTTCTGGAGGCAACTTGTATTAATTTCTTCTCCGCTCCTGCCGTTGTACTCGGGACCGGCATGAGTCATTCCGTACCCTCCGCTACGGATGGTGCCCGGATCAAGCAAGCTCAAAGGCCCGGAAAGGCATTCCGTGCCAGGAAGGAGTCCGTCCGTGATACCGGACTCACTCTTGTCAGGCCACGCGAAGACTGAAGAACAGCACCGGCGCGAGATCTGCATAGCCGGCCGCTGGATGTACGAGCGCGGACACATCGTCGCCTGCGAAGGAAACATTTCCGTGCGGCTGGATGACGGCAGCGTTCTCACCACCCCGACGTGCATGAACAAAGGGATGCTTTCGCCCGAGGATTTGGTAATTACCGACCTGCAAGGACGTCAACTCGCCGGCGATCGCAAGTTTTCCTCTGAACTGGCCATGCATCTACTCTTTTACAAGATGCGGCCGGACGTCATGGCCATCTGCCACGGGCACCCGCCCACGGCCACCGGTTTTGCTGTCGCGGGACGTGCTTTGAATCATGCCTTGCTTCCCGAAGTTATCGTGGGACTGGGGCAGATTCCCCTGGTGCAATACGCGACGCCGGGGACACAGGAGTTGAGCGACGCCATCGAACCTTTCGTGCCTCACTACGACGCGCTGCTGCTTGCCAACCATGGCGCCGTCACCTGCGGCCCGGATTTGCTTACCGCGTTCTTTCGAATGGAAACCATCGAACACAGCGCGAAGATTACCCTGGCCGCCGAGACGGCCGGTGAACCAGTGTTGCTCTCCAGCCGGGAGGTTGCCAAGCTCATGGCCGCTCGGCCGCGTTACTTCGTCGCGCCTCCGCCAGGCGGCGGAGCGGAATTGCCCATCACCCGGGACAGCGGAGAAATCTCTGGCGATGATGTGACGTTGACCCGCAGTGAACTCGATGCGCTGATCGACGAAGCCGTTCGCAAGGACCGCACCCGGCGTTAGCGCGAATCGAGTATTTCAGCGCACTCGCTGCCCATCAAGAACTTCTCGTACTTTTTCTTTCGGAGCCTGCTCGCATCGCGATTCGTTGGAAGCCGTCGATAATGTAATGGCCGACGGATTAGAACCCCTGTGCGTCTTCAAAATGCGAAGACTCTTTGTAGGCGTCTCTCGCTAAATCCATTGCTCGCCGCTCAATCAGAACGTAAACTAACAGGCATCGTGGTCGAGCAAAAAATTAATGAATTCTTTGGCGATGCTGAGTCTACTGGCTTTGGAACAGGCTGGTGGAGCGGGATATTGTCGGCCTTTTTTGGATTTCTTTCCTTCGGAGGAGTTTTGTGCCTGCATTTTCCGCAGTTCCTAACCTCCGCAGAATTCCGTCCGTTTTATTCGCTTCACGGGATACGCCTCTTAATCCAATTCCTCATCGTGGCGGCAGTTGCGTTTGGAGTGATCTCTTCTCTGTTGCGCAAGAAAAAGACTCTGGCGTTAACGGGAATGCTGCTCGCCATCGCGGCAACAGCTTGGGGCGGCTCGAGCGTAAAAGTTAATGGGAGCCAACTTAATGGCATGACCATCGGCATGGACTGGTTTTTGCTTGATTTGTTGTTGATGGCGCTGATCTACGTGCCACTTGAAAGACTCTGGCCACAGTATCCAGAACAAGGAACTTTCAGAAAAGGGTGGGCCCAGGATGTGGTTTATTTCATGTCCACTCATCTGCCGATTCAGATTTTATCGTTTCTGGTTTTGCTGCCCGCTACCCAGGCCACGAAATATTTGGGTGTTCCGGTTCTTCAAGGATTTATCGCTCGCATGCCCTGGCTTCTGCAACTTTTCCTGGCGATTGTGGTTGCGGACATTGCTGAATACTTTATTCATCTGGCTTTACATAAAGTGCCTTTTCTATGGCGTTTTCATGCCGTGCACCATTCTTCGAAGGCGCTCGATTGGATCGCCGGCTCACGCTCCCACTTTGTCGACGACACGCTTGTGCGCGGATTTATCCTTGTTCCTCTCATGCTTGGATTTTCGCAATCCATCATCCTGGCGTATTTGGTTTTTGTGACCCTTCACGCTACCTGGACTCATTGCAATTTCGGACCCAATGCCAAATGGCTCGAAAAGTTCCTCGTTATGCCCAGATATCATCACTGGCACCACACGTCTCAAAAGGAGTCCATCGACAAGAACTTTGCGATTCATTTTCCGTGGATTGATAGAATTTTTGGGACTTATTACTTTCCTGAGGAATGGCCGGAAAGCTACGGTCTGGCCGGCGAAGAAATCGCACCTGACTTTTTTAGGCAGACTGTCGATCCATTTACAGGAAGAAAAAGAACGCCTTAAAACTCTAGTGCGGCCAGTGGAACGTCCTTGGGTACCTCCTCACCCGTTTTCGTGGCCTTCACCAAGCCAAGATATTTCATCACTTTGACGGTTACAAATCCAAAGTCGTATTCGGATTTCTCGTGGCTTAGCCGCAAAAGACCCGGATAGTGGTGATGATTATTTTGCAAGCAAGCGCTAAAGGTCGCCGTTACCGGCAGCCACTCGCCAATGTTCATGGCGTTGTCCTCTTCATCGTGATAGCGCCGGTATCCAAAATCTCGCGTGTGGGTCCAATAGTTTTGAATCATATTTACCCACAGTGCAAAAATTCGGATTCCAAGCCACATCACCAGCACAAACTTCAGATCTCCAACTAACTTCCAGAAGAGGTAAAAACTAAAAGCTTGTGCAAGGATTGCAAAAACAGGATTCGCAACGACCCGAAAAGTCCGGGACTTCAGAATCTGGTCGGTGGCCAAATTCTCGTTGCATTCGTATGGCATCATGCAGCGATACATAGTTCGCCAAAAACCATCGCCGGAAAGTTTGTTGGGATCTCCATCATGGTCGGAATTTTTATGATGCAATCGATGGCGGTTCACCCAGGCGATCGGATCTACATACAGCCCGAAGAAGTTATTCACGACCGTGACGGCTTTTATGAACCATTCTTTGTAGTCGAGTGAACGATGAGCGATTCCCAAATGAAGCACATCGGCCAGATACAACCCGCCAAAAAACCAGCAAAAGATAAAATAAGCCCCGCCTATCAGCATTCCCATCCAAGGTCCCAAATGAGCTGGGGCGGAATACATACAAGCCAGCATGTAGGACAAAATAATCAAATAGCCTGTGAGGTTGTATATTTTCATCATGGCTCCCCGTGGGTTATTCAAACAGAAATCGGAGCTCCTTTCAAATAACAAGTTTAAGTAAGTAGAGTCTATAGCCCGCAGCTCTTCAACTGCCGGAGTATTTTGCCGTTGCCACGGACTCGGTGCTTGATCCGCGTTGACGGGCGAAGGAAAAGCGGCAATACTGGCGAGCGATGATTGGCCAGCTTCGCGGACGGCTCGCCGAAAAAAGACCGAATCAAGTGCTTGTGGACGTGGGTGGCGTGGGCTACCTCGTGCAGGTGCCGCTCTCGACGTACGCCGCGCTCGGCGAACTGCACACCGAAGTGACTCTTCTCATTCATACGCACGTTCGCGAGGATGCGCTGGCGCTCTACGGATTTGTTTCATCGCGCGAAAAACATTTTTTTGAGATGCTGCTTTCGGCCTCCGGCGTGGGGCCGACGCTGGCACTGAAAATATTGAGCGGCATGAGCGTCGAAGAACTCGTCCCGGCGATTCGCGGCAGCAACCTGGCGCGCTTGACGCAGATTCCTGGCGTGGGACGCAAGACGGCGGAGCGCATGGTCGTGGAACTGAAAGACAAACTGGAAACGGTGACGGTCGAGACGGAGAGACCGGCGACGTCTTCGCCCGCGGGAGTCGAGGCCGATGTCATCTCGGCGCTGGTGAACCTTGGGTACGACAGCCGCGCCGCGGAAACCGCGGTAGGCGAAGCGAAGCGCGAGTCGGGTTCGGGGAATTTTGAGAAATTGCTGCGTGGCACATTGCAGGCGTTGAGCGTGCCAAAAGGAAGAGCCGCGCGACCATAGAGAAAAAGATTTAACGCAGAGGACATGGAGAGCGCAGAGTTCACAGAGAAGAAATGGCGGATGGAACAGCAAAACGGATGATGCACGAGCGGCAGCAAGAGCGAATTGTCTCCGGACAGGCGTTCGACGAGGACGCGAGACTCGACGTCAGCGTGCGGCCGAAACGCCTGGATGAATACATCGGGCAGAAGCGCGTTAAAGAAAACATTCAAATCGCTATCGATGCGGCGCGCAGCCGCGGCGAAGCCCTGGACCATGTGCTGCTCTATGGGCCTCCCGGGCTGGGAAAGACCACCCTGGCGCAAATCATCGCCAATGAATTAAACGTACCGATCAAGACCAGCGCCGGACCGCTGCTGGAGCGCAAAGGCGATTTGACGGCGATTCTCACATCGCTCGAAAAAAAGGAAGTTTTCTTTCTAGATGAAATTCACCGCTTGCAGCCCGCCGTCGAGGAAGTGCTGTATCCCGCGATGGAAGACTTCCGCGTGGACCTCATTATTGGCCAAGGGCCGGGAGCGCGGATTCATCCTTTCTCGCTGGGACACTTCACCTTGATCGGCGCGACGACGCGTGCGGGATTGATTACGGCGCCGCTGCGCTCGCGGTTCGGGATCGTGCATCGGCTGGATTTTTACGAGCCGGCCGATTTGCTGATCATCATTCACCGCTCGGCGAAAATCCTGAACATTCAAATGGACGAGGGCGGCGCCGAGGAAATCGCCGGCCGCTGCCGCGGGACCCCACGCATCGCCAATCGCCTGCTGCGGCGCGCGCGCGATTTTGCGGAAGTGCGCGCGGCAGGCCGCATCACCCGCGCCGTCGCCCAGGAAGCCTTGCAGATGTTGGGCGTAGACGAAAGCGGCCTCGACGAGGTGGACCGCAACCTGATGATAGCCCTGCTCGATAAGTATGCCGGTGGCCCGGTCGGCCTCGGAACACTGGCCGCCGCCCTCTCCGAAGAGGAAGACGCCATCGAAGAGATGTACGAGCCTTACCTCATGCAAATTGGCATGATCGACCGCACGCCCCGCGGCCGCGTGGCCACCGCCCGCGCCTACGAATACTTCGGCCGCGAACTCCCTCGCCGCCAGCCACGCCTGTTTTGAGTTTCTAGGGCGCGGCACCAAAACCGATCACTTCGTGCAAACATTGCCAGGGCAAAAAATCCGCACGACAGCTTAATTTTGCTGGGACTCCTTGAGCTTCTTCAGCATTTCTTTGGCGTTCTGGTTGGTTGGATCGATGGTCAGTGCTTTTTCGTAGTTGAGTTGGGCGCTCTTCGAGTCGCCGGATTTCATGTAGGCTTCGGCGAGGCTGTCCCAAACATTGGCTGACTCCGGAAACGTGTCGGCGTTCAATTTGAATACCTGGATGGCGCCGGCGGCGTCCTTTCCTTCCAATAGTGCGTAGCCAAAAGTATTCAGCGAGTTCTCGCCAAAATCATAGGCCGCACGGCCGTAGAACTTCTTCTTCAGATCGGCGTAATCGTCGAGAGCGGCTTTCAGTCCCTTGATCCTATATTGTTCGGCAAGTTCCTCGTCGAGGGTCATGGGGCGCGGGCGGCCGTGATGGCAGGTGTGGCACCACATGTTCACGGGCTTGTCGCCGCTGGGCTTGATTTTTTTCAGGTGATCGGTGATGTCGCCGAGCATGCGGTACATTTCGCGCGCGCGGTCCTTGTTGGGATTTTCTTCGGAGGCGAAATCGTACGTGCTGAGAGGCTTGCCTTCCTCTCCTTTGTGACAATACGAGCAGCGCACACCAAGCGCCCGCGTAAATCCAATCATCACGGGCCGAAGCCGAGTTCCCGACCAATCTTTCGGAAAGACCTGAAGGTTTTTGGGCTTATCCGGCCACGTCCATTGGTCTTGTGCCCGGGCGGGAACTGCCAGGAAAGCTGTCAAAGAAAGAATGCCCAGGATTCTGGTGGAAGCCTTCATCGACATAATGACGTCCTCCTGAGGACGCGAAGAGGTGAAAGACCTCGGCCTCATAGACGCCTGTGCGACGATTTAGGTAGCTCGCGCTTACTTGCGTTTGGGTTTCTTCCTGGTGCGGGCGTACTTGAGGGCGATCATGCCTTTTGAGAAGGTTTTGTTTTCGAGGAGGGTGAATTCACGTTGCGGGAAGCCGCTGGGGAAAAGCGGGAGGCCCTCGCCAATCAGGACGGGAACGATGCCGATGTAAAGCTCGTCAACCACGTCGTCTTTCAGAAAGTCGCGGGCGAGCTCGCCGCCGCCCATGAGCCAGATATCTTTTCCGGGGCGCTTGCGAACTTTTTCCAAGAAACTCTTGGGCGATTCGTTGACGAAGGTGACGCCGCCGCGCTCGCCGGGCGGCTGGGAATGGGAGAAGACGTAGCTCTTCATTTTGGAATCGCCGAATCCGCCTCCGCCCATCTTGAGAGCGGCATCATAGGTTTTGCGCCCCATGATGGCGGTATCGATGGTGGCGAAGAATGGTCCCATCGAATAGTCCTTGGGCATGAAGAGAAAATCGACCGCGCCATCGGGACGAGCGATGTAACCGTCAAGGCTGATGCCGAGGCCCAGGACGACCTTCCGCATAGCGGCATTCTAAACCTGAGATTGCAAGTTATTCAACGGTTGTGAAACAGCTGATCGGCAGTGGCTCTAGAAGTCGCTGCGCATGATCTTCCACCAGTGGTCGCGCTGGGCCGGTTCCACGTTCACGAACTGAACTCCTAACCTTCCTTTGGCGCAATGCCGGACCACGGCACGCATCTGCAGCTTTCCGGACGTATGATCGTCGTGAACACCGAAATGAACCTCGATTTCCATTCCCGCGGGATACTGAATGTCGCTCAAGATACTCACGCCCATTGGGCTCATATCCGCCAGGAAACCGGGCGATAGTTGGTCGGGTGGGCCGAACAAAACGCGCCAATCAGCGGCGCGCCGGGCGCTGGTTCTCCGATCAGAAGTTTGCGTGTCGCCCAATGGAGTCACCGGAATTCCCGGGGCCTGCGGGGAGAGGTTTCTGGCCCAAGGATGCTTGCGAAGATTAACAACAGCTTGTTAATGGCGTGTGAATGCTCTATAGGCGATGGTGACAGTATTGGAAGTGATAGAGGACTGGACGCAGCCGCGAAAAACATTGCGCGGGAGTTTGGACTTGGGCTAACGTGCGGCTCGGCGCAAAAGACTTGATTGCCCAGGATGGAGGAATTGCTCATGCGAAAAATGGTTCTAGGGGCGGCCGGCGCGATGTTGATGGCGTTTGGGACCCACGGGCAGGTTGCGCCGTCGGGGACACATTCTTGCGAAGGATTGGCGCAACTGGAATTGATCGGCGCGAAGATCCTCTCGGCACAAACGGTGGCCGCCGGAGCGTTCACCCCTCCCGCCAATATGACTCCCTGGATGATGGGAGACCCGTCTTTTTACAAAATGCTTCCGGCGTTCTGCCAGGTGGTGGTGGAAGCGACGCCGAGCCCTGATTCCTCGATCAAAATTGAGGTGTGGATGCCGGGGAACGAACAGAATGGCGCTAGCTGGAACGGCAAACTTCAGGGCCAGGGGAACGGAGGATTCGCAGGAGAGATTGGATACCGGCAACTGGGAGCCGCAGTGTACCAGGGCTACGCAACGGTGGGCACGGATACCGGCCACGCTGGAGTAGGCACCGACGCAAGTTGGGCGCTGGGACATCCCGAAAAGGTGACGGACTTCGGCTACCGGGGAATCCACGAGATGACCCGGGTGGCCAAAGAAGTGGTCAAAGCGTTTTATGGCAAAGATGCGAAACACTCCTATTTCGCGGGTTGTTCGAATGGCGGGCGGCAAGCCTTGATGGAAGCACAGCGCTTCCCAGAAGACTACGATGGCATCCTCGCGGGAGCGCCGGCCAACTTCTGGACGCACCTGCTAACCAAAGCGCTCGCGGATGCCCAGGCTACGACGCTTGATCCGGCCAGTTATATTCCGTCCAGCAAACTGCCGGCGATTGCGAGCGCAGTGAACGCGGCCTGCGACGCGCAGGATGGAGTGGCTGATGGCATCGTGAACGATCCGAGGAAGTGCCATTTCGACCCGGCAACGATGCTTTGCAAAGAGGGCGACTCGGAGAAGTGCCTGACGGCGGCGCAGGCGACAGCACTGAAAAAATTGTACGAAGGGCCGAACGATGCCGCAGGAAGAAAGATTTTTCCGGGCTATTTGCCGGGAGCGGAGGAAGGACCAGGAGGGTGGAGCACGTGGATTACGGGATCTGCGGCGGGCAAGAGCCTGATGTTCGCCTTCGGCGGGGGATATTTTTCTAACATGGTTTATGAAAGGGCGGACTGGAACTATCGGGACGCCAACGTCGATCAAGCGTTGAACAAAGCGGATGAGAAGACGGCGCAATCCTTGAATGCGACGGAAGCAAATCTTGTGGCGTTCAAGACGCGCGGCGGGAAGCTGATTCTTTATCACGGGTGGAACGATCCAGCCATCTCAGCGCTCAACACCGTTGATTACTACAACGACGTGCTCAACCGAATGCGTGGGCAGGAACCGGAGGCATTCGTGCGGCTCTATATGGTCCCGGGAATGCAGCACTGCGGCGGTGGTCCGGGGCCCGATTCTTTCGGGATGGGCGGGGGCGCGAAGGATGCGCAACACAACGTGGCGGTGGCACTCGAGCAGTGGGTCGAGAAAGGAATTGCGCCTAACGTGATTGTGGCGACAAAGAATGAAGGCGGCGACCCCTCGAAGGGTGCGAAAATGAGCCGGCCGCTTTGTCCATATCCACAGATAGCCAAGTACAAGGGCAAAGGAGACACCAACGACGCGGGCAGATTCGCGTGTGTGGCGGAGAGCAAGTGAGCGAAAGCATTTGTGAGCGAGTTTCCCAAGGTGTAAGGCGCGTTGCAGTGTGAACGTGGTCGCTAGTCGAATTCGAGGAGGAGAAAACATGTCACGGAAAAGTATGGTGAAGTTTCTCGTTGTGTTGCTCGTCGTGCTTGGGGCACTGGGAAGCGCGGTGGCGCAAATGCCGAATCCGTACGGCCCGGCCATCAGCCTGGAGAATGCCAGGAAGGCCGCGGCACCGGCGCTGGCAGAGGCGGCAAAGAATAACTGGACCGTGGCGGTGGCGATCGTCGGTCCGGCGGGCACGCTAGTTTATTACGAGAAAATGGACAACACGCAATTGGGGAGTGCCGAAGTGGCCATCTACAAGGCGCGAACCGCCGCAATGTTCAAGCGGCCGACCAAAGCATTTCAGGACGCACTGGCGGCGGGTGGGGATGGTCTGCGTGTACTGGGGCTCAAGGGAGTGACGCCAGTGGAGGGCGGAATTCCGCTGGTGATGGACGGAAAGATCGTGGGCGCGATTGGCGTGAGCGGTGCGACGAGCGCGCAAGATGCGCAGTGCGCGAAAGCGGGCGCGGACACGGTGAAGTAGTCCCGCCGATGCACGCGCATGGCTGAAACGACGGTTTACCTTTCGCTGGGATCAAACATGGAGGACAGAGCGGGGAACTTGCGCGCGGCGATTGCGGCGCTTCCAGGTGCGGCTGTGCGTGTCACGCGGGTCTCGTCGTTCTACGAGACGGAGCCGGTGGATTTTTTGGAGCAGGCCTGGTTTTTGAATTGCGCGGTCGAGGGAGTAACGGAGAGTCCGGTGCTGGAATTGTTGCGGGCCCTGCGTGGAATCGAGATTGGAATGGGGAGCAAGAAGCTCGTAGCGAAGGGGCCGCGACTGATTGACATGGATATTCTGCTTTACGGAGCGGGAACGATTGACTCGCGGGAATTGCAGGTTCCGCACCCGCGGATGCATTTGCGGCGGTTTGTGCTGGTGCCGCTGGCGGAGATTGCGGCGGGGGTGATGCACCCGACGCTGAAAAAGACTGTCGCAGAGCTGCTTGAACAGACGCCCGATCGTAGCGTCGTGCGGCAGACAGAGTAGAGGCAGGATATATCGTGCGCCTACAGTTGCCTCAAAACAAACTGCTTCAACTCGTGCGATGCAACAGCAGCCGGTGCAACGTCATCGGTTTTGGCTGGAGCGTGTCGATCTCGATTTGGGCGAGCTGTCCTTCCTTGATTTCGCGCCAGCGATAGACGCCGGGCTCGGTTTCCTGAGTTTCGCGGCCGTTCAAACGGCGCAAGAACTCGTAAGCATTGTCGCGCGACGCGGCCATGCGGTAGCTGGGGCGAGTCATGGCTTCGACGGCATAGCTGCGGAGAAGTTTGCGCCAATAATGATCGAAGAGATCGCCGGAAGCGAAGATGTCGCTCCAGGCTACATCGCCGCCGTAAGCCACCACGACTCCGACAACTCGTTCGCCTTTCAGGCTGGACGTCGCGCCTGCAAATCGGCGTTGCACTTCATCAACGAAATCATCGATGGAGACGCCGACAGCGCGCGACTCGTAAATTCTCTCGTAGGCTTCCGTGCGGCCGTTGCCAGCGATGGCGGCTTGAATATTGGGCTGGGCGATTTTCGCGCGGGGAGCCGCTGGAGGAGGAGCGAGATTCGTGCCGTTTCGAACGGACTCCCATACTTTGGTCTGTGCCTGATCAACCGCGGCGCTCTCGCGCACGCTCGGATGAACGATGGTATTCGCAGCGACAAATTGCGCGCTGCCGGTCCAGCGGCCATGTTCCACGCAGAAGACATCGAGCGGAAGAGGAGGCCCGCCAGCGGGAACGATGCGGTCCTTGCCAATGACGCGGTCTTGCTTGCCCCCGCTGACGAGTTCGCCGGCGAGGAGCAAGAGCGGGCGGCGGCTGCGATTAATGAGGACAAGCTGGTTGACGGATCCGCCGGTGGTGGGATGTGGAAGGTAAACGGGACGGCCGTCGCGGCCACGCACCATGGTTTCGGAGCCCTGTTCACGGACGGCCACTTCGCCGGTGGCGAGACCTTCCTCAAGAGTGAGGAACGAACTGGTGTCCTGGCTATAAGAACTCACAACAGGGAAGACCGAAATGTTTTCATACGTGACGGGATCGAGAAGACGCCACTCGCCTTCGGGACGAGCCGGCGGCTCGGGCGTTCCGGGAGCTGAGCCAACGAGCGCCAAGCCGCCAAAGGCCGTGATGCCCAGAAGTCCGCCCATGAGGGCGGTGAAAATCGACCGTTCCATAAAAGCCTCCTGTGCGTGACCCTGGCTCCGGTTAGAGCAAACCAGCGAGGGCACGATTCGGAGTTAGAACGGGGAAGCGCAAAATTCTTGCGGGGGAATCTGGGTATTAGTTGAACTCTAAGCGAATTGCCTAGCGGTCGGAGCCGCCGAGATTGGTGCGGGGCTTGTTGCGCTTGGAGCTGGAGGCTTCGCTTTCCGCTTTCTCGTATTCGGCGAGTTCCTCGTCAGAGTAGGAGAAAGAGTCGCGCGAAGCGAACATGGAGTTGGAGCGAGCGGCTAGTTTCTTTTTCTTGCGCAAAGCGCCGAACTCGTGGCGAACCTGGCGGATAGGGCCTTCGATGGCCTTCACTTCAACGAGCAGATCGCTGACTTTTTCGAGAAAGTCGTGAAGGTGGTAAGGACGAAGTACATAGGGCAGGCGCGAGCTTTCCAGCGGAGCAACGTACTGGGCGCTGGCCATTTCCGGAATTAGGTACAGGACTCGGACGCGGCCACCATCGTCGGAAGCGACGCTGGCAAGCTCGCGCAGGGTGACGAATACCGGACCTTCTACTCCGGTAAGAGCCACGTTGGCGATCACCAGAGACCATTCCCCAGTTTTCAATTCGGCCAGTAGCAGCTGGACGTCGGGAACGACGCGAACCCGCCATCCTTCAGAATCCAGGATTTGCTTGACGGCGGTTCCGCCGGTGGCGTCGTTGTCGAGGACAAGGATACCGACCTTTTGGGAGATGGGTGTGGGACTAGTACTCACAATACCAAGTATAGCCCCATCCCGTCTGCGACGCGAATGGAATCAAGCGACTGCGACGTATCGGGCACCGGCAAAGGTGCCTGCCTGGCCTAAACAAGCGAGCTACTGTCCTACGACATAATTGCCGCCGGCAAGCAAACGCTGGAGACTCGTGCCATCCCAAAAGATTCGGTTGACGACTGAGCGATGTGAGGAATCCATCCCAGTGAAGAATACCTGGAGGCTGTCGCGCGACCATTCCGCCGCATGGCCCCATTGTTCGGGAGGACAGAGTGTCGTTCGGCGCTTCGAGCGCAGCTCATAGAGGAAAAACCCCGCTGCCAAGCCCATGGAGTCGACGGGAGCTCCCGTTGGCGTTGACTGATAGTCAGCCGATATCAGCAGCAAGTCTGGATTGATGGGGCTTACGCGAATCGTGTCCGAACTCATGACCTGAAAAGCGGGCCCGTAAATGTCCTTGAGGGCCACTGCCTGCGGCAGGGTCTCATCGCTGAGCCAGTAGGCATTGAGCAAATCCGTCGCCAGGATGGTGTGGTTGTCTATCCACCCATCCAGCGTGCTGACGGGCTGTGGAGAAAAGAGGACGGCTGATTCCGGGGTGGCCGCGGGAAAAGTCCAGACCTGCCAGGAACGGTCTAGGGCCTTCAGAAAAGCGATGTGGGAGTCATCAGGTGACCAAAAGGCTTGCCGCACATAACCATGCACCAGATCCAAGGACTTACCGGAGTCAAAATCGTAAAGAACGATGGTGCGTTCGGGGTCGGTCTTTGAATCGGAGCGCGTGTACAGCAGTTTCTTGCCGTCGTGCGAGAGGGCCAGTTCAGAGCCCTCCGGCGCCACGATCTTTTTCGCTTTGCCACGGCTCAGAACAGCAGCTCCTGCTGAATTCAAGTAGGCAACGGCGACAGGAGGCTTGAAATTGGTGATCGTTGGAACTGGCGTCTTCTTCTTGTCGGCATCTTCGTCCTCGTCGGGCTGGTTGTTGATCCGGGGAAAAAGCTCGGCGGCGATCCGGGCACAGCCCTGCATGGAACCGAGCTGTGCGTGCTCCACGGACGCCCGGAAGGGGTACTTTCCCGAGGGCGGCGGTATGGAAGTCAGCGTATCGTTCTTGGCGTCGGTACAGGCTTCACGCGAAAGGTGGAGGGCGACAGCAGCACCCGTCGCGGAATCCTTGGCGTGGTAAGTCCAGGAATCGGCTGCGGCTTCGTGGGTGACTTCGGCAGGTTCGAGCGGAATCGGCGGATACCACGGGCGATCCAGCCGTTCGGGCCCTTTTTGCCCGATGCGCAGGCTCCAGTTGGGCTCGTTTCCAAATGCCAGGATGAAGATGGGATAGTGAGTCGATTGAGGAGCGGGAGGACCCGCGGGAACTGGGACAGGCTTCTTGGCCGGCGGAGGATTCTGGCCGCAAGTAAGTACTGGCAGGCCACCAAGTAACAAGCAACCCGCGATCATAACGCGCTTCAATCCGTTAGGCATGGGAACTGCGGTTCTCCCGGACATTGAGAATACCCTCTGAGGGCGGGAGAGGCAATTGCCTGAAGGCACTCGGTCCAAGTGCGGTTTCCGCGGAGGCACGGTTGGGTTTGAATGAAGAAAGGCGGGCCAGCAGCGAATACAACGCGAAAATAGTGCTTGACATAGCGAACAAAAAGCGAAATACTTGGCCGTGCTTCGAGGTGGGCTATGTCCCCAGTTCACTCCCTACCGGCGCCGAGTTTTCGCTTTCGACGCCGCCACGCCTTATCAGCCTCAGTAGGTCTCTTTCCTGAGTGCCCTGAAGTTGTAAGCCCAATGCAAGCGGTCCAGGGCCTTGCCCCGGTCGTGGACCAAGGCGGCAATGTTTCGAATCAAGCGATGCTGGATTGCCCCCCGGCGTCAGGGACCCAGCACGGAAGCCAAAGCCGTGAAATGGGTCCGGTTCGAAATGTTGCCGCGGTTCCCCCAGAACGCGCTCACGCGCGGCTGGTCGGCATCGCCCGCCTCGCAGCATCCTCCCCGCCGGCGGAAACGCACCGGAAATCCGCGGAGAAGCCGGAGTATTTTGTGCTTTCGGTAAAGTCGATCCTGAACCGGTGCGATTCGAAGCGCGTGCCGTTCGAATGGACGATCAATCCTTACCGGGGATGCGAGTTTGCCTGCAAGTATTGCTACGCGCGGTACACGCACGAGTACATGGAGCTGGATGGATCGGAGTTCGAGAAAAAGATCTATGTGAAAAAAGATGCGGCGCCGCTGCTGGCATGGGATGTGGCGCACAAGTATTCGTACGAGTCGGAAGCGTCGGGAGGAGCGCGGCCCGACCATATTGCGATTGGGACGGCGACGGATCCGTATCAGCCGGCGGAGCGGGAATACGGAGTGACGCGTGCTTGCCTGGAGGAATTGGCGAAGAAGGAGGGGCTGAGTGTTTCGATCATCACCAAGTCAAACCAGATCGTGCGAGACATCGATGTGCTGCAGCGGATTGCGGAGCGGTCCAATCTGGGAATCGACATCACGATTACGACCCTGCGAGCAGGGCTGACTCGATTGCTGGAACCGCGCGCGCCACGCCCAGATTTGCGCCTGGCGGCGGTGAAGCAGTTGCGCGAAGCCGGGCTTTCTGTGGGAGTGTCCGCTTCGCCGCTGATCCCGGGGATCACGGACCGCGATGGGGACTTGGAGGCTGTGGCCGCGGCGGCGAAGGAGGCTGGCGCACAGTGGTTCTTTTCGGGCGTGTTGTTCCTGATGCCGTCTTCGGCGAAGCAGTTCTTGCCTTTCGTGCGGGAGAAGTTTCCCAGGCTGGCGAAGCAGTATGAAGAGTGGTACGCGAGGAATGGGTATGCCCCGGAAGAGTATCGGAAGAAGGCTTCGCAGCGAGTGGCGAGGATACGGGAAAAGTTTGGTTTTGCGGCACGGCCGTGGGTGGAAGCGAAGGGAAAGGCGCCGTGCTCGCAGATGGCGTTGAGTTGGGAGGCGGGATCGGTGGCGCAGGAGTTGGAGCGACCGCGGGCTTGCGCAACGGGGTGAGGTGAGGTTGGAGGAAAAGCGGCAGCGAGCTGTCGCTCTCCAGAAGCTTTAAGGGACGATGATGCGGGATTCTTCGCGCTTGAGTTCAGGGGATTGCGGGAACTGGCTGCGAAGAAATTCGATGAAGCGCCGTGAGCGCGGACGGCCGTTGGTGCGCAACAAGCCCATCCGGTAGAGAAAAACCCACAAATAGAAGAGCTCCATGTCCTTGAGGGCGGCGGAGTTGGCGCGTTCCGCTTGCTGCTTTTTGACTTCGGTTAGGAAGGCGATCAATGCGGCGTAGAGTTCGCGGGGGAGCGGCGCTTCCGGCGGTTTTTCGTAGATGATGCCGGAGCTGAGCGTCTTGTAGGTATGGGCCAAGGCTTCAATGGCCGCGAGGACGTCGGTGTCCACGGTGGTCGGCTGGACATTACAGAATTTAGCGATAGAGAAGGCCAGAGCGGCCATGAGTTGTTGATGGGTGTAGACAATATCTTGGGGAATTTTCTCGTCGAGTAGAGGAGTGTCAGCGGGCAGCGAGCGCTGGTGTCCGTCTTCGTAGCGATGTGCCGAGACGAGATACGAGCAATCGGGCGGGCAATCGATCGAGACTTCGCGTTCGGTGCCGCAGCAGACGGCGCAGATTTTTTCGCCCTTGGCGGGGCAAAAGCGCGCTTCTTTACGCTTTTCACAAATCGGACAGGGCACCGAATCTCCTCGACAAGGAAGGACAATTCAGCAGGATACGCCGTGCGATGTCAAAAAACAAAACGATGCGCGAAGGCTACGCCGTGATGACTTTGTTCTGGAAGCGGCGGGCGGCGATGATCAGGAGAAACGAGCCGATCGCGAAGAGGGCCAGGCCGTCGGTCCAGAGCTGGGAGATGCCCGCGCCGCGGAGGATGATGCCGCGGGTGATGTTGATGAAATAGCTAGCGGGAATGAAGTAACTGATGACGTAGAAGAAAGTGGGCATGGTCTCGCGAGGGAAAATGTAGCCGGAGAAAAAAATGCTGGGAAGAAAGGTCAGAAACGCGAGTTGGATGGCTTCGGACTGCGTCTTGGCTTTGCTGGAGACCAGAATGCCGATGGACAGCGAAACGAATAGATAGGGAATGGAGAGGAATCCCAAGAGCAAAACGCTGCCATGAATGGGAACCTGAAAGACGAAGCGCATGAAGGTGACAATGGCACAGAGTTCGGTAAACCCGATTGCGAGATAAGGAAGCAGTTTGCCGAGAAGCAGGCCCATGGGCCGGACTGGCGTGACGAACAACTGCTCCAGCGTGCCGCGTTCTTTTTCCCGAACGATGGAAAAAGCGGTGAGGAAGGTGGTGACGTTGAGCAGCAAGATTGCAGTTAGACCGGGCAAGAGAAAATTCGGGGACCGCGAGTCCGGGTTGAACAGAATTTTTGGCCGCATGTCGACGGCAAACGTGGAGCGATCCGCGAGGACTCGGCGGAGGGATTCATCGAGACCGATGGCGGTGGTGACATTAATGGCCTGGCCGGCAACGGAAGAGTCTGAGCCGTCGATGAGTACGAGAACTTGAGCGCTCATGTTGTGGATGAGCCGGTCCGAATATTCCACCGGGATTTTTATGCCGACGCGAGCTCTGCCGGCAATGATTGCGTCGTTGAGATCCTTGTCGTTATCGACGTAGCGGAAAATGTGGAAGGTATCTGAATTTTTCAGGCGATCGAGGAGTTCGCGGCTTTCGCGCCGGCCGTCGGCGTTATACACGACGGTGTTGACCTGGCGGATGTTGGTATCGATGCCGAAACCAAGCACCACCATCTGCAAGAGGGGAATCACCAGAGAAAAAAAGAGCGTCGCGGGATCGCGCCGGACGTGCAGGACTTCTTTGTAAAAAACAGCGCCGAAGCCGCGAAAGTAATTACGCATTGGAAGCCTCAAGCAGAGCTTGGTGCTTGTAGGTGAGCTCGACGAAAACGTCCTCCAGGCTCGGAGCGAGCGGACGAATTTCGGCGACGGCAATGCCGTTTTTCAGGAGCTGGTTGCGAAGGTCGTCGAGATTGAAGCGGTCTTCGATGAGCGCATGGATGGATTGCCCGAAAATGGTGGCGCTGCGGATGCCTGGAATCTGGCGCGCGAAGCGCAGCGCGCGCGTGACTTCGGGCGTGGTGATTTCCACGCGCAGAGTGCCCGGAGGCTGAACGTCCGGAAGCTCCCGTAGCGAATTTGGCGTCCCGTCGGCGATGAGCTTGCCGTAATAAATGTAAGCCACGTGGCTGCAGCGTTCGGCTTCATCCATGTAGTGCGTGGTGACAAAGAACGTGATGCCGTGACCGGAAAGTTCGAAGAGCAGATCCCAGAGCTGGCGGCGAGCGACGGGATCGATGCCCGCGGTGGGCTCGTCCAGAAAGAGGAGCTTTGGCTCGTGCAACATGGCGCAACCGAGGGCGAGGCGCTGCTTCCAGCCGCCAGAAAGTTGCGAAGCCAGGCGATTCAGATAAGGTTCTAGGCCGTTGAGCTGGACAATTTCGTCGATGCGCCGCTTGAGGCGTGCAGGCTCCAGGCTATAAATGCGGCCGTAGAACTGCAAATTTTCCGCGACGGTCAAATCGTAGTACAGGCTGAAATTCTGCGACATGTAGCCGATGCGCTCGCGAACGGATTCAGAATCCGTGCGGACATCAATGCCTTCGACGAAAGCCTCACCTCCGCTTAGAGGCAGAAGCCCGGTGAGCATTTTGATGACCGTGGTTTTTCCGCTGCCATTGGGGCCGAGGAATCCGAAGATTTCGCCTTTTTCGACGCGAAAGCTGACGTCATTGACGGCTGTGAAGTTTCCGAAACGCCGCACAAGGTTTTTCGCGGAGATAGCGACTTGCGGGATGGATTCCGGGGTGCTTGCCATCGCGTCAACTTTCCGCTTTCAATTTCACATCCGCGGCCATGCCGGCGAGGACGCGGCCAGCGGGATCACTGATGCGAATTTTTATGCCAATGACCTGGTGAACGCGCTCGTCACGAGTCTGCACGTTGCGCGGCAGGAATTCCGCCTGCTGGTTGATCTGCTCGACGACGCCGTCGAAAGCCGTTTTTGGGAAGGAATCGACGCGAACTTCCGCTTTTTGTCCGACCTTGACTCTGCCGATTTCAGTTTCGGGAATGTAGATGCGAACGTAGATCTGATCCTTTTCCAAGAGGGTGGCAACCGGCGTATTGGGAGCAATCAGGTCACCCGGGCGCACATCGAGAACCTCCACTGTTGCTGCGGAGGGAGCCACGACCTGCCGCTCGCGGAAACGTGCTTCGTCGTAAGACAACCCTGCTTTTGCCAGGTCAACGTCCTCCCGGCGATTGCCATGCTCGAACTTCTCCAGTGTGGCCTGAGCCTGATGGTAGCGCGCCTCGGCAGAGGCGATTTCTTCGGGACGGTAGCCGCGCTGCAATTCATCGAGCTTATGCCGGGCGTTTTGCTGTTGCGCCAAAGCCATTTTCCAATTGGCTTCGGCCGAATCAAGCTGTTGCTTGGAAACGAGGTCTTTTCTCGCGAGTGCGTCGTAGCGGTCGAAGTCCAGATGCGTGCGAATTTCGTCAGCCTCGGCGCGATCCAGATCGGCTTGCGCGGAGGCGATGTCTTCCTGGCGATAACCGTTCCTTTTTAGCTCATAGTCGGCTTTGGCTTGAGCGGCGGCCGCGCGGGCCTCCGCGATTTCTTCGGGACGGTAGCCGCGCCGGGCTTTTTCGTCGTTAGCTCGGGACTGTTCCAGGGCGGCTTGCAATTCTTTGTCATCAAAGGTGATCAAGACCTGGCCTGGCTGAACGGAATCGCCTTCGCGGACCAAAACTTGGTCGATGCGGCCGCCGACTTTGGAGCCCACGCGGATATTACGGGCTTCGACAGTGCCGGAGCCCTGCAGAGCTGTGTCGCGACGGAACCAACCAGCGTAGAGCCCGGTGGCGGCCAGCGCGACCGCAGCGATTAGTAATATCAAGATGCGCTTGCGGTTCATGAACCTAGTCTCCCGATGTGAATAATGGCGCCGGCAACGGCGGCGCCGAACTCCCCCGAGGCGCCAAGCCTGTCCACAGCAGATTGAATGCGGTCTCAATCCGCGCATGCAGTGTCGCGTCTCCGTAAAGCGACCAGATCAGCAGAGTACCGAAAATGGTTTGGCGAAAAACTTGGGCAATCTCCGCAGGTGGAAGGTCGTCGCGGATTTCTCCTCGCTCCTGGCCGAGCTGAATCATCTGGGTATGAAGGGCATGCACACGCCGCTGCAAGTCCATCATCGCCGCGCGAACGGGGGTGGTTGAGAGATAGGCTTGGAGCAGGGCCCGAACGATGGCGGGGTTGCGAGTGGGCTCCTGCGTCATGCGGACGCCGAGCGAGCGGAGGAATTCTGGCATAGGCTCACCGCTGCTGCGGGCCAGTTCGATCGCCGATTCCAATTTGCTCAGCTGCATCTCTCCGAAGGCCAGCAAGATATGATCCTTGCTCGGGAAATAATTGAAAAAAGTGCCTTTGCCGACGTCAGCAAACTCAGTGATGTCCTCGACGGTAGTTTCGGCAAACCCCTTCTGGCCAAATAGTTCGAGAGCGGAGCGAAAGAGTCGTTCGCGGGTTTCTGCACTCCGGCGTTGGCGCCGGTCGGAGGTAGGAATGGGCGCGTTAGCGGTAGGGTGGGAGTCGGGATAGGGATGTGAAGTCATTATGACTGACCCTCATAAATGACTATAGGTCATTATTGGTCGGTTGTCAAGTCCATGGATACCGTAACTTGCTGGGCCCATCTCGGTATGCTTGGAGCCGAAAATAGAAGACCCCGGCTTTAACCGGGGTGGCTTCCGTCAGGCGGTGGATTCGGACCACTATTTGTGCGATGCAGCCTCCGAGGTGTTTTTCGGAGACTTCTGGTTCAAATAGGCAATCATTTTTTGCGCGGCGGAGGGTACGGCAACGGCACCCTTGAACACGATGGATTCCGCCTCGACCTTTTTGCCGTAAATGCGTTCATTCCCATCATTGTCAGGCCGAACCGTGGAACCTTCTAGAGAGAGCCCGGCAAACAGACCGCGGTTGCGGGAGTAGCTAAGGACTTCCGCGCGCATGGTTACATCGGTGGAGGCATTCGCCGTGCGCCCGAGCGGACCGGCGGCTACGGAGGCGTCGCCGCCAAGCTTTACCTTGCTACTCAAGATGGAGTGAGCTCCGCGAGGGTTCATCACCAGCAGAACGAAGTCAGTGGCCTGTCCGCCGAGTTGCAAGCCGAAGCTGCCGCCTTCCAAAGCCATCATTGTGGGGGCGCTCCACGGACCGGTGAAATGCTCGCCCGAGCGGCAGGTCATGGCACCACGGCCGTAGCTGCCGCCAATAACAAAGGCTGCCTTGAGCACGGAGGGGAAGACGATGATGCAGTCCGCTTTATCGATGAGATCCTCAGGAATGTTGTCGGGAATATCCATCACTTCCTTGATGATCATGCCGCAATTCTCAAGGCGATCGGTTTCCTTCTTGTCTCCTGCCGCCGAGAGCGGCAGCGCCAGGAGCACCAACGCCAGTAGAGAAGAGATCATTCGCTTAATCACATTTCACCTCGTTGTAGTTGTCTGGGCTAGAGCCATCATAGAGTGCCCGCAGGCCGGGTGCAACCTCCGGCCTTAAAATCAAAGCCTGTGAGAGGGGCTTGAAGGGGTTGCTTCGTTGAATTGGAAGCGCGAGAGACGAAATGCGTTGCCTTTCGACTATACTTTTGAAGAACGGCCTGGATGCGGGAGAAAAATGAGAATCGAGAAAACTTTGCAGCGATGCGCGGCGACCATGGTAGCCAGCGCCCTGTGCATGATCGGAACGGGTGCGCCCCGCCTGCGCGCACAGTCGAAGCAAAAGACGGAAGCTGCCTGCTGCAGCGCAAAGAAACAGAGCCTGGCTACCAAGAGGGCCGCGGCCAAATTCGCCGCGAGCGCCGAAGCGTTGTTGGGAACGCCGCCCACGAGCAAGGGCGAGTGGGGAATTCTGATTGTGGATGCCGGGAGCGGAGAAACTCTCTACGAGCAGAATGCGGACAGGTATTTTGTGCCAGCTTCCAATATGAAACTGTTCACCACGGCGCTGGCGCTGGCGAAACTGGGGCCGGAGTACCGCTTCCGTACCACTCTGGAGACGCGCGGCGTGATTTCAAGCGATGGAGTGCTGAATGGAGATCTGGCGCTCGTGGGGCGCGGCGATCCGAATCTTTCAAACAGAAAATTTCCTTACGAGCTGAAGGAAGAATTTGACGGTCCACAGGAAAAGGCCTTGGTGGAGCTTGCGGACGCGCTGGCGGCCAAGGGAGTGAAGGAAATTTCCGGGGATGTGATCGGCGATGACAGCTATTTTCCGCGGGAGCGCTATCCGAATGGCTGGGAAATCGACGACATGGTATGGGAATACGGCGCGGCAGTTTCGGCGATCGTCGTGGACGACAACACCGTCGCGCTGACGCTCACGCCGGGAGAACAGGCGGGGGCGCCTGTGCAAGCAGCAGTGACTCCCGCGACTCCGGATTTTACAGTTGAAAATGAGGTGATCACTTCCGCGGCGGACGTGAAATCGGATTTGACGCTCACGCGCGAGGCAGGGGCGAATCTCGTTGTGGTGAAGGGGACCTTGCCGGCGAAGAGCACGCCGCGAAAGCTTGTGCTGGCGGTTGAGGAGCCGGCGCAGCACGCGGCGGCGCTGTTGAAGCGCATGTTGGAAGAGCGCGGAATAAGGGTGAGCGGCGTCGCGCGAGCCCAGCACGTTCGGGCGGAATCCAGCGGTGACCCAATTGTTTTGGCTGAGCACCTTTCTGTGCGGCTGGGAGACTCCGTGAAACTGATCAACAAGATCAGCCAGAATTTGCACACGGAAATGCTGCTGCGGACGGTAGCGCGGCAGAGCGGGCCATGGGCGACGCCGGATGAAATGATGAAAGTTCCAGCAGATTTCTACGCCACGGCGGGAATTGTGCCAGGCGACGTGATTCAGACGGACGCTTCGGGATTATCTCGGCACGATTTGGTGACGCCGCGGGCCATTGTGACTTTGCTCAGTTTTGCGCAGCAGCAGCCGTGGTTCGGGCCTTACTACGCGTCGCTGCCGGTCGCCGGACAGGACGGCACATTGGAAGACCGCATGAAAAACACAGCGGCGGCGGGAAGAATTCACGCCAAAACCGGATCGGTCGAGCACGTGAGGACGCTGTCGGGTTTTGCGGAGACGCCCAACGGACGGCGGCTGATCTTTTCGTTCTTGAGTAACAATCAGGGTGGGAAGGGCCACGAAGCGGCGGACGCTTTGACCGGGCTGTGCGTGGCCATGCTCGAAGAGTTCAACGTGATACCGCCGAAGCGTGCGCTCGAACACAAGCAACCACAGTGAATTTGAGGTTCTGCTATGGAGAATGAATTAGTCGTTACCGTGTTCGGCAGCTCGCGGCCGCGCGAAGGCGATGTGGATTACGAAGAGGCGCGCATCCTGGGGCGAGCGTTGGCGAAGCACGGTTTCTCCGTTTGCAGCGGTGGCTACGGCGGCGTGATGGAAGCGGTGTCTCGCGGCGCGAAAGAAGCCGGCGGAAAAACTTTCGGAGTGACGGCGGATTTTTTCAAAACGGCGAAACTCAATTCCTGGGTCGACGAAGAAGTGCGCATGAAAACCTGGGAGGAGAGACTCTTTGAGTTGATCCGGCGCGCGGATGCTTTCGTGGCGTGCAAAGGCGGGACCGGAACGCTCGTGGAGCTTGCCGTTGTGTGGGAGATGATAAACAAGTCGGTGATGAACGCGAAACCGTTTGCGGTGCTCGGAGAGTTCTGGCGGCCGGTTGTGGATCGTGTGCGTCAAGTCGAATTGGGACACCCGGCGGCGTGGGGCGAAGCCAACGGACGGCTGGTGTATGTCGCCACGACGCCAGGCGACGTGGCCAATCATCTGACGACCAAGTTGAAGCAGAGCTAACAATGTCACGGACAGCGCAAGACGTTTTGGAGTTCGACAAGCTGCGGGAACTGCTGCGGCTGAGGACGACGTGTTCGCCGGGGCGACGAGGTGTGGATGCGCTCGAGCCCGGGATCACTCGCGCAGTGTTGGATTCAGTCTTCGCGTTAATTCGCGAAGCGGCCGAATGGCTGCGCGCGGGGCGCGACCTGGGATTTGGCGCGCTTGCCGATCCACAAACCTGGCTCGAACGCATCGAAGGACCGGGGATGGCGCTCGAGCCCGGCGAATTTCTGGATGCAGCTTCGTTGCTGGAAACGACGGGATGGCTGCGGCAGCAGTTTCGCGAGGAAGCGGTGAAGCTTCCATTGTTGGCAGCGCGAGCTGCCGCGCTCGGTGATTTTAGAGATGTGCACACAGCGATCCGTCGCTGCGTGCTGCCCAACGGCGAGATCAGCGACGACGCGTCAGCGGCGCTGCGGCGCATCCGGGCGAACATCACGGAAACGCGCGACGCGATTCAGCGGAGTCTGAAGCAGATTTTGCGCGCGCGCAATGCGGAGGCGGGAGAAGACTACGTCACACTGCGCAACGATCGCTTCGTGATTCCCGTGCGAGCCGAACACCGGCGGAATCTTCCCGGCGTGGTGCACGGAGCGAGCGCGACTGGGCAAACGGTTTTCATGGAGCCGTTCGAGACCGTCGAGTCCAACAATCAATTGGTGCAGCTTGCCGAGGATGAAGCCGCGGAGATCCTGAGAATTTTGCGCGAGCTAACGGAAAAGCTACAAAGAATCCGCGAACCACTGCTGGCCGCCGCCGGGACGATAGCGGAACTCGACAGCATATTCGCGCGGGCACGATTCGCGCGAGATTTCGACGCCGCGATGCCGGAATTCTCCGCCACAAATGAATTGCGCCTGGAGAGCGCGCGCCATCCGGTTTTGGAGGACAAACTCCGCAAAGAGAGTCGCGCCATCGTTCCGATGACGCTGGCTCTTGGCGGCGAAGAACGCGTGCTGGTGATCAGCGGGCCGAACACGGGCGGCAAGACCGTGGCTTTGAAGACGACAGGAATGGCGGCGCTAGCAGCGCAATCCGGAATTCCCGTGGCCGCGCAGCGAGCGGTGCTGCCGCTATTTGACAGTGTCTTGGTGGACATCGGCGACGAGCAATCCATCGCTGCGGACTTGTCCACGTTTTCGGCGCACATGCTGAACTTGAAAACCATGCTGGAGGAAGTGACGCCGAATTCTCTCGTGCTAGTCGACGAAATGGGTACGGGGACTGCGCCAGAGGAAGGCGCCGCGCTGGCCGTGGCGCTGCTCGACGAATTTCGCGTCAAGAACTGCATCGTGCTGGCGACCACGCATCACGACCGGCTGAAAACCTACGCCTCGACAACGCCGGGCGTCGTGAACGCCGCCGTGGAATTCGACGACGTGAATCTGCGGCCCACTTACCGGTTAATGGTCGGCGTGCCTGGCGGTTCCAGTGGCATTGCCATCGCCAAACGGTTGGGGATCGCCACGGGAATCATCGAACGCGCCAGGTCGATGCTGACGCCCGAATCACGCGAAGCCGCGGACCTGATCGCTTACTTGCATCGCAGCCGCGACGAACTGGACCGTATGCAGCGCCAGATGACCGCCGAGCGGCACGCGCTGGAAGAAGAACGCAAGAAACTGCGAAGCGAATGGGTCGAGCGCCAGCAGAAGCGCATCAAGGAGCTGGAAGCGCAGTTTGCGGAGATGCAAAAGCGCTTCGATGAAAACGTCGCGCGCGTCCTGGAAGCCGTGAAAGAACGCGAACTGCGCGCGCAGATGGAAAAGACGGCGCGGCGGAAGATGCAAGACATCCGCGGCGAGGCTCGCGAGGAACTGAATTCCGCCGTCGTTCAAACCATCTCCGATTCGCAAGCCGATCTCGGCGTGCATGCCGCCTCGATGGGACGGGTCAGCGCGGACCAGTTGCAACCCGGCGCAAAGATTCGCGTGCGCGGTTTCAGCAAACCCGTGGTGCTGCGGCGGATTGACGGATCGTCCGCGGAAATCGAAGCCGGTCCGCTGCGCATGAAAGTGGCGCTGGACGAAATTACGGGAATTGAGGGACCAGCCCCGGCGGTTAAGTTGCAGGGCGTCACGGTGACCTCGCAGAGCAGGGAAAGCGGCGCTTCGGACGAAATCAACGTGATCGGCATGACCGTGGAAGAAGCCACAGACCGGCTGGACAAATTTCTGGACGATGCGGCGCTGGCACACAAGGGGCGCATCCGGATCATTCACGGTCACGGAACGGGCGCGCTCCGCAAAGGAATCGGCGCGTTTCTCGCTTCGCACCCGCTGGTGGAGAAGCATTCGTTTGAGACCGAAGAGCATGGCGGGAAGGCCATCACCATCGTCGAACTGCAAGGATAGAACAGGGAAATCAGAAAATAGAAATTGGAACGGCATTCAAAATTTGCGTCCGCCAAGATTGAGCCGCACTGCTTTGCTATACTCGCCGCGTCCCGAAAGCCAATTCACAATGAGGTGTCTTGATGAAAGCTTCGAAGAATTCATTGTCGCCTGCAAGCTCGATGCGAGAAATCGTCCGCAAGGGAGCAGTCATCGTAGCGATTCTGGCCACGCTTGCTGGAACGGCGATCACGGCGAGTGCGCAGTTGCCGAAACGGACAGTGATTCGCGCGGGGCGCGTGCTCAACGTGCGCACCGGAGAATTGCGCGCGAACCAAGCTATTGTAATTGAAGGCGACAAGATTGCGCAGATTGCGGCCTCCAGCGAAGTCGCCGCAGCTCCTGGTGACATGACGATCGATCTGCCGGACGCCACCCTGCTGCCCGGCTTGATCGACACGCATACGCATCTAACGTTTGACCTGAAATCGCTGGGGTACTCGGGTCTTGGAATTTCGACGGCGCGCGAAGCGCTGCACGGCGCGAGGAACGCGAAGCGGACGCTCGAAGCGGGCTTCACCACCGTGCGCAATCTTGGCGCGTTTGATTATTCTGACATCGCCCTGCGCGACGCCGTCAATGATGGTGACGTCGTCGGCCCGCGCATTGTCGCGTCGGGTCCGGCGCTGGGAATCACCGGTGGCCATTGCGATGAGAATCTTCTTCCGCCCGCATTTCATTTTCAAGGGGGCGGAGTTGCGGATGGCATCGAGGCCGTTCAGCACAAGGTTCGGGAAGTCATCAAGTACGGCGCGGATGTGATCAAGATTTGCGCTACCGGCGGTGTGCTCTCCAAGGGCGATGACCCGAACGCTTCGCAATACACGCTGGAAGAAATGAAAGCGATTGTAGCGGATGCACACCGGCTCGGCCGCAAAGTCGCGGCACACGCCCACGGCGCCGAAGGCGTGCGCTGGGCCTCGGAGGCCGGCGTCGATTCGATCGAACACGGCCACCTGATGGACGACGCGGCCATCGCCACGCTGAAGAAAAACGGAACCTATCTCGTGCCGACGCTTTTTCTTGGCGAATACATGGAAAAGAACATGGACCACAGCGACGTGCCGGAGTATTCCAAGCAAAAGATGCGCGATGTAATTGCCCAGATGCGCAAAAACACAGGGAAAGCGTTTGCCGCTGGCGTCAAAGTAGCGTTTGGCACGGACGCGGCGGTGTATCCGCATGGACTGAATGCGGGCGAATTTCACGTTTATGTCCAACTTGGAATGACTCCGCTGGCGGCCATCCAGACCGCGACGATCAACGCTTCCGACTTACTCGGACCGAAGTTTCAAGTTGGCTCGCTGGAACCCGGCAAATTTGCAGACGTCGTCGCTGTGGACGGCGATCCAACAAAAGACATCACCATCCTGGAGCATGTAAAATTTGTCATGAAAGGCGGAACGGTTTACAAAAACGACTACTCGAAACGGTGATCGTTTCAAGGCAACTGAATGGCGGAAGCTGGCTCATTCGCGGATCGTGTCAAACAACAGGCGGACATCGTTCGCGTAGTTGGCGAATACGTGCGCCTGAAAAAAAGCGGACAGAATTTTACCGGGCTGTGCCCGTTTCATGCGGAAAAGTCGCCGTCGTTCGCGGTGCATCCAACGAAGCAGATTTATCACTGCTTCGGGTGCGGCGTGGGTGGAGACGTTTTCAAATTTGTGATGGAGATGGAAAAGTGCGCGTTTCCCGAAGCGATTCGCATCGTCGCGGAGAAATGCGGGATCGCTGTTCCGCGGCAGAAGGAACGTTCGCCCGAGGAGCGCAAAGAAAATCAGCAGCGATCGGTCTTCGTCGAAATGCACCGCGAGGCACAGACTTTCTTCGTGAAGCAGATCGAAGGGACTCTCGAAGGCAAAGCCGCGCGAGCTTATCTTGAGGATCGCGGCCTGGATAAGGATGCCATCGCACGATTCGGGATCGGATACGCGCCAAGCGGTGGCGATGCGCTGCTGCGACATCTGAAAGCGAAGTACAACGAAAAGTTGCTGGTGGAATGCGGACTGGTCTCTCGGGACCAAAACGGCGGACGGCTGTTCGACCGGTTCCGGCGGCGCATCACGTTTCCCATTTCCAATGAATCGGGAAAAATCGTCGCGTTCGGCGCTCGCGCATTGGGTGACGACATGCCGAAATATCTCAACTCACCCGAGACACCGATCTATTCCAAGAGCAACGTGCTGTATCACATGGACCGCGCGAAGGATGCGCTGCGCCGGCAAGACTTCGCGATTCTGGTGGAAGGCTACATGGATGCCATCGCAGTAGCTCGCGCGGGAATCAGCAACGTGGTCGCCAGTTGCGGCACGAGCCTCGCCGAGCCACAGATCAAGTTGCTGGGCCGTTTCACGCGGCGCGTGGTCGTGAATTACGACCCGGACACGGCGGGACAGACGGCCACGGAGCGCTCGCTCTCACTTTTGCTCGAGCAGGATTTCGAGGTGCGCGTGCTGGTGCTCCCCCCGATCGGCGATAAAAAGGCCGATCCCGACTTATTTATCCGCGAACGCGGAAAAGACGAATATCTCAAGCTGCTCAAGGAAGCGCCGCCTTACGTTGATTACTTGATTGCCCGCGCGCGGCAAATGGATTTGACCACCGGAGAGGGGAAGCTCCGTGCCGTTAATTTTCTTTTGCCTTATGTACAGAGAATTCCCAATCGCATCCTGCGCTCCGAGTGGGCCACGCGAATTGCGCAACAACTTCGATTGGACGAGCCGGTGCTGCGCGCGGCGTTGAGCAAAGCCGCCGCCGAACGCCGCAGCGAAGTCAAGACTCAGCCGGAACTCGTGGGCCGCGCGGCCAAGCCGGTCGAGCGGCGGCTGATTCGCATGCTGGCGGAGGCGGAAGGCTTCCGGCAGGAACTTGCCAAGCATTTGCAAAATGCCCATCTCTATCACGGCTTGGAGACGGAGAAGATCTTTGCGGCGCTGGTGATCGCCAGCCTGTCCGGCCAGCCGGTGCAGGCGACGGAAGTGGGCGCACTGCTGGAAGATCGCGACCGGAGGCTGCTCTTCGAGATTCTGTTCGAGGAAGCCAATGAGCCGACCTGGGAAGAAGCCATGAGTTGCATCGAAGCGCTGCAGCACCGCCAGGCCGAGCGAGAGTTGGCCGACGTGCAGCGCAGCATCGAGGCGAATCCCGCCGCACCAGAGCTCCGTGGTCTTTTGGAGAAGAAGCAGGAGCTGATGCGCCGGCTAGCGGCAGCAAGGTGACTGTCGAAATGCCCTCCGATCTTGAATTGGAGCGGCAATGACAGCCCCCCCTCCCCTTTTTTGTAAGTGTTGCATCTAAAGGGTTTAGTATTCATATAAGTGGTTTAGAATCAACACTTGCGAACATCTCTACAAGTGTTGATTCTAAAGGGACTTAGAGACGCGGGTTAGGGGCACTTTTGCAAGTGTTGATCCTAGGAGGATTAGGTTCGACTCGGTCAGAAAGGCGGCGGCAAGCCGCCGAACTCCAAAAAGACGCGCACTCTTACTTGATTGGTATAGTAGCGCAAGAAGTAAGGGCGGTCAAGAGGGATTTGCGATTGGAAAGGTAGCGGAGTCAATCTCTAACTGGAGGGAAGCAGCGCCGGAGGATCCAGGCTGCGATTACAAGAACGGACGCCGGTAGCCAAATCCAAAGGAGTTCGCTCTGAAGAACTTCGAGACCGCGTTGGCTGAAAAATCGCCCGAGACCAATCGGAGAGACGCGAATCGGAGTCCAGGGGAGAAAATAGCGGTGATTGTTGAACGGGGAGAAGAAGGCAATTCCCAGACCGCCATCCGTCATGGCGTCCAGGAAACCGTGGCTCGCAGTCGCCAAGAAGAAGTAAACCCAGAGAGGGAACCGGGCAAGGTCCGGCAGTCCTCTCCGGAACCCTATAAACACTACCGCGCTCGCTAGGAGCGCAGCGAAAAGAAGGGAATGCGTGAACCCGCGGTGGCCCCAGAAGTCGCCGTAATGGATGCCGAAGCGAAATCCGACTACGTCGAGGTCGGGAATGACCGAACAGGCTGCACCCACGACCCAGACGCGTTTCGGGGTGGCCGGGCGGTAGAAACAGGCACTAACGCCGAGCGCTGCTACTGCGTGTGAGAAGATCGATGCCACGTTTACGCCTGCCCTCCGAAGAGGGAGCGAGAATAAACTGCGGCGGTAAAGTCTTCCACAGAAATCCACGAATTAAAACATTGACGGGAAGGGAGTTAAACGTGTAGCGTAATAGGGTTTCGCGGGTAACGGATTTGCCGTTAGACGCATCTATATGGGTGTATTTAATGGCAGGGGCCGGGCTCCCAAAGTGCGGAATCGGGCAACGCACGGGGCCAGCGGCGGGCAAGCGGCGCGGCGCAGAGGTTTTCAAATAAAAAAGCGAGCGATCTTCTGGGGAAATTTCCCCGTGGTTTGCGCCTGCGCGCCAGCCTGCGCGTGTCTCTGCGAAAAAAGAGGTTTCCTGATATGCCCTTCGTTCTCGGGATTGCGGTTTAGAAGCGGGAGGAATTTGTGGCAGCAGTAGGCCTTGAAGAAAAATACGATGCGGTACGCCAGCTCATTGCCGTAGGCAAGGAGCGCGGCTACCTGCTCTACGACGAAGTAAACGATTCGCTTCCGGCGGAGGTCCATTCCTCGGAAGAAATCGATGATCTGCTCACCACCTTTGAGCGGAACGGCATCGAAATTTATGAGGACCAGGCTTCAGCGAAAGCCGCGCGCGCCGTGGAAGTTTCCACGGAGGGCGGCGACCGCGACGTAGTTGTCAAGGACGAAGCGCACTCCGACGAAGGCAGCAGCGACCTCGACCTGACACCGGGTTCACTGGAAAAGACGAACGATCCCGTGCGCATGTACCTGCGCGAGATGGGTACCGTGCCGTTGCTGACGCGCGAGGGCGAAGTCACCATCGCCAAGCGCATCGAGCGCGGGCAGCTCGTGGTGATGAAGTCCATCACGCGCTCGCCCATCGTCATCAAGGAACTGATCGCCGTCGGCGACGATTTGCGCAAGGGCGTGCGGTCCATCAAAGAGATCGTGCAGTTTGACGATGAAGAGCTGACCGAAGAAAAAATCGCCAACAAGACCAAGCAGACGCTCAAGTACATCGACAAGATTGCGAAACTGTACGAGACGGCGCTGAAGCAGGCCCAGAAGCTCGATAAAACACCGAAGGCGAAGAAGAGGTCCTACATCCGCGCGAAGTGGGATGTGGCGCGGACGCGAGTGGAAATTTCCGTCGCCATTCGCGACATCGATTTCAACCCGTTTGAGAAAAAGCGACTGATCGACAAAATGCGCGGCACGGTCGAACGTCTCCAGTCACTGGAACGCGAAGCCGGGCGCCTGGAGCGTCGCGCGGACGTGGCCAAGGGTGACGTCGCGGCGGAAGCGCGAAAGGAATTGCGCACGCGCCGCACCGAACTGAAAGACATCGAAGAAGCCAGCGAAGTCGGGCTGACCGAACTGAAGCGCACGCTGACGTTCATCCACCGTGGCGAAGCGGAAGCCGAGCAGGCCAAAAAAGAATTGATCGAAGCCAACCTCCGGTTGGTCGTTTCGATCGCCAAGAAATATACCAACCGCGGATTGCAGTTTCTCGACCTGATTCAGGAAGGCAACATCGGCCTGATGAAGGCCGTCGACAAATTCGAGTGGCGCCGGGGCTACAAGTTTTCGACCTATGCGACCTGGTGGATTCGCCAGGCCATCACTCGCGCGATTGCTGACCAAGCGCGCACGATTCGTATTCCCGTGCACATGATCGAAACGATCAACAAACTGGTGCGCACTAGCCGCCAGCTTGTGCAGGAACTCGGCCGCGAGCCGACCAGCGAAGAAATCGCCAAGCGCATGGACATTCCGGTGTCCAAGGTGCGCAAGATTTTGAAGATCGCGCAAGAGCCGATTTCGCTGGAAACGCCGATCGGCGAAGAAGAGGATTCGCATCTCGGCGACTTCATCGAAGACAAGGCCGTGGTTTCGCCGTCCGATGCGGTCATCAACTTGAATTTGAAGGAACAGACGTCTTCGGTGCTGAAGACGCTTACGCCGCGAGAGGAAAAAGTTATCAAGATGCGCTTTGGCCTGGACGACGGCAGCGAGCACACGCTCGAAGAAGTGGGCCAGTCCTTCGCCGTGACGCGCGAGCGCATCCGCCAGATCGAAGCAAAAGCGCTACGCAAGCTGCGGCACCCGTCGCGTTCACGCAAGCTACGCGCCTTCCTCGAAGGCCCGTCGCGCGATTACCTCTAGAAGAATCAGAACAACTCAAACCAAAACGCCTCCAGCCACGCTGGAGGCGTTTTCATTTGAGGAGAGAATTGCCCAGCGGAACACGGCCGAAGCGCAGGAACATCCGGGCGATCGAGACCACGACGAAGACCAGAAAACCGGCGAGGAGGTACCACATGGGGGCGGTGTCGGGCCGGTGGTCGGGATGCAGATTGGACTGGACGGCGTAGTCAAAAGTGACAAGGATGACGGTGAAAACGGCGCAGCCGAACCAGGCGAAAAAGCGTTTCAAGAATTCCATGGTGTCAGAAATGTGTTCGGGCGCGAGCCAGTAGCGCTTATTGGGGAGATTGATCAACTCCATGGGCAGCGAGATGATGATGCGCGGGATGCCAAATCCGACCACGGCGGCGAGCACGCTCACAGCGACGAGGACTCCGAAGAAAGCTGATTTTGTCTGCCAGCCGTTGGCCACGCCGCCCCTATTGAAGTGCGAAGCGACGACTTCGGGTAGTTGCGCGTAGAACGAGGAAAAGTAAAGCGCCGCTCCCACGGCGAGCAAGACAAAGACCAATTTAGGAAGGCTGGACTTTTGCACAGTGGTTTCATGTTCGAGCATAAATCAGGGAGAACTACCGGGCAAAGGTTCCGCACCCGGACGTGCTACAGCAGCACTGTTCGGGTTCGAGCCATTCCAAATTGGGAAGAATAGCCCCACACCCGGCATTTTTTGCACCAGGCCCTTATTGAGGGCAAAACAGCAAAATCGGAACGCGCGGATTCTTCCTCTGCATATAGAATAGAGCGTGGGTACCAGCGAACCGTGAAGACGAAACAAAAAATTGCCGCCATCGTGTTGCTCGCGCTGCTGGGTGCAGTTGCATACGGATTGTTCCGCACGGGACAACCGGCCGGCGCGCCCGCTACAAGCAACAAAACCACGTCTGAAGCACTATCGCAGGGGCCAATCGTCGATCAAACACCGCTGCTGACCGCGCAACGCCTGGTGCAGATGCAAACCAGCGCCGAAGAACAGCCTTTCGCGGTGGAAGCGCTCAGGCTTGCCGACCGCGAAATGGATCTGGCGTTTGCCGCTGCCGTTCGCGATGCCGAGGAAAATCCACCCGTCTTGAGCGCCAAAGCAAAAGAAGTCGAAACGCGTTTACAGAAAGCGGAGAGAGCGCTGGAAGCAAGTAAGGCACAGGTGGAACAGTTCACCGCGGCGGACGAAAAGGCCAGCGGCGAACGGAAGGATTCGTTGGACGACCAGTTGGATGTTGCCAAGGCGCAACAAGAACTGGACCAGGACGAAGTTGACGACGCGAAGCAGGATCTAATCCGGGCCGGCGGCGATCCCAAGGGTCGGATCCAAACGATGGTGGAAGAGCATGAAGCGGCTTCGCACGCGGCGGACAGTTTGCATGTTACCGTCACCAGTGACGCCGAGCAACCCGGACTCATCCACCGGTTCCAGCGTTGGTCGGCTCTACATCAGAAACAGTTGCTATTGTGGAAGGCCAAACAGGAAGCGGAGTCCGCCGCTGCCACGTTTTCTGCTGAACACAATGCGCTCGAAGCGCGGATCGATGCGAACAAAGCGGCCCCCGCGGCTGCGAAACAACAAATAAATCCGGGCCAATCCGCGGCAAGCGGCGGACCGCATGCAAAGCTCAGCCGGGAAGAGTCTGCGGCGCTGATTAAATCAACGATGCAGCGCGCCGGAGAATCGAAAGCGCTGGCGTCCCTCGATAAGCGGATCGATGATCAGAAGCAGCTTGCCGAGAATTACGGAAAGTGGGTTGAAGTACTCTCTGCGAAGCAAAGAGGGGTGGTAAATCGCGCTCTGAATGGGATCGCGTTCATACTTGTGATCCTGCTGATTGGGATTTTTTTCGATAGCTGGCTTGAGCGGTTGCTTGGCAAAACGTCACTAGATCGCCGGCAGGTCGAAACGATGCGGACGTTGACGCGGGTGGTAGTGCAGATCTGCGCGGTGCTGTTCGTCCTGCTGGTCATTTTCGGGCCGCCGAGCCAACTCGGAACGATTCTGGGGCTCGCCGGCGCGGGGCTGACCGTGGCGCTAAAGGATTTCATCGTCGGTTTCCTCGGCTGGTTCGTGCTCATGGGAAAGAATGGCGTCCGCCTTGGCGATTGGGTGGAAATCAATGGAGTGACTGGCGAAGTTGTTGAACTCGGAATGTTCCATACCGTTTTGCTGGAAACCGGCAATTGGACCGATTCGGGCCACCCAACGGGACGGCGCGTCACATTTACGAATAGCTACGCAATTGAAGGCCACTATTTCAATTTCTCGACTTCCGGACAATGGATGTGGGATGAATTGCAGGTGGTGCTTCCGACGGGGCAGGACCCGTATCCCGTCATTGACGCGATTCAGAAAAAGGTCGCTGAAGCAACAACGGAAACTGCAAAACAGGCCGAGCAGGAGTGGCAACACGCGGCGAAGTCGCGACAGATGACTGCGCTATCGGCTGCGCCTGCGATCAATGTGAAGCCGGTCATCGGCGGTGTCGAGATTGCGGTGCGCTATATCACGCGCGCCAACGAACGCTACCAGTTGCGCGCCAAGCTCTATCAGGCAGCTGTGGATTTGCTCGGCGGAAAAAATGTCCAATTGCCGGCACCGCCCGCTCCAGCGCCAACTCCAGCTTCCGACTAGTCTCCGGATAATTTATTCCGGCCATTATTCCGGGCTGCTGCGCGCGCGAACCTGTTCTGAGGTCAATCCGTACAATGGTGGCGTCGGGACGCCGAGTATTCCTAGATAAAGATAAATTTGGCCGCGGTGATGGATTTCGTGCTCGATCATTAAGCGCAGCCATTTCCATTTTGTGATCTCGGCTCCATCCGGCGTCTTGCATTTGCGCTGCAGCTCTTCGTCGCCGAGTTTCGCGAAAATCTCTAGCGATTCGGCGTGCAGCCGATCAATGGAGGCCAAAACGTTTTCATAGCCGTCCGCCAGCTCTTTTCCGTGCGTTGTGTAACGACTCGCACGGCCTTGCAGGTTCTCCGCCCACATGAACCGCTCAGCCAAGGCGATATGCCGAAGCAAATCGCCCAGCGTGAATTTATCAGGAGCATACGACCAGTCCAGCTTGTTCGCTGGAATGCAGCGGGCCACGCGCATAGTGCGCTCGCGCACGCTTCCGAAATAGTGCAGAAACGGCTGAATCGTCTTGATTTCCATCTTGGCCTCACTCAAAACTATGTTTCCTGGGCAGCAGCTTAGCGCATGAGCTGGCGCGCGCGGATGGCGGAGACCGTGGCTCCGGTATAGAGCAGCGCAAGCAGTGCATACCCTGCGACCAAGCCTGCGCCTTGCGCGACCCATCCCAGCGCGACACTCATAAAGAGCTGCACCACGGTGGTGAGAATCGCCATCGCCGATTGCGTGCGGCCCATGAAATGGCGCGGCACGATGGTCATCAAAGAAGATTGCGCCACAACTCCACCCAGCGCGCGGCAGAATCCAAACAGGATTTGAATTACCACCGCGCCAACAAGAAACGCGACGAACGGCGTCGCCATATGGCCGGCTGCGAGTCCGGCGCAGGCGGCAACATACAAGGGCATGCGCATCGCTTGGGGCAACTGGCTGGCGATCAAGCCGCCACAGATCGCGCCGATGGCCCAGCCTGCTTCCAAGAAGCCTAGCCCTCGCGGACCAGCATGCAAAATATCGTTCGTCAGAGCTACTAGCACGACGTTGGCACTCACTACGCCTGCCATCATGATCGCGTGCGTCACGCCCAGCGTGCGTACCAGCGGCTGTTGCCTCAGATACGCGAAGCCTTCGCGCATGTCGGCATAGACGGCGAGTGACAAGCCGGCCTCCGCAACTTCCGGATTCTCTCCACTCTCCAAGGCCTCGGCGGTTGCTTCGGTTGCTTCGCTGTATTCCCGACTATATTTCTGGCTTTCCCGCGGGGAGATGTAGCCACTCCGCACCTTGTAGAGGCAGAACGCTGAAACGAAATAGGTCAGTCCATCGATGAAAAGAATCCCCGAGATTCCGGCGGAATTGTAAATAAAACCGACGAACGCTCCGGCGATGAGCATCCCGCTCTGCACGCCGACCAGTACCGCGGCATTTGCTCCGGTGAACTGGCTCGGCGGAATCACTTCCTGCACCAGTGCGTTCACGGTGGCCCAGTACATCGCCGAACCGGTTCCGGTGATCAGCGTCATAGCGTAGAGGTGCCAGAGCTGGAGGTGGCCGCTCCAGGCGATGTAGGCAGTGGCGAGGACGAAGAAACCGCGCGTCAGATCGAGTAGCACGCCGAGATAGCGCCGGTCAATACGATCGATCAGCACGCCGCCAAGGAAGGGGACGAATAGCCCTGGCAAAGTCATGACGATCACTTGCCCGCTGACCTTCACCGTCGAGTGCGTGGCCGCCATGATGTACCAGCTCACACCCGCGAAGTTCATCCCGCTGCCGAAGAGCGACACGAACATGGCGAAAAAGAAAAAGCGGAAGCCGCGCTGCGCCCAGATCAGCTTCCAGTCCACCGTATTTGTTGTTGCTGCTGCCATGGAATCTAATAGCTTACTATTGTGGCTACCGGGCAGGCGGCGCAGGTATTCCCGCCTGTCCAAACCGGAACCGCCGTCCTGGAGGGTGCCTTGGGGAACGAAGCCAAATGCCGGGCGCAATTCGGCAAGCAGGAGTCGGAAGGAAAGGCCTTGCTGGAGACCAGCGAGATCATTTTTCGCGGCGACTTTCGGCTGAAAATTCCTTTCTCCACGATCAAATCAGCGAAAGCTGTGGACGGCGGACTCCGTTTGCAAACTGCCGACGGTCTCGCGGTTTTTCATCTCGGCCCCGCTGCTGAAAAGTGGTGCGATAAGATTCTTCATCCCAAGTCGCGCATCGAAAAGCTCGGCGTGAAGCCGGATGCGAAAGTTTGTTTGCTCGGAAACTTCGACGCGGATTTTCTCAAGGAAATAGGCGCACTCACGAAGTCCGTCAGCAAAGATAAAATTGCGACAGGTGTTGAGTGCATCTTCCTCTCCGCTGATTCAAAGGAAGAACTCAGTGGCTTGCCGAAAATCTCGAAAGCCATGAAAGGCACGGCCGCTCTCTGGATCATCTATCCCAAGGGAAAAAAAGAAACCACCGAAATCGATGTCCTCTCCGCCGGCCGCAAAGCGAGCTTGAAGGATGTGAAGGTGGTCGGCTTTTCCGCGACCCACACGGCGCTGAAATTTGTCATCCCGCTCTCCGAGAGGTGAGACTTCAATATTTTCATCCTCCTTCAGTCTCAGTCTCAGTTTCAAGTTTCCCTTCACGCCGCCCGCTGCATCCTGGTCTGATTGCCTGATTTGCAGTTTTCCTGAATTTTCCCTCCTTACACCATGGCCCCACATGCGCGAAGGAATGTATCGAAGCCCATATAAAAAACGAAGGCCCCCGAGACTTCCGAGGGCCCTCGTTCAATTGAAAGCTAAACGGCCGGAACTAGAATTGGTACCGAAGCGCAAATTCCATTCTGCGTTCGGTGCTCAGCGTTTTCGAGAACACCCCGAAGGACGCCTGGTTCGCAATGTTGTTGTTGATGTTCTGCGAGTCGAAGCGCACCGAATTAGTTACGTTGTACGCGTACGCGCTGAATCGCAGGCTTTGGCGCTCTGTGATCCGGAATAACTTGTTCACGCCGGTATCGACACTGAAAACGCCTGGTCCGCGAAGGTTGTTTCTCTGTCCAGTTTCACCGACAAAGGGAAGCCGGAAGGCAGCGGCTGCCGCCACACCATCGGGGAAGACGTTGGGACTTGGAGCCGCTGACGTTCCCGGGAACACACCGGTTTTCGGTGCGGGCCCCAGGAGCACTCCGTCGCCAGGTAACTGGAAGTTGGTTGGGAAGTTGAAAGCGCCGTTCGCCGCGGACCAGGGCAATCCCGAGGACCAGCGGCCAACTCCCGCGATCTGCCAGCCGCCGAGAACGGTGTCCACGGCGCGATTCCAGCCGCTCCCGAACCGCTTACCTTTCCCGAAGGGAAGATCGGCGATGAAGTTGAAATTGATGGCATGGCGAGTATCGAAATCCGACGGGCCATAGTTTTGGCGCGGGTCCCAAGTATTTACGATCGCGCTGGAGTTAAAGCCGCCGTAAATGACCGCCCGTTCGGCGTCCGAACCGTAGTCGAAGGACGCAGAATAGGTGTAGTTAAAGTCAAACTGCAAACCATGTGTCGGCTTGCTGCGCAGGGAGAACTGCGCTCCGTTGTAGTTGCTGCTGCCGCCACTCGACCAGGCATAAAGCGCGGAGAATTGTGGGTTGTAGAGTTGGTACGGCCCACCAGGGAGTCCCGGCGCAGATGGCGCCTTTCCCGGCTGCTGGTTGAGGCAGGCGGGGAAACAGAACGAGTCAAGAATGTTAAGCGCGTTTCACCGAGAGTCCCGTTGCCGCTATTGCAGTAGAAAAGTTCATACATGGACTGCGTGGCTGTGGGATTCGCAACCGAGGCGTTACCGGGCGCTCCCTGGCCTCCGCAGGTGTTGGCGTTGACGCCCGCCGCAGCCGGGAAAAGATTCTCCCAGAAGGGGATCGGTTGGATGCTGGCTACGTTTGTTCCTGCCAGCTTGTCGAGAGCAAAGGTTTTTGCGGCCTGGAAATAGGTCACCTTGGATTTTGGATCGGTGAGATTGAGCGGCATCGCCAGGTCTCTCTGCTGCAGCAGCCGATGAGCAAACCGGCCCACGTAGGCAGCCTGGAAGACCAATCCGCCCGGCAGTTCGCGTGTCACTGCGAGGTCCAGTAGCTCGGAATATGGCGTCCGGATATTGTCGTCCAACCCCCACGAAATCTGCTGCACCGGGCTGCCTAGAACGCTGGTAGGCGGAGTGGCGGGAAATCCTCCCGAGGGTGCTGGGGTGAGCAGGATTCCGTCCGGGCTTGAACTTGGAATGTCGTGGAATCCAGTGTAACGGGCCCCGCGATCGACAGTTTGAATGCTGGCTGGATTTGAGATCGACGTCGAAAGTCCAAACGTGCCGCTTTGATCAAATGTATTGACCAGCGCTTCTCCGAAATGGTCATAAACGATTCCGAATCCGGCGCGAATGGACGACTTGCCGGCGCCGCCAAAGAGCGCTTTCCACAGACCGCCGGTTCCCTTGGGCGAGTAGGCGATGGCCAGCCGCGGACCGAAGTCTTTATAGTCATACGGCCAATAAGGTTTCTTGCCGTTGGCTTGACCGGAGAGATCGAAAGAGAATGCCGGAGCAAAGGACTGGCCCTGCGTCATCGCCTTTGCTCGCTGGTTCACGAAATCACTCAGGCTCAGGTTTGGTGCCGCTTGCGTCCCGGTAGTTTCATACGGCGGTTCCAGTATGGCGTAGCGCAAACCGGCCGTCACAGTGAGATTTGATTTCAGGTGCCAAGTGTCCTGAAGGTACCAGTCGTATTCCCAAGAGCGGAAATGGCGGTCAACGAAGGCTCCTTGCGGCAGCACCGCTCCGGTCTTTGTGCGGTTATAGTTTCCTGTGACCTGGTCCACGATTCCAACAAGGTTCACCACCGCGTTGTTGTAGACATTTGCGAAATTCGGATCCACTTGAGGAAATCCGAACGCTCCGGGGTCGAGACTACCACCACTCCCCGCCGGAGAAATGTTCAGGTACGCGGGATTGACCAAACCATTGTTGAAAGAGGTCTGGTCCGAACCGCGCACGTTGTTGATCAGCCGGACGTTCGTTCCGATTTGCAACGTGTGCTTGCCGCGAGTCCAGGAAACGTCGTCCAACCAATTGTGCACTGGCACATGGAAGGCCGTCGTGGTCGAGGTAGCCGGGACCACGGAGTCAAGGAGGCGGATATCGGTCTGCTGCTGAGTAACCAAGCCTTGATCCGCCTGGCTCTGCCGTGTCAGCCCGTAGTGAAACGAATTGACAAGCGTGCTGGAGAGAACCGCGGTGTAGCCGACAGCGATCGCGCGGCTCGTGTTTCGACGCTGGTCATTGGGGGCCAATCCTTGGTATTGCGGCGCAAACGACTGGCTATCCGCCTGATAGTTGCCGCGCACGAATAAACGGTGGGTTCCGCTCCTATTGAGGTTGTAGTCCATTCTGGCGATGTTGGTGTTCAGCCGCAACGGAGTCGGCGCCGAAAACGAATTGCAAGCAATATTGAAACCCGCTCCGTCGAAATTGGAGCAGTCAGATGCGTTGGCGGTCACTGGCGCGAATTTCTGAAGGGTAGACAGAACCGAAGGGTTGGGGCCATTGCCTTGCGGGCAGGTACCCAAAGCCGTGCAATTCGGATCCATTTTCTTGATTTGTGTTGGGCCTACCCCGAATCTGCCCGCTGGTATCTGATACACGGTCCCGCTAGCCCCGGTAACGTTTCCAGCTGGGCACTGCGATACGGTCGCGCACGGGTAGATCACCACTCCGTCGCGTAGCGTCGTAGAGGGTACGTTGCGGCTAACCTGCGTGCTCTCGCTCTGGCGCAGACCTTCGTACGTATAGAAGAAGAAGAGACGGTCCTTGAGCACCGGTCCGCCGAGCGCGCCTCCGAAGGTATTTCGAAGTTCGATCGCGGGCTTATTGGGTTTTCCCGCCCCCAGTTGGGCGAGCTTATTGAAATAGTCATTCGCCACGGTATTCGTTGGCCGGTGCTGTTCGTAGAGTGAACCGTGGAAGGAATTCGTTCCACTCTTTGTTACCAGCGCCACTTGGCCTCCGGACGAACGCCCCTGGTCGGCGTTGTCGCCCGCGGTTGTGACCCGAAATTCCTCGATGGAATCCAGTGTCGAGCGAACCGCGCCCTGGAATGGTGTGCCGGTCGTCTGCGTGTTGTTGTCCACGCCGTCGAGCGTCAGGTTTGTCTGGTCGCCCCGCCCGCCGTTGAGCGCTCCATTGCGCGTGTCGACGTTCGGATTGATGTCCTTCGGAAGGGGGATGTACGCAACACCCGGCTGCAAGCTCAGCACCCCCGCGGCGTCCCGTCCTTCAAATGGCAGAGCCAGAATTTGCCGCGATTCAAATGTATTACCCAGCGTCGCATCAGTCGTATTTACAGCTGCAGCTGCGCTCTCGGTCACGGTGACTGTTTCGTTGACGGTGCCGAGCTCGAGCTTTATGTTCACGCGCTGAGTCGTACCAACCAGCGCCTCAATCTTATGGGTTACTGTTTGCCGGAACCCGGGCGCTTCCACATGAACGACGTACGACCCGGGCTGTAACGAGAGAAACTGATAGTGCCCGTTAGCGTCGGTCTGCGCTTCTCGCGTGACACTCCTCGAGTCATCGGTGATTTTCACGCTGGCGCTTATTACCGCCGACCCCTGGGGGTCCGTGACGTCGCCTTCGATGGCCGTTGAACCTTGTTGCGCGAACAACACCGGACTGAACACTCCCAAAACCAACGCGATTAAATATGCCCACCCACCTCTATACAATGATTTCACTTCATCCCCCTCATCTAACTTTGCCTGCCCCGTCTGCGTTTGTTTCCCTTGAAGCCGCTTGACGCGGGGGAAACCCACACGCCGGGTCTGTCGATTTCGCCGGCAGTGCCCGCAGTCGAACGCTCACGCCCGCCCGCGATTTCGTATATTCGCAAGTCGGATGCCGAACTCTTCTCACAGAAAACAAAGAGTTTCCGCGTGACGATTTTCTAAAAATTCTTCGGATATGCGGATTTAGATGTGGGTTTTTCAATGAAATACGTTTCGCGACCGCACACTTGTTCATTTCCGGCCAATTTGGCGCCGGTTTTCTGTGCGAAGATACGCGGCACCTTGCCGCCACATCGTTGGCGTGTAACGAGGCTCATGACTAGTACTGAAATCCTTCTAGAGGCAGAAAACCTCCGGAAAATCTACCGGCGAAGCGGCACTGTTTTTTCGCGAGAATCGGAGGGCGCTCGATTCACCGCGGTTGCTAACGTAAGTTTCGCCGTCCCCGTGCTCCCCTCCATTTGGGCGGCCCCCCTCGCCCTCTTTCATTTCTTAGTTCTCGCCTTTTAGCTTTCAACTTTCGACTGTCAACTTCCTTTCGCCCGCGCTAGAATTCCCCCACTGAAATATTCCCTGATGTTCGTGCGTAGTCCCTCTCAGAAGGCAGTACTACGCAACCTTGTGGTGGAGGAGTCCTCGATGGCTACAACCGCAATTCCCGCGCCTGAGGCGCAAGCACCTATCAATCATTTGGGCCGGATTATCGGAGTATTTTTCTCTCCCAAAGAGACGTTTGAAAACATCGCAAAGCGCCCGAGCTGGATTCTACCCGTGGTGCTAATGACCGTGCTTGGATGCATCGTCGGTTTTGTCATGAATAAGAGAGTGGATTGGAGAGAAGTCGCTAGCAAACGCATTGAAGAGAGTCCGCGGGCCGCCCAACTCAGCGCCGACCAGAAAGAACAGCAAATCGCGATGAGCGCGAAAATCTCTCCGTTCTTCGCGTACGGATTTGGACTTTTGGGCCCCATCCTCCTCGCGGTGATTGTCGGTGGCGCGATGTTAGGCGCTTACAATCTGCTAGGCGGCGCGGGCGCCAATTTCAAGGTATCCATGGGGATCGTCTCCCATGCTTACTTGGTGTCCATGGTTAGCAGCTTGCTCTTTCTGTTGATTTTATTTTTGAAACCTCCCGGCACTATCGACCTGGAAAATCCGGTCGCTGCAAACCTCGGCGCTTTTCTGCCCGACGGCACCTCGAAAACCGTCATGGCATTGGGGACGGCTATCGACCTCTTCAGCTTCTGGGTCATTTTTCTCATCGGATTGGGATTCGCGGCATATAATCCGAAAAAGCTGAAATTCGGCAGTTCCATTGGTATCGCGCTCACAGTCTGGGCCGTTTATCAAGCTTGCCGCCTCGGGTTGACCTTCGTCTTCTCCTGATACACTGAATAGCCGGACAGGCATTCCTGCTTGTCCGCCTTTCAGGTGTTTCGTCAGAGATGAATTTTTCCTTTGAGGTATCGAAGACCGATCCCACCGGCGCGCGCCGCGGCCGTCTAACAACGCCTCACGGCACCGTAGAGACTCCGTTCTTCATGCCCGTGGGCACGCAGGCCACCGTCAAAGGCCTCACCCAGGAAGCTCTCGAAGAACTCGGCGCGGAAATCATCCTCGCCAACACCTATCATCTCTACCTCCGCCCCGGCCACGAACTAGTCCGCAAGCTCGGGGGCCTGCACAAATTCATGTCCTGGCCGCGCGCCATCCTCACCGATTCCGGCGGCTTCCAGGTTTTCAGTCTTTCCGAGTTGCGCAAAATTACCGACGAAGGCGTGCGCTTCCGCTCGCACCTCGACGGCTCGGAGCATCTCCTCACGCCGGAAAAAGCCGCTGAAATTCAGCTCGCGCTCGGCTCCGACATCGCCATGGTCCTGGACGAGTGCATCGAAACGCCCGCGCCACGCGAAAAGGCCGAAGCCGCCGTCAAGCGCACTTCGGAGTGGGCCAAGCGCGCCCGCAATTATTTTCTCGAACAAGCCCAGCGCAACGGCGATCTGCAGCAATGGCAATTTGGCATCGTGCAAGGCGCGACCTTTGCCGATTTGCGCCGCGAAAGCGCCCGCCAGCTTCTCGAACTCGATTTTCCCGGCTACGCCGTCGGCGGCCTCGCCGTTGGCGAACCTCACGAAATCACCTGTGAAATGACCGCCGAGGCTACCGCCATTCTTCCAAAAGAGCGTCTGCGTTATTTAATGGGCGTCGGCCGTCCGGAACAAATCGCCGACTACGTTGCTCGCGGCATCGACATGATGGATTGCGTCCTCCCCACGCGCGCCGCGCGTCACGCCTGCCTCTACACCAGTGAAGGCCGCGTGCTTATCAAGAACGCGCGTTACTCCCAGGATCAGCGCCCGATCGATCCGAAGTGCGTTTGTTCCGTCTGCCGCCGCTACTCTCGCGCCTACCTTCGTCATCTCTTCGCTGCCGGAGAACTCACCGCTGCCATCCTTGCCACCCACCACAATGTCCACTTTTACCTTGACATAATGCGCCAAATCCGCGAGGCTATCGAGTTTGGGAACCTAGCGAATTTCTCATCCGAGATGCACGCGCGCTACGCCGCGGGCCCGGCCTGAAAGAGCATGTAGCTCAGGCCTTAAGGCCTGAGGCTTTTGATTCTGAAAGTCGCGCGAGCCATCCCGCGGGGCACCAAAACGAATCGAATGGAAGTCGGTTAAGCAGGAGCGCGGGTGATTTGCCCGCGGCACTGTGGTTCTATCTTCCGTAGCGCGGAATGTGGGAAGGGCTCCCCGGGAGCTTTCGATTTGGGAAGTTTTAACTAAGAACTAAGCACTAATAACTTAGAACTGAGAGTTCGGTCGAAAATGATAGCAGCGATAATTCTTCAGGCGGCAGGCGGGGGCTTCGGCGGATTCCTGATCCCCCTCGGTCTCATGTTCGCCATCATGTATTTCATGGTGATCATGCCCCAGCAGCGCCAGCGCAAGAAAATCCAGGAAATGCTCGGTGCGATCAAGGCTGGGGATAAGATCGTCACCAGCGGCGGCATCTACGGCACCATCAACGGTATCGATGGCGATTCGGTCATTCTCAAAATCTCCAGCGAACCGCAGGTTAAAATTCGCATCTCGCGTGCGGCGATTGCTCAGGTGGAGGCATCGGAAGATGCAAAATAAGCCCACCCTTCGCCGGCTCACACGTCTCACTTTCTGACCATGAACCCTAATCTGAAGTGGAAAGCGCTGTTTATCTTGCTCGTCATTCTGTGGTGTATCTATTTCCTTATCGGCTACCCGGTGTTCCCCACTTCGGTCGCTCAGATGAAGGACAATTTCTCCAAGCAGATCAAACTGGGCCTCGACCTCCAGGGCGGCACTCATCTCATCCTCCAGGTGCAGGTCCAGGAAGCCATCGCGCAGGAGACGGACACCACTGTCGATCGCCTCACCACTCTGCTGCGCTCGAAAAATACCCACTACGATGAGGTCCGCCGCGTCGACGACACCCACATCCTCGTGCGCAATATTGATTCCGCGCAGATTTCGCAATTTCGCGATGCCTTTAACGCGCAATATGCCAACGTTTGGGACATGGCGCCTGCTGCTGGTGATCCCTCGGGTTACACGCTGACTCTGCGCCCCAGCGCTGTCGCTGCGCTTCAGGACCAGACCATGACGCAGTCGCTCGAAACCATCGAGAGGCGCATCAACGCCCTGGGCCTCACGGAACCTACCATTCAGCCCCGCGGCGGCCGCAACGCCAACGAAATTCTTGTGCAGCTTCCAGGCGAGGGCGATCCCACACGCGCCAGGGCTGTCATCCAGGCCGGTGGTCAATTGGAATTAAAACTGGTTGAAGATGTCAGGACCTACTCCTCGCAATCCGAAGCCTTGGCTGCCCACGGCGGCGTGCTACCTCCGGGCACCGAACTGGTCCCTGGTCGCTCGGAGACGCGCAACGCCACCGGCGTGGTCGACACCAGCGAAACCTGGTATGTCCTCAGCCGCGCCGCTGCCGTCACCGGCCGCGACCTGCGCAGCGCCGTCGAAACTCGCAGCACCGCGAATCCCGGCATGTGGCAGATCAATTTCACGCTCTCGCCGGAAGCCGCAAAGCGTTTCGGACCCTTCACTCAGAATAATCTTGGCCGCCAGATGGCCATCGTTTTGGATCACTTCGTCACTTCCGCGCCCACCATCCAGGGCAAGATTGAGGATAGCGGCGAGATCACCGGCAATTTTAGCCAGGAGACCGCGCACGACTTGGCGCTCACGCTGCGCGCCGGTGCCTTGCCCGCATCGATCAAATATCTCGAAGAGCGCACTGTCGGCCCATCGCTCGGCGCCGATTCCATTCGCCACGGTGTGCAGGCTTCCGTTCTCAGCCTCGTGGTCGTAATGCTCTTCATGCTCGTCTATTACCGGCTGTCTGGAGGCAATGCTGTTCTGGCCCTGATCCTGAACCTCATCATTCTTCTGGCGGTTCTGGGCCTTTTCGGAGCCGTGCTTACGCTGCCAGGCATCGCCGGTGTCATTCTAACCATCGGCATGGGCGTGGATTCCAACGTCCTTGTCTTCGAGCGCATCCGCGAAGAACTGCGCAACGGCAAATCTTCCGCCGCTGCTGTCGATGCCGGCTTCGACAAGGCCTTTCTCACTATCATCGACACGCACGTTACGACCGTCGTCTCCGCCTTTTTCCTGTTTCTCTTTGGAACCGGGCCGATCCGCGGTTTTGCGATCTCCTTGACCATCGGTTTGATCGCCAACGTTTTTACCGCGATCTACGTCTCCAAGACGATTTTCCAGTATCACCTGACGAAGATGGACCGTCAGGCCGAATTGAGCATTTAGGTCGTACTAGAACTGCTGGGGCGAGTGTCCCACTCAAATGCAAACGAGTGGGCTGTGGGTTCAGGGCGGGGATTCCTCTACCTTAAGAAGTAGACGGCTTTCCGCCGGGAACCTTTCACATCCCCCGGTGTCTAAGGAAGGGAAGCAAAGGCCGCATGATCGAGCTCTTTAAACAGCCCAATCTGGACTGGATGGGCAAAGCCAAGTATTTCTATGCCTTAAGCGGCATTCTTCTCCTCGCTGGGTGGGCTTCGATTTTATTCGGGCCCGGGATTCGCTACGGGATCGATTTCAAAGGCGGCACCAACGTGGATGTTCGCTTTGCCCAGACTCCCAACGTCGATAAGCTTCGCAGTGGCCTCGCCGCCCAGGGGATCGTCAACACCGAAATCCAGAGCATCAGCGATCTCTCCAATCCCAATTCCAACGAAGTCGTCATCTTTGTGGAAGGCAAGGGGCAGGACGATGCGGCTCTCCAGGCCAGCAGAGAGAAAGTGCTGAGCGCTCTCAGTGTGACCTTTGGAGTTTCAGGAGCCGATTTCAATTCCGCGACGCCCGCTTCTCTCGCCGCGGTTCTTACCGAGAAGGATCCTCTGCTCCTCTCCGTCAACGCCGGGGATCGCTACCAGCAACTCGCCAAGAAACTTCTCGACTATCGCGATAAAAACTCCAACGGCGTGCTCACCAATTTCGATGAACTCTCGAAAGTCAATGGCGTTACCGCGCCGGTCCTGGCCGCGGTGAAAAGCAGTTATGGGCTCGCTCCTTTCACTATTGGCAGCGTCGCAGTTGTGGGCCCCAAGGTCGGCGCCGAGCTTCGCCAGCAGGCAATTTACGTTACCCTCTATGCTTTGGGCGGCATGCTGGTATATATTGCCTTCCGATTCGAGTGGGTTTACGGGGCCGCTGCTGTTCTAGCCGTGTTTCATGATGTGCTGATCACCCTGGGGTTCTTCTCGTTGCTGCATTTCGAGATTTCTCTCACGGTTATCGCGGCTCTTCTCACACTCGTCGGTTATTCCATGAACGACACGATCGTCATCTTCGATCGCATCCGAGAGAACAATCGTTTGCTGCGCAAGGAATCGTTCGCTGACGTGGTCAACAAGTCCATCAATCAGACTCTTTCGCGAACGATCTTGACCAGCGGCCTGACTTTCCTTACCGTGCTTGTCCTGTTCCTGATGGGCGGCCAGGTGCTTCGCGCTTTCTCCTTTGCCCTGGTGGTAGGGATTGTGGTAGGAACGTACTCCAGTTTTGGTATTGCTGCTCCGCTCGTCGTCGCCTGGAATCACTGGCGAGGACAGGGTGCGGCGACAGGCACCGGACCCGCAGCCGGCAACAAAGCCCGCGGTAGTGAGAACGTCTCCGGACGTCTTGCACCCGCAGGCAGGAGGTAGGACTCATGTTTGAAGAAATGGTGATTTCGAGCCCGAATCCAAAGAAGACCAACAAGCCTTGGACGGTTTTGATCTCCATGCTGTTCCAATGCCTCTTTCTTTTGATTCTGATTCTCATTCCTCTGATTTACACCGAGGCGCTTCCCAAAGCGATGATGGCCACCATGCTCACCGCTCCTCCTCCTCCGCCCCCGCCCCCTCCGCCGCCAGCGGCGGTTCAGGTGGTCCATGTGAAGCCGCAGGCTCATCTGATGGAAGCCGGGAAGCTGGTGCAGCCGAAGGTCATTCCCCATGACATCAAAATTATTAAGGAAGACGCTGAGCCCGATATGTCCGCGGGTATGAGCGGTGGCGTCCCCGGCGGCGTTGCCGGTGGTTCCATGGGTGGCGTGCTGGGTGGTGTTATTGGCGGCATGGGCGGAGCACCGCCGCCGCCGAAGCCCAAGCAGACTGGTCCTCTTCGCGTCGGCGGCAACGTTCAAGCCGCGCGCATCATCAATCGCGTTCAGCCGATGTATCCGCCGCTGGCCCGCCAGACGCGCATCTCCGGCACTGTGCGGCTCCATGCGATCATCGGCAAGGACGGCACCATTCAGCAGCTTGAAGTCATGAGCGGCCATCCCTTGCTGCAGCAGGCCGCGCTGGATGCTGTCCGCCAGTGGCGCTATCAGCCGACTCTTCTCAATGGTGAACCCGTCGAAGTGGACACCACCATTGACGTGATTTTTTCTCTCAACCAGTAGTGCGGGCTGGCTCGCCGGTCGTGGGACAGGCGAGCCATTCCGGGTAGCAATTTCTGCAATTACTCTTGTTGACCCCCGCAGATCCAGGGTCACTTGAAACTTAAGGAGCAAACGAATGGTAGCTACTTTGTACGCTTATTCTGCCTTATTGCTGCAAGAGGCCACCACCAGCTGGGACCTCCGCAGCATGTTGAAAACGATGAGCCCTCTGGCGCTCGCCGTCGTGTTCATTCTCTTCGTACTTTCCATCTACTCCTTCGGCGTCATGATTGATCGCGCCCTGATGTACAGCGCGGCTCGCAAACAGTCGCGCGTCTTTGTGCAGCAGGTTGCCGGCGCCCTCAAGGACGGCAAGCTCGATGAAGCCATCGCCATCGCCGAACGCAACAAGAAGAGCCACATCGCTAAGGTGGTCGCCACCGGCCTCTCCGAATTCCAATCCGCTTCCCAGCAAGTTTCGGACTCCGACGTCATCGACGCCGCCAAGCGCGGCCTCGAGCGCTCCGTCGCCATCGTCCACGCCGAAATGAAGCGTGGCCTCTCGGCCCTCGCCACCATCGGTTCGACGGCCCCCTTCGTCGGCCTGTTCGGCACGGTCGTCGGCATCTTGAACGCGTTTAAGGGCATCGCCGCCAACAAAGCGACCGGTCTCTCGGCCGTCGCCGGCGGTATCGCTGAAGCGCTCGTCACCACCGCCTTCGGCTTGCTGGTCGCCGTCCCCGCCGTCTGGGCTTACAACTACTTCACCAACAAAGTGGAGGCCTTCGACGTCGAGATGGACAACTCCTCCATGGAACTCATCAACTACTTCATCCTGCGCCGCGGCGCGAAGAAGTAACCGGACATGGCCTACAAGCCACAAGCCGGTGCCCAGATGGCGGCCCCTAATGTCATTCCCATGGCCGACATCATGCTGGTCCTGCTGATCATCTTCATGGTGGTCACGCCCATGTTGCAGAAGACGCAATCGGTGGACCTGGCCTCGACCGATAACCCGCGCGATATGAAGGATGCGGACAAGGACGATGCCATCGTTGTCGCTATCACCAGCGACGGCACCATCTACATGGGCAACACCAGGACCGCCAAGGAAGAATTGACCTCGACAATCAAGGATCGCCTCTCCTCCCGTCTTGACCATACTGTTTACGTCAAGAGCGACGCGCGCGCCAAGTATGGCCGTGTCGTCGAAGTGGTTGATGAGATCCGCTCGGCCGGTGTCGATCAGCTGGGTCTGCTCACCCAGAAGAACCAGAACACCAAATCAAGTCCTCCTCCGCCACCCGCGGATTGAGGACCGCAGTTTCGGTTAGCACCGTTCGTTTGCTGATTCTTTAGGGCCGCGCCGGATCCCACCCGGCGCGGTTTCATGGCCCCCGGGGTTGCTCTACGCCGGGCCATTAGGAGACTCGCTATGGGAATGGATGTTGGAGGAGAAAGCGGAGGATCGCTCTCGTCGCCCAATGTTGTGCCGCTGATCGATATTCTGCTCGTGCTGATCATTATTTTCATGGTCATCACCCCGCTCACGCCGAAGGGCCTGGACACGCTCGTTCCTCAGCCCTCGCCGAACCAGCAGCAGAACGTCGAACTTGAGAACAAGACCGTAGTCGTCCAGATTGCCAACAACGGCAAGCTCAAGATCAACAACGAGGACACCACCTGGGATCGTCTTGGCCCGCGCATGGAAGAGATCTTCAAGGAGCGCGCCGAGAAAATTGCTTTCGTCAAAGGCGACAACGATGTACTGTTCATGGACGTCGCCCGCGCCATCGACATCATGCGCGGCGCCGGCATCGACAAAATCGGTTTGATCACCGCCAAGCTCGAAGCGGGCCAATAGTTTTCAACTCTTTGTAAGGGTGGGGCTCGCCCCATCCGTTCTCGCTGGATGTGAGAGTCCTCCTCGCGGGGCATTTGCCCGATTCGAGGTGGATTATGGGAATGTCAGTCGGCGGTAAGCGCGGTATCGTCTCGGAAATGAACGTTGTTCCCCTGATCGATATCCTGCTGGTGCTCCTGGTGATCTTTATGATCATCCCGACGTACTCCAAGGGCGAGGAAGCGTTGATTCCTCAGGCGTCCAGGGAAACAGGCCCAACGCCTCCCATCGACGAAGTAGTTGTGATTCAGGTGCTGGCGGACGGGACTCTTAAGATCAATCAGGAGCCAGTCGCTTTCGAGAAGCTTGGCCCCCGGATTGAGGAAATTTTCAAGCAGCGCGCCAGCCGTATCGCTTTTATTCGCGGCGATCGACCGGTCGAGTTTGGTGTGGTGGCCAACGTAATTGATGTTATGCACACCTCGGGTATTTCGTCCGTTGGCCTGCTGACACCGGACTTGGAAAAAGGCTTCTGACAGTTATAAGATGCCCCTCGCAGGGCGGACGTGAATCTCCGGGCGCTGGGGCCGACCCGGTCGGCCTCGCGCACAGCAGGGATGGATGCTTCGATGACTTATGCATCATCGGTGATCAGTGCCAGTTCAACTCGGCGGCTCTCGGCCTTCGCGGCGCTCATTGTTTTAGCGCTCGGCGTTTCCGGCTGCAGCAAATTGAAGGCTCGCGATCTTCTTAACAAAGGCGTCGCCGCCTACAAGGAAGCTCAGTACGACACGGCGATCGAGGATTTCAAACAAGCCAAGGACCTCGATCCCCAGTTGATGAACGCCCGCCTTTACCTGGCCACTGCGTATGCCAGCCAGTACATTCCCGGCGCGCCGTCGGAGCAAAACGTCCGACTTGGCAACCAGGCGGTCACGGAATTCAAGGATGTTCTCTCCGTCGATCCCAATAATCTCAGCGCCATTGATGGCATCGGCTCCATCCTTTTCCAGATGGCGGGCACTCCCTACGATCCCAAGAAGTTCGAAGAGTCCAAGTCCTACCACCAGAAGCACATCGAGTTGAAGCCCAACGATCCGGAACCCTATTACTGGATCGGCGTCATCGATTGGACCCTCGCCTTCCGTGCTAATGGCGAGGCGCGCGCCGCTTACAACAGGGATCACGTCACCAAGCAGGTCAGGGATACCGATCCATTGCCTCCCGCCTTGCGCGGTGACTACGCCGCCAAATTCGGTCCCATGGTCGAAGAGGGCATCACCAACCTCAAAAAATCCATCGAGGTCAAGCCCGACTACGACGACGCCATGGCCTACTTGAACCTGCTCTATCGCCGCAAAGCCGATATGGTCGAGTCCGCCGAGGAGCGCGAAGCCTTAAAGAAGCAGGCCGACGATCTTCTCGACAAGGTCAAGGAAATCAAGCAACGGCGCGCCGAGCAGCCTCAACCGGCTGGGTGATCGCACCAACAGATCGTTTGTTGCGGTTTGATTTTTCCAAGGGCGTCCCGATCGGGCGCCCTTTCACTTTGATGTAGAGAGTTTCTTTCCACAGGCAAAAAAGAGGGACTAATGAGCGTGGACTCCGTGCAGACTTCGCGATGGCTCTTGGCAGGTTCCGTTTTCGCTGCGCTCCTCTTCGCGGCAGCGGCGCAAGCCATCTCCGAAGAACCAACCTCCGCCACGGTGGAAGAATTCGTCAACCCAGAGCTGCGCGCGCAACATATCCCCGGTGTCGCGCTGGCCGTAGTTCGCGACGGCAGAATCATCTTGGCTGCCGGCTATGGGATGGTCAATGTGGAGCTGGGCGTGCCCACCAAGCCGGAGTCCATCTTCCAAACCGGCTCGGTAGGGAAACAATTCACTGCGACGGCCGTAATGATGCTCGTCGAAGAAAGCAAAGTTGGCCTCGACGACAAAATCAGCAAGTACTTTCCGGACTCGCCGCCCGCCTGGAAAGAGATCACCGTCCGCCACCTCCTTACCCACACGTCAGGAATTCCCGATTACACCGAAGAAAAATCAGGCGGCGGCATCAATATGCGCACGGACTATACCGAGGAAGAACTCGTAAAGAAAATCGCCGGCCTGCCACTCGATTTTCAGCCCGGCGAAAAGTGGAGTTACAGCAACTCCGGTTATTTGATCCTCGGCGTTTTGATTCACCACGTGAGCGGCGAGTTTTACGGTAACTTTCTCCAACGGCGTGTTTTCCAGCCGCTGCAAATGACCTCCACCCGCATCATCAGCGAAGCTGACATTATCCCCAACCGTTCCGCTGGATACCGCCTGGTAAAAGGCGAGCTGAAAAACCAGGAATGGGTTTCCCCTTCGCTGAATACCACCGCCGACGGCGCCCTCTATACCAACGTTCTCGATCTCGCAAAATGGGACGCCGCGCTCTACACCGAAAAGCTCTTGAAGAAATCCAGCTTCGACCAAATGTGGACTCCGGTAAAGCTGAACAGCGGCAAGACTTCTCCCTACGGTTTTGGATGGCGCGTCACGGAAGTAAACGGGCACCGCTTGCTCGAACATGGCGGTGCCTGGCAAGGCTTTACCATGCACATCTCGCGCTACGTGGATGACAAGCTGACCACCATCGTCATGACCAATCTGGACTCCGGCCACTCCAACCCTTCAAAGATCGCCCAGGGCGTCGCCGCCCTCTACGTCCCCGCGCTAAAAAAGCCGGAACCCGCAACCCCCAACTAAATTCCACAGATTAAATTTGAACATTCCCGCGTGACCTTTCGTCTTCCCAATCGTCTCTATTCTTCACTCATCCCGGGAGGCCCCAGTGACCCACGCCGCAGAGCCAAGCCAGTTGCCCCGCACCAGCGACCCCCTTGCCTGGCTCGGTACCCTTTCCCGCGACTTCAAATACGCCTTCCGCACTCTCCGCCGCGACCTTGGCTTCGCAACCTTCGCCATTCTCATCGTCGGTCTCGGCATCGGCGCGTGCTGCACTATCTTCAGCGTCGTCAACACCCTCCTTATCCGCCCCCTCCCCTTTCGCGAACCCGCCGGCCTCGTCTGGATCGCCAATAGCCCTGGCGCGCTCGGCCTCTCTGGACAAACCATGCAGGTAGGCCACTTCGCCGATCTGCGCGAACAAAACAAAACGTTCTCCGATATGGCCGCCTACTTCGCGTTCTATGGCGTGGGCGACAGCAACCTCACGGGCCTGGGCGGCGAACCCGAACGCCTTACCGGCGTTCCCGTCTCGCAGAATTTCTTTCCTCTGCTGGGTGTCGAGCCGCGGCTCGGCAGGCTATTCAGCGCAGACGAATGCAAATGGAATGGCCCGAAAGTGGTCCTGCTGAGCCATGGCCTCTGGGAGCGCCGTTTCGCTTCTGATCCCAAGATTGTCGGCCGCCCGCTCACCCTCGACGACGAACCCGTCACCGTCATCGGCGTTCTTCCCGCTTCCTTCGATTTCGCAGCCGTTTTCGCACCGGGCAGCCGTATTGATCTTTTCTTTCCGTTCCCGCTCACGGCTGAAACCAATCGCTGGGGCAATACGCTCGCTGTCGTTGGACGCCTCAAGCCCGGCGCAACCGTCCACAACGCTCAAGCGGAATTCACTGTCCTGGCCAAACAAATCTCTCGCGAACATCCCGAACGCAACGACATCGACCCCGCGCTCACTCCTCTTGCGGGTCATGTCAGCGGGCGTCTTCGTCCTGCCCTCCTGGTTCTTGCCTGCGCCGTCGGCGGCGTCATGCTCATCGTGTGCGCCAATCTTTCCAATTTGCTTCTCGCACGTTCCGCTACGCGCCAAAAGGAAATCGCCATCCGCGCCGCCCTTGGCGCCAGCAAAAGCCGTCTCATTCGCCAGATGCTCACGGAGAGCCTCGCTCTCTCCCTCCTCGGCGCTGTTCTCGGAGTGCTCTTGGCCTTCGCAGGCACGCGTCTTCTTTCTCATCTCAACTCGGTCAGCGTTCCACTTCTCACCGACGTCCATGTGGACGCTACCGCTCTCGGTTTTACGCTGCTCGTTGCCATCCTCACGGGGCTTGTCTTCGGCCTTTTCCCAGCCTTCCAGGTTCCTGGCCTCGCCCTCCACGACGTTCTGAAAGAGTCCACTCGCGGCGCTAGCCAGGGACGTGGCCGCGCTTGGATTCGCAGCGCTCTGGTTGTATCGGAGGTTGCCCTTGCTTGCGTGCTCCTTGTCGGCGCGGGTCTTTTGATCCGCAGTTTTCTTCGCGTCCTCGACATCGATCTGGGTTTCCGCCCTGAACAGGCCGCCGCGCTGCGCATCGACCCCAACTCAGCCTATAAAACGCAGGAAATGCGCAACGTTTACTTCACGAAAGCTCTCCATAGTGTGCGGGACGTTCCCGGCATCGAAGCCGCTGGCCTCACCGACGCTGTTCCCCTCGGACACAATCGCAGTTGGGGCGTCGCCGCCAAGGGTCAGGTCTACAAGAGGGAAGAATATCCGGATGGCTACGTGCGCATAGTCAGCGACGGCTACTTCAAAGCGATGGGCGTTCCTCTTCGCGCTGGCCGCGACTTCTCCGAACGCGACGACATGTCCGTGGAGAAAGTGATCATCATTAACGAAACTTTGGCTCGTTTCCTGTTCCCGGGCAGGAATCCCATCGGCCAAATCGTTAACGCCGACCGGCCCGACCGCACTGTCATCGGCGTCGTCGGCGACGTCCACCATCTGGCTCTCGAGGAAAAATCCGGCAACGAATTCTATATTCCCATCCGCCAAACACAAGACTACGGTTCTGTCGACCTCGTCGTGCGCACTTCGCTCTCCACCTCCGCACTCGTCCCTCGCCTCCGCGAAGCCCTCAAACCAATCGATCCCACTCTCGCCACCGGCACGCTCCGCACGATGCAGCAAATCGTCGACAAAGCTGCCTCTCCGCGCCGTTTCGTTGTTCTCCTGCTCGGTGGCTTCGCCGCTTTCGCCCTGATTCTCGCTTCGCTCGGCATCTACGCCGTCATCTCCTATTCCGTCAATCAGCGCACTCAGGAAATCGGCATTCGCATGGCCCTCGGCGCCTCCGCCCAGTCTCTCCAGGCTGGCATTCTTCTTCAGACGCTTACGCTCGCCGCCATCGGCATGCTCCTCGGCGTCGCCTCCTCCTGGGCCCTCGCCCGGACCCTCAGCGGTCTCCTCTTCGGCGTCACCTCCACCGACCCCGCCACTTTCGCGGCCATGCTCCTTCTCCTGACCGCCGTCGCCGCCCTTGCCGGCTACTTGCCCGCACGCCGCGCCTCCCGCATCGACCCCATGGCCGCCCTCCGCATCAGTTGAGCCCGTTCGCGGATTGCGAACTTTTTCTTGACAAATTCGCAATTGTTTCTAGTGCTCTCTCCAGTGTCGGAGCCCGCAGGATTGTATAGGGGTGCGCTTCAGCGCGACCTTCCCCCGGCTTAACGGGACTCACCTAAATGGAGGGAGGATTGAGAGGGATAGCCATCTCCAGGTAGCCGCAAAACGCATTCGCCAGTTGCATCTGCCGCGGCGTTCTGCATTCCGGTTCGAAGAGCTTCGGGCTGCCCACCAAAATCACTGTCGTCATCGCCCGAGATGTCGCCACATTCAATCGGTTCAAGCTGTACAAAAACTCCATCCCCCTTGGCGCATCTTCCGGCGTCGATGTCGTTAGCGAATAAATCACCACTGGCGCTTCTTGACCCTGAAACTTGTCCACCGTCCCAACTCTCATCTTCGGCAGTCGCGCGGACAAGTCAGATACCTGCGCGTTGTACGGTGCCACGATCAAAATATCCTCTTCCTTCAGACTCCGCGGATTTCCCGCGCTCCGAAACCACTTTACTTCCGGCTTCAGCAATCCCTCCACAATCCTCGCGACCACTTCCACTTCTTCTGCGCTCGAATTCCGATTCCCCTCATGTTCCACCGGGACAATCCACATTCCTGCCCCATCAAGCCACTTGTGGCCTTCGAGCACCCTGCTCTGCGAAATCGGATGTGAACGCAACTTCGCGTCGTAGAAGAATTCCGAGGTGTATTGGCAAACCTTCGGATGCAGTCTCCACGTTTCAGGCAGCAGGAATCCCAAGTCTGCCGGAATCGTCTTCCGCCCATTCAGCAGGTGTTCCAGCGCCGATTTCTCCGCCCCGTCCGGATGGCTTCCTTTCGTCGGCCGCTCCAGTTGTTGCGGATCGCCCAGCAACACTAGCTTCTTTCCTGCTTGCGAAACCGCTAGCACATCCGCCAGCGACATCTGCCCCGCCTCGTCAATGAACAGCGCGTCCACCGACTCAAATGCCTTCTCCGGCGACCACAGCCACGACGTTCCACCCACAACATTCGACTTGCCGCTCCTCAGCGCCTCCCAAGCCTCTTCGTTGTCCTCTCTTGCAACAGCCACTCCTTCGCTTTCCTCTCCTTCGTTGTCCCGATGCAGGCACCGCACTTCCTCTATGTTCTTTTCATTCGCGGCCTCCACAACATCGTCGAGCAGCTTGCGGATGACTTTGTGACTCAGCGCCGTCACGCCGATCTTTTTCCCGCGCTTCACAAGTTCGCAGATCATTCGCGCGCCTGCGTACGTTTTCCCCGACCCTGGAGGTCCCTGAATCGCAAACACCGAATCTTCCAGCGCCAACACGATTCGATTTGCTGTGTTCACCGCTGTCTCGGAAGCGAGCTGCTGTAGCTTCTCGCCGTTGATGAGCGGCCGTCGCAGCAGCAAGTCTCGTCCTGCCCGGTACCGGCCTGCCGCATCCACCCCGTTTTCCGCTGCCCACGCGCCGATCCGGTAGAGTGCCCCCGCCTGCGCATCCGACGGAAATGGCGAGCTCCACATATAAACCGTTGGCGGATGCACCTCCGAGGTCTTCTTCGTTTTCTTAACGTCCACAACTCCCTTTGTTTGATCGATCGCCACCACTTCGCCGAACTTCTCGTCGCCGTAGTACAGTTCTTTTCCTGCACGAACATTGCTCCGCTGCGGTTCGAACGAATAGCGATCTGTCGGCACCTGTCTGCCGGATACTACGCGCTCCACGAAACTCATGCGCGTTAGCCCCACTCGCTCATCCAGCAAATCCTCGTCATTCATCTCCGCGTATCGGTAGCCGTCCTGCCACGCGCGTTTGTCTTCGCGCCGATGCCAGCTCAAGAGCTGCGCCAAAAGCCATCGCGCGGTTTGCTCTTCCGTACGCGCAGCCGGGTCCGCGGGAATTTCTGCGGAAAGCAGCTCCGTCAGCGCCGCCGCGCGATCCAGTTTGTCTTTCAACTTTTCGGAAGGATCGCCGCTTTTTTCCGGCGGCCGGGGAACTTCAATACCACTCCCCACTAACTTCTCCCGCTCCCCTTCCAACCAGTCCCTTAGGTTCGCAGTCGAAACGCAATCTTCGGCGTTATACCCTTCCATCGTTTCGCGAATCTCATCCGGCAGCTCTTCCCCCATCCGGCCCAACTCCAGCCGGTGCTCTACATAACGCATCGCCACACGCGAAGTCTCCAACGGCGTCTTTCTCTCGAATCCATAAAACGCTTCCACTCTTTTCAGCGAATACTCCTCCACGCTCGCTCGAATGCCTTGCTTGTAAGCCTGATGCAAATCGACCATCACCCCCGCGCGCAGCATTCGGTCAATTTCGTCTTCCCTCGTCGCGTACATCCCCATCAAACGTTTCAGCGCTCCCGGTTCATACGCCCCGAAGTGATACACGTGCATCTTCGGATTCGCTTCCCGGCGCCGCATGATTTCGTCTACCAGCCATTCAAATCCCTTTTTCTCTTCCTCACGATTCAACGCCCATCGCTTTTCGTATTTCAATTCCCCTGCCAGATCGAGCACCGCAAATCCAAAGAGATACTGCAACCCGTTCTCTCCCACAAACGGATCACCTTCCAAATCCACAAACATGTCGCCCGCGGAAGGCTCCGCCAGCCGGCAAAATCCCATTCCTTCCACCGGCGGCAAAAGTGGTTCATGTTTCAGCTTCTTTTCTGTCCGCCCCTCTACCTGCACGCGCGCTTGCTCCCGTATGCGCTCGTACCCCGCCTTCGATCCGTGTTTCGGCCTCTCCTTCAGCGGAATCGCCAGCATCGCCAGCTTCGCCATCGTCTCTGCATTCCATACTTCGAATTGATCCCGTTGTTGCCGCCGGATTCCCGCCACGAGCGACAGATGATCATCCGCCCGCCGCCGCTGATCGCACTCCTTAAACCACCGGCAAACGTTGCAGTGCTCCACCGGCTCCGGATAGGTCTCCTTACCTGCATCTTCGCCGACGGCCTTCAGCAATCGCTTGCGCACATGCCGGTAATACGCCGCATACTCCAGCACCGGATATTTTTCGCCCGCGTATCCCTCACCTGGCGGCACCACCCACAAGAACTCCGGCATCGTCCCCTGAATCTTCCCGAGCAAATCCGAATACAGCGAGAGTTGCAGAATCGTCGTCGCCTTCGTCTCTCGCGCCAGCTTTGTATCCACCACCTCGTAGGACCAATTCCACCGCTTCCTCGGTGTCTCTACGCGACGCAGCACATCGGGCCGCCCAAACCATTCCCCATCGCTCAGCGCACCTTGCGCAATCACTTCCGCGCCGCGCTCCATTAGCGCGAGCGTCTCGTCTATCAGCCGTTGCTCTTCGTGATGCTTGATATGCCCCAGATTCTCGACCGTGAGTCCCTGCGCAGCCAGATGCGCGAGATACGCTGTCTCATGCCGCAGCCCTAGTTCCTGGATAACCTTCAGGTCGGGCGCTGCCAAGTCCGGCGCCGTCCGCTCGCCTCGCGCCACTTGCAAGTCGAGCGCGGTCAGGTGCCGGCATGCGAGATGGTTGCTAAGATCGGACCCCGCGAGTCGAATTTGTCGTCCAACAATCTTCATAAGATGGAAAGCCTAAGCTAGTTTCTTACTTGTTCTTCAACAAAGTATAAAGGCCACGTACTATGCGGACTTCCACTTTCCACCCCGTCACCTTTGCCGCCATGCTCCTTCTCCTCACCGCCCTGGCTGGCCACTTGCCCGTTCACCGCGCCTCCCGCATCGACTCCATGGCCGCTCTCCGCATCAGTTGATTTTTCGCAAGTCTCGTCCATCGACAACTATTAACTTGACATGGTCTTGCCGTAGGACTAGAGTCCGCACCACTCGGTCCCTGTGCGAGGTGGTCCATGCGCTTCCTGTCCCAGAAGCCGTCCCGTCCCCTGATCGTCTTTCTTGTCCTGTTGCTTGCGGTCCCGCTCGCAACGCATCTTGCCGCGGCACAATCTTCTCCTCCAAGCCAGAAAACTCCACCTCCTCCCCCAGCCCCGCCTGCCGCCGCGGACCAGGAGCAGTTCATTTCCTACTGGACCACTGAGACCGGCTGGCGCACCGAGTTGCAGCTCCGCAACAATCAGGTGGGCCAAGTCCTGACAGTCACTCCCGTCCTCCGCAGCGCCGATGGCACAGAAACTGCTCTCTTCCCGGTGACAGTTCAGCCGCAAGAAATTAAAGCCATCGACGTTGCCACCGCGATCGGAAGCTCCGCCCCCCAGCTTATCGGTACCTATGGCTCGCTTTCTCTCCGCTATCACACCCCAGGCCAAGCCACTCTCTATGCGGTCTCCATGGTGATGAGCTTCGGCCATTCCATCGCCTTTCATATTGATGCCACCGGTGAAGACCAAACCCAAGACATCGGAAGCCGCGAAGGGATTTGGTGGCTCCCGAACGGTACCGCGAATGACTACCTCGTTCTCACGAATCACGGCCAGAATCCGATTCGACTCGCCCTATCCCTCTTCGATGCCAGCGGAAAAGCTTCCATCCAGAACCTGACCCTACCGCCGCGCGGCACAAATCGCGTGTCCGTTCGTCAGCTTGTCGCCGCTGCGGGGCTCGCAGGCTCCTACGGCGGCATCAAGGTTTCTGTCACAACCAACGCTGGCTCCTTGAACACGCTCCATGTCCTGTTCGACCCAAAGGAAGGATTCTCCGCGGTTATGAAAATGTTCTATTACGATCCGAGAACCGAAATGAAGGAGCGTGATTATGCAAAAACCGGCCAGTGGACCCTCCGCGCCCCCATGCTCGCGCTTTCCAATCCCGATCCAGCCTTGGCGTTTCCCGTGGGAACAATTTTGCAGCCCCAGCTCTTTGTCCGTAACACCACGCCAAAACCCATCAACACCTCGTTAACCTTCAACTGGCGCAGCGATAGCGCCTCCGGCAAATCGCCCGGCCCCGCTCTGCGCCTCAACCCTTACGAAACGCGCCGCATCGACGTTGCCGCTCTTCAGGACGGCAAGACTCTCCCGCAAAATGCTCAATGGACCTCCGTGACCCTGGCCACCACCGGACAGCCGGACGAAGTCATGGCCGTCGCGGCCAGCTACGACCAAGCCCTGAAATACGGCGCGCAAACTCCCTTCTCCGACCAACTCTCCCATCATTGGGCAGGCGGCCAGTGGCAGTACGACCCCTATCACAGTTCCATCATCACCGCAGGAAATGGCGGCTCGAAGCCAACCCAGGCGGCCTTCACTATCTTCTATAATCAAGGGGCCCAGAAATATCAATTGGAGCAGACCCTCCAGCCTGGCGAACAAATGTGGATTGATGTAGGCAAGCTGATTCGCCAAAACGTCCCGGACAAAAACGGCAAGACTCTTCCCAAGGATTTGACCTCCGGCTCCTACGAATTCCGCGATCTGACCAACACCGGCATCGGTACTCTCTTCGAAGGGAAAGTGATCTACGACAAAACCTACGGCCACGTCACCTACGGATGCGCCACCTGCTGCGGCTACAACGCAGCAGAGCTCTTTTTCAACCCCCTCGTTATTCCACTACCCGGCCCTCCCGGTGATAGTGGCGTATGGGGCTATAGCGTCTGCGATCAGCAGTACGAAGATGTTAGTTCCAACTTTAATTATAACTGGAGTACCGCTGACACCAATGTCGTTACTGTAGACTGTTGTGGTGTTCATACGCCCCGCGCCGTAGGGGGAACCACCTCAAGCACTTCAGGATCCCTCGAGAGCACCGCCCACTACCCGATCTGTCCAGCCAAAAACTTTCTTCCCAACGGCGGCGATACCGTCCAACCAGTCATCACGAGCTACTCGCCAAATTGGGGACAGGTGGGAACGAGCGTCCCAGTTTCAATAAACGGAACAGGCTTTGGCAGCTCGCCAACTGTCGTGTTTCTGGGGACGGGCATAACCGCGACATACAGCACACAAAGCGATACATCCATCGCGGCCAGTTTCACAATTGCGTCCAGCGCGCCCGTCGGTTTCCAGTCCTTCGTGGTCCAGAACAATAGGGGTCTGGATAACACCATACCCCAGAGCGCTCCGGTAAGTTTTCAGGTCACGCCCGCGACCGCTGTTCCGGTAAACTTCCGAACAGCCGCCGTAAACAAGAACCCGTCCTCATATCCAATCGGCACTCTGGAATTCGTGTATTATTGGGACTCTAGCACAGGGAACATAGCTGACCTGGCGAACTGCAGCGTCGGAGAAATAGTTTACTACCCGGTACAAAGTCCAGATCCAACTCACTATCGTTGGACACAGCCTCCGTATACGCAACCGGTCCCTCAAACTACGAACCCATTTCTATCGTCCGCACCGGCGACAAACATATTGAATGCACCTTACAATCATGCTGGCGCTGTCGACGACCATTATTACGCCGGCTTCCAGACTCCCTATGCACCAGACAACTTCACTGTGAACCAATACTACCGGTTCCAGTGTTCTAATTATCAGTCAGGGGCCTGGACCAACATGGTCGGCCCAATCAGCATCCAAAGGACGGTGACCCACAATGCGAATGGGACATGGCGATATGATATTTATAAATCTGGTCAGACAAACTCTGTTAACCCAATGCCATAGGCGTGGCATGACAGGCTTTCGCATTGCGCTCTGCTCTTCATTGCTGGTTACTGCCTCTGCCGTGTCGCCCTCTTGTGCGGGACAGAGCCCAATCCGAATTCAATATGAGCTCAAGGATTCCACGCTGACGTTGGGCGAGCCTGCAATTCTGGTCTTCTCAATCAGAAATGATTCCGATCGAGCCATGAGTATCGATCTCGGAGGCGACAAGACGCAATTCTTAGCGTTTTCGGTTACCACTCCGGATGGGCAGGTAATTCGAGGTGGCCCACCTCTTCCGGAAGGACTGCATACCCTGGGGACGATGACAATTGCTGCTAGGGGCATCTACAAGCAGGAGCTCCTGCTGAACCAATGGTTTGAGTTCAAATCCCCAGGTCGGTATTTCTTGGAAGCGAAGTTGAATGCCCCAGGATCCCCACTGAGTGAAGCGCCATCGGCCCAAGGCCGATGGATGCGATTGGAAATCAAACCGAGGGATATTAATCGCCTAACGAAAGTCTGTGCGGAACTTGCGGCGAGGACAGAAGAGGCTCGGAGCGTGACGGACGCCCAAGATCCTACACTTGCGCTGAGCTACGTGAGAGACCCAGTTGCCGTCCCCTATCTAGCTCGGGTGCTTTCGGGCCACGCCCTGAGTTATCAGTTGGCTGTAGCAGGCCTCGAAAGGATCGGCAACGACGCGGCGGTAGAAACCTTGCTGTCCGAATTGAACGACAAATATGGCGACATTGGAGACCTAGCTCGTCGAGCACTGGCACGGATGGAAGACCGAATTTCTAACCCCCATCTCAAAGAAGCCGTAACACGTGCGCTCGCCACCAAGGCTGACAGTTAGGGCGGGTGGATCACCTTTAAGGCCTTAATTCCGTTGGGGGGTGGCCCACGTTTTCGGGTTTGCTTTTTGAAAAGGTGGGTCCGCTCTTCCTCCTTGGGCGACGCTAGGTGCCTCATGGGGTCGAAGGGGACAGACGGGACATTCTTCTCACATCCACAGAAACCGTTCAGCACTCCTAATAGCCGTTCAACCCTCATTTTTGACCATTCACTGTAAAACACTTAACATCTGCGTTAAGATGTGCTATTCTCTCCCGTGTACGCTAGCTCAGAGCCCCGATTCCGACCCGGTCCAAGAGGCGCCCGCCCCCGAACCACGCTCGCCCGTTGCGCGGTCCTTCCATCTCCCTCACTAGCCTCAGGCCCTCAAATATTACTCTTCTCTAATTTCAAAGCTCCGATAAACCATGCAGAATCAACACTTCTACAAGTGTTCTTTCTAAAGAACTTAAAACCCTTTGCAATCACCACTTTTGAAAAACCGGGGAGGGGGTGGTGACTATGGTTAACCATTTGTTAGAAACAAGCCATCCCCTTTCTTCCTCCGCTCTGCGCCTCTGCGTCTTTGTGGCTGACCCCTCTTCCATTCTCCGTACACACTTCCAAGTTCCGTATCCCGCAAGTCCTTTGCTTGCCACTCTTACGAAAACACCCGGGGGTATGGGGGTATTCTTCCCATTTCGGAACTCGTCACTCGCCACTCGTCACTCGCCACTCTCTCGTCGCTCCGCACTCCCCGGAGGCGCCCCATTGGGCGTAAACTAGAACATGCCTTCGCCGAGTAATCTTCCGCTGAGCTTCAACCGCGACCGTGCGGTTCGTCAGCTCGACGCTCGCCTCGAAGAACTCCTCGACAAACTAAAGAAACACCGCCCCTCCGAAGATCCCTGGATGATTCGCCGCGCCTATGAAATCGCCACCGAGCGCCACCATGACCAGTTCCGCAGCTCCGGCGAGCCATACCTCTCCCACCTGCTCGAAGTCGCGCACATTCTCGCGGACATGCGCCTCGACTCCGTCGCTCTTACCGCCGCGATTCTCCACGACGCCATCGAAGACACCGCGTATCCCGTCGCCCGCATTGAGGAACGCTTCGGTGCCGAAGTCGCGCATCTCGTCGAAGGCGTAACAAAAATCGGCCGCATCAAGATGCTTGCGCCCGAAGCGCGCCAGGCCGAAACCGTTCGCAAGATGCTTCTGGCGATGGTTACCGACGTTCGCGTCGTGCTCGTCAAATTGGCCGACCGCCTTCACAACATGCGCACGCTCGAATATCTCGAACCTGCCAAGCAACAAAAAATCGCGCGCGAAACGCTGGACATCTACGCGCCCATCGCGCTCCGCCTGGGCATGAGCATCGTTCGCGGCGAACTCGAAGACCTGGCGTTCCGCTATCTCGAGCCGGAAGCTTTCTTCGCCCTGCAAAAAGAAATCAGCGACAAGGCGCCCATCCACAAAAAATTTCTCGAGGAAGTTCAGGCCACCATTCAGACCAAGCTTGTCGAGGCCAGCATTCCCGCCGAACTCGAATCGCGCATAAAAGGTTTGTATTCCGTTCACCGCAAACTCATTCGCCAGGAAATCGGCATCGCCCAGGTCTACGATTTGCTCGCTGTGCGCGTCATCACCGATTCCGAGCGCAACTGTTACGCCGCGCTCGGCGTGGTCCATCACATTTGGCGACCGGTGCCCGGCCGCTTCAAGGATTACATCGCCATCGCCCGCCCAAATCTTTATCAGTCGTTGCATACCACGGTGATTCACAGCGGCCAGCCTTTCGAGGTGCAAATCCGCACGCAGGAAATGCACCGCATCGCGGAAGAAGGCGTTGCCGCGCACTGGAAATACAAATCCGGCAAGCCCGCCTCCGAGGACGACGACCAGCGCATTGCCTGGATGCGCCAGCTTATCGAATGGTCCCAGGAGCTTCAGGAACCCGGAGAATTTCTCTCCACCCTGAAAGTCGATCTCGCGCCTGTCGAAGTCTATGCGTTCACGCCCAAAGGCCGCGTCCTCGAACTTCCGCGCGGCGCCACGCCTGTCGATTTTGCGTACATGGTCCACACCGAAGTCGGCCACCAGTGCGTCGGCGCAAAAGTGAACGGCCAGATGGTTTCGCTGCGCCATGAAATCACCAGCGGAGACGTCGTCGAAATTCTCACGCAAAAAGGCCACCATCCCAGCCGCGACTGGCTCAGCTTCGTCAAATCCTCCTCGGCAAAAAGCAAAATCCGCCACTGGATCAATGAGCAGGAACGCGAAGAAGCTACCGAAATGGGCAAGCGTCTGCTCGAAAATGAAGCCCGCCATTTCGGCCGCAGCCTCAAGAAAATTCCCGAAGCGGACATGTCCAAACTCATCACGGACTATGGACTCTCCAAAGTGGAGGATCTGTACGCTGCCGTCGGTTTCGGAAAATATTCCGCGCGCCAGGTTCTCACGCGACTCTTGGGCGAACCGGAAAAAACTGCGGAGACGGAGAGCGATGACGCCAAGCCCACCCTCGTAAAAACAGTAAAACGCATGCTGGGCTTCGGCGAGGCCCCGCTCGTCGTCAAGGGCCACGACGACTTGCTCGTTTACCGCGCCAAGTGTTGCAATCCGATTCCCGGTGACGAAATTGTCGGCTACATCACCCGCGGACGCGGTGTCGCCGTGCACACCCGCCAGTGTCCCAACGTGCAAAATTTGATGTACCAGACCGAGCGCCGCATCGCCGTCGAGTGGGGCGGTGAATCCGAAGCCAAGTTTCCAGTACAACTCACCATTCGCGCCCGCGACCGCGCCGGCCTGCTCGCCGATATCACCGCCGTGATCAGTGGAGCCGGTTCCAATATTCACAATCTCGAAAGCCGCCCCGATCGTGCCAATGCCCGCATCGACGCCAACCTCGAAATCGCCGACAAGCGCCAGCTGGAAACCATCCTCGTTAACATTAAGAAAATTGCCGGCGTTTCCAGCGTCGAACGCGTCTACCAGCCCGGCCACTAAAATGAATTCGACTCGCCATTCACGCCTCGCTCAACTTGGCACTTATGACGGCACTCTCTTCGCATTGGCCATCACCCGGTTTCCGCCACCTGTCCTTCCGTCCGGGTATCTCGCACAACACACTTTCCTGTCTTCCGCGTTTCTCCCGATACAATAGAGTCATGCGGTACAAGCTCATTCTTCTTGGTGCGTTTCTCCTCTTCCGTGTCAGTGGCTGCGATAAGCATCCGCTTACGGATTATCGTCCCCTCGATCAAGCGGGGATGTGGTCGAGCAACGTCGAGCAACTGAAAAAATTAAACACCTCGGATTTGGAAGTCGCGCAACTCGTGAAGTTGAAACAAGCCGGGATCAGCGACGATGCCTGCGTAACTCTGATTACCGGCGCGCACCTGCGCCAGCATTTATTCACGAGTGCCGATTCCGCCATCAACCTCATGCGCGCGGGTTACACCGAGCCGGTGATTCTGGAAATCGCGAAAACGGATCAGCTGGATACAATAAGCGGCGACGCCGTCATGCTGCGGCTGGTGGGACTTTCCGAATCCGCCGTCGATTGGATTTTGCACCGGAGATTAAAGGGCCAGCCGACGATGAGCAGCGCGGAAATCGGCCGCCTGAAAAATACCGGACTCACCGAAAAACAGATTCTCGAGCGCATCAAGCAGGGCATGACCGACGCGCAGGCCGACAAGGAAGCAGCGCTGCGCGAGGCCACGCGCAATCACGCGAATACCGGTTTCGTTCGAGCGCGGGGTCGCCGCTCGCGCTGACGTTCCGCTCCGCGGCGAGCGTTCGCACAGATCTTCCGCTCCGCGGCCGGCGCTCGCACAAATCTTCCGCTCCGCGTTCTTAGCATCCAATTCGTCACCTCGCATTCTTGGCAGCCCATTCGCCATCTGCGTTATGCTTGTCGCGAGGACCCCGTGAATCTCTCTCGCTACGGCGAATCCGCCGCGGCCACGGCCCAAATTGAAAAGGAGAGCACTCGATGAGAGACGTGATTCTGACTGACCGGGGGCCAAAACCCATCGGACCGTATTCGCAGGCCATTCGAACGAATGGATTTCTGTATGTCTCCGGGCAGGTGGCCTTGGATCCGAAAACGGGCGAGATGAAGGGCACGGACGTGCGCGAGCAGACGGAGCGAGCCCTTGAAAACGTGAAGGGAATTCTGGAAGCGGCAGGCTCGAACCTTCACCACGTTGTGAAGACGACGGTTTTCTTGAAGGACATGAACGATTTCACAGCGATGAACGAAGTGTACGCGAAGTATTTCACGCAGGCGCCGCCGGCGCGCTCGACCGTGCAGGTGTCGCGCCTTCCGAAAGATGCGCTGGTGGAAATCGAAGTAATCGCCGCGCAATAAGGAACTTTCCGAAAACGCTCACCCAAGGCGCATTCTAGTGTGGCCTATCCCGCCGGGCCACTTCCCCGCTTGACAGATAGGTCGGAATCCGATATATCGGAGTTCGACCATGTGCACCGACTTAGAACCCTTCCTGCCGTTATCGGTCGCCGCCCAACACATCCTGCTGGCGCTATCCGATGAAGACCGGCATGGCTACGGCATCATGCAAGAGGTGGCACGCCAGTCCGGCGGGAAATACAGAATGGGTTCGGGCACGCTATATGACAACCTGGAAAAACTCATGGAACAGGGATTGGTGGCCGAGGCCCCCCGCCGATCGACCAAGGACGATCCGCGCCGGCACTACTATCGAATGACGACTTTTGGCCGCCGGGTTTTCACCGCCGAGGTCATGCGGCTGGAAAGCGTGGTTCGCGAGGCGAAGTTGCGCTTGCGCGGGGCCAGGCCAAAGGAGGCGCTATGACCCGTACTTTCTATCAGTCGCTGCTTTGTTTGCATCCGCCGCGGTTCCGCGAGCGCTATGCCGAAGAGATGACATGGATTTTCGACGAAACGGCGAGCGCCAAGGAAAGGGCATTTCTCTTTTACGATGGGCTCATTTCGCTGGCGAGACAGTGGGTGGTGCGCTCTGGGATGTGGAAGATAGTCCTCGCCATTCTGGGAGCGCTTTTCCAAGCGCACTTCATATTGCACCCGTATGACTGACATCGCGTATGGGAGGCCTGCATCATGCAGCCTCGGATAGGACAGAGGATCCGATTCGTTTCGAAATGCTCGCTGTCGCTATTGGTCTTGCTCGTTCTGGCCGGCATTGCATACGAACAGATTGGGGAACGGCAAGACCGCAAGCGATTTCCGCAGGTCGGACGCTCGGTGGGTATCGGCGGGCGTTCGCTCAACATTTATTGTTCAGGTGAAGGCGGGCCGGCGGTAATTCTGGATACGGGTGGGTCTGCTCCAGGCTATGAGAATTTACTTTTTCAGAAGCAGGTTGCGCAATTCACGCACGCGTGCTGGTTCGATCGTGCTGGTTTGGGATGGAGCGATCCAAGCCCCGTCGAGCAGACAAGCGCGGCGATCGCGGAGGACCTACACGCGTTGTTACGTGCTGCCGGAGTTCCTTCCCCGTATGTCTTGGTCGGTTCCTCTTTCAGCGGTTTTAACGTTCGCGTCTTTGCAGGCAAATACCCATCGGAAGTTGCGGGGGCGGTGCTGGTGGATTCGGCACACGAAGATCAATACCGTTACGAACCACGGGTTACCCTCGCTCCTTTCAACCGGCTTCCAAGGCCAATTCGAAATCTGCTTTGCGCTTGCGTGCCGATGGCGGCGCGCGTCGGTTTAGTACGGCTCTTATTGAAGACTTTAGGGCTTCCCAGGAACACACCGGAAGGATTTACGGCCGAACAGGCAGCCACCTTCCAGGGTCTCGAAGTCCAACCGAAATCTTTCGTAGCCGCGGCGGTCTGTAATTTCGAGGAAAAAGTTTCTGCGCAAATGAGGGTAGCGGGCAATCTGGGCGACCGCCCGCTGATTGTTTTGACAGCGGGAAAACCCTTCCAAGTCGGCGACCCGGAAGCAGATAAGGAGCTAGTGGCTTTTCACGAAAGGTGGGTCCATCAATTCCAGCCACAACTGGCGCGACTCTCGACAAGAGGAAAGCAAGTGATCGTGGAGAATAGCGGGCACGCCATCGATCCGGAAGCGGTGCTCAAGGCCATTCGCGAAGTGGTCATGGAGATTCGCGAGAAGTAGCGGCGGAAATCTAGTGAAAACGGTTGGATTGCGCAGCGAGCAGCGCCGCCGCCGATACCAGGGCGAGATGAAGGCAGGCCCGCTTGGTCGAAGGGCCCGCAGCGTTCATCCAATCCACCAACCAAATAACACAATCACAATCCGGCCATAACAAAACTGCAATAACTGGGGACTAGGCTCGCGGCGCGATTACGACCATTCGTAATCCAGAGAGGCGAATCTCCTTATGAGCACAGACCGTCGCGACTTCTTAAAGCTTCTGACTGCTGGCGCAGCCTCGGCTGCCTTTCCCGCAAGCATCCTGCGCGCAATGGCAATTCCGGCCAATCACCGCACCGGCACTATTAAAGACGTCGAGCACGTCGTCTTCCTGATGCAGGAGAACCGCTCCTTCGACCACTATTTCGGGACAATGCGCGGCGTGCGCGGCTTCGGTGACCCGCGAGCGGTCAAGCTGCCCTCAGGCAAGAGCGTGTTTCATCAGCCGGACTCCACCAACCCCGACGGGTTCTTGCTGCCCTTCCATCCGGACGCCAGCAATCTGGGCCTGAAGTTCCTGGAGGACACGCCGCACGACTGGACCGGGACGCACGCGGCCTGGAATGGCGGCAACTACGACCAGTGGGTGCCGCACAAGGGCACGACCACGATGGCCTATCTCACGAGGAACGATATTCCCTTTCACTACGCTCTGGCTGACGCGTTCACGGTTTGCGATGCGTACCATTGCTCGCTGCTGGGACCGACGGACCCGAACCGATATCACATGTGGACGGGCTGGGTTGGCAACGACGGAAGCGGGGGCGGCCCGGTGATCGACAACGCTGAGCTGGGCTATGGGTGGTCGACGTACCCGGAGCGGCTGGACCAAGCGGGAGTCTCCTGGAAGATCTATCAGGACGCTGGCGCCGGCCTCGACGCTGCAGATTTTTGGGGTTGGGGGAGCAACGCTTATATAGGCAATTACGGCGACAATTCGCTGCTGTATTTCTTCCAGTACCAAAACGCGCCGAACAATAGCTCGCTCGCGGAAAAGGCGCGAACCGGGACGAATATCAAGAATGGCGGAACGCTGTTCGACATCATCCGCCAGGACGCGCTGGCAAATCAGCTGCCGCAAGTGTCGTGGATTGTGGCGCCAGAAGCGTATACAGAACACGGGAACTGGCCGCCGAATTTTGGAGCGTGGTACACGTCGCAGATGTTGGATGCCCTGACGGCGAATCCCGAGGTTTGGAGCAAGACGGTCTTGTTCCTCATGTACGATGAGAACGACGGCTTCTTCGACCACATCGTGCCGCCCACGCCGCCCATGTCGCGGGCGCAAGGCATCTCGACGGTGGGCACGACCAATGAATTGTTTAACGGCTCGTCCTCGTACCCGGCGTCCAAGTTCACGCCTGGACCGTACGGGCTTGGGGTACGCGTCCCGATGATCGTGATTTCACCCTGGAGCAAAGGAGGATGGGTGAACTCGCAGGTGTTCGATCACACTTCGCTGATCCGCTTCGTGGAGCGGCGGTTCGGGGTGACAGAGCCGAACATTACGGAATGGCGGCGCACGGTGGTGGGCGACCTGACTTCGGCATTCGACTTCGACTCGCCGAACAGCAAGGTCGTGGCCTTGCCGGACACTTCCTCCTATCAACCAACGAATCAAAACCGGTATCCAGATTACGTGCCCACGCCACCGACGAACCAGGCGCTTCCGCAGCAAGAGCCGGGCACGCGCCCTGCCCGCGCGTTGCCATACGACCTGCATGTCAATGGAGAAGTAAACTCGTTGCAGGGAGCCATCGAGCTCCACTTCCGCAATTCAGGCAGAGCCGGCGCGTTCTTTCAAGTGCGCTTCGGAGATGGCCAGACCGGGCCACGGGCGTACACTGTGGGAGCCGGCGACGAAACCTCGGACACATTCGGAGCTAGCGGCAACTCGTACGATTTGTCCGTATTCGGCCCCAACGGCTTCTTGCGTACCTTTGCTGGTGGCCTCGCGGCCCGAAGCGCCAACCTCACAGTGAAGACCATTCGGGATGAGGATTCCGACGGCATCGCACTCCTGATTCACAACCATAGCTCAAGTGCCGAGAAAGTGAAGATTGTCGAAGCGTACTCTGGCAAGACAACAACGCACGAGCTCCAGCCGCACAGCTCTTTCACGCATTTTAGCGAGCTGCACAAGTCTTTCGGCTGGTATGACTTCACCGTACAAGCCGAGTCCGATGCAGGCTTCCAGCGTCAGCTTGCAGGACACGTAGAAACCGGGAGAGACAGCGCGAGCGATCCAGCGATTGGCGCGGCTTAACCGTAAGCTACTGTAGTCGCCTAACAATTCTGTTCGCAAACACTCAACACCGGCCTTCACGCAAAGAGAATTACGGCGCGTGGCGTAGAGAGTTTTCTCCGAACATTTGCAGGGATGTACGACTCAGCGCCCGCGTCCTAGCCAACAGTTAGTCAAGGGTCCGCCGTCCACCACAGGGTGGAGAGCCGAGCGCAGGTTTCGGTGTATACGACAGAAGGTCAGGGACGGTCGGGGCTTTCGAAGACTTCGTCGAGGGCGAAATACGTTATCACCGCAGTGATGCCGATGGCGTACCAGATGAACTTGCTCCTGGCGGCTTTGATCGGTGGTCCACCATAGCCTTTGGTGCCCGCGCCCTGCGGCCCCTGAGGCTGAGCGTTGGAATCGAGTACGACACGGTAAGCAGAGCCTTCCGGAATCTCGCGCACGTCATCTTCGACGGCGATGGTCAGCGACCCGCGTGTACTGCGGACAATCAATTCCTTGGGAGTGAGAACCGTAACTCGCCCGATCGTCGGCTGATTGGTGTTTGCCCGAATCACAGCAGAACCCACGTGCAAGGCAAAGGCATTCGAATTGGCAGTCGAGAAAGTAGCGGTACCGAGAGTCAGCGTTGCGGCCGGCGTGACGGCATCCTGAGAGATCGTGGCCATGCTCCCGCTGGCAAGAAGCAGCCGTGCAGCTCCGGCGCGGATTTGCATGCTTCCGGTCTGCTCGGTGCTCAGCCGGTCGCCGATAAAAACGGTGGCTCCAACGGAAGCTTGCGCGCCGCCAACCTGAGCGCGGTCAGCGTAAACGACAACGCCAAGGGAAGAAGTGGGAGCGGCCCAGACAGGAGTGGTCAGCAGCGAGAACGAGACGAGCAGGGCGAGGACGCTTTTCGTAATCGAAATGCAGCCGTTAGGGCGGGTGACTGCGAGATACCTCATACTTCCGGTGACTGTTAGAAAGTAGACGCGCAGGCGCGTCATTAAACGCCTCCAAGAGGGCCACGGTAAGAATACTGAGTAAATCTCATGCCGTCAATCAGTAAACACTGTTTGCGAGAAAAAAGTCGCACTGGCGGCAGCAAACGGAGTTTGCTGGCCGACGAAGCCTTCCGCTGTTACAATGCTGGCAAAAGATGACTGACTGGAAACAGATTACCGCCCGCATCCGCCGGGCGCGAACCAGCAAAGATCCTGCGGGGCAACTATCGAATCTTTACCAGAAAACGCGGGATGCCATGGTGGCGTTCGAACTGGCGAAGTATTTCGAAACTTCCGGGCAGAATGTCGATGCCGCCAAATGGTATTCGGCGGCGGCGGAGAGATTTCGCCGCGCAGATTGGAAAGTGAAGGCGCAGGAAGCGGCCGTTCGGCTGGGCGGCGCGCCCGGTGAGATCCCGCTGGAAGCGGGGGCTCCGCCGGAAGGTGAGTTTGCGTTGACGCCTCCGCCTGTTACGGAACCGGAGGCAGAATTGCCATTTGAACGAAATGCAGAGGCATTGGAGTCATCTGTGGCGGTCAGCAGCGAAATCCAGCAGGCGACGGAAAGTTTGGGGAACACTTCTTCTACTGGTGCGCCTGAAAAGAAAGGCCGCCGGCGAGGTCGCCGCGGTGGCCGAAACCGGCGCAAGGGAAGCGATGGGAGGGAAGCGGCCGTAGTTCCCGGCCAGCAGAGTTCGCCTGCGCCGCGACGCGCATTGCCCCCGGCGGTATTCAATGAATCAGCCGAGCCGACTCCGCCGCGAGTGACGCACAGCCGTGCGATTCCCAGCCTCCCGGTTGAGCCTATCGGAGAACCGGGCGGAACAAGCGTGAAAGGACGGTATGGTGATCCCGGACTTTCGTCACGGATTTCTTTATTGGAAATGCAATTCCGCCGGCTTATGACTTGTCCGCCCTCTAAGCTCGAGGAAGCAGATCATGCTCCAGCAGGGCCGGGCGTGTTTGTGCTGACGGACTCGGACCTCACGAGCTATTACTACGTGGAAGCTTGCCAGACGCTGCGCATCGCCATTGGGAATTTATTGCGCGGGGGATCAAGGGGCCGGGGAGGGGATTCGATCAAGCCGCAACTGGCGCAGCATCTGGGAATTCAGGAAGCGAGAGTGGCGAAGTATCTTGCGGAGCACTGCGTGGTGCGATGGCTGCAATTGGATGAAGGCGCTTCCAATTTCGCGCACTTTGTCATCGCGGTGCTGCGTCCGGCGCTCAACGAGTAGGAAATCCACGACTGGGAATGTGCAAAAATCTTCCTCGGGAACGGCAAGTTCCAGCCCATTCGCACTACTAGTAACCCCCTTTTGAGGCTCTAAGAATTGCCGTTCACTGCGCTGTATTGCCGTTCGACCCCCAATCTATGCCGTTCAGTGCAAGATACTGGCGTTTGCTCCCGGTAACCTTCAAACTATAGGAGTCCAAAGACTTATTGGAAGTACTTAGGTACCGTGGTACGGTTTGAAGCATCAAAGATGTGAGCCCGGGGGCACTCGTTTGAGCTCGGCTCAGACGATTGATAGGGCTCAATAAACTCAAGGGCCAAGTGCAAGGCATTTTTGAAAGTGGAGGATAGAGGTTTATGCCGAATCAAGTAGGCACGCAAATCGCGAGGACGTTTGATTGGGTAGTTTGCAAGGCCGCTGGAATCACGTTTAACACCATCCAGTACTTCAACAAGCGCAATCCCAATCCTTCGGTCACGCCGAAGTGGTCGGATAAGCCGCTGCTGAAATCGTGGGAGAAGACCAAGCCGACGCTGGGCTTCCCGAGGCAGACAGATTCACTTTGTCCAGCGTGCGTGAAAGAGGCGCGCGAATCGATCATCGCGGGCAAAAAGGATTGGCGCGACCTTATGCACGAGAAGGTCGGCGAAATTAAGGCGCAGATCATCGAGCGCGACGGGCAAGTCTGGATGGTGAAAGACTGCCCGCTTCACGGCCACTATGAAGACATGATGGCTGTCGACTCCAAGTTCCTCAACTGGATCGAGAAGCAGTTCCCCGGCCGCGACATTCCCGCGCACAACGACGAAGACCTGCACAAGCACGGCTCCTCGACGGTGCGCTATGGCCGTGGGTCGGTGCTGACTGTTGACCTGACGAACCGCTGCAACATGATGTGCGATCCCTGCTTCATGGACGCCAACCAGGTTGGCTACGTGCATGAACTGGGCTGGGAAGAGATTAAGGAAATCTTAGACAACGCGCTGAAGATCAAGCCGCGCCGCCAGATGTCCGTGCAGTTCAGCGGTGGCGAGCCGACCATGAGCCCGTACTTCTTCGATGCGGTCGCCTATGCGCGCAAGATTGGCTACAACAGCGTGCAGGCTGCGACGAACGGCATCGAGTTTGCCAAGAGCAAGGAGTTTTGCAAGAAGGCCTTTGAAGCGGGCATGCGTTACGCGTACTTGCAGTTTGACGGCATCGGCAACGACGCCAACAGCCATAGGCAGATCGGCAACTTGTTCGACGTGAAGCTGCGCGCCATCGAAAACATGCACGAGGCGGGAATCGAAATCGTGCTGGTGGTGACCATCGTCAACAACGTGAACAACGACCAGGTTGGCACCATCGTGAAGTTTGCGATGGAGAATCCCAAGAAGATCGCGTTCGTCAGCTTCCAGCCGGTTTCGTTCACCGGGCGCGACGAAGACATCACTCCGGAACGCCGCTTGCGCCAGCGCTACACGCTTTCGCATCTTGCGCAGGACGTCAGCAGCCAGGTGGGCAAAGTCGAGCCGACACGCGACTGGTTCCCCATTTCGTTCATCAGCACGTTTGCCGGATTCTCGGACATGGTCAAGGGGCAAGAGTCGAATTGGGGCTCGCTCTCCTGCGGTTGCCACCCGAACTGCGGCGTGGGCACGGCGCTGATGATCAACAAGGAAACGAAGGAATGGGCGCCGGTTCCGCGCTTCCTGGACGCCGAGCAGCTCACGAAGGATGTGACCGCGATTACCGACGCGGCTCGCGGGAAGAATTTTTCGAACTTCATGATGGCCATGGCCCTTTTGAAGAATTACCACCCGTTCCAGGGACCGAAGGGGTTGAAGCTGTATGACCTCTTCAAGAAATTTGACAAGACCTGGGCGCTGACCAAGGGCGCGGAAAAGAAGTACGGCCGGACTTCGCCGGAGCGCACTTACGAAGATGCCATGAAGCGCCGCCAAACCGATCCGTGGAACTTCCTGTTCATCGCGGGAATGTGGTTCCAGGATCTCTTCAACTACGATTTCCGCCGCACGGAAATGTGCATTATTCCTTACGCCACGCAGCAGGGCGAGATCAGCTTCTGCGCGTACAACACCGGAGTGGGATGGCGGCAGATCATCGAGAACATGCACAAGAACGCGACGGTGGCCGAGTGGTACAAGAACCACGGAAAGCACGAAATTTACGCCAAGGGCAAGAACGTCAATCTGCAGAGCTTTGAGCACTCCTTGAAGATTGACTCCGAGGACGCCGCCCGCGTGCGCCATCTGGAACATGACATTCCGGTGACCGCGGCGGAAGAAGACCGCGCTCGCCGCAAGAAGGCTTATGAAGAGCAGGCCAAGGTCCGCGCGATCTATGAGGAGCTGGTGCTGAAGAAGCCTCAGCCGACGGTCGTGCAGATTGGTACGGTCAGCGACATCGCCAAGGCGGTTCCGGCCAATTTCGCGAATGCGGGCAAGCCGGTCACCATCGCTCCGGCGAATGGGAATGGCAACGGCCATTCCAATGGTAACGGTGCCGCAGCCAAGACCAGCGAGAAGGCTGCAGAAGCCGTCGCCGGCGACTAAGCATCCTGTCCAATTCCGCAGATTCCAATGGCTCCATGTTTTGCATGGGGCCATTGTTTTTTTGTCGAATGTTCGGTTCATTTGGCGAGGCTGCTATAATTGTGGAGGGAAACCAATCGAGGTCTGAACAATGCCGATTTACGAATACATTTGCGAAGACTGCCAGACGCACTTTGAGAAAATTGTGCTGAACAAGACGCAGGAGATTGCCTGCCCGAAGTGCGCGGGGAAGAAGAACGCGATTCAGCTTTCGGTGTTTAGCGCGGCGAATGGCGCAAGCAATGGCTCTTCAGCCAAGTCATCGGGCGGGTCCTCAGGCAGTGGCGGAAGTTGCTGCGGCGGTGGTTGCGGCTGCAACTGAGTCCATTGCCACTCTTGGGGCGATTTTAATGCTGTAGTTGTTTCGGAGGCGTGAAGGCTCACCAAACCTCATCTACATTCGTCTATTCATTTTTTGGGGGCAGCTCATGCTAATCAGCCATTCCTCTTTGCTGCTTTTTATCACTGGAGCCGCCGTTCTGCTGGTGATCCCGGGCCCGGCGGTGACATATGTGGTTAGCAGGAGCATCGGACATGGGCGCGCGGCGGGTCTTGTTTCCGTCCTGGGCATTGTGACCGGAACGCTGTGCCACGTAGTTGCGGCGGCACTGGGGATTTCCGCGCTGCTGGCTTCTTCGGCGGTGGCGTTTCAGTTCGTAAAGTATCTCGGCGCGGCCTACCTGATCTATCTCGGAATCAAGACGTTGCGGCGCAACGATGTGCAGCTTGTGGAAGCCGATAGCGGCGAGACAAAGTTGATTCGAATCTATGGCCAGGGCCTGCTTGTCAATCTGCTCAACCCCAAGACGGCGCTCTTCTTTCTTGCTTTTCTGCCGCAATTCGTCGATCCAGCGCGCGGGCACGTCACGCTGCAAATCCTGCAACTAGGAATCTTGTTTGCGCTGATGGGCTGGTGCAGCGATTCGGTCTATGCCGTGATTGCCGGGACGGTTGCCGAACGGATTCGCGGCAGCCTGCGGCTTCGCCGCGCTCAGCGCAACATCTCCGGCGGTGGGCTCATCGCGCTGGGGCTGGCGTCGGCGTTCTCTGGATCGCGATCAAAGTAGATTCAAGTACGCGTTCGCGAACGGCAGCCTTCCCCCACTTCCCTACTGCGGACGCGAATAATTCAACAAGTTTGCTGGAATTGGATTCTTCGGGTTGCCGCGCGGGTCCGGCAACGGCGCTTGCACCGTCCACTTCATGGGAATGACGCCGGTCCATGCCGGTGAGGCGTAGTCTTCCTCTTCATCGACAGCGAATCCAGTGCGCACTTTGGCGGAAGCTTCGACGAGCGGCACGGCCAGGACCATAGTGCCCTTCAACTCTTGCTCGCTGGGCGGCCGCACCGTGTCCCAGCGGCCGCGAATCACGTATTCGACGAAGTCGCGCATGGCGGCGAGCTTTGCAGCCTCGCCCTCGACCGGCTCGGCTTTGCCCATGACCACGACCGAACGATAGTTGACCGAGTGCCCGACGGCGGTCGGAGCGCAGACGATGCCGTCTAGAAGCGTCACGCTAAGGCAGAAGGGCGCGCCGCTGGCGAGGGTCTTCATCAAGCGGCTGACGATCGAGCCGTGAAGAAAAAGTTTATCGCCGACACGCACGTAGTTCGTCGGCACTACGAACGGCAAACCATCGGCGATAAAACCCACTTGGCAGACGAACGCTTCGTCGAGGATGGAGTAGATCAGTTCGCGGTCGTAACTCCCGCGATCGGGCTTGCGGCGGACTTTGGTTCTGTCTGTAGGAGTGAATTGGCTCATGCTGGCAGGCTAATCCCCCTCGAACCTTGCGGCAAGAGCCAATCTGGATTAGCAGGGTGAATTGACCTCAGCTAAGAATCGTGTAGGCTGATGGGCGCTGCGCAGTTAGGTTAGGAGAGAAATCCGAGGCGTTCCATGGCTGCCGCAAAGGCTGTCTTCACCCACGAAACGTTTAAATTCTTCAAAGATCTCGGCCGCCACAACCACAAAGAGTGGATGGAGGGGAACCGCGAACGCTATCAGGCTGCTCTGGTTCAGCCCCTCCGGCGCTTGCTGGAAGAGCTATCGCCTGCGGTGCTCGAACTCGATTCGCGCTTTGACACTACTGGGCGCGCCGGCACGAATTTTTCGCGCATCAATCGGGACATCCGTTTCGCGAAGGACAAGACGCTCTACAAAACGAACATGTACTTGAAGTTCTCCGTTCCTCCGCCGGTCAAGCGGGAAACCGGCCAGCTTTACGTTGGACTTTCAAAGGATACGGTTACGGCCGGTTTTCGCATTTATTCGGGCGGGAAGCGCAAGGAGTCCACTCTTGCGCTGATTGCCGAGCCGCGAGCGGCGGCGGATTCGACCTGGGTTTCAAAACAAAGGAAGCGCCTCGGCCGGCGCTACGAAAGCTTCTGGTATACGACAGTAAAGGGCGAATGGACGAAGCACGACGGCTGGCCGGTTGTTCCTGAAGATTGGAAAAAGATCCAGGCTTGGATCGTGCGGCGCAAGTTCGCGCCCTCAGTGGCCACGCGAACGTCATTTCCGCGCGAAGCGGCGAAGGTCTTTCGCGATGTTTGTCCGCTGTTGCGCTTCACATCATTGCCCGAGTAGGAAGAGGAGAGCTCATGAGCCGTGCCGACGATCAAATGAAGACGCGGAGAAAATTTCTCCAGATATTGTCGGCAAGTCCGCTGCTGGCTAGTCCCAGTTTGCTTGCCGGTTCCTTTTCCCATCTTCTAGCGGCAGGCGAAGTGACGGAGAAGAAGTTTCTTGGCTGGCTCGATTCCCTTGGGCAGAGTGACGAGGTAATTTCCTCTGCGGACCAGGCACTTGAGGTGATGGATTTTGAGCCTGCCGCGCGCAGGGCTCTGCCACCCGCGCATTTCGGCTATCTTGCCACGGGCGTGGACGACGACGGAACGGTGCGTGCGAATAGAGAGGGATATTCGCACATTCAGATTCGGGCGCGCCGGCTCGTGGATGTCGAAGAGATCGACATGTCCGTGAAGCTCCTCGGCACGAAGTGGAAAACGCCGCTGGTGCTCTCGCCGGTGAGCGCTCAGAAGGCCTTTCATCCCGAAGGCGAAGTCGCGGTGGCTCGCGCATCTCGCACCAAGGGCCATCTGATGATGCTGTCCACGGTTGCGACCTCTTCGATTGAAGAAGTAACCGCCGCGGCGGGCGCCCCCGTCTGGCAGCAACTCTATCCGACCAATGTCTGGGAAGTCGGCCGCGCCATCGTTAAGCGCGCTGAAGCCGCCGGCTCGCCCGCGATTGTCCTCACAGTGGACTTGCAGGAGGGCAGCAACCGCGAAACTTTATTCCGCTCGCAACGGGTGGATAAGCGGGAATGCTCCGTGTGCCATCAGAGCGCCTATACGGGTTATGCGCAAGGAAGGCCTCGATCTGGCTCGGGGGGATACGCCCAATTCGTTGCGCGGAAGCCGATGTTCGCTGGCCTCGACGTGTCAAAAGTCACCGCCACTCATCCATTGAACATGGATTGGGAGTACGTGAAGCGATTGCGCGATACCGTGACGGTCAAGCTGTTCCTCAAGGGCATCGTCACGCGCGAAGACGCGCAGCTCGCCGTGGAACACGGCGTGGACGGCCTGATGGTTTCGAATCATGGCGGGCGCGCTGAAGAAACCCTTCGCTCGACGATCGAAAGCCTGCCAGAAGTCATTGAAGGCGTGGCCGGCAGAATTCCTGTCATTGTGGACGGCGGCATCCGCCGCGGCACGGACATTTTCAAAGCGCTCGCGCTGGGGGCCACCGCCGTCGGGATCGGCAGGCCTCATGCGTGGGGACTGGCTGCGTTTGGCCAGCCGGGCGTGGAGGCCGTGCTCGAAATCCTGCGCCGCGAATTTCGCACCATCATGCGCCAGGCCGGAACCGTCTCGGTGGACAAGATCACGCGGAACTACATCGTCGGCCGTTCGTCCTGATGGCGGAAACTGTTCTCACGGCGTCCACAATCGCAGCCCCAACAGGTGCCAGGACCAAAAAAAACCGGTTAGCACGCAGCAGGCGGAAGAAACCAGGAGCGAGTGAATCCTTACGACGCGGTGGATTTCTTCTTTGGGAACACGCAGAGCGAGGGCCAGGCCGATCACCGAGAGGATCGGAAAGAAAAATGTTCCCAGGAAAATCCCCGCAGTCCAGTGGTTGAACGAGCCGATTTGCGCGCCGTTGAGTTTCGATAGGCAGAACGGCACGAGTAACAGCGAGAGCGTCGCCAGCAACGGCGCAACTCGGACGGAAAGGTGCCGCACCTCCTTCATGGCGCCGAACAGTTTCATAAAAAGCCAAACAAGCGCATACGGCAGGGAACTCAGCATGAGAAACAGGCAAAGTGAGAGCAGCGTGATCCGCAGAAATGGGAACGCGAGGCTGCTGCGCTCGCTGTAGCCAATGCCCTCAAGCCCGCTGCCGGCGACGGCCATGTCACCGGCTTCGGTAACGAAAAAGACAGTTGTGCCTTCCGGTTCTTTCTCCCCGCGGAAGAGATTCTTGCCGACGGGGAGAAGCGCTTCGGGCTGGCCAAACATCCCGGAGCGCGTCAACTTGCCGTTGATTGTGCGGATGCGCGTTCCGCCGGTCAGGTCATCCACGAACGCAAACAACTGGCTTCGCGGCGCGCGGGGCGCGTAGTACCCAGTGAACGTCTCCAACGCTTTCGCGGGGAGGGCGGTTACCGGCTGCTGCGGTTTCGGATAATCTTTCGAAAGAAAATCAATCGCCAGCCGATTCAAACTTTCCAGCGCCTGCTGCGAATTGTCGCTGTTCAGCAGAACGACATAACCCCAGTTCTGCTCCGGCATGTAGCGATACGAAGAAATAAATCCGTCAATTCCGCCGTCGTGGCCGTGCGTCACCACGCCGCCTTCCACGCTCGAATAGTTGCAGAGGCCGTAGCCTAGGCGCAGGCCATTTTTCGCGGCGAGTGTAGTTTCCGGTGCTTCCATCCGCAGGATCGATTCGGGCTTCACCAGTTGCGCGTCGCCCGCTTTTCCGCGCCGCAGGAAGAATTGCACCACCTTCGCCAGTTCTCCGGGCGAAGCCTTCAAGTCTCCTGCTGGCCGCAAGTAGATGAGGGGATATCCGGCAGGCTTCGGCGGATTACCTTCGTACGGCGTCGCAAGCAAAGTTTTATTGCCATCGGTGAACGGATAGTCGGCATGCGCCATTTCCATCGGGCGAAGAAATGTTTCCCGGATATATTGATCGAAAGGCTTTCCCGTGGTTTTCTCGATCAAATAGCCTGCTACGCCGTTGCCGGGATTCGAGTACGACATTCGTGTTCCAGGAGGCCAGCGCACAATTTGTGGCTCCTGAAAACGCTTGAAAACGTCGAGCAGGGGAAAATCGTAGCGATCATGAATGTTGTAAACTTCGCTGGGCTGCATGTCGTCGAAACCCGCAGTGTGTTCGAGCAAGTTCACGATGCGTACGGGATGAGCCGCAGCCCAGCGGTTCTTGAACGGGATTTCCGGCGCGACATCCTGCAACCGCGCGTAAAGATTGATCTTTCCTTCTTCCTGCAATTTCAGCAGGGCCAGCGCGACAAAAGTCTTGCTGATCGAGCCCACGCGGAATTCCGTGTCACAGCCCACGGCGCGCTTCGCGGCGATGTCCGCCTCGCCGATTCCGCCGCACCACAGAACTTCGCCATTCGCCACCAGCGCCACTCCCGCTCCGGGAACATGTTCTTTGTCGAGCACATCCTTCATTGCTTTCTGCAATTCCGAAACGGTCTTGGGGTGCGGCTGCTCGTCTTTTTGTTGCGGCATGCACGGAGCCGCAAGAGACAGCATCATCGCTGCAAAAAACAGCGAACCAGCGGCAGCTAACTCTGCACGGCGCATGCGGCGCTCCTTGGGACGCGGGGCGCGTCCGAGGGCCGCATTGTATCCGTGAAGTCGCCCCATGCAAAAGAAATCGCGAAAGCGGATAGTCTCTTCGAGGCATCCTACCCGATTGACGATGTCCGCGCTCTCGCATACGATGCCGCACGTTACACTTTTTGATTCTGAAGGGTTTGAGAAGGAGCCCCGCCGCCTATGAAGTCTCCAATTCGTTATTTGAGCGCTGCTGCGCTACTGCTTTTAGGTATGAATCTGAGCTTTGCCCAGCAGCCGCCCGCGCAGCCAGTGCCGGATAAGGCCGCGGAAAAGCCCAAAGAAGAAAAGAAGCCGCCCACTCCCGAAGAAAAAATCGTTCAGACCAAGCATTCGCTAAAGATTGGCGGCCAGGAGATCAAATACACCGCCACAGCCGGCACGATTCTTCTGAAGCTGGAAGATGGCACTCCAAAGGCCAGCATCTTCTACGTGGCGTATACCAAGGATGACGTGAGTGACGCGAGCCAGCGTCCGCTTACTTTCAGCTTCAACGGCGGCCCGGGATCGGCCTCCGTGTGGCTGCATCTCGGCTTGTTCGGTCCGCGCCGCGTGCAGATGGGCGATGCGGGCACGCTCCTGCCGCCGCCTTATAAGCTGGTGGACAACGATGTGTCGCTTCTCGATATCAGCGACCTCGTCTTCATCGATCCCGTTTCAACGGGCTACAGCCGCGCCGTTCCCGGCGAACCGCCAAAACAATTCCACGGCGTCACGGAAGACGTCGAGTCCGTCGCGGATTTCATCCGGCTCTATGCCACTCGCAACAAGCGCTGGTCTTCGCCGAAATTCCTTGCCGGTGAAAGCTATGGCACCACCCGCGCCGCGGGACTGTCCGGCTATCTCCAGCAACGCTACGGCATGTACCTCAATGGCATCGTTCTGATCTCCACCATTTTGAATTTCGAGACGGCGGAGTTCGATGTCGGGAATGACCTGCCGTACATCCTCTATTTGCCAACCTACACGGCCATCGCCTGGTACCACAAAATACTACCTGCGGACTTGCAGGGTGGTGATCTTCAAAAAGCCGTCGAGGAATCGCGTAAGTTTGCCGTTGGCGAATATGCGGACGCGCTGATGACGGGCGATGCACTTCCTGCCGTGAGACGCGGTGAGATCGAGCAGAAGCTCGCGCGCCTCACAGGGCTCTCGGCCGATTACCTTGATCGCACTAACCTGCGCATCGAAATCCAGCGCTTCACGAAAGAGCTACTGCGCAACGAGCGTCGCACGGTCGGCCGTATTGACGCGCGCTTCCTGGGCATCGATCGCGATGCCGCCGGTGAAGACCCGGAGTACGACCCCAGCATCGCGGCGATCATTGGCCCATATTCGGGCATGCTGAACGATTACGTGCGCAACGATCTCAAGTTTGACAGCGACCTGCCGTATGAAGTCTTGACGGGCCGCGTGCGGCCGTGGAACTACGCTCCCTATGAGAACCGCTACGTCAACGTCGCGGAAACACTACGTAGGGCCATGACGCAAAATCCATTCCTGCATGTTTTTGTCGCCAAGGGCTACTACGACCTGGCCACGCCGTTTTTTGCCGCGGACTACACTTTCGATCATCTCGGCCTTGACCCGACGCTGCGCAGCCATCTCAGTGGTGCTTATTACGAAGCCGGTCACATGATGTACGTCCACCCGCCTTCGCTCACCAAGCTCAAGGCGGATATCGCGCAATTCATCAAATCCAGCGCTGCGGCGAATCCCGCAAAATGAAGCGCCTATTCAGCATCGCTGTGTGGATAGCTATTGGAGTGCTTGGTGCTGGTGCGCTTGGTTCCATCGCCCTGCATCGCGGCGAACCGCTTAACGCAACGTGGTTCGTTGTTGCTGCGGTCTGCTGTTATCTCGTGGCGTACCGTCTCTATTCTGCGTTTGTCGCTGCCAAAGTTCTCGCCCTCGATGACACGCGCGCCACTCCAAGCGAGCGCTACGATGATGGCCGCGACTTCGTGCCCACCAACAAATGGGTTCTCTTTGGCCATCACTTTGCCGCCATCGCAGGTCCTGGCCCGCTCGTCGGGCCGACGCTCGCGGCGCAATTCGGCTACTTGCCGGGCACTCTCTGGCTGATTGCCGGCGCGGCGTTCGCAGGCTGCGTGCAGGACTTCGTAATTCTCTTCTGCTCGATTCGGCGCGACGGAAAATCCATCGGCCAGATGGCGCGCGAAGAGGTCAGCGAACGCGGCGGCTTCATCGCGCAACTTGCTGTCTTGGCGATCATGACCATTCTTCTTGCTGTGATCGGCCTCGTCGTGGTGAACGCTCTTAAGTCCTCGCCGTGGGCCACTTTCACGCTGGCAATGACCATTCCCATCGCGCTGCTTCTCGGATTGTATCTCCGCTTCGTCCGGCCCGGCCGCGTCCTGGAAGCTTCGGTCATGGGCGTGGCGCTGGTTCTTTTTGTGGTGGTTGCCGGACAGTGGGTGGCCGATTCTCCTTCTTGGGCTCGTGTCTTCACGTTGAGCGGCGTCGCGCTGGCCTTTGCCATCATTGCGTACGGCTTTGCAGCATCCGCCCTGCCAGTCTGGTTGCTGCTCGCGCCGCGCGACTATCTCAGCGCGTTCATCAAGGCCGGTGCCATCTTTTCTCTTGCCGCGGGCATTCTCATTGTTCGGCCGCAAGTCTTGATGCCCCCGCTCACGCGATTCATCGACGGGACCGGTCCCGTCTTCGCTGGAAAAATCTTCCCCTTTTGCTTTATCACCATTGCGTGCGGAGCGATCAGCGGGTTCCATTCGCTGATCTCTTCGGGCACCACACCGAAGATGATCCTGCGCGAAAGCCACGCGCGCTTCATCGGCTACGGCGCGATGCTGCTCGAATCGTTTGTCGGCGTGATGGCTATGGTCGCCGCGTGCGCCATGCCGCCCGGCGTCTATTTCGCCATCAACAGCCCGCCCAGCGTTGTCGGGAGCGCTGGCGAAGCCGCCGCTTCAACGATCAGCGGCTGGGGTTATCCTCTGCAAGCGCAAACGATGACCAATCTCGCTCATCAGGTCGGCGAAATCACGCTCTGGAACCGCGCCGGCGGAGCGCCTTCTTTGGCCGTCGGCATGGCCCAAATCTTTTCGAGCACCATCGGCGGCGAACGCCTCCTCAGCATCTGGTATCACTTCGCCATCATGTTTGAAGCCCTCTTTATTCTGACGGTGCTCGATGCTGGCACGCGCGTCGGCCGTTTCATGGTTCAGGATCTGGGCGGCCGCTTTTGGAAGCCGTTTGGCCGCACCCGTTGGATGCCCGGCGTTTTAATTTCCAGCGCCATTATCGTCGCCCTGTGGGGCTACTTTCTTTATCAAGGCGTCGTGGATCCGCTCGGTGGAATCAACTCGCTCTGGCCGCTCTTCGGTATCTCCAATCAATTGCTCGCGGCGGTCGCGCTCGTCGTCGCCACCACCATCCTGATGAAAATGGGCAAACTCCGCTGGATTTGGATCACGCTGCTGCCGATGGCATGGCTTGTTATCATCACCATGAGCGCGAGTTACCAGAAAATCTTCGACGCCAATCCGCGCATCGGTTTTCTAGCGTATGCGAAAGTCTTGGCTGCTCAGATTGCAGCTGGGAAAATTCCCACTGAAAAAATTGCCGAAACGCAGCGCCTCATTTTCAACCAGCGCCTCGATGCGGCGGTCACCGGCGTTCTTGCGGCCATGATCCTCGTTTTGATTTTTGAAGCCCTGGTGCACTGGTATTCGATTCTCACCCACCGCAAGGAATCCGTGCTTCACGAATCGTCGTACGTAGCCACGAAATGGGCCGCCGACTACTCCGGCGCCGCCCACGGAGACGACTGATGCGCTACGCCGCAAAGATCACATCACGCATTCTTCGCCGTTTCTGGCGTGGCCTCCGCGAATGGTGCGGCGACGCTGCCTATGAGACTTACCTGCGTTCGAAAGGCACACAGTCCAGTCTGTGCAGCACACTCAGTCCGGCCGAGTTCTACGTGGAGCAGCTCAACCGCCGCTACTCCAAGCCCAACCGCTGCTGCTGAAACTGTCTCCCTGTGCCACGGTAGGCTGCTCAGGAAAAATCTTGTCTCTGCCAACCTTGGGGCGTAGACTCTCCGTAATTTCAATTGGGCCCTTCTGAATTCATTTCCTATGGAGGGAAAAATGCCACGTTTGTCTCGCTTCCTTGTACTCCCTCTCCTCGCGCTTGCGGTCAGTCTTGTCTACTTCACTTCTCCCGCGCAGGAGAAAACTTCCAAACCCGATTTTGATATGACCGCCAGCTACATCGAAGCTTGCAGTTGCGACATGTTCTGTCCCTGCTACTTCAACACCCATTCCACGAATCATATGAGCATGGGCGACAATCACATGGATGAACACTTTTGCCGCGCCAGCCTGGTCCTCAAAGTGGACAAGGGCACTTACAAGGACGTCAAGCTGGATGGCGCCAAAGTCTGGATCGCTTCTGATCTGGGCAGCGACTGGAGCACCGGCAAGGACTCCTGGCTGGTCGTGAATTTCGATCCCAGCGTCACCAAGGAACAGCAGGCCGCACTGGCGGACATTCTCGGGCAGCTGTATCCGATCCCTTGGCAAAAGAAGGCCGTGCAAACCGTGGCGTTCTCATGGAACGTGGACACCAAGACGGGTGTGGCGCACGCCAAGATGAGCGATGGCAAAGGCGAAGTCATCCTTGAACGCGTAAAGGGCGATAATTCCAGCCACGAAGTTGTCATGCACAACTTGAAATACTGGGGCGCGCAATCCAACGACGGCTTCCGCATGTGGAAGAACAAGCACGAAGTCTTCGAGGGCGACGGCCACAAGTTTTCCTACGACGGGACGAACGGGTTCCTGATCACCATCCACTATTCAGGGAATGCAAAGCCCGCCTCCGCGGACTGATCCTCGATTCGAATCAGCCTCGGCAGCCACGCGTTCCGGGAAAGGGAGGCGTGGCTGCCCGGCTAGATTTCTTCCTCGTCGTCGCTGTGGTGCCTCAATACGCTGGTTTTGTGTGTGATGCGGATGTTGTGCTTGCGGATCCCGGCGAGGATCGCTCGGCGGGTTTCCGCTGGCAGCATCTCTGGTGCAAAGACTCCCGCAACCTCCCTTGGGAGATGCTTGATAAACTGAGCTGCGACGTGCGCTGTCGCATAGGCCACCGGCGTTGTAAATCGTCCCTGCTGCCGAATTTGATAAAGCGTAGGAAACATGCAATCACTGCGGATCAACAAGCGCTGATCTTCCTTCTTGCCGCGCTTCATTCCGTGCACGAGAACGGCTGCGGCGAACCGGGCGTTCTGCAGAATCCCCTGCCGGATCAGCTTGGCAATCATGCGTGGTGAAGAGGTCTGTGGAAAGCGGCCCCGGGCCATTCCGCGTGACCGAGACAATTTTCCCTGTTTGTGCCACCGCCTCAGCCGGTCGATCTCGTTTCCGCCGATTTTTACGTCCAGCTCCCGCATGGGAATAAAGTGCGGCAGCGTGGCCACTTCATCCTGCGCCGCAAGCACCACGCGTGCGTAGCCGACGGGATCGGCAAACCGAAACTTTTCAATCTCCGAAAATCGTTTCCCCAATTGAAATTTTCCGTTGCGATAAATCTGCGGGTGGGAGACCGCTTCGTCAAACGATACTTCCGGCGACCACTGGGAGATGGGATCGTCGCTCTCACTGCTTTCATAGAGGCGAATGTGCACCGCTTCTACTTCGTCCAGCAACTCGGCCGCGCGCCTCACGAGAAGATTTGTCAGACCGGGCGCCACTCCGGCATTGATCAGTGCCACGCGGTTTTTTCCTTCAAATTTTTTTACGTAGCGGAACTGCTCAGCCCTGAAGGGATGGCGCATCAGGTGGGAACTGAGATCAACGTAATGCGCGCGCAGGCGCAGCGCCGCCCGCAGGACAATCTCATTAAACACCGAAGCCGAAGCGTTGACGATGAGCTGGCAGCCCTTCGCGGCCTTAACGATGCCGCGCAGGTTTCGCGCGTTCACCTCAGTTACCGCGATAGTGCTCTTCTTGCCCAGGAAGCGCCGCGCGCGCTCCGGGTCGCGGTCTCCGCACCAGACCGTATGTCCTTGCCGCTCCAGCAATTGTGCGAGAAGCGAGCCGGTCGCTCCGGCCCCTAAAACGAAGATCCGCATGGCGTGGCCAAAACTCTATCACACTCCGAAGGGCCAACCTCACCAGGGCTTTTCCGCCGTCCCCAATTGCATCTTTCAGGATGGACGTCGTAGACTATCCCTGTAACTCCGACTCCTGCCGCCTACGGGAGAGACAGCCCACGGCGACCGGGGCGAAGCCCCGAGAAGTTTTCAGGGCCGAGGGTTTGGGTGGAAACGCCCGGGCCTCCCGTACTTGGAAAGGAGCGATCCCCGAAAATGCGCACATTTTCGGTGAGCGCCCGATTCCTAGCACTGGATCGGGCGGTTTTGTTTAGAACTCCAATGCGTCCCTGTAATGGGGAGCTGCATCCAAGAAGCACGACCGACCATGACCCTTCACGACAAATTCGGCCGCCAGATCACCGACCTCAGGATCTCCATCACCGACCGCTGCAACTTCCGCTGTGTCTACTGCCGCTCCGCCGACCCGGAAAACTATCGCGACCACGACGAAATTCTCTCCTGGCCTGAACTGGACCGTCTCGCCAAAATCTTCCTCAGTTTGGGCATCCGCAAAATCCGAATCACCGGCGGCGAGCCGCTCGTCCGCGAAGGCGTCGAGGACTACATCGCCCGTCTCCACGCACTCGGCGTCGAAGACCTCTCCATGACCACCAACGGACATCTGCTGGCCGAACGCTGCGACCGGCTTCTTGCCGCCGGCCTCCGCCGCATCAACATCAGCCTCGATTCGCTCGATCCCGATAAATTCGAACGCATTACAAGAACCAAGTCTTTCTCGACGGTGATGCATAGCATCGAAGTCGCCCAAAAATCCCGCTTGGCCCCAGCCAAAGTGAACGCCGTCCTAGTCCGCGGCATCAACGACGACGAAGTCGAAGCCTTCGCTTCTTATGCTCGCGAAACCGGCGTCATCATGCGTTTCATCGAGTTCATGCCCCTCGATGCCGACCGCCACTGGACTCCCGGCCTAGTCGTGCCTGCCGCGGAGGTCCACCGCCGCATTCACGCCCGCTGGCCGCTCGAGCAAATCCCCCACGAGCGTAGCGAAACGGCTCGCAAATACCGTTTTGCAGACGGCGCCCCCGGCGAAATCGGCCTCATCGCCCCAGTCACCCAGCCCTTCTGCGGCCATTGCTCCCGCATCCGGCTGACTGCCGACGGCAAACTGCGGACCTGCCTCTTCAGCAAGGATGACCATGACTTGCGGGCGATGCTCCGCGAGGGGGCTTCCGACGAAGATTTAGTTACCTATATCCGCTCCATTGTCATCGAAAAGGAGGAGGGCCACCGCATCAATGAGCCCGGTTTTGTGCCGCCCTCCCGTACGATGGTCTTTATCGGCGGATAGTGGCAATTTCCCTTAAATATGAGAAAATGAAGCTTCCAAGGCAGGGACCAGGGACCGCATAGCATCAGCCTCTAGGCACGAACAACATCCACCATGGGCAACCTCGTATCCATCTCGGATAGCAGCACCCTCATCGGCGTAGACCAGCCAGGCACTGTCCGTGCGCCCGAAATTGAAGCCGGCGTAGGCTGCGACTTCGATTCCTACCTCCTCGTGCCTGATAACGCACTCGATGACCGCATTGCCGCAGCCAAAGCCCGCTTGGGCGAGGACGTTGTTATTCTGGGCCACCACTACCAGCGCGACGAAGTCATCAAGTTCGCCGATTTCCGCGGTGACTCCCTCAAACTCTCCTTCCAAGCCTCCCAGGCACAGGGCCGCTACATCGTCTTCTGCGGCGTCCACTTTATGGCCGAAAGCGCAGACATCCTCCGGCGCCAACACCAGACCGTCATCCTGCCCGACCTCAACGCCGGCTGCTCCATGGCCGATATGGCCGACATCGGCCAGGTGGAAGCCTGCTGGAGCGAACTCTCCTCTCTCTTGGATCCGCGAAAAATCATCCCCGTCACCTACATGAACTCTACGGCGGCCATCAAATCCTTTACGGGTGAACATGGCGGCTCGGTCTGCACCAGTACCAACGCCTCCGAAGTCATGAAATGGGCCTTCGAGGGCGGCGAAAAAGTTCTTTTCCTTCCCGACGAGCATCTCGGCCGCAATACCGGCTATCGCATGGGTATACCGCTCGAGCAAATGATCGTTTGGGACCCCTATCAGGAATTTGGAGGAAACACTCCGGAAGCCATCCGCAACGCCCGCGTCATTCTCTGGAAGGGTTACTGCTCGGTGCACCAGCGTTTCACGCCCCAGCAAGTCGAGCGCGTCCGCCGCGAGCATCCCGGCATTCGCGTCATCGCGCACCCGGAATGCCGCTTCGAGGTCGCCCAAGCCGCCGATCAAATCGGCTCGACGGAAGGCATCATCAAGGCTATCCAGGCCTCTCCCGCCGGCACCCAGTGGGCTGTCGGCACAGAGATCCACCTCGTCAACCGCCTCAGCAAGGAATTGAAGAATCACAAAATCATCTCTCTCGATCCCAGTGTCTGCGTCTGCACCACCATGTTCCGCATTACCCCGCAGCATCTCCTCTGGGCCCTCGAAAACCTCGGCGAAGGCAACGTCGTCAACCGCATCTCCGTCGACGAGCGCACCCGCCACCACGCGCGAGTTGCTCTCGACCGCATGCTCGCTTTGCGCTAGCATCACGGTAGGACAGAGTTCAGCCTGGCTTCTCTTCCTTGCTCTAAACTGTCCCCGGAACGGATACACCATGGCAGACGACGAAGACGACGATCAGGAACAAGACGAATCTCCGGAACCGCCGCAGCGCCTCTTCACGCTGACCGAAGCGGAGCGCACCCGCCAGGAACTCGAACCTTTTCTGGTCGAAGCCATGGACTCCCGCAAAAAGCTTTCCAGCCTGGAAAGCGAACTCTCTGCCGTCGCCGCGCGCATCATGATGATGGGCGGTATCATCGTCCCCTACGATAAACTGGCCGCCGTCCGCCTGGAGCACACCCAGCTTTCCGAAATTCTCAAGTCCGCGCTCAACCGCATTCTGGAAACTGGTTGCCTGATAAAAGACCTCGACGTCGGCCTCCTTGATTTTCCCGCGGTCATCAATCAGCAGGAAGTCTATCTCTGCTGGAAACTCGGCGAGGACCGCATCCGTTTTTATCATCGCCAGGACGAAGGTTTCGCCAGCCGCAAGCCGCTCGACCCACGCGACCTCGGCCCCGGTGACACCATCCAGTAGCAATGGTCTTTGCATGTTTATACTTGTATCTGTAGAGGTCGGGATTCCGCGGTTTTGCGTCCCGGCCTTGCCGGGACACCCGGCGCTTTTTTCTTGCTGTCATCCTGAGCGAAGCGAAGGATCTCAACTTTCCATTTTTCGCAAACTCAAACTGTGAGCAACCGTGACCGATTCTCCTGAAAACCGTCTGAAGGATTCTGCCAGCCCCTACCTTCGTTCCGCCGCGCACCAGCCCATCGACTGGCACGAATGGGGCGACGCCGCGTTCGCCCGCGCCAAATCCGAAGACAAGCCCATCCTCCTCGACATCGGCGCCGTCTGGTGCCACTGGTGCCACGTCATCGACCGCGAAAGCTACGAAAACACCGAAATCGCGAAGATCATCAACGAACACTTCGTCGCCGTAAAAGTCGACCGCGACGAGCGTCCCGATGTTGATTCACGCTATCAATCGGCTATCAGTCTTATTTCCAAGCAGGGCGGCTGGCCGCTCACCGGTTTTCTGCTCCCCGACGGAAAGCCTTTCTTCGGCGGTACCTATTTTCCGCCTGAAGACCAGATGGGCCGCCCCGGATTCCGCCGCGTTCTCCTTGCCGTCGCCGATTCTTATCGCAACAAGCGCGCCGAGCTTGAGCGCGCCGCCGACTCCCTCGCCGATGCCGTTTCGCAAGCCGAAGTCTTCACCGGAGCCCGTGCCGAGTTCGACCTCGGCGTCGTCGGCGCCCAAATCAAATCCATCACCCAGCTTTTCGACATCAAGAACGGCGGCTTCGGCCAAGCCCCAAAATTTCCGCACTCCTCCGCCATTGATCTAGTTCTTGAGCGCTACCAGCAAGCCAAAGAAAAGCATCTCCTCGCCATGTCTGAAACCACCCTGGAAAAAATGGCACGCGGCGGCGTTTACGACCAACTCGTCGGCGGCTTCCACCGCTACTCCGTCGATGAACGCTGGCTCGTCCCCCACTTCGAAAAAATGTCCTACGACAATTCCGAACTCCTCAAAAATTATCTCCACGTCTATCAGGTCACGCAGAATCCATTCTTGCGCGAGACGGCTGAAGGCATCATCGGCTGGGTGAACGAAGGTTTGTCGGATCAGGAAAATGGCGGCTTCTACGCTAGCCAGGACGCGGACTATTCGCTCGACGATGACGGCGACTATTTCACCTGGAGCCTCGACGAACTACGCGCCGCACTCCTGCCTGGCGAAGCCCGCGTCATGGAGCTGTACTACGATGTCGAAGCCCACGGCGAAATGCACCACAATCCAGAGAAAAATGTTTTATGGATCGCTCGCGACGCCGCTGACATCGCAAAACAGCTCGGCCTCGACGAAACCACTGTCCGTCTGACCATCGCCAAGTCCAAAGGAAAAATGCTCGCCGCGCGCCTTCCGCGCCCCACTCCGTTCATCGACAAAACGATGTACGTCTCCTGGAACGCCATGTTCGTCTCGGCCTTTCTTGATGCCGCGCGCGTTCTCGGCGGCTCCTTCGGCGCAAATTGCCGCGCCTTCGCCCTGAAGACTCTCGACCGCATGTTGCAGGAAGTTTGGACCGAATCCCGAGGCTTTGGCCACCGCATCGGTGGCCCCGCCCTCGAAGGCTCTCTTGACGATCAGGTGTTCAGCGTCCTCGCCCTTCTCGACGCCTACGAAGCCACGCTCGCTCCCCGCTATTTCGCCGCCGCTCAAAAAACCATGGACCTCGCTGTCGCCCGCTACTGCGACGCTGATGGCGGTGGCTTCTTCGATCGTCCTTCCGATGCCGCGCCCATGGGCGGACTCGACGTCAGCCGCAAGCCATTTCAAGACTCGCCGACGCCCAGCGCCAATTCCGTCGCCGCCATCGCCCTGATTCGCATGCATGCGTTCACTGGGGACCAACGCTACCACGCCCTCGCCCAAAAAACGCTGGAAGCCTTCGCTGGCATCGCCCCGCAATACGGCCTCTTCGCCGCCACCTACGGCCTAGCCGCAACCCTCTTCGCCCACCATCCGACGCAAGTTGTCATCACCGGCCCCGCCAATGATCCCGTCGCCCAAGCCCTCGAAGCCGCCGCCCACCGCGTCTTCTGGTTCGGCAAATCCGTCCTGCGAGTCACACCCGAAACGCCGCAACTCCATCTAGCCGGCGCTCTCCAAGAAACCCTCCCCCATCTCCCCACTGACAAAGCCCTCGCCGTAGTCTGCTCCGGCCAAACCTGCTTGCCTCCGACGAGCGATCCCGCTCAACTCATCGCCCTCCTCGAAAACGGCATCGCTGGCGCCGCCACCTCCTAAGCTATTCGCACGTGTCAATTGTAGAGCGCAGCATGTTGCGCTCCTGCCGCCACATACTCAACCCCTAATTCCGGCCCGAATTTTCCGTCAAAAAAAAGGGCGCGATGCTCGCGCACCACGCCCGAAAAATACAACCATCGTATTTCGGTCAAACTTTCGCGACCAGCCGGTTTTCACCAGTCACGAATCACCAGTTACCCTTATTTCTTCGGCCTCGACTCCGGCGGCACCATTCCATTGTTCCGGTAGTACACCACTAGGTTGCCGTAGTGTTCCCCGGAGTGCTCGATCAACCCGTACGCCAAATCGCCCACTCGGTTGAGCCGAGGCCCTCCGGCATTCACGGCCTCGTTCATTCCCTTGTCGCCTTTGGCTTTGATCACGTCGGCGCCGTCCTTCACGCACTGCTTCACATACGCCACCAGGTCAGCCTTGCTGCTGATCTTCAAGTCCGCAGGCTTCGGATCATCTTGATAGCGCGGCTTCTTGTTCTGCGCCGGGTCCGTGAAGTAATACATGGACGCCGAGACGTGCAGCAGCACCGCCCGGAACGTCCGCGAATCCGGATTTGGCTTGTAGTCGTACTTGTCTTCCGGCAAGTCTTCCGCGATCGCGATCAGTTTCCTGCCGATATCGTTCCACTGCTCCAGCACTTCCCCCGAAGGACTTAGCGGTGGTTTCGGTGGCTCTTTCTTCGCCGCATCCTGCGCCAGTACCGGCAGCGCCACCAACCCCATCGCCAAAGTCAACCCTGCCACCCACTTCATCTTCATCATCTTTCTCTCCTCCGTTACGCCCGGGAGCCGGACGTTCTCTCCTTCAGACGCGTCACACCGCCAGGCGTTTCCCGAATTCACTGTTCACTTGGACAGGGGCGCACCCGGCCTTCCGCGGGGGTTCATCTTACGCAGGAATCTAGCTCCAGTCATGCCATATTCACAACTCCGGCATGCTAAACTTGTACTTTACTCTTGGGGGCGCCATCACCGTGAATTGGGGCTTTTTGCTGCTGCGCATCGTTATTGGTTTAAGCATTCTGACGTTGCTGTTTCTTTCACAGCGCTTCTGGTACCGCGCTCTGTGGCGCGTCACTTCGCATTGGGGACGGCTCCCGCTCCGGGTCGGCGCCCGTCTCGCCTACATCGTCCTTCTGCTCCTGACGATCGTCACCTTGTCTCAAGGCTTGGCTTTCGGACGTGGAGCCTTCGCCCGCCAAAGCTCCGCTCTGACCATGATCACCGGCCTCTGGTTTTTCAGCGCCCTCTTTGCCTACCTCGCTGTGAAAACGGTCCACGGATTGGAGCGCATCTGGCATTTGCTGCATACGGCCACTGCGAAAAGCACCCTTGTGCCGCAACCTGCCGCGGCAGGATCCTCGAACGCCATTGCCGAAACAGTGGCTGACCCCGGCCGCCGCTATTTTTTCCGCGCCGCCACGGCTGCTGCTGGCGCCGCCCCATTTCTCACCGCCATGTACGGCTTTGCGGCCGAGCGCCTCAACTATCAGGTCCGCCGCATCGAAGTCCCCATGCACAATCTGCCGTCCGCTCTCGACGGCATGACCATCGTCCAAATCAGTGACATTCATCTCAGTGGCTACATGTCCCGCGCGCAGGTGCGCCGCGCCGTGGACATGGCCAATGATCTTGGCGCAGACCTCGCCGTCATCACCGGCGATCTCATCACCGGCTCCGGTGATTCCATCTCCGATTGCGTCGAAGAAGTTAGCCGTCTCCATGCCCCGCTGGGCACCTGGGGCTGCAATGGCAACCACGAGATCTACGCCCGCGCCGAAGACGAAGCCGCCTATCTCTACTCCCAGGCCGGCATGAAGATGCTCCGCCATGAAAGTGCACAAATCGAGTTCAAGGGCGCATCCTTCAATCTCTTGGGCGTTGATTACCAGCGCGAACGCACCCCCCGCGGTCAGCGCCAACAAACTCTCGCACGCGTCGAGCCGCTCGTCCGCAGGGACATGCCAAACATTCTCCTTTCTCACAATCCCAATACTTTCAATCGCGCCGCCGAACTGGGCATTGAGCTCTCCCTTGCCGGCCACACCCACGGTGGACAAGTTCAGGTCGAAATCCTCGACCATCGCTTGAGCCCCGCTCGCTTTATTACTGACTACATCGCCGGCCTCTACCAGCGCCCGCTCTTTGCCCCTGCTCCCAACGAACGCGCTTCTTCAAACGCTTCCGCCTCTCGCGCGTTCAGCCCGTCGCTCTTCGCCTCGCCTTCGGGTCCCATGGCCCATATCTACGTAAACCGTGGCCTGGGCACCGTCGGCGCTCCAGTACGCCTGGGCGTCCCTCCCGAAATCAGTCTTATCGTCCTCCGTCGCGCCTAGCGGGGGCGTCGCCCGAAATCAAGTTTTCGTGCACCTTCCCCGGCGCCGTGGAATCCGAATCTCCAAACTTCCGTATCCCTCTCGTATTCTGGATTCAATTTTCGGAAACTGGGTTTTTCCACAGCCTCTCTTCCTGCTGCAAGCCCCTTGTTCTCAATTTGAATAAGCCACTCTAAATATTGTGTCTATTGGTCGCCAGTTTGCATCCAATCCCAGTTGGTCCAGCCGGGCGGAGGCTCGTTCGCGAACACGTGGGACGTGTTTCGCATCGAAAATCTCGCTTTGGAAGGATTCTTAATGTCGTCCACATGTAAGTCCTGGAAGTCTCTTCCAGTCTTTGCACTTTCGCTTTTTTTGCTCCCAGTTGTAACGCAAGCGCAACACTACAAACAAACAAACCTCGTCTCCAACATCGCCGGCATGGCACCCGTCACTGACCCCAATCTGAAGAATCCCTGGGGTCTTACCCGCTCCTCCACTACTCCCACGCGTCCCGGAAGCCCTTGGTGGGTTGGCAACAACAACTCGGGCACTTCCACTCTCTACACGGGAGCTGGCGCCATAATTCCAATTAACGGCACTGGGACCGTCACTGTTCCGCCTCCCAAGGGTTCCCCGGCGGGAACGCTGTCGACCCCTACAGGCGTAGTCTTCAACGGCAGCCCCACCGATTTCCAGATCGCTCCCGGCCAATCCGCTGTCTTCATTTTCGCGACAGAGGATGGAACAATCTCCGGCTGGGCCGGCGGGCAGAATGCCGTACTCGTCGTCGACAACTCCGATGACGGTGAAGCCGATGGCGCCGTCTATAAAGGCGCCACGTCCGCCGATATCAACGGCAAAAAATTTCTCTACGTTACCAATTTCCGTTCCGCTAAGGTGGAAGTTTACGACACCAAATTTAAGCGAGTGCACCTCGATGAAGATGCCTTCGAAGCCGAGGGCGTTCCGCGCGGTTTCGCTCCTTTTAACGTGCAGAACGTCGGCGGCACCCTTTTCGTCACCTACGCCAAGCAGGACGCTCCCCGGCACGATCCCGTCGGCGGCGATGGCCTCGGCTACGTCGAATTGTTCACGCCCAGCGGCAAGCACATCGGCCACCTCGAGCACGGCGATTGGTTTAACGCCCCCTGGGGAGTCGTGTGGACCACGCGCGATTTCGGCGAGTTCAGCAACGCCATTCTCGTCGGCAATTTCCGCAGCGGCTGGATCGCCGCCTTCAACGGCTTCACCCACAAATTCATCGGCTGGGTGAGGAATCCCGACGACACCCTAGTGACCATCGACGGCTTGTGGTCGCTCACCTTCGGCAACGACGCGAACGCCGGGCCGGCGAACACTCTGTTCTTCACCGCCGGTATCAACAATGAAGCCGACGGCCTCTTCGGCACTCTCACGCCCACAGACGGCCTCGACGGCGACGAAGAATAATTCCCAATAGTCCCACACAACAAGAGAAGACCACACACGGAGACGGCAGTCTCATCATCGCCTCACTGCCGTCTCCTTTTTTTTGCTCTTTCGATTTTCTCCGCAGCAATCCACGTTTCCAGGGCCCTGCTCAAGCAGATGTGACCTCGTTTTCATCCTCCCGCCAGTCGTTTCCCGGCTCTGTACTCATCGTCAAAGTCATCCGAGATTTTTGCCCGCCTTCGCAGAATTGGGCCGATAATAGACAGACTCGCTGCCCGCCGGCTTGGCATTCGGCGCCCCCTCTTGTTTCTTCTCGGCACGGGTGACCAGGGAGCGCTGCCGCCTTTACGCGGGCCCCGGATTCAAACCCTAAGCTGAGGTCTACAGGTTTTGTTTTTGAGTGAAAAAATCGTGCCTCGCGACGAGCGCTTGGCGGCGCTTCAATCGTCTCGCCCTTGGCTGATTCTGTTTTTCGCCGTTCTGCTTCTCGCTGTTTTCGTGGCCCTATTGGGCAAGCGGGGATATGCACTCTCTGCTTTTGGCGATCTTGCCGAACTCAGTTTTCTCATGGTCGCGGCCGTGTTCATGATTCGCAACGCTTTCGCGAGCCAGGGGGCCACCCGTATTTTTTGGTCCTTTTTCGCTGCCGGTCTCGTTCTTTGGATCGCGGGCCTGGTCCAGTGGACGTTATCCGAATTAATCTTCCGCACCCCCATTCCTCAGACGCCCCTCGGCGATACTTTGCTCTTCTTGAAGCTGGTGCCTCTCTTCGCCGCCCTCGCCGCTGAACCGCACATCGACCTTCCCCGCCGATTTCGTATTTTTGGTTTTCTCGACTTGTCATTTCTTCTCGTCTATTGGTTTTATTTCTACGCCATCTGGGTCATTCCCTACCGCTTTGTGGAGCACGAGGAAGGAATTTACAGCTTCCACTTCGATACCATTGATTCTCTCGGCCACCTCATTTTCATCGCCGCTCTCGGAATTGCGGCTTTGCGCACGCAAGGCGCTTGGCGTACCCTCTATCGCCTCTGTTTTGCTGCCTTCTCTCTCTATGCCATTTCCTCTAATTTTGCCAACGTCGCCATTGATGAAGGCAAATACTACTCCGGCGGTCCGTACGATCTTCCCCTGCTTGCCTCGGTGGCGGGAATTGCCTCATTTGCAGTTTTGGGCGGCGCGCTCCCACTGCGATCCGCTCCCTCTTCGCTGCCCGGCGCTTCTGCCAAATCTTCGCGCACCTTGATCCTGCTTCCCGCTCGTATCGCTATGTTGGCGACCCTCTCCACTCCCGTGATTGGATTTGCTCTGCTCGGTTCTGCCACTGCCTCTCACCGCATCGGACACTTCCGTGTTCTCACCACCCTTCTCGCCATGCTCCTTCTCACTCTGCTTCTTTCGCTCAAACAAGATCTCTTGAGTTCCGACCTGCTTCGCTCCCTGCGTGAAGCCTCGCTCGCCTACGCGAGCCTTTCGAGCACCCACCAGCGCTTGCTCCAGACCGAAAAGCTCGCCTCGCTCGGCCAGGTCGTTGCTCGCGTTGCCAACGAAGTCAAAAAGGCCATGTCCGCCACTCTGAATGCCTCTGCGACTCTGATGCTCGACGCGCCCCCTGGCTCCTCCACCCGCTCCATGGCGGAAAAGATCGTCACCCAGTCCAACCGCACCGACGCGCTCGTGAATAGCATGCTGAGTTTCGCCTGCGAATCCCCGCTCGAAATTGCTTCCGTCGATCTTCATCAACTGCTCTCGGCAGCCATCGGCTTGGCCCGCGTCGGACGGAATTCCCACCTTCGGCTTGAAATTAAATCCGAAGGCGCCATCCCTCATGTCGCTGCCGATTCCAGCCGCATTCTTCAAGTCTGCCTTCAGATTATCGGCAACGCCGTCGAAGCCATGGAGGAAATGGACTCGGGCACGCTTCTCATCACCTTGCGCGCAGAGGATCACCGCGTTGAGGCCGAATTCGCCGACAGCGGCATTGGGTTGCAAGAGCCGGAACACGTTTTCGACCCTTTCTACACCACCAAGCAGGTCGGCAAGGGCATTGGCCTTGGCCTCAGCACTTGTTATGGAATTCTCCGCCAGCACCACGGCGATATCACCTGCCGCAATCGTCCTGGTGGCGGCGCAGTTTTTATCGTCAGCCTCCCCGTCTTCTCCGAAGAGTCTTCTCCGCTCGCACTGCCAGTCGACTCCCGCAGGGAGGAAAATTGAGCCTGCTCGCCAGAAAGAAATCTCTTTGTCTGCTCATCGCCGTCGCGGGCGTCGTACTGCAGGCCATCAGCTCCTTGGCCTTCAAAGAAGGCTACGCGGCCACGGTTGTCAGTGACATCGTGCCGCTCGTTTTCTCTTTTCTGTTGATTTATCTTTGCCGGCAGAATTCGCGCTCCTATACCGGCCCCAGCCGCATGTTTTGGCATCTGAACATCGCGGCCTTTGTTTTTTACTTGTTGTCAAATTTCTACTGGTTCTACTACGAAGTCGTCCGCAGAGTGCGGATGCCGACGCCTCTTTTTGCCGACGGCGCTGTCTTTCTCATGCCGGCTTTGATGCTTGCCGCCCTGGCTTTTCGCCCCCATTCGGAATCCGCCGCCAGCGATTTGCGTTTCCGCCGCCTGGATTTTGCTTTCTTGCTTTCCTGGTGGCTCTGTTTCTATTTTTATTTCGCCGTGCCCTGGCTCACCGTTGCTCACGATTTATCTTCCTACAATCCCGCCTACAATTACCTGGTTCTCGCCGAGCAACTCGGTGTAGTGCTTGCCCTCATCGTGCTCTGGCGAAAAACCATCGGCGGCTGGCGAAGGTTTTACGGCCACGCTTGCATGGCCTTTGCCGTTTTTGCTCTCGCGAATTTCATTCAAGGTCACGCCATCTCGGTCGGCAAATACTACTCGGGCGGCATTTATGACCTGCCTATCGCTTTCGGGGAACTCTGGATGGTCTACGCTTTTGCAATCGCTTCCGATCTCCAGCCTGCTCCCGAATTGCCGCTTGCGGATCCCGAGCGCCAGGGCTTGTGGTCCGCTCGCCTCGGCATGCTGGCCATGGTTTCCTTGCCCCTCATCGCCTCCTACGGCTATCTGGAAAACACCGCGCCTGGCAATGTCGTCGCTTTCCGCTTGCGCCTCATCCTCGGCGCCATGTTGTTCCTGGGCTCCCTGTGTTTCCTCAGGCTTTACAGCCTTGACCGTGAACTTCAGCGCCTCGTCAGTGTCACGGAATTTTCTTACGAAAGCTTGAAAGCTCTCCAGGAACGCATCGCGCACGCCCAAAAGCTGGCCGCGCTCGGCCGCCTGGCCTCCGGCGCCGCCCACGAAATCAACAATCCGCTCACCGCGATTTTTGGCTATTCCGGTTTGCTTGCTGACAATCCCTCGATCTCCCCGGAAGAGCGCCACCTCGCTCACGAAATACAGGATCAGGTCCGCTTGGCGCAGGCCGCAATCACCAGCATGCGCGCCTCGGTCCCCGCCTCTCCTGCGAACATTCCGGGTCCATCTGCCGATCCGCCCTCGCGCTGACGCGAACTCGCTCTCAACCCGCTCCCGCGCCTGGCTTTTCCTCTATGTTTTTTCTTCGCATGGAATTTCTGCCGGGCGCAACTGATGCTAATATTTTCTCCGCATCTTGCCTTGCTCATTTCCATGAAAGAAAAAAACTATTGGCTCGAGACCGTAACCGCGCCGCCTGCGTCATCCGCTCCCGGCTTGCCGGATTGCGCCGATGTTGCCGTCGTCGGCGCCGGCTTCTGCGGACTCTCCGCCGCGCGAACCCTCGCCAAGCGCGGCGTGAAGGTCGCCGTCCTGGAAGCCGAAACCTTCGGTTGGGGCGCCAGTTCGCGCAACGGCGGCATGGTTCTTACCGGCATGAAGCTGCCGGTGCCCACGCTCATCAAGCGCTACGGCAGGGAACTAGTGCGCAAGATGTACGCCGCTTCGCTCGAAACGATAGACTGCGTCGAACAAATCGTCCGCGAAGAAAATATCGACTGCAATTTCTCTCGCTGCGGCCACCTCGAAGTAGCGTGCAAGCAAGCGCACTTTGATGGCTACGAGGAATCCGCCGCGCTCATCCAGCGCGAATTCAATCACCAACTGCGCATCATCCCGAAAAGCGAACTGCGCTCCGAAATCGGCTCGGACATTTATTTCGGCGGCATGGTTGATGAAACCAGCGCCGGGCTGAATCCCGCCCGCTATGTCAACGGCCTAGCGCAAGCTGCCCAGCGCTCTGGCGCCTGTCTTCACGATCACACCCGTGTCACATCCATCCAGCAGGAGACAAAAAACGGCGCGCGCAAATTCCGCCTGCAAGCTTCAAAAGGCCCCATCACCGCTCGCGAAGTGATTCTCGCCACCGGCGCCTACACCACCGCAGCCACTCCCGCTCTCCGCAAAAAGATCATTCCCATCGGCTCCTACATCATCGCCACCGAGGTTCTCCCCGCCGATCTCGCCCGCGAACTCAGCCCCCGCAACCGCATGATCTACGACTCCAAGCATTTTCTCTACTACTACCGCCTCACTCCCGACAATCGCATGCTCTTCGGAGGCCGCGCCGCCTTTTTCCCCGAAACCGAATCCACCGTCCGCCAGAGCGCCGAAATTCTCCGCCGCGGCATGATCAGCGTCTACCCACAATTGCGCGACGCCAGAGTCGAATTCGTCTGGGGCGGCACTCTCGATTTCACCCTCGACGTCATGCCGCACGCCGGAAAACTCGACGGCATGTATTTCGCCGCAGGATTCGCCGGCCATGGCGTCGCCGCCGCCACCTGGTTTGGCGCGAAGCTAGCAGCGCAAATCTGTGGCGATCCCACCCACATCCCCTTCGACGGCATCAAGTTCCCCTCCGCACCCCTCGGCCTCCGCAGCGGCAACACCTGGGCCCTCCCCCTAGCCGGCGCCTGGTACCGCCTCCTCGACTTCCTCACCTGATCGTTTTTTCCTTCCTCCTTCTCGCCACTCGTCACTCGCCACCCGCCACTTCTTTTCTCATCATCTTCAATCCTCCATACACCACCGGTCCCAGCACCACCGGCACCGGCCCCCATTTCCGCGCAAACGGATCGCTCCCCGCCAGCGCCACCATGCTCATCGCCAGTGGCGCAACAATCACGTAGAGCAATCCCGCCCGCCCCCACGGTATCCGGTACGGCCGCGTCAATTCCGGCTGCTTCGCGCGCAATTGCCACGCCGAAAGCACCGTCAGCACCGTCACCCCAATCCGCAGCCACACATAAACCGTCAGCAACTGCACCATCGTCTTCTGCGCCAGCAACGCGTAAATGATCGACGAAACGATAATCGCGATCCACGGCGTTCCATACCGCGGGTGCCGCGCCGAAAACGCCTCCGGCAGGTACCCATCCTCCGCCATCGTCGATGGCATGCGCGTGCTCGTCAGCACCGTCGCATTCAGCAGCGAAAGATTGGTAATCAGCGCCGCGATGGTCATTGCAAATCCCAGCCATCGTCCCCCAATCAACAGCGCCGCATCCGAAAAATACCCGGTATGCCATTTCTGCCAATCGCCCAGCGCCGCCAGCGAAAACATTGTCGGCAAAAAATATGTGGCGATGGACAACGGCACCACGATCGCCAGCGCAATCGGATAATTTCGCTGCGGATTCTCCACCTCCTCCGCTACGCTGGACACTTGCTCGTACCCCGAATAAAGCCATAACCCCAGCGCCAGCCCCACCCCGAAAACCTGGAACGGCGGAACATGCGGCGGCACCATCGGCGTAAACGGATTGTGCTGCCACTTCATCGCCGCAACCACGCAAAGCGCCGCCACCACCACCAGCACGAAAATCGACAGCACTGTGGACACCATCCCGACCATCTGGATCCCGCGCACGTTGATCCACGCAATCACCGCGACGATCAGGACGCTCACCAGATGGTGTTTCCATCCCGCAATCGTCGGAAAATAAAAGCTCAGATAGTCTGTCGCCAGCACCGCATAAGCCGCCGCCAGCAGAAACGAAGCGCTCCAGTTCCACCACCCCGCCTGGAATCCCCAGAAGTCCCCGAACGCCGCCCGCACCCACCGGTAAAATCCTCCCTCCACAGGAATCGCTGTCGTCAACTCCGCCGCCACCAGCGAAACCGGTATGCACCAGAAAAACGGCAGCAAGAGCACGTAGAGCAGCGCCAGCCCCGGCCCGCTCGTCCCCACCATGTCCTCAAGCCCAAACGGCCCGCCCGTCGCATACGCATACATCACAAACACAAACGGCAAAAGCGCCGCCTTGCGCACTGCCGCGCTTGTCGCCTCCGTCATGTTGGAGTTGGCGGAAATGTTTGCTGGCCTCTTTCGCATCCGTGGCTAGATTTGTGCCGCAGAGGTTAGCGCACTCGGCCGCACGTGGGAAGTTGGGGCTATTGGTAGCGGTCCTCGCCCACATCAGCGGCTTTCTCCTGTGCACCGTCGCCGGAGAGAGGCGGGCAGGAATCACCTACGTTCCTCCCCCCGAAACCTACCCAACGCAAAAACCGTCATGAACATTTTCTTTTCTACAGTTTGAAAGGGCGTCGGGCGGGTAGCCCCACCGAGGTCACTGCGCGCGAAGGCTGGCAATTACGAGGCGAATTTCTTCGTGCGGAATTTCTGCCGGGAGGGCTTCCTTGAGTGGCTTCAGCCGGTCCATTCCCAACTGCTGGCAGGCGGCAGCGATCTGGTTGTACCGCTCAGCCGCCATCCAGCCGGCCTGGAATTTGGCCTCGCCTCTCTCGATCAAATCCGCGACCAGCGAAACTACGGCGCGCAGCGTCCTCTGCCGAATCTGCGCAATCTCCTCAAACGTCCGCCCCTCTGCCAGCAACTTGACGGTTTCTTCCGCCGGGCGCGAAGGTTTCGCTTTCCAATCGGAATCCGCCCGCTGCCCTTGCCGGAAATTTTGAATCGCCTCAAGGATTTGCTTCCCGTACATTTGAACTTTCTTATCGCCGAAGCCGGAAACGCGCCGCAGTTCCTGAAGGTTCGATGGCTCCACCAGGCACAAATCCTCCAGAGCGGAATCGTGCAGGACCACGAACGCAGGAATCCCATTTTCTTTGGCAGTGTTCCTCCGCCATTCGCGCAAAAACTCGTTCAATTCTCTGTCGACCGACGGTTTAGCGATCGCATTGGAGACCCGCTGTTGCGCCGGAAGTGCAGGTTGAGTCACTCGCGGTCTGACTCGATCTCTCTTTCTTTGCGCCGCTTCGATTTCCAGCCAGTCGGGAGCGGCGGCGCAGGCATCGCAATTGCCGCAGGACTCCCACTTGGGGGATTCACCGAAGTGCTGGCAGACATGGCGTTGGCGGCATTCCGTGGATTGCACGAAGCGTTCGACCTCGTGGTAGCGTTGCCAGGCACGCTCTTTTTCGGCGGCGTCTTCAATTTTTCCGATGAAAAAAGCGTGCAAACCAGTGTCTTTCTTTTGCCAAAACAAAAAACAATCGGCGGGAAGCCCATCGCGCCCGGCGCGGCCTGCTTCCTGGTAATACTGTTCGACGCTTTTCGGCAGCGACAGATGAATCACCGCGCGCACCGCGGGTTTATTGATGCCCAAGCCGAAGGCCATCGTTCCCACCATCACGCGCACTTCGTCGGCCATCCATTTTTCCTGGCTCTCGCGCCGCGCCGTGCTTTCCATCTGCCCGTGATAGCCGATCGCGGCAATGCCGTTTTCCGCGAGGAAATCCACCGTGTCTCCCACCCGCGTAATCGTAGGCGAGTAAACGATGATGCTGCCGTCCGAAACTTGCTTGACGGCGCGGAGCAGCAATTCATTCTGTGTGCGCGCATCGGTTTGCCGAACGATGTAGCGCAAATTGGGCCGGCGAAAACTGGCGATGTGTTTGTAGGGATCGCGGAGCCGCAACTGCTCGATGATGTCGTGGCGCACGCGCTGCGTCGCACTGGCCGTAAATGCGGCGATGGGCCGCTCGGGAAAAAGTTCGCGCAAGCGGCTGAGCTGCCGATATTCCGGGCGGAAGTCGTGGCCCCATTCGGAAATGCAATGAGCTTCGTCGATTGCAAAGAAAGAAACGGGCACACGGCCGAGCCACGCGGGAGTACCGTCAAGCGCGATGCGCTCGGGCGACAGGTAGAGAAGCCGGTAGTGGCTCTCACTGGCGCGGCGAAGGATCACGCTGCGAGCATCGCTCGAAAGCGAGCTATTCAGAAAACCAGCCGGGACACCCATCTGTTCGAGTTGCGCCACCTGGTCCTGCATCAGCGCGATCAGTGGGGAGACGACCACCACCGTGCGCCGCGCGTCGAGCACTGCGGGCAATTGATAGCAGAGCGATTTGCCGCCGCCGGTAGGCATCACGACACAAGCGTCGCGTCCCGCGGCAATGCTCCGAACGATATTTTCCTGGCCGGGGCGGAAGGATTCATAGCCCCAGTAGCGGTGCAGCGCCTCGAAGAAGCGCGCCGGCGCTTGCTCTGGAAGGTTTGGTTCAGCCACCGTTGTCGCCAAGGCTGCCATCGTTCTTTCTCCGCGAAGGTCACGTCGCTGCGCCGTGTGGAAGTACCCCCGGCAAGGCGAGCCGCAATATTCGCTTTTGTTTCGCCATCTGTCAAGTACAATTTCGAGTATCGCGCGGGAGTCGCCAAACGCTGTTCATCAACAAGGAGAAAGGCAGGAAACAAGCGCTGCGCTAAAGGTCGGCCTCAACAAAAACCAAGTATAATCCCCGTCGCTGTGAGCGATTCGAAAAAGCCACAATCGATGCCGACAGGTCCAGAACGCGAATTGCAGATTTATGTGGAAGGTCTCGCGGGCGGAAAGCCGTCCGTGCCAGTGCCGCTGGATTTGCTAGAGCAGCGGGCAAAGGAAATACTCGCGCCGCGGGCGTACGACTATGTGGCTGGCGGGGCGGGCGGCGAAGAAACGATGCGCGCGAACCGCGAAGCATTCTACCGCTGGCGAATCGTGCCGCGAATGCTGCGCGATGTTGCGAAGCGTGACTTAAGCGTGGAAGTGCTCGGAACGCGATTGCCTGCGCCAATTCTGCTGGGACCGGTGGGAGTGCAGCAAATTGTGCACGACGACGCAGACGTCGCGAGCGCGCGGGCCGCGGCGTCGTTGGGATTGCCGTTTGTGCTGAGCACGATGTCCAGCCGCACAATCGAAGAGGTGGCGCAATCGGCAGCGAAAGTGGCGGAGTCGCCGCGCTGGTTCCAACTATACTGGGGAAAAAATCCCGAGCTGACCGCCAGCATGCTGCAGCGCGCGGGACGCGCGGGATATTCGGCGCTGGTCGTAACTCTGGACACGCATTCACTGGGTTGGCGTGAGCGCGACCTGCACCATGGCTACTTGCCGTTCATGTTGGGGCAGGGGCTGGCAAATTATTTCAGCGATCCGGTTTTTCGCGGGATGCTGGAGCAGCCGCCGGAACAGAATCCAATGGCGGCGATTCAGCTTTGGGGCAGCTTGTTTTCAAATCCGGCGCTGACCTGGAAGCACATTGGATTTCTGCGGCAGCACACGCGAGTGCCGATCATCCTGAAGGGAATTTTGCATCCGAACGACGCCGCGCAGGCGCTCGATGCCGGCGTAGACGCGATCATCGTTTCGAATCATGGCGGGAGGCAGGTGGATGGCGGCATCGGCGCTCTGGATGCACTGCCCAATGTGGTGCGCGAAGTGAATGGACGAGTGCCAGTGTTGTTTGACAGCGGGATTCGCCGCGGAGCGGACGTCTTCAAGGCGCTGGCGCTTGGCGCTCGCGCGGTCCTCCTTGGCCGGCTCTACATGTGGGGATTGGCTGTAGCCGGTGAAAACGGCGTGCGCGATGTTTTGCTGAACCTGGCTGCCGATCTGGATTTAACGATGGCACTCAGTGGCTACGCTTCTTGCCGTGAGCTAGATTCCTCCACGCTGGCTCCCGCACCTTAACCGCCGGCATCAGGCGGGCGAGGATTTGGTAACAGCATAGCGAGCAGGTTTGGCCGGCGAGATACGTCGTCTGGCACGGGGTACGCGCGGGAAAACGTCCGCGTGCATGGGACGGTCGGCGAGCAGGTGAATGAATTCCTGGACGTAAGCCGGCGGATGATTGGCTCGCAGTTGAGCGACGGACCACTGCCACTTGTAGCCCGGCGGCTGCAGCGGCACACCGATCAACGCGCCGGAAGCGAGCTGCGGTCCGACGGCCCAGCGGGGAAGCGCGGCAATTCCCAGCCCGCCGATAACCATCTCGAGGATCACTTCGGTCAGAAGTACTTCCTGAATCTTGCGCGGCTGAATTCCCGCGGGCTCAAGAATCTTCATCAACAGGGTGCTGTCCGTTTTCGGCGGGTAGAGCAGGATGTTTTCCGAAGCAAAGTCATCGGGCGCGGCGAAATTCTTAGCGGCAAGGCGGTGCTTTGGAGGAACCACGATCAAGACATCGTCCTCGAAAAGAGGCGTATAGCGGATTTTGCGGTTTCGAATGGGATCGCAGATGAGAGCCAGATCGAGCTTGCCATCGAGAAGCGCTTCGAACGGATTGTTGGTGGCTTCGAGGACCAACTGCACTTCCACTCCGGGGAATTTCTTCTGAAAGAGAGTCAGGCGCGAAGGGAACCAGTGGTAGGCGGTGTGGCACTGCGTGGAGAGCCGGATCAGGCCCTTGGCGATATCGCCGTTCTTATGAATGTCGGATTCCACGCGATCGAGCTCCCCAAGCACGGTGCGAGCAGTCTGCAGCAGGCGATCGCCCGCCGAGGTCAGTGTCATCCTGCCATTCTTGCGTTCGAAGAGCGCCACGCGGAGCTGCTCTTCGGCATCGCGAAGCTGATGGCTTAGTGCAGACTGCGTGAGATGAAGGAGATTGCCGGCGCGAGTGATGCTTCCGGTTTCCGCCACGGCCGCAACAAGCTTCAAATGCCGGATCTCAAGATTCATCGTGGGCCTCCCCCGCAGGGTACATGAAACCTGCTCACATAGATGATGAAATCATCCCATTAGGTTCATGGTTTAGACGGCTTTAGTCTGGACTTGCTTCGAATTCGGCTGGTTGAAGAAGCCAATTTGGAATCAGAGAGACCGAGCAGCAAACCTGATGGCTAGGCGCCAAAGACTCGCCTCGGCGCACCTCGAGTTTGACGGCATTCGCCGGATAGATGCCGTATTGCGAACGCTATAGATTGAGCTAGCCGGGATCTTTAATGCGAGACAGTAGCAATTACCGGCAATCGCTTGAAAGTTTCCTTTGAAAGCACTTCTCAGTCGCGGGCCTCAAATTCCCTCTCAGGGAGGCAGCAAGCTTGCGCCGTCTGAGCTGCGATGGATACAGCGTTCTGCAGGCACTCGCTTCACCGGCAGCGTACTTCGCCGATTGATGTTTTTCATCCTTTTGTTGACACCGCCGCAGAGTTTGGCCCAGCCGCGCATCGTGGCCCTGCCATTTCGCTACGTGGACTCTTTTATTCTTTTGGACGCAAAGGTAGACGGCACGCCGGTGCGGCTGCTGTTGGATACCGGGGCGAACAAGACCATCCTAAACGCGAAATCATTTGGAAGAGTTGAGATGCACGTGAGCAAGCCGGTAAACCGGGGAGCAGGCATTGTCGGGAATGCATTACGGTTGCGAGTGGACCTGGAGATCGCGCATGAATTCATGTTTTCGCAGCACGTGTCGGTGATGGACCTGGAAGACGTTTCGCGGCGCCTCGGATTTCAGTTCGACGGATTGCTGGGGCAAGACATCCTGAATCAATTCCACTCCGTTCGCATTGACTACAAAAAGCATGTGATCGAGCTGGAGCCCTAGAACTCTACTCCCCTAATTCGATAAGTTGCGGCACTGCTGTTCGGGTGCCATAATTCCACTTCGAACTGCAGACGCATGCTCCGGCAAAGCTTTTGCTCGGCTCGCGTATCGGTTTCTGAGGGGGTTCCATGGGATTGCGTGACAATTGGTTGGAAAAACGGGAGAAGGAAGCAGCGGCCGCGAATGGGAATCGGAACATGTCGCAGATGCATTTTTCACGGCAGGGCGTGATTACGGACGAGATGCGGTTTGTGGCCGGCCGCGAAAAGATCGAGCCGGAACTGGTGCGCAGCGAAGTGGCGCGCGGGCGGATGATCATTCCCGCCAACATCCATCACCGCAACCTGGAGCCGATGGCCATCGGCATCGCCAGCAAATGCAAAATCAACGCGAACATTGGGAATTCTTCCACCAACTCAAACATCGACGAGGAACTGAAGAAGCTGCATCACGCGGTGCATTACGGCGCGGATACGGTGATGGACCTTTCCACCGGCGGGGACATTCCCGTGATTCGAAAGGCGATTATTGAGGCGTCGCCGGTGCCGGTGGGAACCGTGCCGGTTTACGAAGCGATTTCGCGGGTGCGGCGTCCGGAGGATTTGACGTTCGAATTGATGCGCGAAGTGATCGAAGAGCAAGCCGAGCAGGGCGTGGATTACATGACGATTCACGCGGGCGTGCTGCGCGAGCACGTGCCGTTGGTGCGCAAGCGGATTACGGGGATCGTGAGCCGCGGCGGTTCGCTAATGGCGCACTGGATGGAGCATCACAAGAAACAGAATTTCCTCTACGAGAACATCGAGGAAATTTGCAAGATTTTCAAGAAACACGATGTGAGCTTTTCGTTTGGCGACGGCTTGCGGCCGGGTTGTATCGCGGACGCGAGCGACGAAGCGCAATTCGCGGAGCTGAAAGTGCTCGGCGAACTGACGAAAAAAGCTTGGGAGCACGACGTACAGGTGATGATCGAAGGCCCGGGGCACGTGCCGCTGGACAAAATCAAGGAGCAGGTGGACAAGGAAATGGAATGGTGCCACGAAGCGCCGTTCTATACGCTGGGGCCACTGGTGATTGACATCGCGCCGGGGTACGACCACATCACCAGCGCGATCGGCGCGGCGATGATCGGGTGGCACGGCGCGTCGATGCTGTGCTACGTGACACCAAAGGAGCACCTGGGATTGCCGAATGCGGAAGACGTGAAGCAAGGCGTGATCGCGTACAAGATTGCGGCGCATGCGGCGGACGTCGCACGGCACCGGCCGGGTGCGCAGGACCGCGACGATGCGCTGAGCTACGCGCGGTTCCTGTTCGATTGGAACAAACAGTTCGAACTCTCACTTGATCCGCCAACCGCGAAAGCCATGCACGACGAAAATCTGCCGGATGATTTTTACAAAGAAGCGAAGTTCTGCTCGATGTGCGGGCCGAAATTCTGCTCGATGAACATCACGCAAATGGCGGACGCCGAGAGCGGTAAGGATCAAACGGAACGGAAGCAGAAGTTCGTGGAACTGCTTGCCAAGGTACAGGGTGCAGGGGCGTAACGCCAGTACACTTGCTGGGGATGGAAGAGCTGTATGGACTTCGGGTATGAGCTATTCATAGGTTTCCTCAGGCTCCTCAAGTGGATCGAAGAGAAGCTCCCGGATAAGCCGCGCCTAGGTTTCACGCTTCTCGTGATCGGCGCTGTTATTGTTGGCTTGGCCCGGACGCTTTTTTCGCAAGAGGATCTGGGACCTGGTGCCGCCGACCTGCAGTCCGTTTGGTTTTTCCTGGGCGGCACGTGCGGTGCTCTTGGCGGTTACATCCTTTTTCGGCGCGCCGTTTGGATGGTGCAGGATAGGCGTGCTCCAAGAATCACAACTCTCCGGCTGAAATGAGCGGACATGCCTGATGCAATTCAGTGCGCTTCGCGATGATTCAACCGCCTGGGAGGAAGTGCGGAGCTGAGGAGCCTTGAACAATCCTGGAGGTTCCAGCGTATCTTGATGTACGTATGGGCATGAAGGCTGCTGCACGTTGAGCTGATGCAGAAAGGGGCGAAAACATGACCTTCTTTTTTCTCTCCGCGATCTTTTACTTCCTCCCCACGATACTGGCGCGGCACAAGGCTGACTTCATGGGCATTTTCCTCGTGAACCTGCTTGCCGGCTGGACAGTCATCGGCTGGTTTATTGCGTTGATCTGGGCCTGTTCCACAGAGAGATACGTCCCCGTTACGATGGTTCCGGCGGGCGCGGGGCGGTTTTGCAGCCAGTGCGGCGCGCTTTCGCCCTCGGGAGCACGTTTTTGCAGTATGTGCGGCAGGACTGTCTAGCTGGTTGATTCTCAGGACTCCCACGTGACGCAATTACAACCTGACCAAGTCCTGCGCGAAGAGTTCAACCGCTGGGCAGAGGCGGGGCGCGGCGAGGGAATGGAGCAGGATCACCTGCCCATCACGCTGCCGGTGCTGGAGAAGATGCGGTTGGCGACAACGGACAACGTTCTGGATGTAGGATGCGGGGCGGGCTGGCTGTCGCGGCGGCTGGCAAAATTGGCGCCCGAAGGCCGCGTGGTGGGGATGGACATTTCGGACGAGATGATCCGCCACGCGCGGCGTAGCAGCGCGGACTTCGACAACTTACTGTTCGTTGCCGGAGAAGCGGCGCAAATTCCCTGGCAGCCGCACTTCTTCTCTCATGCGATTTCGGTGGAATCTTCGTATTACTGGCCTGATCCCGCCGCAGGCATCAAGGATATTTTCCGCGTTCTCCGCGAAGGCGGCTCGGCTTGGGTGCTGATCAACTACTACCGCGATAATCCTTACTGCCACCAGTGGGGAGATCTATTGGCGGTGAAGACGCATCTTCAGTCCGCCGAAGAATGGACAGAACAATTCCGCGCGGCCGGTTTCACGAACGTGGCACACGAACGAGTCGTTGACCCTTCGCCATCTCCAGAAGTCTATTCAGGCCGCTGGTTTCGAGACGCGGCGCATCTGCGGGCGTTCAAGGCGGAGGGTGCTTTGCTAGTCCGCGGAACGAAGTAAGCAACGACTGGCACTAAGCGGGATTGGCGCCCAGCAACCGTGTCGTGATATCGCGCAAAGCCGCTTTTTGACTGGACAAGTGCCTATAGTTGGATTGTCCGTGGCGGGCACGGGCAAAGCGGATAACACCGCAATTAGAATGGATGCGAGTTAGTTTTCAAGGTGGCTCGGCCTCACCTCTTGGGTCTTCGTGAGCGTTACTTCCTCACTGCACACTGGAAAGCTCAAGCCGTAGGCGGCGCGAGCGTGATCGGCGGGGAGAAGTTACGATTTGGCTTTCTTTTGCACTAATAAACAACGGCCGGTGTATGATACTTCGACTCTTCGGCTCCCCTGCCGGTGTGTGGAGTTGGCCATGTTTTTCCGCATGTTGAGATATGTTCTCTTGCTTGTACTCATGCACGCGACAATCTGCTGGCGTGCCGTTGTTCACGCACAAGTCTCACCGGGCCCAGCATCAACTGGAACTGCTGACCTCGCCAACGCGATCAATCTAAATTCGTTCGACACAGCAGCTCTGGACGTATTCCTCAAGGGGCCAGACGGTCAACCGGTGAAAGTGGCCGCAGTGGTCACATTAGTGAAGTTATCCGGCGAAGCTTACCGGCAGGAAACAGCAAAGGCGGGCCACATCCGTTTTAAGAATATTGCTGGGACGGAATACTCCGTCCAAGTAGTAGCCGCCGGTTACCAGACCGCAGTGAGTCGAGTTGAGACCCACAAAGATGACGTCAGGGCAGTGACCGTTGAGCTTCAACAATTGTCGGTGGAAGATGTTGCCGAGAACTCCGCGTATAAGGCTCTCGCTCCCAAAGCGCAAAAGGAAATTGGGAAAGCCCTGGGGCTGCTACGGACCCAAAAAATGGCAGATGCCCGGAGCCATCTCGATGCGGCCAACCGGGTTGCGCCAAATCAGGCAGAGGTCCAATACCTTTACGGCGTTTATGAAAAGCAGACGGGTAACGCGGAGCAAGCCAAGGCGTACTGGATGAAAGCCGTGGAGTTTAGTCCGAAGCACCTTCTTGCGCTGCTATCGCTGACGGACGCCTTGCTGCGAGAAAATCACGAGAGTGAAGCCCTCCCGTACGGGACGAGGGCAGTCGAAGTTGAGCCATCTTCCTGGCGAGCGCACGCGGTTCTGGCGAACGTCTACTTGCGCCTGGGCTCGACCGAAGAGGCAGTTCAGCAGGCAGAGCGCGCAATGGATCTGGGGCACGAGCAAGCCGCGATTGTGCAGCCAGTTCTGGCAGGAGCCCTGGCGAGAAAAGGCGAGAAGCGGCGCGCCATCTCCGTTCTGCAAAGCTACCTGAAAGAGCATCCTGCGGATGCTGAGGCCAGCAAGCTTCAGGAAATGTTGCAGAAAATGTCGACCGCGGAAGGGCCAGCGGAGGCAAGCGCGTTGAGGGCCGAAGAATTGTCCATTTCCACCAGCGCGGCGACGTCGCTGCCCCTTCCTTCGAGTTGGTTGCCGCCGGACGTAGATGAAAAAGTGCCGCCGGTTGAGCAGGGCGCTGCCTGTGCGCTTGAGGATGTGGTAGAGAAAGCAGGAAAACAGGCCCAAGTATTCGTCAAAAACGTCGAGCGATTTACCGCCAGTGAATTCCTAAAACATGAAACGATCGACAAGTGGGGGATGGCAGGCGTCCCCGAAACGCGCAAGTATGATTACGTGGTAGCGATCGAGGAACTCAAGGCCGGATACTTCAGTGTGGAGGAGTATCGGAGCAGAGTCAGTTCGTCCGCGGAATTCCCGGGCGGGGTCGCGACCAATGGGCTTCCGGCGCTCATGCTCATTTTTCATCCCTATAACGCGGTGAACTTTGAGATGACGTGCGAGGGATTAACGCGGTGGAATGGAAAGCCGGCCTGGCAGATCCATTTCCGCCAAAGGCTGGACAAGCCCAACACCATCAAGTCGTACCGCCTCGGGGTGGAAGGTCTTTCCTATCCCGTTGCTCTCAAGGGGCGCGCATGGATTTTGGCTGACAGTTTCCAGGTTGCCCGGCTGGAAACCGATTTAATCGCCCCGGTGCCGCAGATCAAGCTCTTTGCCGACCACACGGCGATCGAGTATGGACCGGTGCGCTTCCGAAATCGCAACGAAGAAATGTGGCTACCGCAAAGCGCTGAGATCTATTACGACTGGAGAGGACACCGGAGCCACAGGCGGCATGGCTTTAGCAATTACCTGCTCTTTTCCATTGATGAGAAGCAAAGCATCTCGGAGCCGAAAACGGAAAACTGAAAATCGCCGTGCCGAATGAGTGAAAAGAGCTAGCACTAGGACAGGTAACTGTTTTGAACTAAATGGCGCAGGTACAGGTTTTGCCAGCGCGAGCGCTGCTAACATTAAGCCCACGTTATCCCTTCCATCGCGGTGCGTAAGGATTCCAGACCGGTTGGGTTGCGTTGCGAGAGTGCATGACTGAAGTTGTGCCCAAATTGTGTGTGCTGGTGGTAGACGATTCACCGGTCTACCGCAAACTGGTGGAACATGCGCTGGAGGACGAGGCGTACTCGCCGGTTTTTGCCAAAAACGGGGCCGAAGCGCTGGAACTTTACGCGGAGCACGCGCCGTCGATCGTGATCACCGACTGGATGATGCCGGATTTCTCCGGACTGGAGTTGTGCGAGCAGATTCGCGCGGACCTGGTTCACCCCTATACCTACATCATTGTGCTGACGAGCATCTCGGAAAAAGACAACGTGGTGAAGGGGCTGGCGGCGGGCGCGGACGATTACCTGACGAAGCCGTTTGATCCGGGGGAGCTGCTGGCGCGCATTGGAGTGGGCCGCCGCACCATAGACCTGCACCGCGAAATCGACGGCAAGAACAAGTTATTGGAAGAAATGGCGCACACTGACCCGCTCACAGCTTTGCCGAACCGGCGGGCGATCGAGGAGTGGGCCGCGCGTCAACTACGCGGCGCGGCGCGCCACGGTTATTCGCTGTGGGTTGTTCACGCAGACTTGGATTCTTTCAAGAATATCAACGACAGCTATGGCCATGATGCCGGCGATCAGGTGTTGAAGGAATTCGGCGCGATCCTCAAGGAATATACCCGCGCTTCGGATATCAGCGGGCGAATGGGCGGAGATGAGTTTCTACTAGTGCTGACGCATGTCGACGAAAAGCACATTCGAATGACGGTGGAGCGGCTGCGCAAACACTTTGCGTCGAAGAAATTCACCTTTGATGGGAAAGAGGTCTCGGTGACGGCGAGTTTCGGCGTTCGCGGCTTCCAAGGGAAAGAGCCACCGGAATTTTCCCTGCTGGTGCGGGAGGCGGACAAGGCCCTCTACAGCGCGAAACGTGCGGGCCGAAACCAAATCAAGATCGAACCGCCTGGAGTTTTGGTCCCCTAGCCGCAAGTATTTCCCCATTCTGGTGACATCGTTCGAACTGTGATATGAGTGGCCCGGGCAACGGCTTTAGCGGCAAGCCCAGCCGCCGAGTTGCGCATTGAGGATTTCCAAATGTCATTTTTGAGCACTGGCGTAGCCGTGGTGACGGGGGCAGGGTCCGGAATCGGCCGCGCGCTGGCGAGGCAGCTAGCGGCGGCAGGTTCGGCCCTGGCACTCGCGGATATCGATGAAGCAGGACTTCTGGAGACCTCACAATCGCTGGAAAAGAAGAGCGCGCTGGTGACTACCCACGTTTTGGACGTCGCCGATGAAGAGGGCGTGCGCTCCTTCGCCGAGGACGTGAGCAAGCGGCACAGCCGCGTAACGCTGCTGATCAACAACGCGGGAGTGGCGCTGGAGGGCACTTTCGAAGAGATTTCGCTGGATGATTTTCGCTGGCTGATGAATATCAATTTTTGGGGCACGGTGTATGGCGTCAGGTATTTCCTGCCGATGCTGAAGCGGGAGAAGCGGGCGCATATTGTTGATATTTCTAGCGTTTTTGGACTGATTGCACCTCCAGGGCAGGCTGCGTATTCTGCCAGTAAATTTGCGGTGCGGGGATTCACGGAATGCCTGCGGCATGAACTTGCTAGGACGACAGTGCATGTTTCCTGCGTGCACCCGGGTGGTATTCGCACGGCGATTGCCCGGCACGCGCGCGTTGGAGCTGGCGTGAAAAAAAACAGCTTCGAGGAGAAAGTGGTTCTGTTTGAGAAAATGCTGAGGACTTCTCCTGAGGAAGCCGCGGCGCGCATACTTCGTGGTGTCGAACGCAGCGAGCCACGTATCCTGATTGGCTCGGATGCCCGCCAAATAGACTTTGTCCAGCGCCTTCGTCCGGCAACCTATTGGAAGACTATGGCGAAGGCCTTCGCGAAGATCGCAGCAAAAGCCAAGTAAAACTGGTTTGCCGGTCTGGATGGGGCGCCACAGAGAGTTTTTGACTCCAGCGGGAACGGTGAATATACTCGGCGTCATCAAGGAAGGACCGGTCAATGGGCGTACTGGACCAACGCTTCGAAAAGAACTTCATGATTACGTCGGTGGACTACGTATTCAACTGGGCGCGCAAGAGCGCCATTTGGCCGCTGACGTTTGGACTGGCGTGCTGCGCCATCGAGATGATCGCTTCGACGACTTCGCGCTTTGACATGGCGAGGTTTGGCGCGGAAGTGTTCCGGCCATCTCCCCGGCAGGCGGACCTGATGATCGTGGCGGGTACGGTGACGCTGAAGATGGCGCCGGTGCTGAAGCGCGTGTGGGAGCAGATGCCGGACCCGAAGTGGTGCATCTCGATGGGAGCGTGCTCGAGCGTGGGCGGTCCCTTTAACACTTATTCGGTTTTGCAAGGTGTGGATCGCATCGTACCGGTAGATGTGTACGTCGTAGGATGCCCGCCGCGGCCGGAAGGGCTGTTCTTTGCGTTGCTGAAGCTACAGGACAAAATTGACCAGATGACGCTCGCGAAACGGCCTACGGAAGTGCGTTTGAAGCCGCAGATGGTGGAAGACTTCAAGAAGGGCGTCATGGTGGCGCAAACGCCGGAGCCAAGATAGAAAATGGAAATGGGAAAATAGAAACTTCAATGAGGAGCGGACGTTTGTAACACAGAGGGCGCAGAGGACACAGAGACGGAAAGAGGAGAGAGAAGACCGATGGCGTTTGCGCGAGCAGCGAAGACGAATGAAATCACTCCGGGAACGATCCGGGAGTTTCAGATTGAGGGCAAGGCCATTGCCATCGCCAATGTGGGGGGCAAGTTCTACGCCATCAACAATACCTGCCTGCACCGAGGCGGACCGCTGGGCCAGGGGGTGATGGACGGAAAAATCGTGACTTGCCCGTGGCATGGCTGGCAATACGATGTGACGACCGGCAAGGTGGGCCAGAATCCCACCGTCGGCGTGGATTGCTACTCGTTGGACGTTCGCGGAGAGGACATTTTCGTCGACGCGGGCTAATCTCCTTTAAGCTATTGATAATAATAGTGTTATACGAAGATTGCCGAAATATCGCCACCTAATCCTCCTTCTCCAACCAAAGCCTTGGCTGCCCTAACCCTCATATTTTGTTTCGCTTTTTGGATGCCAGCGTGTATATTGCTGCCGACTCGAAGCCTCGATGGCGACCACGACTGCCCAACGACACTACTGGCTCTTCAGCGCTGACCCACACCACTATCACTGGGACACCCTCTTCGTTAAGGGCAAGGAGATGTGGCACGGTGCGGGGTCGAAGCCTGACGCGATCCGCGCCCTGAAGCAGGTGCGCAAGGGCGACCGGGTACTTTGCTATCACGGAGCCCCGGAACGTACCCTGTATTCGATCGCGGAAGTGACGCGGGATCCCTACCCGGACCCGCATGACCGCAAAGGGAAAAACCTGGTCGCGGACCTGCGAGCGTTCGAAAAGCTGCCGCGGCAGGTGTCGCTGGCGGAGATGCGCGCTAATCCGGCGCTGAAGAAAATGAAATTGCTGAAAAATGTGCGGTTGATTATTTCGCTGCTCACCGACCTGGAATACCAGGAAATCCTGCGGATGGCCGGAATCGTGGCGACGCCGGGAATTCCGCTGCCCTGAAGCCACAAGAGAAGGCTGTCTGGCGCAATTTGAACTGAGGTGAGAGATGGCTGTCGTTGGCCGCTCCAGTATTGTGACCGTTTGTCTTGTTGCAATTTCCACGCTCCTCTTACAAAACATGCACAACCATTCGACGATGGAAGGCATTCCTTCCGGGAAGACGCGAGTACTCGACCTGAGCTATGCGATCAGCGACAAGCTCGTGCCGTGGCCGGGAGATGAGAGATTTTTCGAAGCAAAGGTCAACGCCAGCGTGGAGAAGAACGGATACTTCACACGGAGCTTCTGGATGCTGGAGCATTACGGGACGCACCTGGATGCGCCAGCGCATTTTCCGCCGGGGAAAACGACCGTCGATCAAATCCCCGTGAAACAATTGTTCGGGCCGGCCGTGGTGATGGATGTCCGCATCGAAAGCAGTAAGGATGCGGATTATCAGCTGAGTGCTGCGCGCATTGAAGAATGGGAGAAGCGGCACGGGCGCATTCCCGAAGGCGCGATTGTGTTGTTAAGGACGGGGTGGGCCTCACGGTGGCCAGATGTGCAGAAGTACCGCAATCAGGATGCGCAGGGCAAAATGCATTTTCCGGGTTTCTCCGCGGAAGCCGCGAAGCTTTTGATCGAGCGGAGAGCGAGCGGCCTTGGGTGCGACACGCTGAGCGTTGACTACGGCGCATCAAACGACTACGCCGTGCATCACCTGGCATTGGGAGCGGGTTTGTATCACCTCGAAAATCTGGCCGATCTGAGCGAATTGCCGGAAACGGGCGCGTTTCTGGTCGTGGCTCCGATTAAGTTGGAGGGTGGCTCCGGAGGACCTGTCAGAGTGTTTGCGATCCTGCCCTGAGAAGTTTTTTCCTCGAAGGCCGCGCACAATGTGCGGACTGTCTCAGATCACTTCGCCACGAAGAGCAAAGGTCCTAGCGCTGTGCTATTTTGAAGGGTCGCTCTTCCCATGCCTGAACTTCCAGAAGTCGAAACCGTAGCGCGCGGATTGCGCCAAACTATTCTCGGGCGACGGATACTGTCCGTTACGTTGGGAAAGACGGATTTCATCGACGATCCGTCCGCGCTGGAACAACACTTGCCGGGGCGCCAGATCGAAGCCGTCGAGCGTTACGGCAAATTCATGTTGCTGCGGCTATCGGCAATCTACGGGGAAACGCGCCCAGCCGCAAACGGGGACGCGGTGCCGGCCTCGCTGCTCGTGCATCTGGGAATGACCGGCCAGATCGCGCCCGCTCCAGCCGCGCAGCCTCTCGAAAAACACACGCATGTTTGTTTGCTTCTGGATGATGGGCGAGAACTGCGCTACACCGACCCGCGGCGGTTTGGCCGCATCGCTTATCTGACCAAAACATTGCTTGCCGAAGAGCTGACCGGTTTCGGCGCCGATCCGCTGGAAGTGAGCGAGAAAGAATTCGCGGACAGAATTTGCGGACGGCGCGCGCGGATCAAGGCTTTGCTGCTGGACCAGAGCGTGCTGCGCGGTGTCGGAAATATCTACGCCGACGAAAGCCTTTGGCGCTCGAAAATTCATCCGGCGCGGTTGGGAGCCAAGCTCAGCAGTAAAGAGGCGGAGACTTTGCGCCGCGCGCTGCAGGATATTTTGCAGAAAGCAATCGTAATGCGCGGCTCCTCGATTTCCGATTTTCTTGACGCGGAAGGCCAGCCGGGGGAATATCAGCGGCACCATCGAGCCTACGGGCGCGAGGGGAAAAACTGCTATCGCTGCAAGACGCCGATTTGGCGCGCGATTGTTGCTGGGCGCAGCAGCTATTTTTGTCCGAAGTGCCAACCGCCGCCGCGCGGTTTCGCTGCACTGCCGTTGCTGCGGCACGAAAAAACGGAGAAGAAAAAGATAACGCAGAGGCGCAGAGGGCGCTGAGGACTGCAGAGAAAAGACATCGGACGAAACGAAGGGCACGCCCGAACACGTCTATGCGACAAGCTCGAGCTTGGGGCGTACGGCCATGACGTTAGAACGGTCGGATTGGCTGAGCGAGGCAGATAGATTCAATCTGAAAATTTGGTTGAATATGGCTAGGGGAGAGCGAATGAACTTACGGCGAGTAGTTCTTTTTGTGTTTGCGGCGTTGTTTGCAATGGGGGCAATCCGCGCGGTGCCCGCGTGGTCCGCGGGAGATGAAGCAAGTGCCACTGCGACCGTGGACGCGCAGATTTTGGGCGAAGTGCGCGAACACAGCGAGGCGATGCAGAACAGCGAGTATCTTGGCGATGTCATTGGGCCGCGCTTGACGGGTTCGCCGCAACTGAAGCAAGCCAATGAATGGACGGCGGCAAAGTTCCGCGAGTATGGCCTGACCAATGTGCACCTGGAACCCTGGACGATCGCGCATTCCTGGGCGCGCGGAACGGCGCACGCGCGCATCGTGAGCCCCACCGAGCATCCGTTAACGATTGCGTCGGCGGGATGGGCGCCGGGAACGAACGGAGTGGCGCGCGGACCGCTGGTGTACGTAGACATTAAGAAGGACGAAGATTTCGAGAAATATCGCGGCAAGCTGAAAGGCGCGATCGTAATCGCGCAAGAGCCCGAAAGCCTTTCACCGCCTCGGCCTGGCGGTTTCTTCGGTGAAGGGAATCGCCCGATGCAAACGCCGCCGCCGCTGAAAGGCGAGCCGGTCCCACCGTCACCTTTTGCCGCGATGATGGCCGTGGCGCAGAAGCGGTCGGACTTTTTCAAGCAGGAGGGCGTGGCTGTCGTGCTGCGCGATTCGAACAAGCCGCACGCGCTGCTGAATATTACCGGGATCGGCGGCGAGAAATTCGACGTCGGCGCAATTCCTACGGCGTTCATCACCGGCGAAGGCTACCGCATGCTCTACCGCATGCAAAAGCATGGACCAGTGCAGGTCGAAATCGAAATGACGAATTCTTTCAGCGATAAGCCAGTGGAGGTTTATAACACTGTCGCGGAAATCAAGGGAACCGAGAAGCCGGATGAAGTAGTGATTCTTGGCGCGCATCTGGACTCCTGGGACCTGGGAACCGGCTCAACCGATAACGGCACGGGCTCGATGGCGGTGCTGGAAGCATCGCGCGCGCTAGCGAAGTTGAACTTGAAGCCGAAGAGAACCATCCGTTTCATTTTGTTCAGCGGCGAAGAAGAAGGATTGTGCGGCTCGGTGAAATACGTGGAAGCGCACAAAGCCGAGCTGGAGAAAATTTCCGGCGTGCTGGTACACGATACCGGAACAGGAAAAGTATTGACGCTGGCGTTGCACGACAATTACCAGGACCGCGAGGTCGTGGACCAGGTGCTGGCACCGCTAAAGGAATTGCGGTTGCTTGAGCCGACGATGCTGCACATGTCGGGCACAGACCACCTGTCCTTCGACGACGTCGGAGTTCCGGGTTTCTGGGCGCTTCAGGATGGCGCGGAATACAGCAAGACGCATCACAGCCAGTCCGACACCTTCGACAAAGTGTGGAAGGATGATTTGAATCAGGGTGCGCAAGTGCTGGCCGCGTGGGCCTACAACACCGCGCAGTTGCCTGCCATGTTGCCGCGGCGGCCGCTGCCCTACGCTCCCCCGACCGATGCGGGCAAAGCGGAAGCTCCGAAAGTGGATGCACTTACAGAAATGGATACGAAGATTCTGGAGCAGGTGAAGACGGATCAAGCGCTTCTGAAAACAAATTTGCAGTATTTAGCGGACCGCATCGGCCCGCGGCTGACGGGATCGGCGCAACTCGACCAAGCCAGCCATTGGACGGTGGAGCAATTCAAGGAACTTGGCCTCTCAAACGCGCACCTGGAGCCATGGACCATTGCCAACAGTTGGACGCGAGGGCCGGCGACGGGCCAGATCATTTCTCCAACTCACCATGTTCTGACGCTGGAAACGGCGGGTTGGTCCGCGGCCACGAAAGGCCAGCTTCGCGGAGCTGTGATCGGCATTGACGCCGAGAAAATCGAGGACTTGCAGAAGTACAAAGGCAAGTTGAAAGGGGCCATCGTCATCGTCGGCCGCCCCGCGGAAATGGTTTCACCGGGGAATCCTCTGCAGACGCCGTGGGCAGAAGAGACGATTCCCGTGGCGATGCCGAAAATGGAGGCCGGCAAACCCATTGATTTCGAGGCGTACATGAAATTCCGGCAGGCGCAAACAAAATTTTTCGAGGAAGAAGGAGTCAGCGCCGTGCTGCGAGGCTCTGAAAAATCGTACGGTATGCTGAACATGAGCACTGCCAGCCGTGATTACGCGCCCAGCAAGATCCCGTCCGCGTTTATCACCCGAGAGAACTACACCTTGCTCTGGAGACTGCTGGACGCGGGCGCAGTGGAAGTCGAAGTGAACATCGCAAGCAGCTTCAGCGGGAAGCCGGTGGAAGTTTACAACACGGTCGCGGAAATTCCGGGTAGCGAAAAGGCAGACGAGGTGGTGATTCTCGGCGCGCATCTTGACTCTTGGGATTTGGGAACCGGCGCGACCGACAACGGCACTGGCTCGATGGCGGTACTGGCGGCGGCGCGCGCGCTGCAGAAACTGGGTGTGAAGCCCAAGCGAACTATCCGATTTGTCCTGTTCACCGGCGAAGAGCAGGGGCTGAATGGCTCGAAAGCGTACGTAAAAGCGCACGCCGGGGAACTTGGAAGAATTTCCGGCGTGCTGGTGCATGACAGCGGCACGGGCAAGGTGTTGACTGTCGGGTTGATGGGAAACTACGGCGCTCGGGAAACCATCGACCATGCGCTCTATCCACTGGGCCGCGCGAAGGAAGTTGGACTGTCCGAGCCGTCACTGCGCAC